>Ga0070658_10000206_pt1 | contig 52179 bp, 52 predicted proteins | sample KBSC13metaG_FD_64664 | JGI IMG/M metagenome (GOLD analysis project Ga0070658, IMG submission 64664) | Corn rhizosphere microbial communities from Kellogg Biological Station, Michigan, USA - KBS C1-3 metaG | ecosystem: Host-associated > Plants > Roots > Rhizosphere > Soil ...
ACCCGGAGGCGCTTGATCCCGAGCGCGGACCGGTGCGGTCATGGCTGTTCACCGTCGCGCGCAACGTCGCGGTGGACGCACATCGGGCGCGACGGGCCCGGCCTACCGAGGTCGGCGACGAGGTGCTCGCCGTCGTACCGGCCGCCGACGAGATCGAGCAGGCACTGGACAGCTGGCTCGTCGCCGACGCGATGTCGAGCCTGACACCGGATCACCGGGCGGTGCTCGTCGAGACTTATTACCGTGGCCGTTCGGTCGCGGAGGCGTCGGCGGCACTCGGCATCCCTGCCGGCACGGTGAAATCGCGCACGTTCTATGCACTGCGGGCACTCAAGCTCGCCTTGGAAGAGAGAGGGGTGACATCGTGACGCTGTCGTGCACCGAAGTCACTCACTCCCTCGGTGCGTACCTGGTCGGCGCGATCGACGTCCACGAGCGCTCGGTACTCGAGGCTCATCTGGCCACGTGTCCGCTCTGCCGTGACGAGCTGGCCTCGTTGGCGGCACTGCCCGGTTTGATGTCGCGGCTGACGCTGGAGGAGGTGTTGTCCGGCCCCCCGGCGACGGATGACCGCATCCTGGAGCGGTTGCTCGCGGTGGCCGCCCGGGAGCGTCGGGTCTCGCGACACCGGCGCTGGCTCGCCTCCGTCGCGGCCGCCGTGGTCCTCGGCGGCGCCCTCGCCGGTGGGCTCGCGACGTACGACGCGGTCACCGCGCCGGACTTCCCGAGCGTCGCCGCGAGCGCCGGACCGGTGCACGTGAAGGTGCAGATGGAGAGCTCCACGAACGGCACCGCGCTGATCCTGCATGTGTCCGGAGTGCCGGCCGAGCAGCGTTGCCGGTTGGTCGCGGTCTCCGACAGCGGCGCCCGTGAGGTCGCCGGCTGGTGGGAGGCGACGTACGCCGGCACGGCTCAGATCCGCGGCACGACGAGCATCCCCCTCAAGCACCTGGCGCGGCTGGTCGTGGAGACCGACAGCGGCCAGCAGTTGGTGAGCGCCCCGGTCACCTGACCGCCGCCCCGACGCCTTCCGGCGCCCGCCGAACTCTGTCTGCGGAATCGGGCATGCTGAACGTGCGTTGTCGGATTAGCAAGACATTGTTCGGGCGCTGTCGAGGTGGCGATGTCGATCACTGGCGTGGTGACGCTGGCCGTCGCGTTGGCGGCCGCCTCGCTTTTCGGCCTGATCTGGCAACGGCGACAGGGCCGGTTGCGCTCCGGCGCGGACGAACGGCTGCCGGCTGACCTGCTCGGCTCCGATGGCCTCGGCGCTCGAGCGACGCTTGTGCAGTTCTCCAGCGCCTTCTGCCGGCCCTGTGTGGCGACCCGGCATCTGCTCGGCGATGTGGCGGCGAGCGTTCCCGGCGTGCGCCACGTCGAGGTCGACGCCGAGTCCCACCTGGACCTGGTCCGGACGCTGGGCATCGCCAGCACTCCCACGACTCTGCTGGTGGACCGCCAGGGCGTCGTCCGCCGCAGAGCAGTAGGCGTCCCGCGCCGCGCGGAGGTGCTGGCCGCCATCGCTGCTGTCATCGACTAAGAGCCGCGGCAACGGAGCCCTGTCAAGGAAAGCGGACAAATCGGGCAAGAGATCTTGCCCTAATGCAGATGCGGTATGTCCGGTTGGCTGGTCGTTTGACCAGGTTTATCCCGGGCAGACCTCGCCGGTCGTTGCCAGTCGACCGGCACGGGGTGATTGATCGTGGTCTCGCAAAGTCTCGGATTCGCGCGTCAGGTGACGCGGTTGGGCATCGTCGCCGGCGCGGTTGTCGCGCTGAGCGTCGGCTATGGCACCGGCACCGCCGTCGCCACGTCCGACTCCGGTGGATCCAGCCAAGCAAGTAGCTCCAACGCCTCGAACAACTCCGGGTCATCCGGACAGTCCGAGGCGTCGTCGCATGAAACGCAGGGGACGGCAGGCACCTCCGGCAGCGTCACCTCGGCCCAGCCACTTTCGACCGCTGACACGAACAGCGGTGGCGCCAACGGTCAGTGCGGATCGAGCTCCAGCACCGACGGGATCTATTGCTCGACCCGCCCGCAAGGCTCGTCCCAGAACGGCAACGGCGGCGGCCAGGCCACCGGCAAGCCCTGCATGGGGTGCGTCGGGAAGGCGGACAACAAGAATCCGCCCGGCCAAGAGATGTCCAGCCCCCGCAGCACCTTTCCGAACAACGGCTACGAGTGCGACAACAACAACGGGATCGGCAAGGGCAACCCGGCCCACACCGGCTGCACCAGCTCGTCCAGCTCGACCCAGACCACCAGTTGCCCGTCGGGTCAGACGATGAGCAGCTCCGGTTCGTGTGAGTCGTCGCAGCCGTCGGCCTCGTGTCCGACCGGCCAGACCATGACGGCGTCAGGGGCTTGCCAGCCGAGCCTCGGTGCGACCTCGACGACCCCAATCACCACCACAGGGTCGAGCACCGGCGGTGCGACGGTGCTGGGCCAGCAGCAGGCGCGGAACTCGTCGGCGGCAGCGCCAACCACCGCCGTTGCGCCGCGCACCACCGCGGTTCTCGGCACGAAGCAGGTGCGGACCGCGGCAGCGCCGACCTCCGCCGCATCGCCGACCTCCGCCGCATCGCTTCCGTTCACCGGAGCCAATGTCTCGCTGTTGGTGCGGCTCGGCCTGCTCTGTGTCGCCCTTGGCGCCCCGCTGTTGTTCGCCGCACGTCGGCGCCGCGCCGATCAGCGGACCTGTCAGACGGTGGGGTTGCTATAGCAACCGCAGGGTCTGACAAGTTGCGGGAGCGGCGCCGGGGGAGGGGTTAGTCGAGCGGGGAGCCGGCGCCGACTTCCTGCATGGCAACCTCGCCGGCGCCGTACAGGACCTCATTCTCTTCATCGGTACGACGAACCACTGTGCGCCCGCGCAACCAGGAGAACCCGGCGGCGAGGAAGCACAGCACCGCTGCGACCGCGAACGCGGCATGCAACCCGTCGCCGAACGGCTTGGCGATCAGCGAGGGGAAGAACCCGCGGCCGGTGAGGTAGGCGTAGTGCGCGCTCGACACGTGCGCCGCGGCCGCCGACGGCAGCAACTGGTGGATCGGGTTGAAGCCGAGGAATGCGGAGAACAGCGAGCCGATCGGCGGAAGGGACGCCACCGCGTGCGCCTGCGCCGCCGGCACTCCTTGGGCGGTGAGCCCATGAGACAGCGACCCTGGCAGCGCCGAGGCAAGCCCGAGCGTGATGATCGTGAAGAAGACGCCGATCGACAGCACTGACGCAGAGTTCTGGAACGTGTTGAGCATTCCGGCGCCTGCGCCGCGCTGGTCGGCCGGCAGTGCGTTCATGACGTTGGACGTGTTCGGCGCGAAGAACAGGCCGAACGAGAGCCCGATGAGCAGCAGCAGGAGGGCGAACCAGCCGTAGCTGAAGTTCATCGGCAGCAGGTTGAACAGCAGGAACGTCACGCCGGTCAGGGCCACGCCGGCGGTCGCGAACGGTCGTGCGCCGAAGCGGTCGGCGAGGCGACCGGCCAGCGGGCCGGAGGCGAGGAAACCGATCGTGAGCGGAACCATGTAGATGCCGGCCCACAGTGGCGTCGACGAGAACGAGTAGCCGTGCAGCGGCAGCCAGATGCCCTGCAGCCAGATGATCAACATGAACTGCAGGCCGCCTCGGGCCAGCGCCGAGAGCAGCGCAGCGAGGTTGCCCATCGAGAACGGTCGGATCGCGAACAGCCGCAACCGGAACATCGGGTCCGGCACCTTCATCTCGATCACGACGAACAGGCCGAGCACCGCCAGCCCGCCGAACAGGCACACCAGCACGAACGGCTTGGTCCAGCCCATGGTGTGTCCGCCGTACGGCTGCAGCCCGTAGACGATGCCGGTGAGCACCATGATCAGACCGAGCGCGAAGGTGACGTTGCCCAGCCAGTCGATGTTGGCCTTGGTGCGGATGCCGTTGTCCTGCAGTTTGAGGTAGGCCCAGACCGTGCCGAACAGCCCGATCGGCACCGAGACGAGGAACACGAGGTGCCACTCGATCGGCGCCAGGACGCCGCCGACGATCAGGCCGAGGAACGACCCGGCGATCGCCGCGACGCCGTTGATGCCGAGGGCGAACCCGCGCTCGTTCTCCGGGAACGCGTCGGTGAGGATCGCACTGGAGTTGGCAAACAGGAACGCTCCGCCGATGCCCTGCCCGATCCGCATGATGATCAGCCAGAGCGCCGCGGCCGTGCCGGTCATCCAGGTGGCGGCGAGCGCGATCGAGAAGATCGTGAAGACGGCGAAGCCCAGGTTGTACATCTTCACCCGGCCGTAGATGTCGCCCACCCGGCCGAGACTCACGACGAGCACGCTCGTCACGAGCATGAAGCCCATCATGATCCACAGGAAGTACGACGTGTTCCCGGGCGCGAGCGGGTCCATCTTGATGCCGCGGAAGATGTCCGGCAGCGCGATCAACAGGATCGAACTGTTGATGGTCGCCATCAGGATGCCGATGGTCGTGTTCGACAGCGCGATCCACTTATAGGGGATTCCAGAAAGTTTCATCAGGAAACTATCTTAACGGCGCCGTCAACCCCTCGGTTGCGACTGCAAGCACCGGTTGCCTAAAGTGAGCAGGTGCAGACCAGGCTGTGGAGCCGGCGCGCGGTCGACCTGTGCCGCGTGGCCACCTGCCTGTGTCCCGTTTCCTGATGTAGACGCGTCCAGATCCGTCTCTTCCGGGAGCTTCCCCCCAATGCGTACGACCACGTATGTCGACCCTCGGGGTCCGCGTTTCGGCGCGGTCATCACCACGGTCGTGCTCGCCGCGGTCCTCATCACCGCGAGCGGCTGGCTCCTGCTCGCCCAGGCGCTGGTGTTCGCCGCCGGCGCCGTGCTCGGGCTGCGGTTCGCGCCGTACGGCGTGGTCTACCGCCGCCTGGTCGCGCCGCGGCTTCCTGCCCCGGCTGAGCTCGAGGCGGCCGCACCGCCCCGGTTCGCGCAGGCCGTCGGCCTGCTGTTTGCGGTGGTCGGCACGATCGGCTATCTCGGTGGCGTGACGCTGCTCGGCGTCGTCGCCACCGCGTTCGCGTTGGGCGCGGCCTTCCTCAACGCCGCGTTCGATTTCTGCCTCGGCTGCGAGGTGCACCTGCGACTGGTCCGACTGCTCGGGCGGCCGGTCGTGCGCTATGTCTCCCGGGCTGACTACCCGAGTGCCGGACAGGCACAGTCAAAGGAGAAGGCATATGCCTAGGAGCAACGTCCTGGTCGACGCCGACTGGGTCGAGAAGCATCTTGACGACCCGAAGGTCGTGCTCGTCGAGGTCGACGAGGACACCGCGGCGTACGACAAGAACCACATCCGCGGCGCCGTGCGCATCGACTGGAAGCAGGACCTGCAGGACCCGGTCCGCCGCGACTTCGTCAACCAGCAGCAGTTCGAGACGCTGCTGTCGGAGAAGGGCATCGGCAACGACGACACCGTCGTGCTGTACGGCGGCAACAACAACTGGTTCGCTGCATACGCCTACTGGTACTTCAAGCTCTACGGCCACGACACCGTCAAGCTGCTGGACGGTGGCCGCAAGAAGTGGGAGCTCGACAGCCGCGAGCTGGTCGAGGAAGTGCCGAAGCGCGACAAGACGTCGTACAAGGCGAAGACGCCCAACAACGAGATCCGCGCCTTCCGGGACGAGGTCGTCGCGTCCATCGGCGTGAAGAACCTCGTCGACGTCAGGTCGCCGGACGAGTTCAGCGGCAAGCTGCTCGCGCCGGCGCACCTGCCGCAGGAGCAGTCGCAGCGTGCGGGCCACGTGCCGAGCGCGAAGAACATCCCCTGGAGCAAGGCGGCCAACGACGACGGCACGTTCAAGTCCGACGCCGACCTGTCGGAGCTCTACCAGGGCGAGGGCGTCGACTTCAAGAAGGACACCATCGCGTACTGCCGCATCGGCGAGCGCAGCGCGCACACCTGGTTCGTGCTGCACGAGCTCCTCGACCAGCCCAACGTCAAGAACTACGACGGCTCGTGGACCGAGTACGGCTCGCTCGTCGGTGTTCCGATCGAGAAGGACGTCTGAGCGTCGATGTGCGGTGCACCAACACAAGACCTGTCATTGGAAGGAATCGACGTGGCGTCTGAGACCGTCATCCAGGGCACCGTCACTCGCGGCGGTCAGCCGGAGGGCGGCGCCTACGTGCGCCTGCTCGACTCCTCCGGCGAGTTCACTGCCGAGGTGGTGACGTCCGCAAGCGGGGCGTTCCGGTTCTTCGCCCGGCCCGGCTCATGGACGTTGCGCGCGCTGGCAGCCGGTGCCCAGGCCGATGCACAGGTTGATGCCCAGCAGGGCACGGTCAACGAGGCCCAGATCACTCTCTAGGTACGACGGCCACCGCGGCCTGGTTCGCCCCTCAGGTCACCCCGAGGCGAACCAGGCCGCGATCGTCTGTCGGCTGCGGCTCCACAGGCGTAGCGCCTGCCCGGACAGCCGCGGCACCCGCTGTTGGTCGGGCGGGAACACGGAGTGGAACGGCTCGCCCACGAACGACTCGTGCTCCTGGTGGTAGAGCCCGAGCGTGTCGGCGCGAGCCGCCATTGCCTTGCGATAGCGCGGCGCGTGCTCGCGCTGGGTGAGGAACGTCTTGTTGCCCGCGGCGCCGATCGCGACGATGTCGTGGCGCCGGCGCAAGAACTGCTGCGCGCCTTCTGAGACCGCCGGGAACAGCGCGTTGAAGCAGTCGTCGAGGATCACGATGCCGCCATCGGCGAGCGCGTCAGCCGCCGTGCCCAGATCCTGTTCGGTCAACTCCGCGGTGTGCCCTCCGTCGATGCTGACCAGCCGGCACGGGCCGCCGGCGAGGTCGCGCAAGTCGGCGCCGGACACCGTCCGGGAGTCGGCTTGATGCACGACAATGCCGGTCGCGTCCCGGTGCCAACGCCGCAGGTTCGCCTCGAATGCACCGCGGTCACCGAGCCCCGATGCGTCAACGTTGAGATGCTGGTCCTCGAAAACGTCGATGGCGACGGCGGTCTCGCCGACCCCCCGCAGCAGCGACAACACCAGGAACAGCTTGCCGTGGTGGATGCCGATCTCGGCGACGTTGCCCGAGACCCCCGCGTCGCGCTGGGCACGCTCGAGAGCATCGATGAACAACAAGCCGAGCTCTTCTAACCAGCCGAACACCGTGTGTTGGCCGACCAGGACGTAGCGGAGGAACTGGTTGTCTCGCCCGGGAAAATCGCCCGGCCTCAACACGAGCGCATCACTGCCCCGGACACAGCAGTGAGGGTAGCGAAGGACGCCTACTCTCTCGGGTGATGCGGATCATGACGATCAGCAACGCCTACCCGCCGCACTACTACGGCGGCTATGAGCTGACGTGTGCCGACGTCATGCACCGTTTTGCCGTCGCTGGCCATGACGTGCTGGTGCTCACCTCCACGGAGCGTGTGCCGAACGCCGGGCCGGAAGATGCGGCAGTGGCAGTGCGCCGCGAGCTGTCGGTCGCGTGGAACTGGCAGGCGGGTGCCCCACAACGACCCCGGTCTCCGGTCCGCCGCTGGCGCGACGCGCGACACGACCTCGACGCGCTCACGGAAGCGCTGCGGGCGCATCGTCCGGACGTCGCGTCGATCTGGCATTTCGGCGCGCTGCCACTGCCGCTGCTCGTCGCATTGGAAGACGCGCGCGTGCCGATGGTCGTCACCGTCGCGAACGACTGGCTCACCCACGCCGAGGCACTCGATCCGTGGACACGACTGTGGCGATTCCTGCCGGTGCGGGTGCGGCCGCGCGTGGCGGGAGTGCCGACTCGACTGCCTCGGCTCGACGGCGCCGCATTCAACTTCGTCAGCGCGCACACACGCTCCCGCGCCGCGTCGGCGACGGCGTACGACGTGGCGGCGGCGCCGGTCATCCATCCGGGCATCGACATCGCGGATTTCCCGGTCCGGGCGGCGACGGCACGCCAGTGGCGATGGCGGCTGCTCTATGTCGGTCGAGTCACCCCCGACAAGGGCGTCGCCACGCTCATCCGGTCGATGGCACGGCTGCCGTCCGAGGCAACCCTCGATGTCCTGGGCGATGCCGAGCCGGCGTACGCCGAATCCTTGCGGCAGCTGGCACGCGATTGCGGTGTGGTGAACCGCGTGCAGTTCGGGCGATGCGCGCGATCCGACTTGGCCGAGCGCTATGCCGCGGCCGACGTCGTCGTGTTCCCGTCGGAGTGGGACGAACCGTTCGGCTTGGTGCCGCTCGAGGCGATGGCCTGCGCGACTCCTGTCGTTGCCACCGCTACCGGCGGTTCGGCCGAGTTCCTCAGGGATGGCGACAACTGCCTGGTCTTTCCGCCCGGTGACTCGGCGGCGCTCGCGCGATCAGTGCTGCGACTCGCCGACGACGCCCCGCTGCGAGCGCGACTGACCGCAGCTGGGCATTCGACCGCGTCGAGATTGACAGCCGATGCCTACGCCGACGCGCTGCTCGCGTTGCACGTTGCGGCCACGAATTCCGTGACGGCGCCGGTAGGCTCGCCGCGCCCAGAGGAGGACCCCGGCTGATGCCTACCCGCAGCTTTCGCTGGCGCGGCTTCGGTCTCGACGTGACGCTGCCGGCTCGGTCGCCCCGACCGGGAGCGGAGGCGGGACCTGGACGGCTGGTGTTCGCGCCCGACCTGCCTTCACTGGCACCGAGCGAGCGCGACCCGGCCGCGGCCATCGCATTCCGCGACGTCGCCCACGAGCAGGGGCGGCAGCAGGCCGACCTGCACGGTGTGACCGGCGACGACGACGCGTCGCATCGCATCCGCGGGATCAGCTGGTACCACACGATCGAGCTGCCGGACGGCGTCGTCACACCCGGCCAGTTCGACCACCGCAAGCTGGTGCCGCACTACGGATTGCCGTCGGAACTCAGCGGCAAGCGTGCGCTGGACGTGGCGACGTTCGACGGGTTCTGGGCCTTCGAGCTCGAGCGTCGCGGTGCGGACGTGATGGCGATCGACCTGGATGACCCGGCCGAGTGGGACTTCCCGGACCAGGTGCGCCCACTCGTGCCACGTCGGGGGCCGGACGAGTCCGGCATCGGCAGCGGTTTCGCGGTTGCCCAGGAAGCGCTCGGCTCCTCGGTGAAGCGCATCGGTCGCAGCGTCTACGACCTCGACCCGGACACGGTCGGCCAGTTCGACTTCGTTCACGCCGGCGACCTACTGGTCCACCCCCGCGACCCGCTCCGCGCATTGCAGCGCATCCGTTCGGTGACCTCGGGCGCACTACTGCTCTCCGACGGCATCGACATCGACGCACCACCGGGCCGATTCGGACCCACGATGCAATACCTCGGCGGGTGGAACGACGTCGTGTGGTGGGTGCCGTCGCTCGACGCGCTGGCGCAACTGCTGGTGGACGCCGGATTCCGCGACCTTCGGCTCAACGCCGTCTACAACCTGGCGAAAACCTACGAAACCGACGGGTTCTGGCGGGCGAGTGTCACTGCGTTCGTCTGATTCGCGTTCGTCTGATTCGTCGCCGCGAATCAGCGTCTGCGTCTCGACTCGCAACCGCTCCTGGCGGCTGCCGCATCTCATGCGGCACCTGGAGGCGCAGACGCTGCCGGCGGAGGAGTTCGAGGTCGTCATCGTCGACGACGGCTCGACCGACGACACCTGGTCGGTGCTCGAGGAGCTAGCCGCGTCGACCTCGCTGCGGTTGCGCTGCCTGCGAAACGAAGGCCGTCGTGGCGCCGCCGCAGGACGCAACGTCGCCTGGCGGGCGGCGACCGGTGGGCTCTGCGCCTTCACCGACGACGACTGTCTGCCGACGCGGCACTGGTTGTCGACGATCGCGGCGGAACTCGATACCGCGCACCAGGTGGTCGCGGCTGGTGCCGTGCTCCCGCCGCCCGGTGACGACGCTCTGCGCGGACCGTTCGCTCGCGTGGTGGTCGTCGTACCGTTCAACGTCCAGTGGTGCGCGACCGCGAACCTCGTCGTACGCCGGGCCGACCTCGCCGCCGTGGGTGGCTTCGACGAAGAGGCGTTCCCGACCGCGGCCGAGGACACCGATCTCGGCCTCCGGTTGCAGGCAGCGGGCGCGCGGCTGCGCTATCTGCCGGATGCGCTGGTGCATCACCCGGTAGAGGCCGGTGGTGTGCGGGCGATGTGGCGGGACCACCAGCGCTATGTGGACCTGCCGTTGGTGTTCGCGAAGCACTCCTGGGCCCGGCGCTCACTGCTGCACCACGGGGTGTTCTGGAAGCGCAACCATCCACTGGCCCTGCTCGCATCGGCCGGCGCCCTGCTGCTGGGCCGCCGACCGGCGCTCGCTGCGGTGCTCGTGGCACCGTGGCTGCACGAGCGGTTGTGCTCGGATCCGGCCGCGGAGACGTTCGCGGAGCGCCTCGCAACACTGCCCGCGGTGCTGCTGCTCGACCTGCACGAGGTGGCGGTCATGATCCGCGGCTCGGTCAAACACCGCACCCTGATGCTCTGAGCCGCTGCGTCCACAGATCACGGCTGCCTGCCCCGAAATGTCGGTCCGGTTCGGAAGGGTGATGGCATGCGCCGTGCTGTCGTCGTTGTCTCCGTCCTGTCGCTCGCGATCGCGATCCGTGTCGTCTGGGGCGCTCACGGTGGGCCGGCTGCGCCACCGGTGTTTGACCCCGGCCCGGTGACATCCCCGACGATCCCGGCCGACGCGTTCCGGGCCGTCGTCGTCCGCGTCGTCGATGGCGACACCTTCCTCGCCCGACGAGCCGGCAGTGCGCCGGAGGTGCGGGTGCGGATCATCGGGGCAGACACGCCCGAGACCGTGAAGCCCGGTGTCGCCGTCCGTTGCTACGGGCCGCAGGCCTCGACGTTCACCAAGCATCTGCTCCGGCCGGGGACCACGGTGCTCGCCGCTTACGAGCCGGGTGGTGACCTCGACCGCTACGGCCGGCAGTTGTGGGACGTGTGGCTGCCCGACGGCCGGTTCCTCGAGTCGGTGCTGGTCGCGGCAGGCGCGGCGCGCGCCTATCCGTTCGCCCCGCAGCTGGAGCACGCGACGCTGCTATCCGGCCTGCAGCGGCAGGCGGAGGCCGAGCGTCGCGGCCTGTGGGGGCCGCCCTGCCGCGGGCGCTCCTTCAGCTGAGCCGCTGGCGTCACCTTCCCGGTGAAGGGTCGTTGGTTCTGGTGTGCAGGGCCTTTGTGGGCAGGTGCGGCGCGATTTGCGACGAATTCCGCCGTTGTCCAGTCGACCAGGCACTGGCCGACGAGCAGCTGGGAGGTGGTGCGAACCATGAGCCGGTTCGTCCGCCTGCCGGCGCCGTGGGTGCGCTGGCTGGTGGTGGTGCTGGCCCTGGGGGCCCTCGCCGCGCCGGCCGTTCTGCCGACCGCTCGCTCGGGCGCCGAGCCCGCCGGGCCCCAAGTCGTGTCCTCCGTCGTCATCGACAACTTCAGCGGCAAAGCCGGCAGCCTGCCCAACTCGTCGATCTGGGAGTTGCAGACGGGCTCGGGGGTGTGGGGCAACGGCGAGGTCGAGAACTACACCGATACGGCCGCCAACGCCTCGCTGGACGGTCATGGCCACCTGCTGTTGACCGCCCGTCGCGCCGGCACGCCGGGGCACTACACCTACACGTCCGGCCGGATCGCTTCCTGGGCGGCGGTCGGTCCGACGCTGCACGCCGAGGCGCGGATCAAGATGGCCGGCGGCTACGGGCTGTGGCCGACGTTCTGGCTCGTCGGCGGCGACCCCAACGGGGCCGGCTGGCCGGTCACGGGTGAGCTCGACGTCGCCGAGTCGATCGGACGCGCCCCGACCTCGCTCTATGCGACCGCACACGGGTTCCAGCCCGACCCGACCGCCAAGCCGCCGTTCCACTGGCAGTCAGCCTCGATCCACCGCATGACCAAGCCGCTGTCAGCTGGCTACCACACCTTCGCTCTCGACGTGACGAGCGACAGCGTGACCTGGAGCGTCGATCACCACGTCTACAAGGTGCTGCACAAGGCCGATCTGCCCCCGAGCTACGTGTGGTCGTTCAACGTCCCCTTCCACGTGATCCTGAGCCTTGCGGTCGGTGGATGGTTCGCAGGCATGCCGCAACCGACGACCCGCTTCCCCACATCGTTGGCCGTCGACTACGTCTCGGTGAGCTCGACCGGCTGACACCCTCCTCAACCGTTCGGCACCTAAGGTTCACGCATGGCTGGTCCTGCCGTCGCGGTGTGCGTGTCGACGCGCAACCGCGCGCCGCTGCTTCGCCGGCTCCTTCAGGAGCTCGAGCAGCAGACGCTGCGCGACGAGTTCGAGGTCGTTGTCGTCGATGACGGGTCCGACGACGACACGGGCGCCGTGCTTCAAGCGGCGGTGGAGCGCGGGGTGCTGCGCCTGTCGACCCTGCGGCACGAGCAGTCACAGGGGCCGGCCGCGGGCCGCAACGCCGCCTGGCGACACACCTCTGCACGGGTCATCGCCTTCACCGATGACGACTGCGTGCCGGTGCCGACCTGGCTCGAGGCCGGACTTGCGGCCATGGCCGACGCCCGTCGGGTCGTGGTGGGCAGGATCGAGCCGAACCCCGATCAGCTGACGCACGACTCGCCGTTCGCGCACACCTGGACCATCCGGGCCGCGCAGGTCCGATCGTTCGCCACCGCGAACGTGCTCTATCGGCGTGCCGACTTGGCGGCGCTGGACGGCTTCGACGAGACCTACCGAAACCCGGCGTGCGAAGACACGGATCTCGGATTGCGGGCCGAGGAAGCAGGCGCCGAGATCGTCTTCTCCGATGACGTGCTGGTGTGGCACGACGTTCGGCCGGGGACCGCCCTCGACAAGGTGCGCGACCAGGCGCGCTGGGCTGATCTGCCACTGGTCTTCCGGACGCATCCACGCATGCGGCGCGACCTACTGCACCACGGCCTGTTCTGGAAGCCGGCGCATGCCGACCTGTTGCTGTTGCTGGCGGGCGCAGTTCTGGCGCCGCGGACTAAGCGAGCGCTCACCCTCGCGATTCCGTGGCTGCACCGGAAGCTCTGCGCTGATGCGCAGGATGACCCGTGGTCGCTGCTGCTACCCGCTCTGCCCGGCCTGCTCGCCGTCGACGCGGCCGAGCTCGTGGCGATGCTGCGCGGGTCGATCAGGCATCGAACGCTGGTGTTGTAGGAGCGGGCTCGCCGACGACGGTGAAACGTGCGTGGAGATCGGCGGTGCCCAGAACGAGCGGTCGCCCGATGACGTGGAACGGCACCGCTGGTGCGACTGCGAGCTGGATCGCCTTGCCCGGGCCCGTCGGTCGCTGGTAGAGCCCCGCGGTCAGCGTGTAGGTGCCGGTCGGCAGCGCCGGCTCGAGCCACACCTCGATCGGAAGTGACTCGCCGGGCTCGAGCAGCGGCAGTGTCTGAGCGAGATCAGGCTCGGAGTAGACGAGGCTCCCGTCAGCGGCGTGCACCGCGACACCGACATAGGCGTCACGTGTCTGCGACTGGGCGTGCGCGACCAGCCGGGCCGCCACGGATCGTTCGGCCCGCAGACTGTGGGTGCGCTCACCGTCTTCGTCGTACAGGCCGACCACCTCGACGCTCGCGATGCCCCCTTTGTGCACCGCCCAGCCGATATCGCTGCCCTCCGGTTCACGCACCTCGGCGAGCAGCTCATGAAAGCGGCTCACCCCGGCATCGGGTGCTCCGTCGAACTCCTTGCAGCCGCGATCGAGTACGACGACCCGGTCGCAGAGGTTGCGGACGATCGTCAAGTTGTGCGTGACGAACACGATCGTTGCGCCTTGTTCGCGCACCGCTCGCATCCGCTCGAAGCACTTCATCTGGAACGCGAAGTCACCGACGGCGAGTACCTCGTCGACGAGCAGGACGTCGGGCCGGACCTGGATCGCGACCGAGAACCCCAGCCGCACGAACATCCCGGACGAGTAGAACTTGACGGGGGTGTCGATGAACTCGGAGATCTCGGCGAACTCGACGATCTCGTCGACCTTGCGGTCCACCTCGGCGCGGGAAAGCCCGAGGATTGCGGCGTTGACGTAGATGTTCTCCCGCCCGGTCAGCTCTGGATGGAACCCGACGCCCACGCTGATGAGCGGCGCGACGCGACCGACGACCCGGACCCGTCCTTCGGTCGGCGCGGTGACGCCGCACAGGAGCTGCAGCAGGGTGGACTTGCCGGATCCGTTTCGTCCGATCACGCCGAGGCATTCGCCTTGTGCAACCTCGAGGTCGATGCCCCGCAGTGCCCACAGCTTGCTGCGGCGACTGCCGCGCAGGAACTGCAGGCCCATGTTGACGAGCGCCGGCGCGTCCTCGTACTTCGTGTAGCGCTTGCCGACACCAGCGAGGCGGATGGCGAGGTCGGCCGTCACAACAGGTCCGCAAAAACTCGATCGAAGCGGGCATAGAGCTGCGCGGCGGTGGCTGCGAACACACCGGTCCAGGCCAGCGAAACAGCTACGGCAATCCAGTAGTGGGCGTCCGCGCCGACGGTCGCGGCACGGTAGAGCTCGATGACTCCGGTCATCGGGTTGAGCGTCACGATCGCGGCGAGCGCAGCCGGCGCACGGTCGAGTGGGTAGAAGACCGGCGTCAGGTAGAAGCTCAACAGCAACCCGGCCTGGACGAGATAGCGGACGTCGCGGAAGTAGACGTGCAGAGCTGCGAAGACGGCCGCGACGACGGTCGTCAGCACGAGCAGCAGCGCGAGCGCCGGCAAGAGCAACAGCACTTGGGCGCCAGGATCCACACCGCTCGCGTAGACCGCTATCAGCACGATGACGAGGTTGACGACGGCGACGAACGTGTTGCTGCCGACCGCGACCAGCGGGAGGGTGAGCCGGGGAAAGTAGATCTTGCTCGATAGCTGGGCGTTGTCGACGATCGCGGTCGAGGCAGCAGTGAGCGCAGCCGAGAAGAACGCCCACGCGGCCATGCCGGTGAAGACGAAGACGAACGCGTTGCCCGGCAACGGGAGTCGCGCCACATGGGTGAAGATGACCGCGAGCACGAGGGCCTGCAGAAGCGGCAGTGCGATGGCCCACACGACGCCAAGAGTCGCGCGCCGGTAGCGGGCGAAGAACTCGCGGCGGGCGAGGATCGCGACCAGCTCGCGGGCCTGCCATGCCTCCCGTCCGAGCTGCCGCAGCGAGGTCCGCGGGCCGTCCAGGTCGAGCGTGGTCATGCCGCGCGCCGTCCGGCGTTGGCGCGTGACAGGCCCCGCGCGTAGCCGCGACCGACGACCGACCAATAGTAGTTCGAACGAAGGTCGCGGCCGCCGACGCGAAGCGGGATCGGCGACAGCAGTCGCAGCAATGTGTGCCGCCACCACGGTCGCGCCGCACCGGCCAGCCCGTCGACGCTGATCGGGAGCGTGTGCGAATGCTCCCGCCAGAGGACGGCGGACTCTGCGACACGACCCATGCGGGAGCTGAACTCGTGCATCGTGATCGCGCGGGAGTGCCAGGCCAAGGCCTCCGGCCGATAGTCCAGAGTCAGCCCCTTGTCCGCGAGCCGGCAAGCCAGCTCGGTGTCCTCGTACGCCGGATAGGGGAAGCGCTCGTCGAAGCCACCGACGGCGTCGACCATCCGACGACGGAGGCTCAGATTGCACGTATAAAACGCGTCGGCGGGATGCGGAAGCCGCCCCGGTTGCATGTCGGCGTAGGCGAACTGGAACGTCGTGCTGTCGAGCCAGCGCATGAAGGGCGTGACGTGCAGTGCGGGCAGCCACTCAACCAGCCCCACCACCGCATGCGTCTCCGGCTCGCCGTCGTGCAACCTCAGATGCGTCGACACGAGTGTCGGCGTCGCAACGATGTCGTCGTCGAGGAAGAGCAACAAGTCGCCGCGCGCGAGCGCGATCGCTTGGTTGCGCGCAGCGGCAGGGCCTTCGTTGGCCGCCTTCGAGCGCCAGGTCAGCGCCGGCATCGTCTCCGCGGCCTTGGCCAGCACCTGTGGCGTCCGGTCACCGCTTGCGTCGTCGATGACGACGACCTCGACGTCGGTGGGCGCTGCGTCTTGTTCGGCGAGCGAGGCCAGGCACTTCTTGAGCAGCTCCGGGCGGCGATAGGTCGGAATGATGACGCTGACGCGAGGGGTCACCGCCCGGGGCACCCGGTCATGTTAGTTGGCCGCGGCAGTCGGAGAGGCGTTGTCGAAGCGGTAGCAGACAACGCGTCGGATGAGGCGCTCGTCCGGTGTGACGACCAGCGCGCGCGACTGCTCCGCACCGTTCGCGCTGCGATGCCACACGAAGACAGTGAACGTGGGGTTGGCGGGATGCACTTCGGCGCGCATCTGCTGGCGGGGCTCGCCGGCGGTCATGAATGCGCGTAACGCAGATCGAGCATCGTCGCCGTGATGAGTCGCCCCGTCGACCTGCACCTGCAGATCCGATGTGGCGATCGCTGCGAGTCGCGCAGCGTCGTCGGTCTCGAGCGCAGCCATCAACTCGTCGACCGCTTGTTGCGAGTACTCGTACCAGAGCGCGCCGCCGGCTGCCGGTCGGGGACTGTCGGCTGGTCCTGCCTGCCGCGGCGCGTGCGCGCGTAGCCGACCGGCGGCAGCTGCCGCTCCGGTCCGCAGCGGCCGAGGCCTGGGCAGTGCGTATCCGAGCCGCTCCAGCTCGGTGCCCGCTTCCGCAACGATGTTGGCGGCGTCTCGCGCGGACAACCGACCACGGCTTCGATGAGCTCCCGGTTTGCCCTCCGTCACGTTCACGGGCTTGCTCGCGTCGCGCGCTACGGCCGCCGCAAGCCCGTCGTCCACCGGAAGGCCGAGCCATTCCCAAACCGCGGTGACGCCCCCGATCGGGTCTGCCGCCAGCTGCTCGTGCCGGACGTCGAGGAGCAGCGGCACGTGCGCCTCGGCCACTCCGCGAACTGTCGTCGCCCACTCGCGAGCGGCCTCGCGCAACGTGGTTGGGCCCCATTCCTGTGCGGTCAACGAGCGCGCCACCGCGGTGCCGTCGCGGACGAGATGCACGACATGAGCGTCCGGATAGATCGACGCGATCAGGTCAAGGTGCTGGGCATGCAACGGCGTGCGCTCGAGCAGCAGGGAAGCACCGGCCGCTCGGGACAGGAAGGGTGCGAATACAGCGTCACACCATGTCCGTGTCGCGCTGACGAAAGTGTCCCTGTCGACGTAGACGGAGCCCGTTTTCGCTGAAGAGATGAGCCCGTGCTGCACCCGCTCGGCGACGGCGGCAATGCCATGTGAGAACAGATGGGTCTCACCCGGCACTGTCGCGAGCGCCGGGTGGAGTGTCAGCAGGTGCTGCAACCAGTTCGTGCCGCTGCGACGCGCACCGACGAGGAAGACCATGCGTCCCTCGAGCGGGCTGTCGACGCCGCTCATGTCAGACGGCAGCGGAAAGGCTGGCCCGCCACAGCCCGGCCTCGTCGCAGGTCTTGTCCAGCTGGTACACAGCGTTCACGCGCACATCGTGGAAGCCCGCGTCGACGACCATCTGCGCAAGTGCGTCGAGCGACGGCAGCCACCACACCACGTCGTCCCACCCACCGAGGTAGCGCGTCGTCGGCCCCGGTCCGCCGCGGGGCGCGTCGATATCGATGGCGTCGCTCAACAGAAACTGGCCGCGGGCAACCGATCGCATCCGCTCCAATGCGGTCAGCGGGTCACGCAGGTGCAGCAGCAGGTCGCCGCAGTGCACGAAGTCGAAGACTCCGAGTCTGTCCGGCGAGAGGTCGTAGACACTGCACGGCACGCGCTCCACGGATGAGCCGAGCGCGGCATGAGCCAGCCGGAAACCTTCTCCGATCGCGGGCATGTCGGGAATGTCGTTCACGACCGCGCGCACCTGCGCCGGAAAGTCGACGTCACGGGTCGAGTCGACGTCGATGGCGACCACCTGTGCGCCGCGACGTTCCAGCTCGAAGGCCCAGAACCCGTCGAATGTCGCCACGTCCAGCGCCCGTTGGCCGGACAGATTTGTCGGCAACCCGTATGACGGCACCAGCGGACGGTGGTCGAAGCGTCCGGGTGTGACGACTCCGTCGGGCAGCTCGATCGTGTGGTACCAGCTCGGCTCAGCCATGTCGCCATCGGCGGACAGCCCAACGAAGCCGAGCGCCCGCTGTGCGTCGCGGCGGTGCACGTTCGGCTGCGGCGGTGGCTCGATGAACCGCAACCCGTCGGCGTTGCTCCTGTCACCACGCAGCATCGACACGAACCGCTCCGGCACGGTGATCGACAGCTGCCACTGCCGAAAGGTGAGCGATCGCGTCGGCATGTCGTCCCTTCTCGAAAGGCTGGTCAGTCGACCCGGCGCCACTCGCCGCCGGCGTCGCGCTGACGAATAGGGCGTGCCGGGTTGCCGGTGACCAGGGTGTACGCCGGGACGTCGTGGGTGATCACGCAGTTCGGTCCGATGATGCAGCCCTGCCCGAGCGTCACACCGCCGGTGATCACAGCGTTGTTGCCGATCCAGGCGCCTTGTTCGATTCGCAACGGGCGTCCGACCTTGAGTGGCGCCTGCCAGGGAGGAACATCGGGCTCGGCGCTCTTGTAGTCGTGGATCGTGTCGGCCAGCGAGACGCCGTGTCCGACGCACACCCCGTCGCCGATCAGGACGCCGTTGATGGCGACGATGCGCACGCGAAAGCCGATGTAACAGCCGTTGCCGATGTGGATCAGCTCGCTTGCCGTGTGCACCGGTTCGAGCACGGCTCCGGCATGGATCATGACGTCCGACCCGATCCAGATCGTCTGCGGGTTGACGATCAGTCGACGCGGGTGCGCGATGCGCGATCCGGCACCGAAGTGCGCGAAGTCCGCGGAGAGCGGGTCGCCCGCGCGGATCTCGAGAAGTCGATCAACAGCCGACGAAGCGCGGAGTGCGGCTCGCTGCGCGACAGCGCGCACTCGTGCTCGCACCAAGGCAGGATACGCATGCTTGCGCGTCATCGGACGCTAACGTGAGCGCGCCATGGACGCCGCAAGTCATTACGCGCATCTGGTCGACCCGGACTCGCAGACGAGTCCGCACCTTGTGCGACGCGCACTTGCCGCAGCGCTCCAGGCGCATCCGCTCGCCGAGCCGATCCTCGACCTTGGCACAGGCGTCGGTGGGAACCTTCCGATGCTGAGCGCGCTCGGGCGTGTCATCGGTGTCGACATTTCGGCGACAGCCCTGACAGCTGCCAAGGAGCTCGCACCGGTCGCAGCAGGTGATGCGGCCGCGCTGCCGTTTCGCGGCGGCGCTTTCGGCGGAGCGTTGTGCACCGAGGTCATCGAGCACGTGGACGACCCGCGCGCCGTGTTTGCCGAACTGCATCGCGTGTTGCGCCCGGGTGCGACGGCCATCGTGACGACGCCGAACTACAGCAACCCCGTCGGTCTGCACAAGGTGATCGCCGACGCACGCACCGGTCGGCATGACTACAACCCCTGGGGCGCACACGAAGGTGGCTTCGAGGCGTTCATGACGGGTCGTCGGCTGTGGCGCGCAGCGCGACCGGATTTCCAGCTCGTGTCCGTGCGGGCGATCGACTACGGACAGGCCCTCACCGGCCGCTTCGCGGTGACCGATCGCGTGGCCTTGCATCCGAGGGTCTACCCGTGGCTGGAGCGGCTGGTGCCGTGGCTGGAGAAGCCGCACCCACGACTGGGCTTCCTCGCCTGGCACGGCATGCACGTGCAACTCGTGCTGCGCCGCCGCTGAACTGGGGCAGCTGACCCGTCAACGCGACGGTCTGAGGTGCGCGCGGATCACCGAACGCGCCCAATGCAGGGCGGCTGTGTCGCCGCGCCGGCGAGCACGCACCCAGACCCGCGCTGCAATCACGACTTCTAGCATTTGCCACAGGGCCGCGATGCCGGATCCGCGACGCATCCGCATCACATCCGCCGACGCGACGGCTTTGCGGGCAGCGACATCGCCCGCCCACTTGCGATCGGCCGATGCGCTGCCGACATGCCGCACGACTGCCGACGGCTCGAACCAGATGCCGTAACCGGCGTCGCGAAGGCGCCAGCACCACTCGACGTCCTCGCCGTACATGAAGAACTGCTCATCGAGTCCGCCGACACGGACGAGCACCTCGCGCGGCACGAGCCACGCAGCGCCCACGGCCCAGCCCACCCAACGCGGCCGGTCGTGCTCCCATGCGTTCTCCAAGAGCCAGCGTTCGGCCAGCCTGCGGGGCACCAGCCGGCGCAATCCGCTGGCGTAGAGGAACGACAGCCGCAGCGATGGCCATGGCCAGGTAGAGCGCTCGAGCGCGCCATCGGGAGCACGTAGCAGCGGAGCCACCGCGCCGACCTGAGGGCGGGCGCGGGCGGCGGCCACCAGACGCGCGAGGGCTTGCGGTTCCGGCCACGCGTCGCCGTTGAGGATCAGGACGTACGGCGCCTGGGACTGAGCGATGAGCAGATTGACGCCTCGGGCGAAGCCGACATTCTCAGTGCCGGCATCGACAACGACGTGAGGGAAGGCCGCTGCGACGGCGTCAGCAGTGCCGTCGGTCGACCCGTTGTCGCGAAGCAGCACGCGAAACGGAACTCCCTGGTCGGTGTCGAACAAGTGCTGCAGCGCAGCCACCGTGATGTCGCGGGTGTTCCAGGTCAGCATGCAGATGTCGACGACGGGGTCGGATGCCGTCACGCGCGCACCGTCGCCGCGTCGTAGAGATCGCGAACAGCCGTGCGGAACTGCGCCTCGCCAAACTGGGACTCTGCCCGGTGGCGGCCGGCCTGACCCCAGTCGCGGCGCAGGGACGGGTCGCGAAGCAGCTGTGCCAGCGCGGTCGCTAGCGCATCCGGATCATCGGCCGGCACGAGCCGCCCCGTCGCATCGTTGGCGACCAACTCGGGCAGGCCACCGATGTCGCTCGCGACGACCGGCAGGCCGGCGTGCATCGCCTCCAGGACAGCGAGCCCGAACGCCTCACGTCGTGACGGCTGCACATAGAGGGTCGCGCGGCCGAACCAGGGCCGCACGTCGGCAACCTCACCGACGAGCTCGACGGTGCCGGCTAGACCGAGTGCATCGACCTGTTTCCGCAGGCCGATCAGATAGTCGTCGTAGCCTTCCTGCTCGCCACCGACGACGACGACGCGATGCTGCACACCCGCTGCGCACAAGCGTGCTGACGCGTCGACGAGAACGTCGATCCCCTTCTCCGGATAGATGCGGGCGACGCAGAGCACGATCGGCACGCCACCGTCGGCTTCGGCCGGCGCCGGCAGGTGGTCGGCGCCGACGGCGTTCGGCACCACGCGCACCGTCGTCTCGCGCCGCAGTCCGGGCGGAGTGACGGAGGCATTCACCACGGCGACCGTCGCTCCCAACAGCCGCGCCAACCGGCCGGCGATCGGGCTGGAGATCTGCGAGTGCACCTGCCAGACCAGCGACGAGCCGGCGAACCGCGCTGCCGGTCCGGCGACGATGAGGCCACGGAAGTCGTTGACGTGCACCAGATCGGCACCGGCCAGGGCCCGCCGAAGCCGCAGCCAATAGCCGGGCAGCAGCAGCGCGGCTTCAGCGGCCGCAAACCCTCGCAGGCTGCGGCGGCCATAGCGCCGCAACCCCTGCGGCGCCACGACGAGCTGCACGGGAATGCCGGCTTCTCGGTAGACCTGCACAGCCGGCCCATCGCTCGGCACGACGACCTCGAAGCTGCGACCCTGGTGCGCGGCGGCTGCCGCCACCAGCAGGCACATCCGCGCGACACCGCCCGCGGTGTGCGGGTAGGCATCGAAGAACACGACGCGCGTCGTCATTGTGACCGCGCCGCCAGCGCCTGCTCATAGACCGCGATGACGTTGTGCGCGACGCGAGCGATGTCGAAGTGCTGCACGGCATGAGCACGCCCTGCACTCCCTTCTTGGTCGGCGCGTTGGCGGTCGCCGAGGCGCGCGACCAACGCCTCGGTCCACGCGGCGGCGTCATCCGTCGCCAGCAGCGCGCCACTGCCAGCCGGGAAGTCCTCGCGTACGACGTCGAGATCGCTGGCCAGAACGCTCCGAGCGCAGGCCATCGCTTCCCTCGCCACCAGCGGCAGCCCGGCTTCCCACCGCGAGGGCATCGCCAGGACGTCGGCGGCGGAGTACCAATCGGTCGGGTCATCGCGCTCCGGCCGCAGCGTGACCCCCGCCGGCAGTGGCGGCAGCGGTTCCTCGGAACGGCCGACGAGTGCGAGCTGGGCATCCGGAAGCACGGCGGTCACCCGCGGCCACAGCTCGACGAGCAGGTCCTGTCCCTTCTGCCGGCAGATGCGGCCCGCGCACACGGCAAGCGGACCGTCGCCGAGCCCGACGCGGGCGCGCGCCGCGGCCCGATCACTGGGACGGAACTGCGCGAGATCGACGCCGTTGGCGATGTGCGCCCATCGACGGGGCGCGATCCCGGCGAGTTCGCCCTGCCGGCGCTCGGCGTCGCTGACATGCACGAGGACGTCCACCCACCGCGCGGCGCCCCGTTCCCAGGCGCGGGCCGCGTCGGCGACGTGCCCGTTGGCCGCGAGAAACGACCACGCGTGCGGCTGAAAGACCGTCGGGAGCGTGCCGTGCAAACCGAGACGTCCGGCGAGGCCGGCCTTGGACGAATGCAGATGCACGATGTCAGGACGCACCTGCTGGATCAGCCGTCGGAGCCGGAGCATCTCGGCGACGACCGACGCGCCGGGCGAGCGACGAGCATCCCAACGCAGATGCGTGGCACGTCCGTCCAGCCACCGGGTGAGCGGACCTTGCGGAGAGGCGACGGCGACCGCGAGGCCGTGCTTTTCCTGGGCCGTGACGAGATCGGACACCACCCGAGCGACGCCGCCATGCGCCGGGAATGCGACGTGCAGCACCGAGCGCAGACCTTCGCTGCTCATGCCGTGACGACCCGGGTCGTGGCACGCAACTGTTCCCACGCCGACCTGGGACGCAGCCGCAGTGCGTGCCATGCCGCGGGCAGCAGCCCGCTCAGCACGACTGCGGCGAGCTTCGTCAGCACGACCGTGGCGCGTCCGTGATGGCGGCGCAGGTAGACCACGTAGTCGCGTTGCATGTGTTCGCGCTGCCGTGCCTGTGGCAGCTGCCGAACGCTGCTGCCACCGACATGAACGACCGGCACATCCCACTCGACCCGAATGGAAAGGCCACGGTCGTGAAACCGCCGGCACAAGTCCGTGTCGGCGAAGAACAAGAACATCTGCTCGTCGAAGCCGCCCATGGCGGTGAAGTCATCACGGCGCACCAACAGGCACGCGGCCCCGGGTTGGTCCACGTCGCCCGGAAGCCCGGCACCGAAGTCATACGTGCGGCGCCGAATGAACGGACTGCCGATCCACTCGTCGATGCGCTGCCCCGCCGGAAGGAAACAGAACAATCCGTCGACCGGCCGGGGGAAGCGAAAGTAGAACGCTTGCGGCTTGCCGTCGGCATCGACGAAACGCGGAGCCACCGCTCCGACGCTCTCGTCGTCCAACGACTGCGCCAGCGCGAGGAGCTGGTCGGCGGTCGGGTGGCAGTCGGGGTTGACGAACGCGAGCACGGGCGCGAGCGCGTGCTCCGCGCCCGCGTTGCATCCGCGGGACCAGCCGATGTTGTCCGGCTGCACGAACAGTCGCGCGTTGTCCGTGCTTACCTGCGGAGGCACCTGCGACGCGTTGTCGACCACCACGACATCGACCTGTGGGTGCACCAGCCGGGGTAGCAGCTCGTGCACGTCGGTCGCCGTGTCGTGGTTGACGACGACCGCGGTCACGCCTGGCGCCTCGCGCCCGGCGATGTCAGGGCTCCGTGGACGGTCGCACTCGTGCCGCCGTCGTCAAGGCCGCGTCATAGACGTCGAAGGCGAACACGCCGGGAAGCACGAACCAGCGCCGGCGCAGTCCGCCGGCGGCCGGAGTGAGATGCAGGCGCTCGTGCAGCCAGGGCAGCGTGAGCAGCGCCGCTCGCCGGTCGCGTGCGGCGAGCACCACGCCCGCCACCGCGAGCAGCGCCTCGGCGTGACGGCGATGCCAGAAGACCCCGCCGTACAGCAACCGCGCGCGTGCCCGCGGATGTGCCGCGAGCATGGCCGCAGACCGCAGCGGCTGCTGGCGCTGACGCACCATCTCGGAGAGCTCGGCGGGGGCGACGTCGAAGTAGGCGACCGCATGACGGGCCCACCTCGGATCGACACCGCTGTCGACGAGCCGCGTGGCCAGATCGACATCGGCGACGTCGTCGTCGACCGTCTCGTCCCAGCCGCCGACGCGCGCGAGGTCGTCGCGCAGGCAGGCCATGTGGTCCGACGACACCAATGCCAACTCGCGTTCGTTGGCCCACAACAGGTAGGACAACGGCCCCGACTCACCAACCGTTTCCGTGCTGGGCAAGACCGAAGCGGAGACGAGCGGGCGGCCACGAGCCAGTGCCTTGCTGAGGGCGTCCATCCACATCGGCGCCGGCGTGAGCCGTGGCGACAGGAATGCGACGCCGAGGCCGACGGCGGCTTGCCACGCTGCGTTGAGCCAGCACGCACGTCGCTCCGTCGGGTCACCGCGTACGACGCTCACCGGCGGCCGCTTGTCCGACGCGAGGTCGGTGAATCGAGCGGCCGGAGACGCATCAACGACGACGACGTCGAAGTCGCCGCCGGCATGCTGATGGCGCAAGGCCTCGAGGGCTCTCGGCACCGGATCGTCGTCTCGCGTCGCGACGAGGCACACGGTCAGCGCGCGCGGTGTGCCGGTTGCCATCGCTCCTCGTCGCTCGGCGGCAACCGAAGGGTACGCCGCGAGCACTCAGCGCGACGGCAGCAGCGAGCGGTAAACCTCGACGTGCTGCGCGATGCTCCGCTCCCAGGTGAACCCGTTCGCGCGATTGATCCCGTTCGTGCGCAACTGCGCACGAAGCGACTCGTCGCTGAGCACCTGGGACACCGCGCTGGCATACGCATCCACGTCGCCGTCGTCCACGAGCACACCGGCATCACCGACGACTTCGGGCAGCGAGCTGTTCGCGAACGCGACGACCGGGCAGCCGCAGGCCATGGCTTCGAGAGCCGGGAGACCGAAGCCCTCCGCACGGCTGGTCACGAGCAGCGCGGTCGCGCCCCGATAGAGCTGGGCGAGGTCGGGGACGCGACCGAGCACCTCGACCCGGTCGAGGGCGGCTGCCGGCGCGACCGCGGTCCGCACCCGGCGCATCATGGCGTCGTCCTGGTAGCCCGCGACCACCAGCCGGTGTGGGTGGCCTTCCGCTGCCAGTTGCATGACCACCTCTGCGGCGACCTCCAGCCCCTTGTGCGGCCCCCACGACGACACCCACAGCACGTAGGGCGAGCCTTCACGTCGGGGGCCGTCCGGTCCGAAGGCGGAGCTGACGCCCAACGGCACCACCCGGAGCCGGGATGGGTCGACCCCGAGCAGGTCCCGGGCTTGCGTCGCGGAGGACTCCGACACGCAGATCACCGCATCGGCGTCGCGCAACCGGGGCCCGACTCGCTGCCATCGACGCCGGTCGGCGTCCAGCAGCGGGTGCTTGAACGCGAGCGGGGTCAGGTCGTGGAGGGTCTGCACCCACGGCACCGGTGATCGCCGTGGCGGCGACTGCGCCGGGCTGTGCAGCAGCGCCGCGCCTGCACGCTCGATGTCGCGATGCGGTCGCCGCCCCAAGGTCACGACGACGGGCTCGATGTCGTCGTACGACTCCAAACCGGTCAGCAGGTGGCGCAGGTAGGTGCCGATGCCGCGAAACTGCGACCCGTCGCGCAGCGCGGTGCCGTCGATGACCACTCGATGGGCGTGCGGCCGTGACACGATGCTGCCGATGGTAGAGCGCCGCCGATGGTAGAGCGCTGCCGTCGCGTCGCACTGCAGATGCACCGGCTCGCCGTTGCCAACCCGACCGGCGTGCACCGCTACGCCACCGAGCTCGCCCGGGCGCTGAGCGACACCGCCCCGACCGGCAGCGAGGTCGAGCTCTGGTACGGCGCAACAGCGGCCGCCGATCCGGCTCCCGGCGGGGTAACCGCGCGGACCTGGCCGGTGCATCGCCGGCTGCTCCATGCCTCTTGGATGGCCTTCCGGCGTCCGCTGGCCGAGCGCTACCTGGGCGACGTCTCGATCGTCCACTCGCTGACGCCGGCGGTGCCGGTGCCGACGCGTGCGCCGCTCGTGGTGACGGTCCACGACGTGATGACCGAGCAGCACCCCGAGTGGTACACGCCGTTCGCCCGAACAGTCGTCGGCGCGGCGCTGCGGCACGCGGCGCTCCATGCGAGCCGGATCATCACGCCGAGCCAGGCGGTTGCCGGTGACGTCCGGGCCGTGCTCGGCGTCGAGCCGGCCCGCCTGGTCGTCGTGCCGGAGGGGGTGGACGAGCGGTTCCGCCTGCCGGTCCCCCCTGCCGAGCAGGAACGGGTGTGCGGCCGGTTCGGCCTCGATCCGGGCGGCTATGTCGTGGCTGTCGGAGAGGTCGGGCCGCGCAAGAACCTTGCGCTGCTTGTCGAGGCGCTGGCGCAGCTGCCGCCGGCCGGTCGTCTGACCCTCGCCGTCGTCGGCGGCGACGGCGGTTCGGCGGCCGAGCTGCGCGAGCGGGCGCAGGCGCGCGGCATCTCTGCCGACGTGCGCTGGACCGGCCGGGTCGATGACGACGTCCTGCTCGCGTTGCTCGCCGGCGCCCGTGCCCTGGTCCATCCGTCCCGCTACGAGGGGTTCGGCCTGACGCCGCTCGAGGCCATGGCCGCCGGTGTGCCGGTGCTGGCCGGATCGGTCGGCGCGGTGCCGGAAGTGGTCGGCGACGCCGGCATGTTGTTGGACCCCGGCGACACCAGTGCCTGGGCGGCCGCGCTGGCCACGATCGCCAGCGACGACGGCGTGGCGGGCGACCTGGCGGAGCGTGGCGTCACCCGCGCCGGGGCCTTCTCCTGGGGGCGTACGGCGGCGGAGACCTGGGCTGTTTACGACGTACTGTCCTAGTTACGTAGCGTGACATAGCCGTTGCGCAGCAGGAAATTCGGCCGGAACCCCTAACGCATACGTCATTGGCTCGTTGTCGGCGTAGGGGGCGCCGCACCGCCGGGGTGGGCGTCCGCAAGGACGAGGAAGGCGAGCGGCATGTCAGTGCTCTCGGGGGCGGTTTCCGCTCCTGCCATGCGGTTCGGTCCGCACGACCGGGACCTCGACCGCGTCGGCGTGCTGTTCGACGCACGAGAGCTGCCCGGCCGCGGTGCGCGCTGGCGCAAGCGGGCGTTCGACGTCGTTCTCGGCAGCCTGTTGTCGCTGCTCGCGCTGCCGCTGATTGCCATCCTCGCGCTGATCGGCGCGTGCGTGCTGCGCACCAACCCGTTCTTCGTGCAGCGGCGGCCCGGCACCGGCAGCTCGGAGTTCCGGATGGTCAAGCTGCGGACGCTGCCGCGCAGCTTCCCGGTGCAGGCGATCAAACCGGAGCTGTCCGGCTGCTCCATTCCGCGGTTCGGCGCCTGGCTGCGACGTCGGCACCTGGACGAGCTTCCGCAGCTCTTCGAGGTCGTTGTCGGTCGGATGAGCCTGGTTGGCCCCCGCCCGCGGCTTGCCGACGACGTCGAGCCGGTCGACCCCACCTACGACCGGCTGCGGCGCAGCGTGCGACCGGGCTGCAGCGGCCTGTGGCAGATCAGCGTCGTCGGTGACGGCACCGCGACCGGCGGCCCGGCCTTCGACCTGTTCTATCTGCGCCACGTCTCGTTCCGCCTCGACGTGTGGATCCTCGCCCGCACCATCGGCCAGCTGTTCGGTCTGGCTGCCCGGATCGACCTCGACGACGTGCCGTCGTGGGTACGCCGCCCGCGCCCGACGCTCGCGCCGGTCTACCCGGTGGAGACGCTGGTGCCGGCCGTCGCCGAAGACGTTGCCTGAGCCGTCCGGCCCGCTCTCAGATCCCGCGCCCCGCCGCCTCAGTCACGCCCCGTTACCCTCGACGGTCAAATGAGCACGCACACCTACGAGCTGACTCACCTGCAGACGCTCGAGTCGGAGTCGATCCACATCATCCGTGAGGTCGCCGCCGAGTTCGAGCGGCCCGTGCTGCTGTTCTCCGGCGGCAAGGACTCGGTGATCATGCTGCATCTCGCCGCGAAAGCCTTCTGGCCGGCCCGCATCCCGTTCCCGGTCATGCATATCGACACCGGACACAATTTTCCCGAGGTCCTGGACTTCCGCGATCGGACCGTCGCCGGGCTCGGCGTACGACTCGTCGTCGCGAGTGTCGAGGAGTCGATGGCAAAGGGTCGGGTCCGCGAGCGTCCGGACGGCATCCGCAACCCGCTGCAGACGGTGACGCTGCTCGACGCCATCACCGAGCACGGCTTCGACGCCGTCTTCGGCGGCGCGCGGCGTGACGAGGAGAAGGCGCGGGCCAAGGAGCGGGTGTTCTCGTTCCGGGACGAGTTCGGTCAGTGGGACCCGAAGAACCAGCGCCCGGAGCTCTGGAGCCTCTACAACGGCCGGCACCACAAGGGCGAGCACATCAGGGTCTTCCCACTGTCCAACTGGACCGAGCTCGACGTCTGGCAGTACCTCGCCCAGGAGAACATCGAGCTGCCGTCGATCTACTTCGCGCATCAGCGCCAGGTCTTCCGGCGCGACAACATGTGGTACGCCGTCAGCGAGTGGACCCAGCCCCGGGAAGGCGAGGAAGTCGCGACGCTGTCAGTGCGTTACCGAACCGTGGGCGACATCCCGGTGACCGGCGCCGTCGAGTCGACGGCTGCGTCGTACGACGAGGTCATTGCCGAGACCGCGGCCACGCGCATCACCGAACGCGGTGCCACCCGCGGCGACGACCGGCTCAGCGAGGCGGCCATGGAAGACCGCAAGCGCGAGGGCTACTTCTGATGGAGCTGCTGCGCTTTGCCACCGCCGGCAGCGTCGACGACGGGAAGTCGACGCTGATCGGGCGACTGCTCTACGACACCAAGAGCATCTTCGAGGACCAGCTCGACTCGATCGAGCGCACTTCACGCGACCGGGGCGACGAGCAGACCAACCTCGCGTTGCTGACCGACGGGCTGCGCGCCGAACGCGAGCAGGGCATCACCATCGACGTTGCCTATCGCTACTTTGCGACGCCGAAGCGGAAGTTCATCATCGCGGATACGCCGGGCCACATCCAGTACACCCGCAACATGGTCACCGGCGCCTCGACCGCCAACCTCGCGCTCATCCTTGTCGACGCGCGCAACGGGCTCGTGGAGCAGTCGCGGCGGCATGCGTTCATCGCCTCGCTCCTGCGGGTGCCGCACCTCGTGCTCTGCGTGAACAAGATGGACCTCGTCGGCTACGACCAGGCGGTATTCGAGGAGATCAAGGCCGAGTTCCGCCAGTTCGCGACCAAGCTCGACATCGGCGACCTGACCTTCATCCCGATCAGCGCTCTGCAGGGCGACAATGTCGTGCATCGCAGCGCGAACATGCCGTGGTACGACGGGACCTCGTTGCTGCACCACCTCGAAGAAGTGCATATCGCCAGCGACCGCAACCTGATCGACGCCCGATTCCCGGTGCAATACGTCGTGCGACCGCAGGCGCAGACCGATCCCGAGCTGCACGACTATCGCGGCTACGCCGGCCAAATCGCCGGCGGCGTCTTCAAGCCGGGCGACGAGGTGGTCGTACTGCCGAGCGGACTGCAGTCCCGGGTTGCCGCGATCGACACAGCATCCGGTCCGGTCGACGAGGCGTTCGCGCCGATGTCGGTGACCGTCAGGTTGGCCGACAACATCGACGTCTCCCGCGGCGACATGATCTGCCGGCCACATAACCAACCGCGCGTGACACAGGACGTCGACGCGATGGTGTGCTGGCTGTCCGACCAGCCGTTGTCTGTCCGTGGCATGTACGGCATCAAGCACACCACCCGCAACGTGCGTGCGCAGGTCCGCGACCTCGACTACCGGATCGATGTCAACACCCTGCACCGCGACGAGCAGGCAGACACGTTGGGGCTCAACGAGATCGGCCGCGTCACGTTGCGCACGACACAGCCGTTGTTCGTTGACGAATACCGGCGCAACCGCATCACCGGCTCCTTCCTGCTCATCGACGAGTCGACCGGCGCGACTGTCGGCGCGGGCATGATGCATTGAGCGAAGACGCGGAGCTAGCCGCCAAGCTCGCCACACAGGCAGGTGAGTTGTTGTTGCGGCTGCGCTCGCAGATGGGGTTCGCCGACCCGTGGGGCCTGCGCGATGCGGGTGACCAGCATTCGCACGACTTCCTCGCCGCGGAACTCGCCAAGGAGCGGCCCGACGACGCCGTCCTGTCCGAGGAGGGCGCGGACGATCGCAGCCGCCTCTCCGCCGACCGACTCTGGATTGTCGACCCGCTCGACGGCACCAACGAATACGGCGAGCCGGGCCGCACCGACTGGGCCGTTCACGTCGCGCTGTGGGAGCGCGACGCCGACGGCCTGACCGCGGCGGCGGTCAGTCTCCCGGCGCGGCACATGACGCTGTCCACGGACGGGCACTACCCGCCCTTGCCGCCGGTGGGCGCCCCGCCGCGCCTCGCCGTCAGCCGCTCGCGGGCACCGGAGTTCGTCACACAGCTGGCAGCGAGCTCGCGAGTCGTGCCGACACCCATCGGCTCCGCCGGGATGAAGGCGATGTCGATCCTGCTCGGTGAGGCCGATGCCTACGTGCACAGCGGCCGGATGAAGGAGTGGGACTCGGCGGCGCCCGCCGCGGTCGCCGCCGCTGCCGGCCTGCACGTCAGCCGTCTTGACGGCTCGCCGTTGCAGTTCAACACGCCGGAGCGGCTCACGCTCGACCTGCTCATCTGCCAGCCGTCGCTGGCCGAACCGTTGCTCGACGCCTGGCGACGCCTGGCTGTCTGAGAACGGTCAGTCCGGGTCGAGCGGGCCGTCCCACGGCTGGGGTGGCTCGCCTCCGATCTGGGACCGGAACTGGTCCAGATACCAGTGCGCGAACTGCTCCTGCAGCGGGGTGCGGGCCAGCGCCAGCATTTGCCGATCGCGGCAGAAGCTGTCCGCCTCCGCCATGAGCTTCTCCAGCGCGTCGGCCGCGTCCGTCACGTGCCCGGGCACGTGGTAGATCACGTCGACGGTCCTGTCCCCGCGCTCGATGGCCGCGTCCAGCTCGGCATCAGGTCGCTGGGAGGCAGCACCGTAACGCCGGCCGAGAACGTCGACCAGTTCGAGCAGCCGCGCGGGCACGTGCTCGGTGGCGAGATTTTCGTCGAGGGCCAGCATGGCGAACTCGCGCATGAGCTCGTCGTGTTGCTCGCGGGCCGAAGCCAGCACACGCACCGGCAGCGAGAGCAGGCGCACCTCGGCCAGCTCCTCGCCGGTGTCCGGGTCGTAGCGGCCGAGCGGGGAACCCACCGGCTCGATCGGCTCGGGTGTCACAGGTCCAGCTCCCCACCGGCGGTCGTCGCTGCCGCCCAGGGGTCGTGGTCGCCGGTCACGGCGAACCACACCGTCTTGCCGGACGCCGTGGACTCGGCGGCCCAGCTGTCCGCGAGCATGTCGAGCAGCCGCAGGCCGCGGCCAGTTGTCGCGGTCGGGGAGTGCCACCGCAGCGCCGGCGGCAGCGACGAACCGTCGGCCACCTCGATGCGAACACCGTCGCCTTCTCGGCTCAGCGTCAAGGTCAGGTCGGTTCGGGCGTGCAGCACTGCGTTGGTGACCACTTCACTGACGAGCAGCACTGTGGTGTCGACGAGTGCGTCGAGTCCCCACGCCTCGAGCGTTGCCGTCACCTGCCGACGGGCGAGCGGCACCGAACGCGATGCCGGCGGCAACCGCCATTGGGACGGCGGGGATGGGACCGTCACGGACGCATCGTGCGTCGGGCGACGCGCCCCCGAGAGGGCAAATCGCTACGACAGTCGGCCATCTGACTCATCGTGGCATGTCCCCGTGCGATTCCAGCGCTTCAGCAGTTCAAGCGACGCAACACATTCTGCACCGCGTCGTCAAGACCTACCTGGCTGGTGTCCAGGACGATATCTGCGTCGGTGGGCGCTTCGTACGGATCGTCGATGCCGGTGAATCCCGTCAGGCGACCGGCACGGGCCGATGCATACAGACCTTTGACGTCGCGCGCCTCACATACCTCGAGCGGCGTCGCCACCCAGACCAGGACGAATGCGTCGGGACCAGCGGCACGTTGAACGAGGTCGCGCACCCATTGGCGCGTCTCGTCGTACGGCGCGATCGGTGCGCACACAGCGACCCCACCGTGCTTGGCCACCTCGGCCGCCACCCAGCCGATGCGACGGATGTTGGTGTCCCGGTCGGCCTTGGAGAAGCCGAGGCCCTTGGACAAGTGAGTGCGGACGACGTCGCCGTCGAGCAGCGTCACCGCGCGCGTGGCCGCGAGGCTCTTCACCAGCTCACGGGCGATCGTCGACTTGCCCGATCCCGACAACCCGGTGAAAAAGACCACGCGGCCGTTGCCGGTCGGCATCGGAGTGGTGGGCATCTGAACTGCACCGGTGGTCGAGTAGGCGGCGGCCAGCTCGTCGACGCGGGCCAGCGCCTCCCCCGGCGACAGCGGCGCCGCGATCTCGTCCAGCCCGAGCGCGCGCCAGGCCTGTGCCCAGGTCGCGAACCGTGCGTCATCGATGCGCGTCCCACCGCTGGGCAGAATCAGCACCGCATCCGACGTGGGTGCCGGACCCTTCGGGACCTCGCCGCCGACGGCGATCACGACCGGCCGCTCGGACCGAACGTCCGCGGGCGCCGGCCAGTCGCGCGCGGCGACGGCGGTCAGTCCGCTTTCGTCGCGGATGGCGATCGTGATGCCCTCGCCGTCGAGATAGCGCGCCGCGGCCGGCAGCGCGGTCAACGGCGCCAGTCCGAGCAGCACCTGGTCGAGCAGGGCCACGCCGTGCTCGTCCAGGGTGAGAGCGTCGTCCGACACGTCGGTCAACTTACGTGCTGTTGGCCTTGCCCTGTTTTGGTAGCGCCGATCGGCGCGCTGTATCGGCCGTTCGGGCGCCAATCAAGATAGTTACAACTAGTCATATAGCCGCGAGGCGCTACGCACGAATAGTCCTTCAGGAGCAGGTCCGCGTTGGCATCGACTGCCATGCGGGCCATCACGGAAGGGACCTTCGTCATGCGCAGGCGAGCATTCATCGGTGCCGCGATAGCGGTGGTCGCCGGCTTGTCGGCGCTCGTACCAACCGCGGCCAACGCTGTCTCGTGCACCGGCGGCCTTGGCGGCGCCTGCGCCGGCAGCACGAACGTCACGTTCGCGCTCACCGGCGGCAGCCTGAACCTCACCGTGCCGGCGTCCGTCGACTTCAGCTCGTCTCCGTTCACCCCGACAGGCGTTGCCAACCTCACCTACACGCCGACGTGGCCGAGTGGTTCGCCGATTCAGGTGAACGACTTGCGGCTCGCCTCGCTCGGATGGGTCGACACGGTCAGCCCGCTGACCGCCTGGTCCGGACCGAACAGTTCCACCATGCCGACAGGCCTCTCGACGTTCAGCGTCAACGGCGGATGCGGAACGCAGACCGGGTTGACCACGTTGACCACCCCGGCGGTAACGCTGACAAGCGGTGGCGTCCTGATGACCGCGGTGGCACCGGGCGACAACGCCGTCAGTTGCGTCCCCACATTGACCATCGCTGTGCCGCCGACCGCGCAGGCCGGCACGTACACGGGAACCATCACGCAAACGGTTGTTTGACGTCCGACTCGTAGGAACGCCGCCGGTGAAATGCCGGCGGCTTTCCGATGGATGCGGTGAGATGCCACCCATGCGCGTGCGGATGATCGCGCTGGTTGCAGCCGCTGCGTTTGTTGGCGCGGCAGCTGCGTCAGGAGCGACCCCCGCCGCTGCAGCCGAGCGCGGACCCGCGGTCGGGCCAGGGCTCGGCGTCCGACTTCTGGATGCCCCGGTCGCGCTGGCGAAGGATCCGCGCGCGCGGACCTACATCATCGACAACGTCGCGCCCGGTCACTCGATCACGCGGCACCTCGAAGTATCGAACGGCACCCAACAGCCGCTGCCGATCACGACGTATCCCGACGCCGCGACCATCGACGGTGGTGCGTTCCGCGTCGCCGACGGGCACGCCGTCAACGACCTGGTGACGTGGACGACCGCAGACCCAGCCTCGTTCACGCTGGCACCGGGCGCAACGCGTGTCGTAACCGTTCAGATCAACGTGCCCGCCGACGCCTCGGCAGGCGAGCGCTACGGTGCCGTGCTCGCCGAGGCCCGACCCGCGTCGCGATCGGGCCAGCTCACACTCATCAGCCGTGTCGGCGTGCGCATGTACCTCTCCGTCGGTCCTGGAGGTGCGCCGGCATCGAACTTTGCGATCGACGAGTTGCAGGCGCAACGCAACGACGCCGGTGACCCGGTCGTGCAAGCGACCGTCGACAACACCGGCGGCCGAGCACTGGACATGTCCGGAACGCTGCGGCTGACCCAGGGCCCGGGCGGCCTGTCCGCCGGGCCGTTCCCCGCGAAGCTCGGCACGACGCTCGCGCCAGGGCAGACCGAGCCGGTCACCGTCGTCCTTGACAAGGCGTTGCCGGCCGGGCCGTGGCACGCCCGCATCGACCTGCGGTCGGACTTGCTGACGAAGGCGGCGGAGGCCGTCATCACGTTTCCGACGCAGGACGGAGCGACCGCCGTTCCGGTGGCCGCCAAATCGGTTCCGTTGACTCGCAACCGCAACGTGATCGTGCCGATCGCGTTGGGCCTGCTGCTGTTCCTGCTTCTGTTGCTCGCACTGGTGTTGTGGCGCCGACGCGCGCGGGTGGCCCCGGCTCAGTAGACCAGCGCTTGCGCGTCCGGCGCGAGCAGCTCGTCGACGTACGACGCGGCTCCAGCGATGCGAACGCCCGGCACGAGGTCATCTGACGAGATGTCCCGTCTCGCCGCGCACTGCGTGCAGACGGTGAGCTTTCCGCCGGCAAGGACCGCATCTCGCAAGTCACTCAACGGAGCAGCGTGTTCGAGGACGATGCCTTCGGCGCGGCCGGGAGTCGCCAGCCACGTCGCCTCACCGGTGAGCCACATCGAGACTTCGGCACCGGCGGCGGCTGCCGTCGCTGCCACGTTGAACGCCTGATTGCACAGCTCCGGCGCGTCCGCCCCGGACGTCAGCTTCACCACGAGCGGTCTCACGGCGAAGACGTTAGTCGAGCGACATTCGTGACGTATGCGGACAGCGTCGACTCCGGTGAGCCAGAACGGCCGCCGTACGGCCTCAAGGGCTCAATTCTGCTGTCGATGGGCAGTCAGAAGTGCTTACCCGAAAGGCGAGTTCAGCGCACGGGGGGATAGGTCAGGTGCGACGTTTGGCTCACGGTCGAGTAGTCGCTCTGGTGGCATTGCTCGGTTTGGTCGGCGGCGCAGTCGCCGCATCGGGTGCCACGACACCGGCGCCGGACACCGGCTCCGCAACGAGCACGATCACGTTGCCGGCTCTGACGATCACTGACGCGTCCGGCGTGGCGCACGTCGTCTCGCTGGGAGCGATCACGTCGAACGCTTCCACCGACCTGCTGCTCGCCAGCCTCGGCCTAGCCGACGGCAACGTCCTCGGCAGCGCACTGCCTGGCTGGACTGCCTCGACGTCCGGCGGCTCACAGAGCGGCGACCACAGCGTTCCGGTCAGCTCATCGATGGCCAACGGCGGCGTCACCCTCGCCGGCTACGAAGTCGCTGCCGGCACAGGCGCGGCGCACTCGACTCTCGGCGCCCTCACCGGCTCGCTTGCCGCGTCGGCGTTCGGGACAAGCGTCTCCCTCGGCCAGAACGGACTGTCGACCTCGTCCGACTCGACCGGGTCACACGGCACGCTTGCCGTGCACGTGGTGGGCGCGAACATCCACCTCGGCGACCTCCTGCCGACCGACGTCCTCGATGCATTGCCGTTGTCGCAGCTGTTGACTTTTGCGCAGGGCCTGCAGCTCGGCATCCCGTCTGATGTCACGACGACAGTGACGCAGCTGACGAACCTGACGACGCTCTTGAACCAGCTGCAGACGACCGCGTCGGGGCTCACCGCCGCGCAAGCACAGCTCGCGGGCTTGCTCCAAAACATTCCCGGCACCCAGGCCGCGCAGCAGGCCCTCGATGCGGCCGAGCAACAGCTGGCCACCGCCCTGTCCCAGCTGTCCGGGGCGCAGCAGCAGCTGGCGCAGGATCAGGCAGCCGCGCAGTCGCTGCAGAACCAGGTCGCCGCGGCGACCAACTCCGTGGCCTCCGCGCAGTCTGCGCTCGCGGCGGCCAACGCCGCTGTCGCCAACCTGGTCGCGCAGCTGGCTGCGAACCCGCTGTCACTGCTGCTGCAGCAGCAGCTGACCGCTGCGCAGGCGACTGCCGCGCAGGCACAGACCCAGCTGAGCGCGGCTCAGGGGGCGTTGGCCGCACTGCAGCAGCAGCTGGCCTCCGCCACCGCGCAGGTCGCCACGGACCAGCAGACGGTGAACACCCTGCAGCAAGCCGTCAGCTCGGCGCAGAGCACCGTCACGGCCGCGCAAGCCACCCTCGACGCCCAGACCTCGGCGGTTGCGGCCTCAAACCAGGCGGTAACGACGGCTCAGGCCGCGGTGAACTCACTGCTGACGACGTTGACGACGCAGCTGACTTCCATCTCGAACGCGGTCTCGGCGCTGCCGGATCTGCAATCGGTGCGCAGTGAGCTTCTCGGCATCGTGACAGCTGCCCCGCTCGTCGATACGGGCGCGGTCACGTCGACCGTCGACGCCGACGCGGACCAGGCCGGCGGCACCGGCGCGGTCAGCTGCACGATCGCCAACGTCTCGGTGCTGGGTTCCCCGGTGCTGGGCTCCGCCCTGCCCGGCGCAACGTGCGACGCGGTTCGGTCGGGGTTCAACGCGGCCGTGTCCGCCCTGCACACCGCGCTTGCGCGGCTGCCGGGAGCCGGCGCCGTGCCGACGCCGACACTGGACGGGCTGACGGCCACCACCACAGGTGCTCCCGCCGCTGCCGGCGACGCCGTCTCTGCGGCGTCGGCAGCACTGGCGCCGTTGCACGTCGCCCTCCCCGGTCTTTCGCTGCACGCAGTCACCGACGCCCTGGTCGCCTCGCTGACCTCGACGCTGTCGCAGCTGTCGACCTCGCTGTCCGGGCTCGGCGTGCCGGCCGCGAGCGCAGCGCTCACGTCGACGCTGGGCCCGCTGTCCGCGACGGTCGCAGCGCTGCCGACCGGCGCCGCCTTGAGCGGCCTGCGCACCCTGGGCGTCGACCTCTCGCTAGCCGGGCTGTCCGCGACGGCGGCGCACAACCGCTCACTTGTCGGCACACCTGGATCCGGCACCGGTACGCCGTCGCCCACTCCGTCATCGACCGCCACGTCATCGACGCCCACCCCGACCGCCGCGCCGGCCTCGGTGACACCGACGCCGACCGCAACGTCAACGGCAGTGTCCGGGCCAGGCGCGGCCGGCGAACCCGGCGACCGTCCCCCCGACCACGTCACCCGGCCCGATCGGCAACTGCCGTTCTCCGGCTCCGACGCAGCCGCGGACATCGCTGTGGCCATGCTGGCGCTGCTAGCCGGTGCCCACCTCACCGTGCTGGGTCGGCGTCGGCGCCGGGCGGCGGCGATCTGACAGCTTGCCGGCGCTCAAGCCTGTTCAGGCACGTTGCACGCGCCGTTGCGGGCGTTCTGTACGACGTTGTTGGTATAGACGATGTCGCCGACAACGCCGCGGGCGATTTTGAAGCCATATCCGCGCGCATTGACGATCGCGTGGTTGCTCAGGAACACGTTCTTGTTGCCCCATCCGGCGACCGCGAGGGTGACGCTGAAGCCGTTGACGGCGCTGTCGTTGCCCGCGTTCGCACGGATCACCCAGCTGTTGCCTTTGACATCAACCCACGACTGAGCCCGAGTCATCGATTGGCCGTCGAAGCTGTTGTTCGCGATGAGGCCGCTGCTGGTGCCTTCCTTGACGTCGATCTCCTCGGCGGGCACACCTGGCCCGATCACGTTGCCCGCAATGGTCGTGTGGTCGCTACGGTCGGGCTGGCAGCCGGTTTGCTGACACCAGTTGTCGGATGCGCTGCCGACGTAGACCCCTTCGCCGTACGTCGCTGACCTGCGTCCGGTGTTGTAGATGACGCTGGTGAGCACGGCTGAGTAGGTGGTGTTGCGCCGCAGGTGAATCGCCTCGTCGCCGACGTCGTGTACGGCGAGGCTGCGCAGCGTGTCGTGCTGCCCGGTGTCGACGACGATGCCCTTTTGGGCGTGTCTGACGGTTACGCCGACGATGTCGACCCACCGGCTTCCGACCAGATGCAGGGTGTAGCCGCTTTGCATGTTTCCGCCATCGAGAATGGCGCCGCGGTCGCCGCAGACGACGATGTGATGCGCCTTCAGCCCCGACCGGGTGAGCGTGAAGTGTCCGGCGTAGACGTTGTCGGCGAGTCGGATCTGGTCCCCGGGAAGGGCGCGCCCCAGCGCCGATTGCAAACCCGTGGCGCTTACAACCCGCACGATCCGGGTCGCCCCAGCAGGGCAGGAGGTCTCGGACGCGACAGCGTGGCCGGCACCCGTGAAGGCGCCGGCCACGCTGACGAGCAAGGCGATGATCGGCGCAAGACGTCTCACGGCGCCGAAATGTACTGGATCAGCCCTTGGTAAGCGAGATGTTGGAGACGCCGGACTTCGCACCGATGACGACGTTGGTGGTTGACACGATCACCTTCGTCACGCCGGTGGCGACCTTGACGCCGTAACCGGAGGCATTGACGTACTCCGTGTTCAGCGTGAAGACGTTGCCGTTGCCCCAGCCGGTGTAGGCGAGGCTGTCCGTGAAGCCGTGCCGAAGAGTCGACCGTCCGGTGTTGCCAGTGATCGTCCAGCTGTTGCCCTTGACGTCCACCCAGGACTGCGCCGCACCAGTGGCCATGGAGCTGCCGTCGAAGGTGTTGCCGGAGATGAGCCCGCCGGTGGTGCCCTCTTTGACGTCGATCTCCTCAGCGGTCACGCCAGGGCCGATCTTGTTGTGGAGCACGTTGTTGTAGTCGGACTTGTCGGGGTTGCAGCTGGTGTAGGTGCACCAGTTGTTGTTGGCGCTGCCGACGTAGACACCCTCGCCGTACTCCGGCGCGACCAGTCCGGTGTCGTAGATGTTGCTGTAGCGGATCACTGAGTAGGTGGTCGCCCGGCGCAGGTGGATGCCCTCCTCGCCGATGTGGTGAACCGTGACGTCGTCGATCAGGGTGTGGGTCGAGTTGTCGACCAGGATGCCCTTCTGTCCGTCTGTGACGGTGAGGCCGTAGACGTCGGTGTACGGCGCATTCTTGACGTAGAGCACATATCCGGTAGCCGTCGTGGCTCCGTCGAGGACGGCATTGCTGTCGCCGCAGATGACCACCGGTGCGGTCGCAGTGCCGGGAACGGTGCTGACGAAGTTGCCGAGGTAGGTGCCGGGGGCGAGCTGGATCTCATCGCCCGGCTGGGCGGTGAGCAGCGCCGCCTGCAGTGTGGCCGTGTTGCTTACCGGCACCGCCCGGGTGTAGGCGGCCGGGCAGCTGGTCGGTGCGGCGGACGCCGAAGCGGTCGTCGCCGCCAAAGCGCCGGCGATTCCGGCCGCGCTGACAGCGGCGGCAAGGGTCAGTCGGGGGAGACGCACGAGTAACTCCTGAGCGGCATTGGCGGTCGTCTGTCGTTCAGTGAAACGCGGCGCTGGGGTCCGATATGCACAGTTTTGGGGAAGATCGCCCAAACGATTTTCGGCTGGCCCAGGTGTGGCCTGAAGCCATGGCCCAGGCTGCCCATCCCCTACCGGTCAGATACCCCCTAAAACGGACTATTCACCTGTGGCCGCGACGTTTGTCGTCCCCGGTCGTTGTTCCGGCGACTGGTTCGCCCACCCCAGCTACGTGTTCGGAGCCACATGACCTCCGCGACCCGCGCCCAGCCCGTCAGCGCCGTGACCGGGCCGATCGCGCCCGTGCCCGACGCACGGGGACGAGAGTCCCGTGTGTTCGGTGTGCGGCTGCACGCGCTGACGATGGAGCAGACGGTGGACCGGGTGGAGGAGCTGGTACGCGCCGGCGGCAGTCACCAGCATGTGGTGCTCAACGCGGCCAAGGTCGTCCAGCTAGCCGACGACCCCAGCCTGCGGGACATCGTGCAGGGCTGCTCGCTCGTCAACGCGGACGGCCAAGCGGTGGTCTGGGCCGCCCGGATGCTGGGTGTCGACGTGCCGGAGCGAGTCACCGGCATCGACCTGATGGAGCGACTCCTGGCTCGAGCCGCGGAGCGTGGCTGGCCGGTCTACTTCCTCGGTGCCACCGACGAGGTCGTCCGCCGCGTGGTGCACGTCGAGACCGACCGGCATCCCGGCCTCGTCGTCGCCGGCTGGAGGAACGGGTTCTGGTCCGCCGACGAGGAGGATGCAGTCGTCGCCCAAGTGGCGGCCGCTCGCCCGACATTGCTCTTCGTCGCGCTGCCGACCCCCGCGAAGGAGCGTTTCCTGGCTCGTCACATCGACCGGCTGGGCGCGTCGTTCGCCATGGGCGTCGGCGGCTCGTTCGACGTGGTCGCAGGCGTGACCCGGCGGGCGCCCGGCTGGATGCAGCGACTCGGCCTGGAGTGGATGTTCCGGCTCATGCAGGAGCCGCGCCGGATGTTCCGGCGCTACCTCGTCGGCAACACCCGGTTCATCGCCTTGACCGTTGCCGCGTTGGTACAGCGATGAACGTGCTCCTGGTTGCAGCCGCCCGACCCAACTTCATGAAGGTCGCGCCGGTGCTCGCCGCTCTGGAGCGCAGCGGTGTCGACGCGACCCTGGTCCACACCGGTCAGCACTACGACTCGAACATGTCCGACGCGTTCTTCCTCGACCTCGGCATGCGCCGACCCGACGTCAACCTCGGCTGCTCCGGCAGTTCGCACGCGCAGACAACTGCGTCGGTGATGCTGGCCTTCGACGACGTCGTCGTCGAACGCGAGCCCGACGTCGTCATGGTCGTCGGTGACGTCGACTCGACCCTCGCCTGCGCGCTGGTCGCGGCCAAGCGCAACGTGCCGGTCGCGCACGTCGAGGCGGGTTTGCGCTCGCGCGACCGCACCATGCCGGAGGAGGTCAACCGTGTCGTCGTCGATGCGCTTTCGGACTGGCTGTTCACGCCGTCACCGGACGCGACCGAGAACCTCGTGCGCGAAGGCGTCGACCCGCAGCGGATCCACTGGGTCGGCAACGTCATGGCCGATTCGTTGCTCGCGACCCTGCGAACCCTGGACGTCGACACCTATCTGACGGGCTACACCGTAGACCGCGGAAGCTACGCGCTCATGACGTTGCACCGGCCGTCCAACGTCGACGACGTGTCCATCCTCGTGTCGCTCCTGTCCGCCGTCGCCGACGTGTCGCAGCAGGTGCCGGTCCTGTTCCCCGTGCACCCGCGCACGGCGCCACAGCTGCGACTCCCGGAAGTGCAGCGCGTGTTGAGAAGCGCGCCGGAAATCCGTTTGCTGCCACCGATCGGCTACCGCGACTGCGTTGCCCTCCAAGCCGGAGCCGCGCTCGTGCTCACCGACTCGGGTGGCCTGCAAGAGGAGACAACGATCTTGGGCGTGCCGTGTCTCACGTTGCGCGAAACGACCGAGCGGCCGATCACTGTCACCGAGGGCACTAACACCGTTGTCGGCACGAGCCCAGAGGTCATCGTCGAGGCGGCATCGCAAGCACTCGCGATGCGGGACGTCGCTCGGACACCACCGATCGGCTGGGACGGCCGGGCCGCGGAGCGTGTCGTGGAGGCCCTGCAGTCGGTGCCGGCGCCGCTCGACGCGCAACGGCAGCGACCAGCAGCTCGACTGGCACTACGAGACAAAGTGAGGTTGGCATGACGGGGGGCACGCATGACGCCGACGTTTGTGTTGTCGGTCTCGGCTACGTAGGACTGCCGCTGGCGGTGGCCTTCGCCGAGGCCGGCGTTGCGATCGTGGGGTTCGATGTGGACCACGACAAGGTGGCGCGCATCGAGTCGGGCGCGAGTCCGGTCGAGGACATCGCTGACGAGCGTCTCGCCGCCTGCCTCGCCGGCTCGCTCGGCGTCACGAGCCTGATCGCCGACGCGAAGATGGCGACCACCTACATCATCTGCGTGCCAACGCCGCTCAAGGAGTCGATGCCGGATCTCGGCTTCGTCGAGAGCGCCGCACGCCTGGTCGGCGAAGTGCTGAGTCCTGGGGACCTCGTCATCCTGGAGTCCACGACCTACCCGGGGACCACTGAAGAGTTTGTCGCCCCACTGTTGACCGAGGTCAGCGGTCTGTCAGCGGGTTCGGACTTCGACCTCGCCTACTCGCCGGAACGGATCGATCCGGGCAACGTCACGTGGACCGTGGCAACGACCCCCAAGGTGGTCGGCGGCGTGACGGAGCGCGCGACTGATCGAGCCGCCGCGCTCTACGGACGCGTTGCCCGTGACGTGGTTCGCGCATCGGGCACGGCCGAGGCGGAGATGGCGAAGTTGCTGGAGAACACCTTCCGGCACGTCAACATCGCATTGGTCAACGAGCTGTCGGTCTACTGCCGCGCGCTGGACATTGACATCTGGGAAGTCATCCGGCTGGCGTCGACGAAACCCTTCGGGTTCATGCCCTTCCATCCTGGCCCGGGAGTCGGTGGCCACTGCATCCCGGTGGACCCGTCGTACCTGTCCTGGGCGCTGCGACGGCACGGTTTCCAGTTCCGGTTCGTTGAGCTCGCTCAGGAGATCAACGCACGGATGCCGGCGTATGTCGTCAACCGGGCGGCCGAACTCCTCAACCTTTCCGGCCTCGCGTTGTCCCGCGCACGGATCGTCTGTGTGGGGCTGGCCTACAAGCCGGGCGTGGCCGACTGCCGCGAGTCGCCCGCGCTTGAGGTGACGAAGCAGCTGTTGGCGAAAGGCGCCGACGTTGCCTACCACGACCCCTTCGTGGGGCAGGTCACGTTGTCCGGGCGCACGCTGCACAGCGTGGACCTCGCGCCGGCGTTGGCCACCGCGGATCTCGTCGTCGTGCTCACGGCGCATCCAAGCGTCGACTGGTCGGCACTGGCGGAAGCCGGGGTGCCGGTCCTCGACACGCGCAATGCGGTGCCCGCCGGCACCAACGTTCACGGGCTCTGAGCCATGACCCGACCCGCGGTGGCTGTCTGTGTTCCCGCTCACGGCAGTGCGCCCGGTCTCGCGAGACTGCTGGAGAGCCTCGACGCTCTCGACTATCCCCGCGAGCTGCTGCGCGTGATCGTCGCCATCGATGGTCCCGACAGCGAGCTGGAGCGCGTGGCCAGAGCTCACGCCGACGAGGTGATCGTGTCGCCGGTCAACCGAGGCTCGTATGCCATGCGCAATCTCGCGATCGGGCGTATCGGCGCAGCTTCGGTGGTGCTCTTCACCGACTCCGACTGCGTCGTGACGCCCGGCTGGGTCAACGCACATGTCGCTGCTCTCGGCGAAGCCGAGATGTCCGGCGGCCCGGTGCACTTCACGATGGCAGATCGGCCGAGTCCGGCCGAGTGGGTCGACAGCCAGCAGGGGCTGCGGCAGGACCACTTCATCCTGCGCCTCGGCTACGCCGCGACCGCGAACCTCGCCGTACGGCGGGAGGTGCTGGACACCGTCCGGTTCGACGAGACCCTGCGCTCCGGGGGCGACTGCGACTTCGGCCGGCGCGCGCGCGAGGCCGGCTTCCGTCTGGCCTATACCGCGGGCGCTCCGATCGTGCACCCCGCTCGGCGGACGGCGCGGGCCGTGTTGAAGAAAGCCTGGCGGGTGGCCGGCGGTGCGAAGGTCCTGGCCGAGCGCGGGCATGCCGCGACTGATCGCCGCGACCCGACCAAGACCCGGGCCGCAAACCTCGCCAGAGAGCGGGGCCTGCCCGTGTCTGGGGCGTGGCTGGCCCGCGCTGCTGCGTTGGACTACGCCTGCTCACTGGTCTTCGCGGTGCGCGTGCCGCACGTGATCGGACCGAAGTTGCGACGAACCGTGCTGGGTCAATGACGGGGCGGCGGTGATGTGCTGGCTCATCGTCACGCCGGCGCGCAACGAGGCGGACAACCTGGTCGGCCTCGCGCAGACCTTGGTGGACCAGGACTGTTCACTCATCGGGCTGTGGGTCGTCGTTGACGACGGCAGCACCGACGGCACGAGCACCTGCCTGCCCGAGTCCCTGCCGTTTCCGGTGCACGTGCTCCGACGTGAGCAGGGCGGCGGGCTGGCGAATGCTTCGGAGTTCGCCGCCTTCACGTTCGGAGCCGATGCCGGCTTCGCCATGTGTTCCGATGCGACTCGCGTGATGAAGCTGGACGCCGACGTGCGCCTGGCTCCGGGCTACCTGGCAGCTCTGGCCGACACGCCGGCGTCGATCGGACTGGTCACGGGCCGGATCGGCGGGCGGGGCGAGACCTCACGCCGCGACTTCACCCGGGGGCCGCTGAAGTGCTACAGCCGGGAGGCATACGCGATCGTGCGCGAGCTGCCGGTCGCGCTCGGCTGGGACGTAGTGGACGAGGTCGCGCTGCGCCGGAGCGGCCTTGAGGTGCGGGTCGTCGACGACGCGCACGCCACCGTGGCCCGGCGCACCGGATCCAGTGAGGGCCTGCTTCGCGGTCGCCGCCGCGCTGGCGTCGTCAGTCGCTGGACCGGCTATCACCCGGTCTACTTCGCATTGCGCCTGCTGCGCTACGCCGTCAAGCGTCCGCTTCTCCTCGGGTCGGTGGTCATGGCATGGTCGTGGGCCACGAGCGGTCCCGGCCCGTTTGCCTCGGAACTGCGGGCGACACACCGCGGCGAGCAGGTGGCCCGGTTGCAGGGTCTTTTCAGGGTGCGGTCTCTGACAGGAGGCGCCGGTAGAGTCCGAGCGTCTGCCGTGCCACCTCCTCCCAGTCATAGCGACGCAAATCCGGCCGACCTGGCGGCGGTGGCTGATGCAGCGCGTCGCGCAGAAGCGAAGGTGTGAGGTCTCCGTCGTAGACCCGGACCCACGCGGGAAGCTCGTCAGCCAGCTCGACCAGCGACCCGACGGCTGGGCAGAGGATCGGCACGTCGAAGGACAGCGAGAGCAGCGCGGTGCCGGAGTTGAGCAGCGTGCGGTAGGGCAGCACCGTGACATCGGAGGCTCGCAACCAGCATTGGAGCTCGTCGTCCGCGATCGCCTCGAGCCGCAGTGTGATCCGAGGATCGCGGCGCGCGGCGGCGCGCAGGTGTTCGACCAGAGCAGCGTCGTCGCAGCGGCCGCCGATGAGCAACCGCACGTCCGGGTCGGGCAGCGACGTGAACACCTCGACGAGGGTGTCGACGCCCTTGTAGGCGCGGATCAAGCCGACGAACACCGCGACCCGGTGCCGGTCATCGAGGCCGAACCTGGCACGGGCGATGTCGCGGCTGACATCGTCCGGGTAGGCGCCACGGTAGTGCCCGTGTGGCGTCACGACGCATGGCTTGCCGGCCAAGGCCGGGTGAGCAGCCAACGCCAGCTCCGCGGATGTCTCGGTCAGTGCGATCCAGCCGTCGACCAGCCGATCGAAGACCGTCGTGTAGAGACGTTCGGCTCGCGGCCGGCGGTGCAGATGCGATCGGACGTTGTGCGCAGTCCAGACGACGCGCGCGCCCTGGGCTTTGGAAGCGATCAGGCTCTCGAGCGTCTGGGCGCTTCGCACTGCGGCGTGACTGGGCCGCGCGATGTTGAGAGGGACCTCCGGCCAGTGCACGTGGATGATGTCGACTCGTCGCGGCCAGAGTGCCGGCGCCCACTCGTCTACAGTCACGTTCAGCCGCTGCAAGGCCGACGACAGCAAGGCGTTGTACCGGTTGCCGGTCGGGTTGGCGAAGGCGGGGAACGCGGCGACGTGCACGATCACCATTTTGACCTGCTGGGGCGGGTCGCCGTCGTCGTTGTCAGCTACCGCTCGGCGGCGCACCTACCCCAGTTGCTTGCGCGGCTGCCGATCGAGCGTCTTGCATCGGTGGTCGTCGTCGACAACGCCTCGGACGATGACAGCGTCGCGATCGCCGAAGCGATCCCTGGCGTGACCGTGATTGCCAACAGCGCTAACGTCGGCTTCGGACGCGCCTGCAATGTCGGGGCATCGCTGGCACCGCCGACCGCGGATCTGTTGTTTCTGAATCCGGATGCGCGCATCGATCCGGTCGAGCTAGGGCGGTTGGCGGCGACCCTCGATGCACATCCGGAGTGCGGGCTGGTGGCGCCGCGTTTGTTCCGCGGCGCCACTGCACTGACCTCCTCGGGTGACTCGGCATCCGTGCTCACGGAGCTGCGAGCGTTCGCGCCACGCTTTCTCGCGCTGCGGCTGCCCGACCGGCGGCACCCGCCGGACACGTCGAGGGACGGCGACGTGGCCTACGTCGAGGGCGCCTGCATGCTTGTGCGTCGCACCGCCTTCGACAATGTCAGCGGCTTCGACCCGGACTTCTTTCTGTTCTTCGAGGAGCTCGATCTCGGCAACCGGTTGCGCCACGCCGGTTGGTCGGTGCGGACTGCATCGGACATACGAGCCGAACACGAGGTGGCCGCCTCGCGTGCGTCGACACCGGACAACGCCCGGCCGGCGCTCGTCGAGTCGACCGTGCGCTATCTCGTCAAGTGGCATGGTCGTCGTAGGGCGTTGGCCTATGTCGCCCTCGTTCGGATGTTGTGGCGGGTGCGCGTCTTGCGAAATCAGCTCGGCAGCGAGGAGCAGGCGGCGTATCGGCGCGCGGTCACCCGCGCATGGAGGAGTTCGATCCCATATCCGCGAGCAGTGCGCGCAACTTCTCTACCTCGCCGCGCAAAGTGAACTCCCGTTCGACCTTGTCCCGACCGCACAACGCAACCTTGCGCCTCCGCTCGTCGTCGTCGAGGAGAAGCGTCAGCGCGTCGGCAAGGGCGGCCACATCATTGGGTGTCACGAGCAGACCGGAATTGCCGTCGACCATCTCCCCCACACCGCCTGCCGCGGCAGCGACGACCGCGGTGCTACGTGCCATTGCTTCTTTGACAACGAGGGGCATCGAGTCGACATCGCCGTCGGGCGCCACCCGCGCGGGAAGGCAGAGGACCCGGCTGCGCTCAATGACACGCAGGGTCTCCTCGTGTGGCAACGCACCGTGGAAGCGCGTCTGGCCGCTCACCCCGAGTTGAGACGCCAGTTCCTTCATCGGGTCGAGCAGCGGCCCTTCGCCGACGAGGTGCAGCTGCGCATCCGGCCGGTCGCCGGCGATCCGCGCGAACGCTTCGATCAGGAGGTCGACGCCCTTCTTCGCGACCATGCGCCCGACGAAGCAGACCGCGATCGGTCGATCGCTCAGGTCGGAGACGCTCGCGGGGACCTCGACGCCGCATACCACTTTCGCGATCGGCCGTCGTACGCCGAGGTGTGCGCGCAGGTAGTCGAGGTTGTAGTCGCAGACGGTGATGAGCAGGTCTGCACGGGACAACTTCGGCGTCAGGTTGCGACGTTCGGTGAAGATGTCGCGGGCGTGCATCGTCATGGCCCACGGCCAGCCGGTGAGCTCGCTCAAGGCCAGAGCGAGAGCGGCGCCGCCCCAGGCGAAGTGGGCATGCAGCCGGTCGACTCCGTGCCGCCGCAGTGTTCGTGCGACCCTCGGCAGCCGACGCCAGGCGATCTGGCGGCGTTCGACCGGAAGCGCCCGGACGGCCAGCAGGAACCTCAGATAGCCGTGCGGACGTCGTGTGGCGAAGTGCAGGTGATCGAGGAGAAGTGCCAGCCGGCCGTCGTGCGGTGCCCGCACCTCGACCACCGGCACGCCAACCGCAACGTCGTCACCCTCATGTAGTCGAGCGACGACGACATCAACACCCTGGCGCGTCAGCTCGGCTACTTCATTGCGCACGAATGTTTGCGAGAGCACAGGAAACCGCTCGACGGTGTAGGCGACGGTCACGGCTTGGTCGCGTTCAGATAGAGCTGGAGCAGCCGGTCGGCGACGTCGTCCCAGGAAACGAGGTCGTACGACGGCACCGTGGCTGGGCGTGAACCCGTGACGATGCTGAGAACGTGTGCTGCGAACTGTTCGGTCGAGGCACCGACACGGACGCCGTCGGGCAGCTCCCGCATCGGTGTGCTCACGACGGGCAGTCCGGCTGCGATGTATTGCAGCAGCTTCATCGAGTCCGTCGCGGTGGTGTCCCGATCCATGAACGGCAACAGTCCGCAGGCCGCGTGCTGTACGAGTCCGGGAAGCAGAGCGGCATCGACCGGTCCGAGCCACCGGACGGCTGACTGCATCAGCAGGTCACGGATCCGATCGTCCTCGGCCGGACCCGCGACGACCACGGGAACCTCGGGCACCAGATCAGCAAGTTTCACCAGCAGCTCGATGTCTGTCCGGTTGCCCAACACTCCGACGAACAGCGCATACGGTCGCGAGGGCAGGTCCAGATCGGGCCGGGGCTGAGGCGAGGCGAACGCGGCCAGATCGGCTGCGTTGGGCACCACCGTTGCCGAACTGGCACCAGCCGCGGTCATCTCCGTTGCCAGCTGCGCCGACACCGCTGTGACGACGTCGGCCGATGCACCGACCCGGTAGCCCTCCTCGATCCGGTCGATCATGCCGGCGAACCGACGGCGCATGCTCCAGTGGTCGACGCCGTCGAACGCGACGATCGTGCCCGCGGCTCGGCAATGTGGCAAGAGCGGCGCACTCAACGGGGTTGCGGCGACGACGACCCGGCTGTCCGCCTTCGGCCACCGCCGTCGCAACTGCCTGGCGGCGCGGGCGAACGCGATCCGGTCTGTCCCGCGCACGAGCGCGTCGACTCCCAGCGTCATCGTCCAACGATCGACCCCGGTCAGCCAGCTCGGTGCGGGGGCGACCAGCCGGCGCCGGACCAGACCCCGGCGTCGCATATCCGGATGGTCGACCACTGAGACGCGATCGACTCGGGGATCGAGGGCCCACGACCGCACGATCTCTCGCCACCTCGTCGAGAACGACTCCAGCGCGTCCCACTGGCTGCCGAGGAGGACGACGATGTGCAGGCCGACGGAAGCGCGCTGCGCCGCAGCGCGATGGAGTGCTCGCGCACGTCGGGTGTCGACCCACGCGACTCGCGCATACCACCAGGGTGCGCGCCGCACCCCGGCGGCGAACGCGATGCGCGCCAAAGAGAGTCCGGGCCGCCGGCGAGGCAGGCGGTCGGGGCGGGTTGCGGCCGGCATCGCTGCGATTCCGGCGCCGACCCGCCGGGCTTTGACCACGACCGAGCGCGTCGTACGCCGGGCCGGGTGCTCGACTGCCGCTCCCGGTGTGTAGACCAAGTCGAAACCGAGACCGCGCGCGCGCACGCAGAAGTCCCGGTCGCCGCCGGACTGGAGACCTGCATCGAAGACGAGGCCGTCGACGACTTTGCGGCGAACGGCGAGGTTGCATGTCGCCGCGAACCCGTCGGTTTCTACATACGCTTGCTGGCGCAGGTTGCGATGCCGGTCGACCCACTCGGCAGGGCTGGGTCGACGCGACATCGACACGTCGACGGCGCCTCCGCTCATCGCGGCTCGATCCAGGGCCTCTCGATGGCCCTCGACCCATCCGTGGCGCGGTCGACAGCCCGCATCGGTGAACAGCACGGGGTCCACGTCATCGGGCAACTCGGCGATGGCAGCGTTGCGAGCCGCGTAGGAGCCGCGTCGGTCCGGAAGGACGACGCAGGTCACCCCGTAGCTGGCGGCAACTGCGCAGGTGGCCGGATCTGCGCCGTCAACGGCGACGACAATGACCGCGCCATCTGCCTCAGGGCCGAGTGCGCGCAGCGCCTCCAGCGTCTCGCGCAGGCCGATCGGGTCAGCAGCGACCGGGATGCAGATCCCGACGCGGCTCACGAGTCCTCCGCCACCGTTTTCGCCGGCCCGACGAGAAAGGCGACGGCGCACGCCACCGTGGCCAGCACGGACCGGTTGTACAGGCTGGTCTGGAAGATCGCTTGCAGGCCCAACCCGAAGAGGGCGCATGCGGCCGCGAAGCTGCGGGTGCCGTGGACGCTCGGATCCTTTCGCGCGCGGAACGCGCGACGGGTTACCGCGACCGAAAGCCACGCCCACGCAGCAAGACCCAGCACCCCGAGTCCGAGCCATGTGCCCAGGTAGCTGTTGTGAATGAACTGTCGCGGCTCGCGCACGGTCTGGCCGGTGATCGGGTCGTGCTCGATCACGATGTCGCCGTAGGGGCGGCCGAGGCCGTTGCCCTGCAGCAGGTGACCTTGCAGCGTGGCCCACGCAATCGTGTCTTCGTTCGCCCGGTCCTGGTAGCTGTTCTCCTGGAAGACCTGCGGATTGCCGACGGACTCCACACGCGCCGTCACGGCTTTCATGCTCGGGCCGAGGGCGCCGCTCGCAGCTGCGCCGAAGGCAACCACAGCAACGACCAACAACGTGACAGCAGTCCGCAGTCCGCGCAGCGGGACTCTGGTGCCGGGCCGTCCGACGATGAACAACACGGTCGCGATCGCGAGCGGCACCCAGGTGCTGCGGGTGAAGCTCATGGCGATGAGCGAGGAAAACAGCAGCAGCGTGATCAAACGACGACCGTTGACTCCCTCTCGAACGCACTGTGCCAGCAGCAACAGCACCGCGAGCATGAGCAGGTTGAGGACGGCCGGACGCAGCCGGTTGGCATCTGACGTGACACCCAGCGTCACCACTTGCGTGGTCGTCTTGGTCAACGGGTTGAAGCCGGTGAAGAACGTCAGGAACGCAAGCGCGGTGCCGACGACCGCGATGCGTATGACCCAGCGTTCGAGCGCCTCCAGCTCTGCGCCGGTGCGGTGCAACGCGGTGACGGCGAGCGGCAGCAGGAACATCGCCAGCGACTTCCACGACGCCAACCAGACGCTCCGCCCCGCGCCGTACGACGAAGAAACCACCACGCCCACGCAGGCGGCGGCGAAGAGCACGAGGAACGGCGCCGCCATCTCCGGTCGGCGCAGCTGCCGATCGCCCATCGCCCAGCGCACGACGACCATCGCGAGTATCGCGAATGAAACGGCTTCGGGCAGGTCGCTGCGGATTCCGCCCAGACTGAGCGGAACGACGCGTGAGGGCAGGATCGTCGCGGCGGTGGCGACCCAGGCGTAGAAGACGTAGCGGGGCCAGCGGAACACCAGCGCCAGACCGGCCACTGCGACGACAGCTTCGACCAGGTGCCGGTGGCCGCCGGCGAGCTGGTAGGCAAGCGCAAAGGTCGCTGCCGTCCCGGCGACGGCGACGACTGTTGCTGGGCCTGGGGTCAGCCGGAAGCGCGGCGCTGCGATCTCACCGCGCATGTCTGTCTCCCGCTCGTCCCTACGGCCCCGTCTCCTTGGTAACGACCGCGGGCCGGATTCGTCACGTCGCGCGGCCGTCAGGAAGAGGAAATAGGTGGGGCGAGTTGAATTGCCTTCCGCGTCGTTATACGAGATGTGACCCAGACACTGGCTGACGCACGCCCTGGTGCGGCCGTCGGCGAGGGCGGCTGGCCCGACGAGGCTCGCCCACGGCACGCCGCCGCGGTGTGGCACCGATTTGTGCAGTGGGTTGACCTGGTGCGGGTGCTCTCGGTCAAGAACTTCCGCCAGCGTTACCTACGCAGCAAGCTGGGAGTGATCTGGGCGCTCGTCCAACCGCTGGCACAGGCGGCGGTGCTCTCGTTCGTGTTCCTGAAGATTTTCAAGGTGCATCGCATCCCGCACTACCCGCTCTACGTCCTGTCCGGGATCATGGCTTGGCAGTTCTTCCAGCAGGGCGTGGTCGGCGGCACCAGCTCGATCGTGGACAACGCAGGACTGGTGCGCAAGGTCGCCGTCCCCAAGATCACCTTCCCGTTGTCGGTCGTCGGCGGCGTGCTGCTGGTGTTCGCGCTCCAACTGGTCGTGCTGATCGCCGGAGCCGGCGTGAGCGGCACGCTGGCGGTGACGACGCCCGTCCTTCTGGTGTTGTCGCTGATGGTCGAGGTGGTGCTCACGCTCGGGTTCGCGGTGCTGTTGTGCTCCTTGCACGTTTCCTTCCGGGACATCCGGTTCCTGGTCGAGTCGACCCTCCTGATGGCCTTCTATCTGACTCCGGTCATCTACGACCCCAGCCGGCTGCCTCCGTCGTACCGGTCGTTGCTCCGTTGGAACCCGATGGACGGCGTGCTCTCCCTCGAACGTGCCGCGCTGCTCGCGCGGTCGGTCGATTGGACGGCGGTCTCGGTGAGCGTGATCTGCGCGGTTGTGCTCTTGGCGATCGGCCTGCCCATCTTCCGGCGCCAGGCCGGTGACTTCGCGGACCTCGTATGACGCTCCTTCTCGAGGGCCGGGCCCTGTCG
>Ga0070658_10000207_pt1 | contig 52055 bp, 45 predicted proteins | sample KBSC13metaG_FD_64664 | JGI IMG/M metagenome (GOLD analysis project Ga0070658, IMG submission 64664) | Corn rhizosphere microbial communities from Kellogg Biological Station, Michigan, USA - KBS C1-3 metaG | ecosystem: Host-associated > Plants > Roots > Rhizosphere > Soil ...
GCGCCGGACGCGAGGCGCGACGACGAGGCATACCCGTAGGTATGGTGAGGAGGAGCAACGAAGCGGCCGGCGCGGATCGTCGGCCGAACGTGATGCGATTTCGAGAGCGGTGCACTAGCGCGCTAGCCCAGCGCGGTCACGATCGCCGCCACCAGGCGCTTCATCACGTACGCGCGCTCGGGCACGATGGTGGCCTCGATACCGTGCTTGCGCAGCGTCTCGACGGCGACCGGCCCGATGGCCGCCACCTTGACCTGCGGCCAGGCCTTCTCCAGCGCCGCGTCCAGACCGCTCTCCCGCGCCACCGTGACCAGGCGCTCGACCTGCGCGGCGCTGGTGAAGGCGATGGCGTCCACGCGGCCGGCGGTCAGCTCGCCGATCAGCTCGATCACCTTGGCCGCGTCGCTGGCCGGCGCGTACACGTACGGCGCGACCACGGGCACGGCCGTGCCGGTGCGGGCCTCGAGAAAAGCGCGCAGCTCGTGGCTCGGCTCCTCGCCGTACAGCTGCAGGCCGACGTGGCGCCCGCGCAGGTCCAGGCCGCCCAGCTCGTCCATGATCCCGCGCGACGTGGGGACGGCCGCGGCGAGGTCCGGTCCCAGTCCCACCTCCTTCAGCGCGCGCGCCGGCTTCGGACCGCGCGTGATCTTGCGGACCCGCCCCAGCGCCGCCACGGCCTGGTCGCGCCGGCCCCCGCGCTCGGCGACGGCCAGCATCCGGCGTACGCCTTCGCCGGTCAGGAACACCACGTCGGTCAACCGCCCGGCGATCAGCTCGTCCAGCCAGGCGTCGATGGGGCGGGGATCGGGCGCGTCCAGGATGGTCAGCAGCGGGCAACGCCAGGCGCGCGCGCCCTCCGCCTCCAGCAGGTCCGCCAGGCGATCCAGCTCGCGCGTCTCGGGCAACGCCACCACGCGCCCGGCCAGAGGTTTCGAGGTGTCCGCGGCGGCGGTCGGGGGAGCGGCGTCGGTCATGATGGCGAAGCTTGCTGATCTCGGCCGGCCCCCGCAAGACACGGCGGCCCTCGTTTTCGCACGGTCAGCGCGCCGCGGGCGCGTTCCCGGCCGGCGCCGGGGCCAAGTTACGACCATTTGACGGCGCCTTGACCGACTCGAAACATGCCGGCGGCTACGGTCGATCTGCAATGGCCAAGGACAAAGAGTCGCTCCGTCCTCATCGGATCGTGGTCGCCGGCAACGGCATGGTCGGTCACCGCCTGCTCGAGATCCTGGCCGAGCGCGGCGGGGGCGCGTTCGAGGTCACCATCTTCGGCGAGGAGAAGCGGCGCGCCTACGATCGCGTCTACCTGTCCACCTTCTTCGACGGCAAGACGGCCGAAGATCTGACGCTGGGGCAGCCGGGCCAGTACGAGGCGGCCGGCTTCCGCCTGATCCTGGGCGACAAGGTCGCCACCATCGATCGCCACGCGAAGGTCGTCACCTCGCAGGCCGGCGTGAAGGTCCCGTACGACACGCTGATCATGGCCACCGGCTCCTACCCGTTCGTGCCGCCCATCCCCGGCGCCGACGCCCCCGGCTCGTTCGTCTACCGCACCATCGACGATCTCGAGGCCATCCGCACCTGGTCGGCGAACGCGAAGACCGGCGTCGTCATCGGCGGCGGCCTGCTGGGCCTCGAGGCCGCGAACGCCCTGAGAAACCTGGGCCTCGACGTCCACGTCATCGAGTTCGCCCCGCGCCTGATGGCGCTGCAGCTCGACGAGGCAGGCGGCACGATCCTGCGCCAGCGCATCCAGGGGCTGGGCGTCACCGTGCACACGTCGAAGAACACGCAACAGGTCATGCTGCAGACGGATCAAGACGGGCGCACGCGCGTGGCCGGCCTGACCTTCGGTGACGGCACCGAGCTGGAGGCCGACATCGTCGTCTTCTCCGCCGGCATCCGGCCCCGCGACGACCTGGCGCGGTCGGCGGGCCTGGCCCTGGCCCGCCGGGGCGGCGTCGTCATCGACGAGCACTGCCGCACCTCCGACCCCGACATCCTGGCCATCGGCGAGTGCGCCAGCTACGAGGGCCGCACCTACGGCCTGGTGGCGCCCGGGTACCACATGGCCAAGGTCGCCTTCGCCACGCTGACGGGCGGCGACGACGTCTTCACCGGCTTCGACATGAGCACGAAGCTGAAGCTGATGGGCGTGGACGTGGCCAGCTTCGGCGACGCCTTCGCCACGGCCTCGGGCGCGCACGTCATCAGCGCGTACGACTCGGCCTCGGGCATCTACAAGAAGCTGGTGCTGAGCGGCGATCGCAAGCACCTCCTGGGCGGCATCCTGGTCGGTGAGGCCGCCTCGTACGGCCAGCTGGTGCAGCTGGTGCAGAACCAGGTGACGCTGCCGCCCAAGCCGGAGGACCTGATCTTCCCGCAGGGCAGCGGCAAGTCCGCGGGCCCGGGCGTGGACGCGCTGCCGGGCAGCGCGGTCATCTGCTCGTGCAACGGCGTCGACAAGGCGACCATCTGCCAGGCCATCAGCGACGGCGTGCACGCCGTGCCGGCCCTGAAGAAGTGCACCAAGGCGGGCACCGGCTGCGGCTCGTGCGTGCCGCTGGTGAACGACCTGCTGAAGATCGAGCTGAAGAAGGCGGGCGTCGCCATCAACCCCAGCCTGTGCGAGCACTTTCCGCACTCGCGCCAGGACCTTTACCAGCTGGTGCGCCTGCACAAGCTCAAGACCTTCGACGAGCTGCTGGCCCGCCACGGACGCGGCCTGGGCTGCGAGATCTGCAAGCCCGCCGTCGGCTCCATCCTGGCGTCGGCCTGGAACGATCACATCCTGACCCGCAAGCACCTGCCCTTGCAGGACAGCAACGACCGGTACATGGCCAACATCCAGCGGGACGGCACGTACTCGGTGGTGCCGCGCGTGCCCGCCGGCGAGATCACGCCCGATCAGCTGGTGGCCATCGGCAACGTCGCCAAGCGCTACAGCCTGTACGCGAAGATCACCGGCGGCCAGCGCATCGATCTGTTCGGGGCCCGGCTGGAGCAACTGCCCTCGATCTGGCGCGAGCTGATCGACGCCGGCTTCGAGTCGGGCCACGCCTACGGCAAGGCCCTGCGCACGGTGAAGTCGTGCGTGGGCGACAGCTGGTGCCGCTTCGGCGTGCAGGATTCGGTGGGGCTGGCCGGCCGGCTGGAGAATCGCTACAAGGGGCTGCGCGCCCCGCACAAGATGAAGTCGGCCGTGTCCGGCTGCGCCCGCGAGTGCGCCGAGGCGCAGAGCAAGGACTTCGGCATCATCGCCACGGAGAAGGGCTGGAACCTGTACCTGTGCGGCAACGGCGGGATGAAGCCGCAGCACGGGATCCTGTTCGCCACGGACATCGACGAGGCCACCGTGGTGAAGTACATCGACCGCTTCCTGATGTTCTACATCCGCACCGCCGAGCGACTGCAGCGCACGGCCAGCTGGTTGAACAACCTGGAGGGAGGCATCGATTATCTGCGTGAGGTCATCGTCGACGACAAGCTGGGCATCTGCGCCGAGCTGGAGGCCGAGATGGCCCACGTGGTCGGCACCTACCAGTGCGAGTGGAAGACGGCGCTCGAGGATCCGGAGAAGCTGGCCCAGTTCCGTCCCTTCGTGAACAGCGCCGCGCCCGATCCCAGCGTCGTGTTCATCGGCGAGCGCGCGCAGCACCGCCCCGCGTACACCGAGGAGAAGCGCGAGTTGCTGGACAAGCTGACGGTGGGACTGCGGCCCCGGCCGGTCCCTGACTCGTCGATGGCGGAGGCCGCGGAGTGATCATGGAGACGTCGCCGGACGAGCGCCGCCCCTCCCCCCTGCCGACCGAGCGCCCGCTCGACTGGCGCGACGTGTGCGCGCTGGAAGACATCTGGCCGAACTCCGGCGCGGCGGCGCTGCTGGATGGAAAGCAGCTGGCCCTGGTGCGCGTCGGCGAAGGCGACCAGGTGTACGCGCTGTCGAACTTCGACCCCTTCAGTGACGCGTTCGTGATCGCGCGGGGGATCGTGGGCGATCGCGCGGGCCGGCCGAAGATCGCGTCGCCCATCTTCAAGCAGACCTTCGATCTGGAGACGGGCGCCTGCTTCGAGGATCCGGCGGTGGTGCTGCCGACCTACCCGGTGCGCGTGCAGGACGGGCGCGTGCTGGTGGCGTTGCCCGGCTGAGCGCCGCGGCCGGTAGCTTCCGGCTAGCCAGGTCGCGCAGACGGCGGCGAGCTCGCGCCGGCCGCCCCGCCCCCACTCGTCGGCGCGCCTGCGCCGTCGGAGTGCCGACGCGCGGCCGGGCCTGTCAACGATCGGTGTCGACCCGGTCACGAACCGCTGACCGCAAGATTTACGATCGTCAGCGATCGCTGAAAACCGTGTGAAACGCGCGCCGCTGCACACTGCGAGGTGTCCGATCGATCACCTCCCACGATCCGGGCGAACGGCCGGACGCGCTTCGTCCGTCCGTCACCAACAGGAGGAGAAGAGGATCTCGCCGTGAAGCACCATCGCATCGACCGTTCCCGCCTGCCCGCCCGTCTCACGCCGCTGTCCCTGGCCGTGGGGATGCTGGGACTGCTGGCCTCGCCTCTGGCGGCGCGGGCCGAGGAAGCGGCGCCTGCCCCGCCGCCCGAGACCGCAGCAGCGCCTGAGACAGCACCCACCACGCCGGCCGCCAGCGAACCCGCTCTGACCGCCCCGTCCCTGCCGCCGCCCACGGTCGAGACACCGACCGTCGCGGCGCACGCCTCGCCGCCCCTGCCGGCGGCACCCAACGCGCCACCCCCGCCGCCCTACTCGCTGCCCTGGCAGCTGCGCCCCCTCACGGTGGGTAACGTGGTTCGTTCGGACACCAGCGCCGCGTTCTACAAGGATGCCGCGGGCAACACCGGCACCGCCCAGGTGACAATGTTGCTGGCCAGCTACAAGATCACGTCCCAGCTCGCCCCCGTGGTGCGGCTGGGATTCGTGAAGAACGACGCGCCCGCCGCGGGCGCCGACGGCAGTTCGTTCGTCAACCCCGTCGTCGGCATGGCCTACAGCCACCGCCTGGCCGCCTTTCGCCTGGCCGCCTTTCTGGGCGGCACCATCCCCATCGGGCAGGGCGCGGGCCAGACCCCCAGCGCGGGCGCGGCGGGCGCGGACGCCGCCGGCATCAACGCGCGGTCGGCCATGGACAACTCGATGTTCGCGGTGAACTACCTGACCGGCATCGCCGGCCTGGGCTTCGGCTACATCGACCACGGGTTCACCGCCCAGGCGGAGGTCACGTTGTTCCAGCTGTTCCGCGTGCGGGGCAACGACATGACGGCCAGCGCCCCCGACGCCATCCGCACCAACGCCACCATGGGCCTGCACCTGGGTTACTTCGTGATCCCGCAGCTGTCGCTGGGCGGCGAGCTGCGCTACCAGCGCTGGCTGTCCACGCCCGACCGCATCGTCATGGGCGTGAAGACCCCGTTCGCCGACGCCAACCTGGACAACGTCACCTTCGGTGTCGGGCCCCGGGCGCACTTCGCCCTCGGCAAGGGCCTGTGGATCCGCCCCGGCATCTCCTATTCGCAGGGGCTGGACGCCCCCCTCTCCACCGCGAAGTACCGCATGGTGCAGGTCGACGTGCCGGTCGTGTTCTGACCGGGGCGTCTTTCTGGCGCAGCCGGCGAGAGTGGTGACCGGGTGAGCGGGTCGTCTCGACCGCTCAACCCACGGCCTGGGCCACCGTCGCCCGCACGGCCGTCTCCACCTCGCCGAACGAATCGATCTTCCGGCTGATCAGGTCGAACCAGGCCGCGGGATCGATCCCGAACCCACCGTCGCGGTGCTCGATGGCCACCCGCTCCATGTCCACGACGGCCTGCTCGATCGGCGAGCTGAGCGACCGCTGCAGGATCTCGCGGGCCAGGGAGGGGGCCGCCACCGAGAACAGGTGCAGGTACGTCTGCCGCGCGGCGATCAGCCCCGCCACCACCGCGTGCTGATCGCCCTGGAAGTGGTCCCACGCGAACGCGCTGCAAAGCTGCGCCCGCTCGATGCCCGTCTTCTCCTTCGCGTGCAGCAGCGCCACCCAGGCCAGGGCGGGAAACTTCGCCCGCGCCGCCACCGCCCGCCCCGCCAGCTCGTCGATGATCCCCAGCAGCTCGGCGTTGACCCGCGTGTAGCGGGCGATGAGGTCGCTCGCTGACACGGACACGGCGGTCACCTCGTTCCGTTGCTCGGCCAGCCCGGCCACCAGCTCCGTGGTCCGGTCCAGCCGCGCCGCCAGGCCCCGGGGCAGGCCGGCGGGGTTGCTGTCGCGCAGGGACACCAGCTCGTGGCGGCGTTCGTCCGTGATCTCCCACTGCCGGCGCATCTCGCGCTCGAACAGGCGCCCCTGGGACGACGCGTACAGCGAGGACGTGCCGCGCTCGCGCTGGGTCTCATGGACCAGGGCGCTGATGGTGGCCACCAGCGTGGGAAACAGCCGGACCTCGGCACGGACGGCCGCCGAGTCCGGCTCGCGCACCACGTCCAGCTCGGCCCCCGCCTGGTCGGGCAACGCCCGCGCCATGAACGAGATCTGCTTTTCCAGGCAGGCCGCCTTCAGCCGGCCGGCGACCGCTGCAGCCCGCAGCGCCTCCTCGAAGGTGACGCCCTCGAAGCGGTCCGGTGTGCCGTCGGGCACGTTGGACTCGACGATCTTGACCACGCAGACGTCATCGTCTCGGGTCGCCACACCCCATCCGGCCCCTGCCAGGCAGAAGCGGATGATTCGCGTCGCGTCTTCACGTCCCAGCGGCATTGTGGCGTCTACTTGCGGGGCGTCGGCCCCGGTGCTCCCAGTATGACCGAAGTATGGGCAGCCGCATATTTCAGCTTTGTTTCCAGCGGGTTGGAAATGTGTAACGCAGGGCCCCGAGGCCGGAATTCCAGCCCGATCGCCACCCCGTCTACATGTGCGTCGAAGTAAGAGGTTTTGTGTGTGCTGGCAAACAAATCCCTGGCGTTCGATGAAAATCGAGGTGAGCATTCCTGGCCGTGAAACGGACGCCGCCGCTGCTGGGTTTTCTTCTGCTGGGTCTGGTCCTGTTGGGGCCAGCCACCACCGCCCAGGCGCGCGGCCGGCGCGGCAGTCGGCCGGCGCGGATCGCCGTGGGACAGGTCGTGGCGGTGCAGCCGATCCAGGGCCAGCAAGGGGCGCCGCTGCGGGCGCTGGTCTCCCGCATCGTGCGTAGCCGGGGCTTCCGGCCGATGACCAGCCTGCCTCACTATGACGGCACGGGGCAGTACCCCGCGCTGGCCCGCGAGCACCACGTGACGGCGTTCGTGACCGGCGACGTCGAGGAGCGCGGGAAGTGGTCTTCGATCACCTTCCTGGTGTGGAACGGCGTCTCGGGCTCCGTGATCGGGCGCTGGACGGCGGCCGGCCCCAGCACCGCCCTGGGACGGACCGTGGGTCGCGGTTTCTGGACGCACCTGGGACCGGCGATGCAGCGGGCGGTTCCGCCGCCGTTGCCGTTCGATCAGCAGCAGGCGCCCCCCATGCGCATCGACGCCTCCGAGTCGCTGCGCGACGAACCGATCGCGGCACGCTGACGGCCGGCTCGGCGGCAGGCCCCCTTGCTTGCCCGCTGACGCTGCCCCCGGGCGTCCCGTCGAGGTCACTTGATCCAGGGGGATGTCCCGGCTAGCTTTCGCACCGTGTTCGCCCTGGTGGGGGTCGTCCTCTCGTACGCGACGGTAGCGGCTGGTGCACCCAGCGCCGGCCCCTCCGCGTTCGACGACATCTGCATCGCGGGCGGCCCGGCGTGCGAGGTACCCGCCGGCAGCCGCGGAGACGACGCGGAGTACGCCACCCCGGCCGAGGTCGACTGCCCGTCCGCCGGCAGCCATCGCCTGAATGACGGAGGCTCCGTGGCCCTGGCCGATCGCGCGGCCAACGATGGGCAGCCGGTCACGGGCGCCTGCAACCTGCCCGTGCTCGACTTTCGTTACCGGGTGTCTCGCCTGCCGGAGAGCGAACGCCCTAGCGGCGCCTTCCAGCCTCAACGCGCGCGCCGCACGACGCGCACCGCCTCGTGCACGGGCCTGCCGCCCGAGCGCGGCACCCAGCTTTCGAGCGGGACCGCCCAGCCCGCCGCCATCTACGCGCGGCTGGAGCTGATCCCGCCCCCGAGCGGAGCGAACCGGCCCGGGGCCTGCGTCGAACACGCCACCCGCGTCCTGGAACCGCTGGACAGGCCGCCCCGGGCCTGACGTCAGCGTCCGTCTCGTTCGCCTGCGCCGGCGCGCAGCGCATTCGCAGCCGACCTGCGCTGGTCCGCGCGAGAAACATCACCGACACAATCGTCGGCGCGCGCCAGGACCGTGCGCCTGCTTCTTCGCTTTTCTTTTCGCTTTTGTTTCAGCTTTTCGAATCCACACAGGAGATACGTCATGAAAAAGGGAACAGTCGTCATACTGATAGCCGTCGTAGCGGCAGGGTTCTACGTGCTGGGCGGTCTGGCCAAAAAGGGGGGAAGCAGCGGCGGCGACAAGACCGCTGACAGCGCCAAGGCCGACGGCAAGGGCGCGCCCGCCGACGGGATCGAGCGCTACAACGTGCCGCTGGAAGGCACGCCTCGCGGCCCCGCCAGCGCCAAGGTCAACATCGTGGCCTTCTCGGACTTTCAGTGCCCCTTCTGCAGCCGGGTCGTCCCCACGCTGGAGAAGGTCATGAAGGACTACAACGGTCAGGTGCGGCTGTGGTTCCGCCACAACCCGCTGCCGTTCCACCAGGACGCGCCCCTGGCGGCCGAGGCCGCGCTGGCCGCGGATGCCCAGGGCAAGTTCTGGGAGATGCACGACAAGCTGTTCGCCAACCAGGCGAACATCAAGCGCCCGGACCTGGAGAAGTACGCGCAGGACCTGGGCCTGGACATGACGAAGTTCAAGGCCTTCCTGGACAACAGCAGCGGCAAGGCGCGCATCGACGCCGACATGGCGCTGGGGCAGAAGATCGGCGTCCAGGGGACCCCGAACTTCTTCGTCAACGGCCGCCCCATCCGCGGCGCGCTGCCCTTCGAGGAGTTCAAGAAGATCGTCGACGAGGAGCTGAAGACCGCCGACAAGATGATCGCCTCGGGCACCCCGGCCGACAAGGTGTACGGCAAGCTGATGGCGAACGCGCGCACGTCGCCCGCCCCCGCGCCCGCCGCCCCCGCCGGCAAGGGTCCGGGCGCCGGCGCCGAGGTGTACAAGGTCACCGTCGGTGACGCGCCCACCAGGGGCGGCAAGGAGCCGAAGGTCACCATCGTCGAGTTCTCCGACTTCCAGTGCCCGTTCTGCGGCCGCGTCGAGCCGACGCTGACCCAGCTGGAGAAGGACTACGGCAACGACATCTCGATCTCGTTCAAGCAGCTGCCGCTGCCGTTCCACGAGCACGCCATGGAGTCCGCCGAGGCGGCCAAGGCGGCCCAGGAGCAGGGCAAGTTCTGGCAGATGCACGACAAGCTGTTCGCGAACCAGACGGCGCAGACCCGCGCCGACCTGGACAAGTACGCGCAGGAGATCGGCCTGGACATGGGCAAGTACAAGGCCGCCATGGACAGCCACAAGTTCAAGGACAGCATCAAGCGCGACTCCGACGAGGCCGAGAAGTTCGGCGCGCGGGGCACCCCGAATTTCTTCATCAACGGCCGCAACCTTCGCGGCGCGCAGCCGCTGGAGGCCTTCAAGTCGACCATCGACGAGGAGATCAAGAAGGCGGACGAGAAGCTGAAGTCCGGCGTCAGCCGCGCCAACCTGTACGCCGAGCTGACCAAGAACGGCCTGGACAAGGCGGCCGCCCCGCCGCCGCCGCCCGCCGCCGCCGGCGAGCCCGATCCCAACACCGCCTACAAGGCCGAGCTGGGCTCGCTGCCGATCCGCGGCGACAAGGACGCCCCCGTCACCATCGTGATGTGGTCGGACTTCCAGTGCCCGTTCTGCGGCCGCGTCGAGCCGACGATCACGAAGGTCCTGGCCGACTACAAGGGCAAGGTCCGTCTGGCCTGGCACGACCTGCCGCTGCCCTTCCACCAGAACGCCATGCCGGCCGCCATGGCGGCCCGCGCCGCCGCCGAGCAGGGCAAGTTCTGGGACATGCACGACAAGCTGTTCGCGAACCAGACCAACCTGGACCGCCCCAGCCTGGACAAGTACGCGCAAGAGGTGGGCCTGAACATGTCCAAGTACAAGGCCGCCATGGACAGCGACAAGTTCAAGAAGGAGATCACGGCGGACTCGGAGGCGGGCGCCAAGATCGGCGCGCGCGGCACGCCGGCGTTCTTCATCAACGGCAAGTTCCTGTCGGGCGCCCAGCCCTACGAGGCGTTCAAGGCGAAGATCGACGACGAGCTGAAGAAGGCGAACGACCTGATCGCCAAGGGCACCCCCAAGGGCAAGGTCTACGAGACGATCCTGAAGACGGCCAAGGCCGAGGTGCCGAAGGCCCCCGCCCAGGCGGCCGGCGCGCCGGAGCAGGGCCCCGAGCAGGACAAGACCATCTTCAAGGTCGAGGCGGGTGACGCGCCGTCGAAGGGGCCGAAGGACGCGCCGCTGCAGGTGATCGTGTTCTCCGACTTCCAGTGCCCGTTCTGCAAGCGGGTCGAGCCGACGCTGACGCAGCTGGAGAAGGAGTACCAGGGCAAGGTCCGCATGGTGTGGAAGAACTATCCGCTTCCCTTCCATCAGAACGCCGAGCCGGCCGCCGAGGCGGCGATGGCGGCCGACGCCCAGGGCAAGTTCTGGCCCATGCACGACAAGCTGTTCGAGAACCAGACGGCGCTGGATCGTCCCAGCCTGGAGAAGTACGCCCAGGACCTGGGCCTGAACATGTCCAAGTTCAAGGCCGATCTGGACTCGTCCAAGTTCAAGAGCACCATCGAGAGCACCACGAAGGAAGGCAGCACCGTGGGCGTGAACGGCACGCCGGCGGTGTTCATCAACGGCCGCAAGATCTCGGGCGCCTATCCCTTCGACACGTTCAAGAAGATCGCCGACGAAGAGCTGGCGAAGAAGACCGGCAAGAAGCGCGGCTAACGAGGGTCCGCGGCCGGACCGGGAACGCCAGCCGGCCGCCCCCACGTTGCATTCGAGCGATGCGCTGCCCTAGCCTCTCCCGCCCAGGCGGGAGAGGCCGGCGCGCCGCAGCCGCCGGGTGAGGGCGGCGGGCGACTTCGAAACAGGAACACCTTGAGCAACCAACCCACGAGGACGCGCAATTGAACGGCAAGCGAATGCTGGCGGTCGGAGTGACCGTGGCCGGGATCGCGATCGTGGGCGTTCAATTCTTTCTGGCCGCGGGTGAGGGCCTGGCGCGCACGCGCGCCGCCGCCTGCCAGGCCCTGCACCCGGACCCCGTGCCGGCGGCGATCGCGAACCGCGAGGCGCCCGACTTCGAGCTGAAGGACGCCGACGGGAAGACCATCACGCTGCGCTCGCAGCGGGGTCACCCGGTCCTGCTGAACTTCTGGGCCACCTGGTGCCCGCCCTGCGCCGAGGAGATGCCGTCGATGGAACGGCTGGCCGCCGCGCTGGAGGGGAGCGACATCCGCACCCTGGCCGTCAGCGTCGACGAGAACTGGGATCTGGTGAAGAAGTTCTTCGCCCGGGGCACGCGCCTGGGCGTGCTGCTGGATCCTTCGCGCGAGGTTCCCAAGCGCTTCACGACCGAGAAGTTTCCCGAGACCTTCCTCATCGACGCGCAGGGACGCGTCCGCCATTACTTCATCAGCACCCGCGACTGGTCGAAGCCCGAGGTGATCGCGTGCCTCGAGAGCCTGCGCTAGCGGGCGACCTGAGCTAGGCCGTGGGGTCCACTCCGGCCGCGCGTAGCGCGCGAACCAGGGCGGGCTCGATCTTCCAGCGGTCCAGCAGCGCGCGCAGGGTGGCGGCGATGCCGCGCTCGGGACGGAAGGTCCGGCGGGCCAGCAGGATCTCGTTCTTGAGGGCGTGCTCCCACCCCACCAGCTCGGTGACCGTGACCTTGTAGCCGCAGGCCTCCAGGCACAGGCCGCGGACCACGTTCGTCAGGTGCGAGCCCAGCTCGCGCCGGTGCAGCGGGTGCGTGATCAGCGCCTGGTCTTCCGGTTCACGCGCCGCGGGCGCCGCCAGCTGGCGAGCCACCTCGGCCTGGCAACAGGGGACGACCGCGATCGTCTCGGCCTGCCGTGCGATCCCCAGCGCCAGCGCGTCGTCCGTGGCGGTGTCGCAGGCGTGCAGGGCGGTCAGCACGTGCAGCGCGCCGGGCAGGGTCGCCGCCGCGATCTCGCCGCCCACGAAGTGCAAGCGCTGGTGCCCGAACCGGCGCGCCCGCTCCGCGGCGGCCGCCACCAGCTCGCCCCGCGACTCGACGGCGAACAGCTGGCCGCGCCCCGCCGGCTCGACCACCAGGGCCGACAGCAGGAAGCCCAGGTAGCTCTTGCCGGCGCCGCAGTCCACCACCACCGGTGCCTCGTGGGCCGCGTACGCCTCGTCGAGCGCTGGCCGCAACAGCCCGACCAGGTGGCGGATCTGCTTCAGCTTGCGGCGCGCGTCCGCGTTCAGTTGCCCGTCGCGCGTCAGCAGGTGCAGATCCTTCAACAGGTCGATGGACATCCCTGCCGGGACGTCCGGATCGGCCAGCGGACTGGGGGGCGGGTTCTTCATAACGTTCCTCGCGCGTTCACGTCGATGCGGGCCACGAAGGCGTCGACCTGCGCCCGCGCCGGCGCCGGCAGCGTCGGATAGAGACGCATGAACTCGGCGCGCAGCACGCGGCGCTGGGGAATGGTCAGGTCGCTCAGCCCGCGATTCGAGGCCGCGTAGACGGCCAGCGACCAGGCCAGCAACAGGCGCGTGCGGGGGTCCCGCTCGTGCAGCATGCGCCTGCGGCCCGCGGCGCTGTTCGCGGCCGCCCACGTCTCGGACAGCGACTGCACCAGGTCCGGCCACAGGGGATCGTCCTCGGGCCTCACCGCCGGCGCGCGCCCCGCCTCGATCAAGGCCGCCAGCCGGCCCGCACGATCGCCGCCCGTGCGCAACGCCCCCAGCGCCATCCGGCGCGCGACGTCACAGGCGCGCTCGCCCGCGCAATCAGAGATGAAGCGGGCCAGCCGGTCGGGCGCGGCGCCGTCGGCGATGATGTGCTGCGCCTCGGCGATGCGGGCCTGCTGCCGCGGATCGACCGGCGGAATCCCCGGCGATACCTCGCGGGCCGCATCCACGCGCGCCAGCCCCGGGCCAGCGCCCCCGGTCGCGGCCGGCGGCGGCGCCTCGGCGATCGCTTTCCCACGGCAGGCCGCCAGCGCCAGCGCCAGCAACGCCAGCAGCGCGCGCCCGAGGGGGCCGCCGGCTCGCGGCGTTCCAGGGCCCGCGTCCAGAGAAACAGCACGTCGCGACACGGCGTGCATCCTAGTGGACCGCTCTCGAAATGGCGTCACGTTCGGCCGACGATACGCCTGGGCGTTGACGCCATTTCGAGAGTGGTCCACTGGCAGCCCGTGTTTTCCCTCCGCCCCGGACTCGCGCCCTGCCGGCGGGCCCTCCATAATGCCTCCATGGCCGTCACGCCCCTCCCCGTTGCCCCGTCGACGCAGGACTACTACGACCGCTTCTCGCGTTCGTACGACGACCAGCGGCACCACGGCTATCACCGGATGATCGACGAGCTGGAGCTGGACCTGGTGCGCCGCTACGGCACCGATCGCGACGTGTTCGAGGCGGGGTGCGGCACGGGCCTGCTGTTGAAGGAAGCGGCGCGCGTCGCGCGCACCGCCGTGGGCCTGGACCTGTCGCGCGGGATGCTGGGACAGGCCCGCGCCCGCGACCTGAAGGTCGTGCAGGGCTCGATCACCGCGGTGCCCCTTCCGTCGGCGTCGTTCGATCTCGTCTACAGCATGAAGGTGCTGGCGCACATCCCGCCCATCCAGGCGGCCATCGCCGAGCTGGCGCGCGTGCTGCGTCCGGGCGGCCACCTGCTGCTGGAGTTCTACAACCCCTATTCCCTGCGCTACCTGGCCAAGCGCCTGGGAGGGCCGGGACGGATCGCCGAGGGGACGACGGAGAAGGACGTGTTCACGCGCTACGACACGCTGGAGAAGGCGCGCTCGTACCTTCCCGCGGGCATGCAGGTGGTGGGCGTGCGCGGCGTGCGCGTGCTGACGCCCACCTCGCAGGTGTGGAAGGTGCCGGGCCTGGGGCCGCTGTTCGAGCGCGCCGAGCGCCTGGTGTGCGACCTGCCCGGCGCGCGCAGCCTGGGCGGTTTCATGATCGTGGTGGCCCAGAAGACGTCCCGGCCGTGAGCGTGACCGCGCGCCGACATTCTCGGCCGAGGTCGCGCGCCCTGACCGTGACCATGGCGGCGGCCGCCGCCCTGCTGATCGGCGCCGGCACGGTGCGGGCGCTGAACAGCGCGCTGGCCCTGCGCGCCGGCTGGCCGCGCGACGCCGACACGCTGTTGCTGCCGCGGCCGGGGGTGCTGCGCCTGCTCAGCCTGGGGCACCCCGAGATGGCGTCGGATCTGGTCGCCGCGCGCGCGAACGTCTACTTCGGCACGCAGCTGGCCACCCGGGGCGATCAGCGCCGGCTGGCGGAGGCGCTGCAGACGGCGGTCGACCTGGATCCGCGCTTTCACCGCCTGTACCTGCGCGGCGCCGCCATGCTGGTCTACAACGGTCAGGCCTTCAGCGTCGAGGCGCTGACCGCGGCGAACCAGCTGCTGGCACGGGGCGAGCGCGCCTTCCCCGATGACTGGGAGCTGCCGTTCCAGCGCGGCTTCAACCTGCTGTTCGAGCTGCCCAAGCTGACCGGCGAGGACGACCCGCGCGTGCCGGACTGGCGGCAGCAGGGGGTCGATGCCCTCCGCCAGGCCGCCACCCTGGACGGTGCGCCCCCCTGGCTGGCAAACCTGGCCGCCCGCCTGCTGACCAAGGAGGGGGGCGAGGAGCTGGCCATCCGCAACCTGGAGCAGACGTACGCGGTCACCAGCAACGAGGAAACGCGCGCCGAGATTGCCCGCAAGCTGTCCGAGCTGCGCCAGCGCCACGCCGCCTCCGAGCTCGCCCAGGGAGCGGCCGCCCTGGCGCGCGCGGTCGCCGAGCGGTACCCCTACGCCCCCGAGGCGTTCTCGGTCATCGAGGGCCCACGGCAACGACCCGGCGTAGATCTCGACGCGCTCCTGGGACGGGACCAGGACGCATCCACCCGGAAGGCCGCCCCATGAACCGCATGAAATTGCAGCTGCCCGCGCCGGGGGTGCTGACCCCGAACGACGCCCACGATCCCCTGCCCTACTACTATCACCCGTGGGTGGGCTGGTTGTACCGGCACCGCCTGCAGATGGGCCTCGACATGTTGCCGCCCGGCGGGCGGCGGGTGCTGGAGATAGGGGTGGGCAGCGGCGTGCTGGTGCCCACCCTCACCGGCCGCTACGCCGAATACACGGGCACCGATCTGACGCTGGCCAAGGGGCTGGACGGGCTGGTCGCGCCGGGTTGCCAGGCCACGTTTCGCTCCGCCGATCTGCTGCGCGATGGCGACCTGCCCGCCGACCACTTCGACGCCATCGTCTGCTTCTCGGTGCTGGAGCACATCGCCGACGCGGACGGCGCCGCGCGCGGCCTGGCGCGGACGCTGGCGCCCGGCGGCGTGCTGGTCACCGGCTATCCGATGGTCAACCGGCTGATGTCGCGCGCCTTCGAGGTGATCGGCTTCCACGGCATCGACGACCACCACGTCAGCACGCCCCGCGAGATCACGGCCGCGCTGGAGCGCGTGCTGCGGGCGGTCGCGCGCGCCGCCTTCCCGCCGGCCGCGCCAGTGGGCGCCGCACTCTATCAGTGCTTCGCATGGACGAAGCCGCCGCGTTGAGCCTGCGCCCTTCGGCGGTCAGCGGACGCAGCGGATATAGGCGGTCGTGGCGGGCAGCGTGATGTCCTTGGAGAACACGCCGCCGTTGCCGAACGTCACGATCCAGACGTTCGACGCCATCAGCGCGGACGGCGTGCCGGTCCAGTACCATCCCGCCTGCGCCGACAGAAAGAACGCGGTGTCCAGCGTGGGGGGCGTCGCCGCGCGGTCGTCGACGATGGACAGCAGCTCCTTCATGGTGGGCAAGCGCCAGCCGCTGCCCGGCAATGCCGGCGTGTTGCCCGAGCAGTAGGTCATGGCGTCGCCGTAGCTGTACGTCGTGTTCACGGTCGACTGCTGCCAGGTGAGGCCCGTCTTCTGATCCAGGACCGTGCCGTTCGAGACGGTGTATCGCCCCGCCGGCGCCGCAGCGCGGGCGCGCTGGGGAACGGACGACGCGATCAGGACCAGCGTCACGCCAAGAACGAAACGGCAGAGGAGATCACGCATGGCATCCTCGAGGCGCTTCGCCCGCGGGACGAGGCGAAAGCGCCGCCGTCATCGGACGCACCGCACGTTGCCCACCCCGGTCAGGTCGTAAAAACCGACCCCGCCGGTCTGGAAGTTGACGAACCATCCGTTGGCCGTCGCCTGGGCGTAGATGGTGGAGGTCCAGTAGAAGTCGGCCACCGTCGTCGAGAAGACGTTGTCGATGGTGGGAACGCTCGCTCGCCCCGAGTCGACCAGCGAGGCCAGCTCGATCTTCGTGGGCAAGCGCCAGTCGCTGTGCCCGCCCGCCTTCAGCTGCGTGGAGCAATAGGTCAGCGCCGCGGACTGGCTCATGGGGGTGGGGGCCGGCGGCGATTGCCACATCAGACCGGTGACGTTGTCCGTGACGGTGCCGTCCTGGTTGTCCGTGTACGCGGAGGGCGACGAGGGCGGCAGCGGCCACTGGGCCCAGGTGGGATCGGCGCAGGACGCGGGGGCGATGCGCTCGCAAACGGTGCCGCCCGGGCACGCCGCCGCGGCCATCGGTTGATAGAAGCAGCCTGCCTCCTGCGCGCACATGCCCAGGCTGGACGAGCTGGCGCAGACCGGTCCCACCGCGCGGCACACCGGATCGGCGCAGGCACAGGCCATCCCCGCGCACGTCTGGTGCGCTGGGCAGTCCATGGCCGTCGAGAACTGTCCCCCGACGCACATCTGCACCTGGGCGCCCGAACACCGGGTGGCGCTGCCCTGACAATCAGGCGTGACGCCGCCCGAACCGGCATTCCCGCCGCCGTTTCCGCCGCTGCCTGGAGCGACGACACCGCCCGCGCCGACGCTTCCGCCGCTGGCGACGCCACCCGCGCCCACGACTCCACCGGTCGAGACGCCGCCCGAACCGACAACGCCCCGGCCGCCGACCGCGCCACCGGAGCCAGTCGTCGCGATCGTCCCTCCCCCTCCGGCCTTTCCGCCGTCCATGCCCGTCGTGCCGCCGGTCGGCGCGACGAGCATTCCGCCCGTCCCGGAGCCAGCGGGTGTCGCGGCCGCGCCCGCCACTCCGGCAGCGCCGCTGACGCCGCCCGTTCCACCGGGCGAGGCGCCTCCGCCCGCACCACCGGCTCTGCCACCGCTGGCCGTTCCCTGCTTGCCGCCGCCGTTCCCTGCGGGGACCCCGCCGCTGCCGCTGGCTACGACCTTACCGCCCGCGCCGTCATTGACGGTGTCGTGGATGCCCACGATCTTTCCGCAAGCGCCGCCCAGCGCCTGCCCCGCCACCAGCACCGCCACCGCCGCCCGCCAGGAACCCGGCCTCACCCCTGGTCCTCACCCATCGCGCACTTATCTCCGAATTCCGGGAGACAATCAATGCGGGAGGGCCCGGCGAGCGACACCACACACGTGGCGCGCGCCAGGCCCATGTTCGCGAACGCGAGCGATCCGTGAGGTCGCGCCGCGGAGCTCAGCCCGCCTTGCGGCCCAGCTCGACGTCCAGGGTGATGGCGATCTCGTCACCGACCAGCACGCCACCGCCGTCCAGCGCTGCGTTCCACACCACGTTGAAGTCCTTGCGGTTGATGCGCGCGCGGGCGCTGGCGCCGCGCTTCACGTTGCCCCACGGGTCGTTCATCTCGGGAGACAGCGGTTCGACGTCCAGCGTGACCTCACGGGTGACGCCGCGGATCGTGAGGTCGCCGGTGACGAACAGGTCGCCGCCCTTGCCGGGCTGGACGCGCCTCGACTTGAAGGTGATCGTGGGGTACGTCGCCACGTCGAAGAAGTCGCCGCTGCGCAGGTGCTCGTCGCGCTTGGTGTCGTGCGTGTTGATGGTCGAGGCGTCGATGCTGACGTCGACCGACGAGCGGGTCACGTCGACGTCGTCGATGACGACCGTCCCCGAGATCTGGCCGAACTCGCCGCGGACGTTCGAGACCATCAGGTGCCTCACCTTGAACTGCACGCTCGAGTGCGAGGAATCGATGTCGTACGTCCGGGCTCCGGCGGCGGCTTGATTGGCGGTCTGGGTTTGATTGGTGACTGAAGTGTTCATGTTGGGCCTCCTTGACCCCACTCCATCAGCGAGAAGAGTGCCAGTCGTAACCACCTGAAATCACGTAGACGCCCGCGCGAATCCTATCATTTTGATTGCTCGGCTCTATCGATCTGACACCATAAGGCCATGAAGCCGTCTGACCTGGACCTGCGCGATCTGCTGGAGTTCGACCCGGCCAAGGGCGGTCCCATGCAGTTTGCCGGCGAGCGGGTGCTGCTGTTCGACGCGGTCGCCCTGGGGCTGCTGCGGCGGGCGCTCATCGACACGCTGGGGGTGGCGGGCGCGCGGGCCATGCTGTCGCGCTTCGGCTACGCCCACGGCTGGCGCGCCGCCGAATCGCTGAAGCGGCTGCCCTGGCAGTCCCAGGACGACTGGCGGCGCGCCGGCGGCCGCCTGCACACCCTGCAGGGCCTCGTCACGGTCGAGCCGTTGCCGCCGACGGGCGAGCCGAACGCGCCTTTCGCCGAGGCCATCTGGCGCGACTCGTACGAGGCCGAGCAGCACCTGCTGCACGTGGGGCGGGCGGACGAGGCCGTCTGCTGGTCGCTGTGCGGGTTTGCCAGCGGCTACCTCAGCTTCGCGAACGGGCGCGAGATCTACTGCCTGGAGGAGACCTGCGTGGGCAAGGGCGACGCCGTATGCCGCGCGGTGGCCCGCGAGACGGCGGCCTGGGGCGAACGGATCGAGCCGCACCTGGCGTTCTATCGCTCCACCTGCATGAACGAGGGATTGAAGCAGGTGGCGGAGCAGATCAAGAAGAGCGAGCAGAAGCTGCGCGCGCGCCGCAACGCCCGCGCCGCCGATCCCGACACCGAGGAGACGTTCGGCATCGTCACCCGCAGCACCGAGATGAAGAAGACCGTCGATCTGGCGCGCCGCGCGGCGCGCGTGGACACCACGGTGCTGATCACCGGCCCGTCGGGCGCGGGCAAGGAGCGCATCGCCCGCCTGATCCACGCCGAGTCGCCCCGTGCCGCCGGGCCCTTCATCGCCGTCAACTGCGCCGCGCTGACGGAGACGCTGCTGGAGAGCGAGCTGTTCGGCCACGTCAAGGGGGCGTTCACCGGCGCCACCAGCGATCGGGTAGGGCTGTTCGAGGCGGCGAACGGCGGCACGCTGTTGCTCGACGAGATCGGCGAGGTCTCGGCGGGGATGCAGGCCAAGCTGCTGCGCGTGCTGCAGGAACACGAGATCCGGCGCGTGGGGGAGTCGCGCAGCCGCAAGGTGAACGCGCGCGTACTGGCCGCCACCAACCGGACGTTGACGGACGAGGTGGCGCGCGGCGCGTTCCGGCACGACCTGTATTACCGGCTGCGCGTCATCGAGCTGCGCGTGCCGCCGCTGCGCGAGCGCCGCTGTGACATCGTGCCGCTCACGCGGCGCTTCCTGGCCGAGGCGGCGGAGCGCCTGCACCGGCCGGTGGACGGCATCACCTCGGGCGCGGCCGATCAGCTGGCGCGCTACGACTGGCCAGGCAACGTGCGCGAGCTGGAGAACGCCGTCGAGCGGGCGGTGGCGCTGGCCATCGACACGCGCGTCGACATCGACGACTTCCCCGAGGAGGTGCGTCAGGCGCGCGCCGTGGTGGCGCCCACCGGCGGCGGACGTCGCCTGGCTGACGTCGAGCGCGCGCTGGTGCTACAGACGCTGGAGGAGGCGAACGGCAACCGCGCCCGCGCTGCAGAGTTGCTGGGTATCGGCGTGGCGACGCTGTACCGGAAGTTGAAGCAGTACGGCGCCGAAGGCTCCGACAGCGACGTGTCCTCCGCCGCAGCGCGGACCGCGGACGCCTCGACACCCAGCGTCGTCTGAGCGCAGGGCGCGCCCGATTTCGTCCGCGCCATTTGCGACGCTCGAGCCGCGCGGCCGATGCTAACGTCAATGGTGGGCGCGATGGTTCACCACCACTCGTTCGAGGACTACCTGGCGATCGAGCAGACGAGCGCCGTCCGGCACGAGTTCCTGGACGGCGACATCTACGCCATGGCCAGCGGCTCGGCGCTGCACGCCGCGCTGGCGGGGGCCGTGCTCACCGCGCTGGGGAAGCAGCTTGCCGGGCGCTGTCGCACGTTCACTTCGGACCTGCGTGTGCGCGTCACGGCGACGGGCCTGGCCACCTATCCCGACGTGACGATCGTGCGGGACACGCTGGAGACGGAGGGCGCCTACCGCGACACCGCCACCAACCCCGCCGCCGTGTTCGAGGTCCTCTCGCCCGCGACCATGGACTACGACCTGGGGGAGAAGTTCGAGCATTACCGCCAGATCCCGTCGCTGAGCGCGGTCGTCTACCTGTGGCAGGACCGGCGACAGCTCGAGGTTCGCCAGCGGTCGGCGGACGGGGCTTGGCAGACGCGCACCGCGGGCGCGGGCGCGTCGCTGCCGCTGGAATCGCTGGGCTGCCTGCTGGACGTCGACGCCATCTACGCGCGCGCGGGCGCCTGACTCACGCGGTGTAGAGGCCGGCTTCCAGATCCTCGAGCAGCCCGGCGTGGGTGGGCCTCCAGCCCAGCCGTTCCTGGGTGAGCGCGCTCGACGCTGGCTGATCCATGGCCAGAAAGTGTCCCAGCCAGCCGAAGTGCGCCGGGGCCGCCTGGGGAGCGATCGACGCGGTGGGCAGCCCCAGCTTCCGCCCGATCAGCTCGGCGATGGAGCGGAGGGTGATGCTCTCCTCCGCGACCCCGTGAAGGATGGCGCCAGCGGGCGCCTGCTCGAGCGCGAGCCGGAACAGGACCGCGGCATCGAGACGGTGCACGGCGTTCCAGCGGCTGCCGCCGTCGCCGATGTAGCCCGACAGCCGCTTGTCCCGCGCCACGCCGGCCAGCGTCTTGATGAAGCCGTGATCGCCTGGGCCGTGAACGGTCGGCGCCAGACGAACGGCGCACACGCGCACGCCACGCTCTTTGCACTGCAGCGCCTCCGCGGCGTTGGCGGCCCGGGGATGAACCGCGGGGTTGAAGGGGATGTCCTCGGTGGCCAGGCGTCCGGGGCTGACCCCCAGCACCCCCGAGGCGAACACCAGCGGTCGGTTCGAGCCGGCCAGCGCCTCCCCCAGCGTCGCCAGGGCGCGGCGGTCGGTCTCGATCGACGCCTGGTAGTTGGTGAAGTCGTGAATGAAGCCCAGGTGAATCACGCCCTCGCTGTCGGCGGCGCCGCGGCGCAGGCTGTCGAGGTCGTTCAGATCGCCGCGCACCACCTGGGCGCCCAGCGACGCGATGGCCTGGGCCGACGCCTGGGAGCGGGCCAGCCCCACCACCTGGTGCCCCGCGGCGAGCAACTGGGGAACCACCGCGGAGCCGATGAACCCTGACGCGCCGGTGACGAAGGTACGCATGTGAAGCCTCTCTTCCCTGGAAATGAGCGACGGACCACCATGTCAGTCGCTGTCATCAGGGGATAGCATGCGCTGTCAGTGGCTGCAATGGCGCGATGTCAGTGACTGCCGTAAAGTGCCAGACCATGGGTCGCTGGGAACCAAACGCGCGCGCGCGGCTGACGGAGGCGGCGCTCGCGCTCTATCAGCAGCGCGGGTTCGATGAGACCGCGGTGGCCGACATCGCCGCCCGGGCCGGTCTGACCGAGCGGACGTTCTTTCGCCACTTCGCCGACAAGCGCGAGGTGCTGTTCGGCGGCGCGTCCGAGCTGGAGGAGCTGCTGGTGGCAGCCGTCGCGGCCGCGCCGGCGTCGGCGCGGCCGCTCGACGCCGTGGCCGCCGCCCTCGAGGCGACCTCCCCGTTCTTCGACCAGCGGCGGCCGTTCGCGAAGGCGCGCCACGCCGTCGTCTCGGCGCACCCCGCGCTGCAAGAGCGCGAGCTGATCAAGCTGTCCTCGCTGGCGGCGGCCGTGGCGGGTGCCTTGCGAAGGCGCGGCGTCGGGGAGGCGGCCGCCACGCTGGCGGGGGAGTCGGGCATGGCCGTCTTCAAGGTGGCCTTCGCGCGCTGGCTGGCCGACGGAAAGAAGCGAGACCTCGCCCACCACGTGAGAGAGGCGCTGGCGCAGCTGAGAGAGGTGACGGGCGCGCCTGCCCGGGGTGCGTCGCGCGCGCGGCCCGGCCGTTCCCGGACGCGCACAGCTAAGCATCGCGCCAGGACCGCGGCGGGCTGAACCAAGCCGGAGCGCGGCCGACCTCGCTGGTACGCGCGTTCCGTCACGCCGCCGAAACAGCCCGCCCATCGAGCGGCCGGCGACGTTTCGCAAACTTCCCGCCGATCATGACTGCCTGGCGCGAGGCGGGATGCGGCGTCGAAAAATCATGTCTGTCCGACGGGGGACGCCCCATCAATTCGTTCGCCGGCCCGCCGATGCCTTGTATCCTCTGCGCCCCTTTTCCTGACTTTTTTTATCAGAGGAGAACCAGATGAAGTGTCGTGCCCCCTCGCTGGTCGCGAAGATCCTGTTCCTGTCCTGGCTTTGTGGGTGTGGGGAAGACTGCAACTCGAGCACCGCCGCCCAGTACGACCTGGTGCAGGCGGATACACCGGCGCCGGTCACTCCGGGCCAGACGATCGACTTCCTGGTTGGATTGAACCGCCTCTCGGATTTCTCGGGCACGGTGGCGCTGGGAATCCTCGAGCCGCCTGCCGGCTTTTCGTATGACGACCTGGCCGGGTTTCAGCCGGGCGAGACGGTGACCCACCTGAAGATCAACACCACGGCCGCCGCCCCGGCGGGGCAGACCTGCTTCCATGTCGTGGGCACGGCCGATGGGGCCAAGCAGCGAAACATCCTGTCCAGCTTCCTGTGCGCCACGGTGCTGGTGCCCGGCACCTACGCCATCAAGGCGGCCAACCTGCCTGTCCCGCCGAACAGCACCCGCACCGAGACGGTCAGCATCATTCGGCAGGCGTTCGACGCGCCGGTCACCCTGTCGGCGACCGTCACCGGTCCCGGTCCCACGGACGGCATCGCCGCCGGTTCCGACTTCCCCGCGTCTTTGCCGGGATTCGCCGTGGCCCTGACCCCCGACGTCGTCGTGGGCAACGATGCCGTGTTGACCATTCAAGGACCAAGCACGCTGGATCCGGCGATCGTGAACCTGGCCCGGCTGCGCGGCCTCGCCTACACCATCACCATCACCGGTCACACGCCCGGCGGTCCGCCCGACGTCGTCACGCAGGTCTTGGTCGTCATCGACGAGACCGCCAACGGCGTCGCCGTCTCGGTGCTGCCGCCGGCGCTGACCATCGCGGCGGGAGGCCAGGGCACCACGACCGTCGCCGTCGGCGGCAACACGCGCGGCGAGTCAGCGACCATCGTCGCGGATGCGCCGGACGGCATCACCGTCTCCCCCACCACGAGCTCGACCCATGACCAGCTGCTGCTGACGGTGAGCGTCGCCGCCTCCACCGCGCCTGGCGACTACCTGGTACACATCGACGCGAACTTTGCCTCGCTCGGGTCGCACAGCTCGGCGACGTTGACCGTCCACGTGACCGCGCCTGCCGGTGGCGCCGGTGGCGCGGCCGGCGGCACCGGCGCTGCAGGCGGTGCCGGTGCCGCGGGCGGCGCGGGCGGCGCCGGCGGCGCCCCGACCACTGCCGCCGGCTGCTACCCCGACTGCATCGAATCGCTGCGGCGCCAGTGCGTTCCCACGGCGCCCTGCACGTCCAGCCAGACGCCACCGCCTGCCTATCCCCCCGACTTCTACTTCTGCTACGACAACGGCGTGCGCATCGCCAGCATGTCGACGGCGACCGGCTCGCTGCACACGCAGTACAAGGCGGACGGCACCTCGGTCTGCTTCACCATCGAGACCACCTTCTCGGGGGCCTCGGGGCGCAACGTGACCGAGACGTGGAAGAACGCCGCGGGGACGATCGTCGGCACAGAGACCTACGACACCATGGACGCCAGCGGCGGCCTGGTGCACGCCGTCTCATGTGGCGGACAGTCCTATACCGTCGACACCACGGCGGACGGCTGCGCCACACCCAGCGACTGCGCGACCGTCGCCCTCCCCACGACGCCCGGCGGCCCGGGCTGCATCGCCCCCCGCAACTGACGGCCGATCGAAGGCGCCTGCTGCGCAGGCGGAGGAGAGGAGAAGGCGGGGCCTACCCCGCCTTCTCCAGCGCGGCCAGCACGCGGAACCCGATGAGACGAAACAGGGCTGACGGCAGCGCCGCCTCGACCCGGTAGAGGCGGCGCCACAGCGCCAGCGGCAACAGGGGCCGCCCCCGAAACCCACCAGACGCCGGATAGGCGGCGCCGGCCAGCCGCTGCACCGTGAGCAGCTTCAGCCGCGGAAATCGACGCGCCAGTTGCTGCGCGCCGCGCCCGCGCGCGAACAGCAGCGTGGGGATTGCCTGGTTCGCGTCGAAAGGATCCTTGCCCGCCGGGGACACCGGCAGGTCGGCCAGCGGATCGGCGCCCATGCGCACCGGCTCGTCGTGAAACAGCTTGTACACCGGATAGGACAGCGGGCTGATGTAGGGCTCGCACATGATCACGCGGCCGCCCGGCGCCAGCGCGCGCGATGCTTCCTCGAAGAAGCTGGCTGGCGAGGCCAGGTGGTGGAGGACGTCGAACAGCACGATGGCGCCCAGGGTTCCGTCGGCGAACGGCAGCCGTTCGGCCCCCATCTCGCGGTCGTGCCAGGGCGCGCGCACCACGTCGGTCAGCAACAACTCGGGGATGAAGCCGCGCGCGAAGCCCGGCCCGGAGCCCAGCTCGACGAACGGCCCCCGCGCGGGCGGTGGCAGCAAGGCCCGCACCCGGCCGTACCAGTCGGCGTACTGCTCCCGCAAGGCCGCGTTTTCGTCCCAGGCGCGACGATGCGCGGCGAACCGCTCCAGCGTGCGCGCCCGCTGCGCGTCGGTCAGCGACATCGACTGCCCCGCTCTGCCAGGTCGGTCGCGTCCGGGCGCCAGCCGCGCCGGGCGCCCCGTCGCTCGTCCCCGCCATCCCGGCGCGCCTGACGCGGCGTCGGCCACGACTGGACGGCCCCGGCGCTGGCGCCATGTCGACGGCGGGGCACTACACGAACTTCAGCTTGCGCGCGGCGATCATCGACATGCGCAGCAACAGCACGCCGTGCTTCCAGCGCGAGATGTTCGTCTCCCCGTAGGTGCGGTCGCGGTAGCGCACGGGGATCTCGGCGATCTTCAGGTTCAACCGCGCCGCCCCGAAGATCAGGTCGAAGTCGCCGAAGGGATCGAAGTCGCCGAAGTAGGACCGATTGGCGGCGATCCGTTCGTAGTCGCTTCGCCGCAGCACCTTGGTGCCGCACAGCGTGTCGCGGATGGGCTGCTGCAGCAGGTAGGTGAACAGCTGCGAAAAGGCGACGTTTCCGATCTTGTTGAAGAAGCGCATCGCGCCCCGCTCCATCGGGTAGACCAGGCGGGTGCCTTGTACGAAGTCGGCCTGCCCCCGCGCCGCCACCTCGTAGAAGCCGGGCAGATCCTCCGGGGGCACCGTCAGGTCGGCGTCCAGGATCATCAGCAGGTCGCCGGTCGCCTTGGCGAACCCCAGCCGCACGGCGTCCCCCTTGCCCTTGCCCGTCTGCTGGTACGCCGACAGCTTCAGCGGGCCGCGGTAGGCGGCCACGCAGCGCTGGATGGTCGCCCAGGTCTGATCGGTGGAGTTCCCCTCCACGAAGATCAGCTCGGTGTCGCCGCCCATCACGGGCGTGCGGTCGATGGCCGCCTGGATGTTGCCCGCCTCGTTGCGCGCCGGCACGATCACGCTCACGGACAGGCGCCGCGGCACCGCCTCCCGCCGCCGTCTGCGCAGCACGTAGATGCGGTACAGCGTCAGTCGTTCCAGGCCCGGGATGCGCGCCAGCACCTGGTTCACGCCCGCCGCCAGCCCCGGCACGCCCAGCGGCAGCATCATGCGGTCCTCGGCGCGCACGATCTCGAGCCCGGTGAGATCGAACAGGTTGCGGAAGTCGCTGTCGGACAGCCAGTTCGCCGTGGGCGCCGGCCGCTTCCACCCCGCGCTCTCGGCCAGGCGCGTGGGCAGCTCCCATAGGAAGTTGAACACCGTCAGATAAATGCGCCCGTCGTCCGCCAGCCGCGCGTTCAGCCCCTCCAGCAGGGCCTTCACGTCCAGGACCGAGTGCACCAGACGGTCGCACACGATGGCGTCCCAGGTCTCCGGCCCCCCGGCGCCCGCCCTGGAGGGCGGCGGCTGCAGCACATCCGCGACCTCGAACTTGACGTCGGGATAGTGGCGGCGCGCCTCGGCCACGTTCTCGGCCAGAAAGTCCATGCCGGCCCGGTGCTGCTGCGGCAAGGCCCCGATCAGATCGCCCCAGCCGGAGCCGACCTCCAGCACGCGCGCGTCCGGCGGGATCAACCGCCCCAGCGCCTCGCGCAGGTCGGCGTTCATGAAGTCGCGCGCCGCCGGATGGCGGGGCGCCTCGTGCGCGCGCAGGAAGTACGCGCGCCATTCGGCGGCCAGAAGCTCCGAGCGCGACGGTTCCCGCGCGCGCGATGGATCATCCGGCGCCGCGGTCGCGGCGGTGGACACGGTGGCCTTCCTATTCCTCTTCTTCGAGCGGGTACGACTGGCGGAACTTCTCGCCCGGGCGAATGACCACCGTCTCGTTGCGGGTCAGGTTCATGTCGGGCCGCCGGAACATCAGCTTGTGCTTGCCACAGGGGATGCTCTCCGAGTACGGCGTGTGACGACCGGTGTTCCGGCCGTCGATCCAGACCTCGGACCAGGGACGCGTGCCCACGGTGATGGTGCAGTCGCCGCCGCCGCCGCTGGACGACGAATCGTCGCTGCGCGCGGGGGCGGAGGTGTCGTCATCCGAGCGCGGCTCACGCGTGGGGCGCGTCGGGCGGCGGTGGGGCTGCGCCCCGCCCGCGGCCAGCGCGCCGGCGGCACCGGCGCGCGCGGCGGCCTCGGCCCGCGCCTGCTCGGCGGCGGCACCGCCGCCCTGCTGCGCGGCCTGCGCCTGCGAGCCTCCTCGCGCCGGTTCGCCCACCATGACCAGGTTCGCCTTCACCTTCTTGATGACGCCCGGCTCGATGACGACCTCTTCGCTCCAGGGCTGCAGCTTCGGGTCGCCCTTGATCTCGAACAGGTGCTTCCCCGGCGGGATCTTGTAGGCGCGGAAGTCGGTGCGCGCCTGGCCGTCGGGACCCGACATCGGATTTCCATCCAGCCACACCAGCCCGCCCGGGGGCACGCTGGTCAACTCGAAGCCGGTGTCCGCCGAGGGCTCCAGCGTGACGGCCACGTTCGCGCTCTGCCCGCTGTGCACGACCACGCTCTGGTCGTTGCGCGTGTAGCCAGGACGAACCACCGAGATGGTGTACGGTCCGGGCGGCCGCTCCAGCGTGAAGGGCGTCTTCTCCGCCACCTTCACGTTGTCGACCAGCACCGTCGCCTCGGGCGGCGTGGTCGCGATCTCGACCTTGCCGGGCCGGTTCTGATACCAGTAATAGCCGCCGGCCACGGCGCCGCCCGCCACCAGCACCACCAGCAGGAAGATCGCCACGCCCTTGCCCTTCGGCTGGGGCGCCATGGGGCCGACGGTGGTCTGCTGCACCGGAACCTCGAAGGTCTGCGAGACCTGCGGGGCGGGGAACGACGGCATCGAGTTGCGGGTGGCGCGGCTGGGGCCCGACGACGGGGTGGGCAGGCGTCCCATCGGCACGGGAGGCCCTGGCAAGCTCGGCGCCGGCATGCCGAACAAGGTCTTGGGCGCGCCGGCTGGCGGCCCGGGGACACGGCCGGGAGGGGGCGCGGGGATCCGCGCGCCCGACGCGCCGGCAGCGGGGGTGTTGCCGCCGCGGCCCGTGAGCTGCGGCTGGGGCGTGGCCAGCTGGGGCGCGGTGGCAGCCCTCAGCACGTCGGGCGGCGGCTCGTTGGCGACCGTCCGGTCGTCGTCGTCCTCGAAGATGTCACGGGTCTCGAGCAGCTCCGGCTCCTCGGCCGAATCCTTCTCGTAGATCTGGGTGTCGAGCTCTTCGTCGTCCCATTCAATCTCGTCTTTTGAACCGCGGTTGGCCATGTCGTTTCGCTTCGTCGATTGCTGCGTGGAGTCTCTGAATGTCGCCGAGGACCCGCCCGCAGCCCCCGGGAGCGCCGCTCCCGACAGGCCCGTTCCCACCAGCGTGCGCCGCGCCGATGGCGCCGACGACACGGCCGCCGCGCCCGGCGCCACGATCCGGCGGTACTGCTCCGCCCTGGCGTTCTCCTCCTCGATCTCGGCGGGGAACATCTTCTTCATCCAGCCGGCCAGGTCCTTGCGCGAGTACAGCTCGCCCTTCGTGTACAGAAAGGCCTGCAGATCGTCGTGCAGGTCGATGGCGTTCTGGTAGCGATCCTCCGGGTCCTTGGCCAGGACCTTCAGCACGATCCGCTCCAGCTCTTCGGGGATGTCGCGGTTGTAGGACGACGGGGGCAGGATCTCGACGTTGCGGACCTTCTCCAGCGTGGAGAAGTCGCTCTCGCCCATGAACAGGCGCTCGCCCGTCAACAGCTCGTAAAGGACGATGCCCACCGAGAAGATGTCGCTGCGGCGGTCGATGGGCAGCCCGCGCACCTGCTCGGGCGACATGTACCCGAACTTGCCCTTCAGGATCCCGGCCTGCGTCTTCGAAGCCTTGCCGGCCGCCTTGGCGATGCCGAAGTCGATCAGCTTGATCTCGCCTTCGAAGCCGATCAGCACGTTCTGCGGCGAGATGTCGCGGTGGACCAGGTGCAGCTCGCGCCCCTGGGCGTCGCGCTTGTTGTGGGCGTAGTCCAGCCCCTCGCACACCTGCATCACGCAGTAGCAGGCCTGGGCGAACGGCATCACCTCGTTGCGCTGGCGCAGGCGGTCGAAGATGGCCCGCAGGTCCCGGCCCAGCACGTATTCCAGGGCGATGAAGTAGCTGTCGTCGACCTTACCCAGGTCGAAGATCTGGGCGATGTTCGCGTGCTGCAGCTGCACGGCGATCTTCGCCTCGTCGATGAACATCGCGATGAACTCTTCGTCCTCGGCGATGTTCGGCAGGATGCGCTTCACCGCCACCAGGCGCTCGAAGCCCTCGACGCCGAACGCCTTGGCCTTGAAGACCTCGGCCATCCCCCCGACGTTGATACGCTCGAGGAGATAGTACTTGCCGAACGGGATGGGTTTCTTCAATCGCTTACCTGCGAAGGTGGGATCTGAAGGCCGTCGGTTGCAAGCCGGGTGGTGAAAGGCGAAGGGCGCGGCTGCGCCCGGACATGAAAGCGCCGGAGCGCCTTGGGTTGTGAAGGGGTCGAGACCGCATAGTTATCGGGCTGATAGGCCCAGAAAGTCAATCGCGGCTCCAGCGGCCGGGCCGGGACCTGCCCTGGTCCGGCGCGCCGGTCGCCGCGACGAGACGTTCCCCTACCCCTCGTCGATCCAGACGCGCTTCATCTTGTCGCCCTTGCGGATCTTGTTGACGACGTCCATGCCCGACACGACCTCGCCGAAGACCGTGTGCTTCCGGTCCAGGTGCGGCTGCGGCGAGTGGCAGATGAAGAACTGCGACCCGCCCGAGTCCGGGGCCGCGGTCTTGGCCATGGACAGCGAGCCGGCCTTGTGGACCTGCTTGGTGCCCTTCAGCTCGTCCTTGATGGTGAAGCCCGGGCCGCCGCTGCCCGTGCCCAGCGGACAGCCGCCCTGGATCATGAAGTCGTCGATGACCCGGTGGAACGTGAGGCCATCGTAATAGGGACGCTTCTCTTTCTTGCCGGTCTTCGGATCGGTGAATTCCTTCGTGCCCGTGGCCAGGCCCACGAAGTTGGCCACGGTCCCCGGGGCGTCGTCCTCGAACAGCTCCGCGACGATTTCACCCTTGTCCGTGTCGAAGTGCACTCGCTTCATCAGTCTCTGCCTTTCCCTTGTTCTTCTCGGTTGCTCTTCCGCGTCTGCGCTCCTCGGTCTCCAGATAGACCAGGGTGGCCCCCACCGCGGTGAACGGGGGCGCGACAATCAAAGCCAAGGGAATAAGGTAGAAGACCGTCGCCCCGAGACCATATCCGATGGTTTGCGCCGGGTGTAGGGCCAGATAGCGCCATTTCGCACCAAACGTCGCCCCGCGGCGCGACAGCGGAAAATCGAAGCCGTCATAGGCCAGGAAGATGGCGCCCAAAACCAGGCCCACCACGCTGCCGATGCCCACCGTGACGGCTCCCAGCGCCAGCCCCACCACCAGCGCCAGGCCGTAAAGGATCACCTTCAGCAGGCCGTGCACCAGGGCGCGCCCCGCCGAGGGAAGGAACGGCTGCTTCGTCACATCGCCCGAGACGCGCCTCTCCACGCGTTCGGCCAGCAGATCGTTGAACACCGCGCCCAGCAGGGGCTGCAGCATCAGGAACAGCACGACGGTTCCCAGCAGCGTGGTCACCACCAGCAGCAGCGTGCCCAGCACCGGCGAGGCGACGGGACGACCGGCCAGCTCCATCTGCCAGTAGCGCCCAGCAAGAAAAGCGGCGCCCCCGGCCAGGGCGATGTTCACCAGCAGCGGGACCAGCACGAAGTGCCACAGGCGCGCGCGCGCGACGTAGAGCGCACCTCGGAACGGGGCCAGGAACCCCCGGAACAATCCCATCCCCGCATATTACCCCGGCTTCGGTGACCGCGAGCGATGGGGACCCTCCCTGGCCAGGCGGTCACGGTCTCGGTCGCCAAGGCACCGGGCCGGGGCCGGGCGCAGGGCGGAGCGCCCGGGTCAGGGGCGGCAGACGGTGCCCGCAGGAAACTGTTTGCGCGTGGGGCCGATAGCAGCGGGCACGGAGGTCCCATGCAGAACGCGCCCGTCGGCAACGGTTCGTCCCTCAGTTCCACCCTCTCTGGTCCCGCCAGTCCTGCTGGTCTTGCTGATCTTGGCCAGGGTGACGTCGTCGTCCAGGCCACGCGGCCGCGCCAGACGGAGCGGCCGAGTAGCCCCTTTCGTGACGTCCTGGCCAACGGAACGGCCATCCTGGTGCGCGGCGCCGAGGTGGCGACCAGCGTGACCGCCGGACCGGTGATGGCGGCGGCCGTGCGCGAGACCGGCATGGCGGCGGCCGGCGCGATCGCCGGCGCCGCCTCGGCACGGGGACCGGGTGCCATGGCCACCACGGGGACGGCGACAGGGGCCGCCGCATCGGCCGGGGCGGCGTCGCCGGCCGGCTCCTCGAACGTCCCGGCCAGCCTGGTTTCGCCCGGAAGCGACCAGTCCGACGTGGCGACCATGCAGGCCATGCAGCGCGAGAGCCAGGTCTTCAACATGCAACTGCTGGAACTGCAGGAAGACGTCCAGCAGGAGAATCGGCGGTTCAGCACGGTCTCCAATGTGCTGCGCGCCAAGCACGACACCGCCAAGGCGGCCGTGTCGAACATCCGCGCCTGACGCTGTGATAGCCTCCACGACGAGACCGCGATGAAGATCAACGGCCCAGGTCAGCCGCCGGTTCCGGGCCTTCCCGGCCAGGAAACGCCGGCCGGTCCCGAAGGAAGTCAGGGCGCGGGTGGCGTCGGTCCCGCGTCCGGCACGACCCCCGCCGACAAGGCCCAGAAGACCGGCAAGACCTTTGCCGAGACCGTCTCCGGCGCGACGGCGGCGCCTCCGGCGGCCGCGGCCAGCGCCGCCCGACCGGGCGGCATCGCCGTCCACGACCTTGCCGCCGCACTGCGGTCCGGCCAGCTCGACGCGCGGTCGGCCGTCGACAAGGTGATCGATCGCGTCGTCACCGCCCAGCTGGGACCGGACGCCCCCACGCACGTGCGGGACAAGGTCCAGGCGGCCCTCCGCGACGCCCTCGACGACGATCCGGTGCTCGCCGAGAAGTTGCGCGGGCTCTGAACGTCAGGGCGCCGTCGCTTCGACGGCCGGCTGCTTCATGGCGCGGCGCTCGGCCAGCGCATCGCGCAGCTCGGGAGCCAGATAGATGCCGTCGAAGTCGAAGCCCGACAGGGCCTCCAGCAGTAAAGCCGCGCGATCCGAGGGGGGCGACTTCCGGTCGATGATGACCGTCCACTGACCGTGGATCTTGCACAAACCGCCCGCGCCGGCGCTGTCGCCCGTCATGCTCTCGTAACGGACGCGGACATTGATCTGCGCCGCCGCTTGCTCCAGGGCTTCCGTGATCTGCTCGGCCTTCATCAGGGGGTCTTACCTCGTGTGGGGTGAGGGGCCCTCTTATCTACCCGGATCGGGGCCCGGGGGGAAGAAAGCGGGCCTGCCTATTCGTCGGTCCCCGCGCCGCCGGACGATCGGCCCAGATCCAGGATCTGCGCGCCGCCGACGTAGGTCTTCGTCTCGTAGCGGGTGACGCTGCCTAGCTGGCGGACGATGGCGGCCATGCGCTCGGACTCCGACATGATCGTCTCCAGGGCGCGCTGCTGGGGGCTGTCCGGCTCCAGCTTCCGCAGCAACATCTGCGTGTACCCCATGATCGACGTCAGGGGTTGATTCAGCTCGTGCGCGGCGGCGCCCGCCAGCTCGATGGCCACGGTCTGCTTCTCGGACACGGCCAGCTTCTCCTGCGCCTTGGCCAGGCGGTCCTCCATGCGCAGCCGCTCGCGCAGGTCCGAGAAGATCCCCACCGTGGCGATCTCGCGGCCCGCGTCGTCGAAGACCAGCGCCGCGGAGATCGACACCGGGATCAGCTCGCCCGTCGCGGACTTCAGGTCCCGCCGCACCGGCTCGAGTCGCCCCTCGCCTCCGCGCCGGGACGAGCGCAAGAGGCGCATGATCTCTTGCGCCACCCGGGGCGGGTACAGGTCCTTCACGGACATCTTGCCGATCACGTCCGAGGCGTGGTGCCCGCAGATGCGCTCCGCGCCGGCGTTGAACAGGATGATGGTCCCCTTCAGATCCGCCGCGATGATGCCGTCCACGGCGGAGTTCAGGATGCGCTCGAGAAACTCGGTGGTGCGACGCAGCTCGACCTCCAGACCGCGCGCCAGCGTCACGTCGCGAAACGCGAAGATCGCGGCGCCGTACTCGGACAGGATGCCGATCGAGGCGACCGAGACGGTGATCTGGTCCGAGGAGGTGGTGATGATGTCCAGGTCGAAGTTGGCGACCGGCCGCTCCTTCACGGCCTGGGCCACCAGCCGCTGCAGCATGGACCGCTGCCCCTCCGGGACGATATGCGTCAGGCTCTTCCCTTCCAGGCCCTTGCGCGCGTAGCCGGTCACGTTCTCGGCGGCGCGATTCATGTACAGCACGCTGCCGGCGCCATCGACCACCACCATGCCGTCGGACGCGCTGTCGATGAAGGCGCGATAGCGCTCGATGGCGCGCAGCCGGCGCTCGCGGGTCACGTCCGTCAGGGTGACCCGCCTGGTCTTCTGTCCGGAGCGATCCACGGCCTTGCCGGCGGGCAGCGCCACCGCCACCAGCGCCGACGCCGCCTTGCCGCACAGCACGACCTCGTCGCGCAACGCGCCCGCCGCCGGCGCGTCGTCGCCCTCGAACGCCGTCACCAGCACGCCCCGGGCCTTCCGGCCTTCCAGGATGGGAAAGGCAGCCAGGAACGCCGGGGGATCCTCTGCCCGCGCCGACACGGCCACCTCCCGGGTCACCAGCGCCTCGCGGACCACGGGCGATGCCAGCAAGGCCTCGACCCCCGCGCTGGTTCGGTGCTCGTCGCTGTCCGCCACCACCTGCAGGGCCTCGGGCTCGCCGGTCAGGCTGACGATGGCGACGTTGCTGGCCCCCAGCGACTGCCCCACGTGCAGCACGAAGTCGTGCAAGCGCAGCTCGTCGCTGCCCGAGGCCAGCGCCTCCGCCGCCCGGGTCAGCCCCTCGCCCAGCGCCCGCCGCTGCTCGCCGCCGCTCAACGGCCTCCCCGCTTCGGGCGCCGCGACCGCGACACGGGCGCGGCGTCCGGCGCCTGGGTGGTCACCAGGGCGTTCGCCGCCGCCAGCGCCGCCGCCCACACGCGCCGCACGGGAACGCCCGCCGCCTCGGCGCGCCGGCGGCAGTCGTCGAATTCGGGCTCGGCGCCGATCGGCGCGCCATCCAGGCCCGCCACCTTCACGCGCACGCGACCGTGGGGCGTCTCGACCTCGGCCGACGACCGCGCCAGGGTGGCCCGATGCACGGGCCGCACCCGCACCCCCAGCGTGGTCGCGTTCAGGAAGAACGCCCGCTGCACGTGCGGCGCGATCGCCGGGTCGGCCAGGGCCGACACCTGCTGCGCCGGCCGGCCCTTCTTCATGAAGATCGGCGTCGACCAGACGTCCAGCGCCCCGGCGGCGAACAGCGCCTCGAACAGCGCGGCCAGCAACTGGCCGGACATGTCGTCGATGTTCGCCTCCAGCAGCAACACGTCCGGTGAGCCCTGCTCCATCGCCTGCCCGATGGGCGCGCCCACCAGCACGCGCAACACGTTCGCGCGGTCGTCCAGCTCGCGCGTGCCTGCGCCATAGCCCACGGCCGTCAGGCGCATGGGAGGCGGCGGCCCAAAGGCGTCGACCACGGCGGCCAGGATGGCGGCTCCGGTCGGCGTGGTCAGCTCGCCCTGCCCCTCGCACCGCATGGGCATGCCCTCCAGCAGCGCCGCGGTGGCGGGCGCCGGGACCGGCACCGGGCCGTGCGCCGTCCGCACCGTCCCCGTCCCCACCACCGGCGTCCCCGAACCGATCGAAAGGGGCGCCAGCCAGGCGATGGCGGCCGACGCGCCCACCACGTCCGCGATCGAGTCCCAGGCCCCCACCTCGTGAAAGGTCACCCGCTCGACCGGCGTTCCGTGCAGCGCCGCCTCGACGTCGGCCAGCCGCGCGAAGATGTCCTCGGCCAGCGCGCGGGCCTCCCCGTCCAGCGGCGCCCGACGCAGCAGCCTGCGGATGTCGGCGTAGTCGCGATGAACGTGCGCGCCACGGACGGCGGGCGCCGATTGTCGCGCCGCCGGCCGGGCGTCCTGTTCGGACGGATGATCGTGACCGTGCCCGGCGTGGTCATGGCCGTGCCCGTCGTGGTCATGGCCGTGACCGTCGTGGTCATGGCCGTGACCGTCGTGGTCATGGTGGTGACCGTGCCCGTGTTCATGACCAGGCGCGTGTTCATGGTCATGCGCATGGTCATGGGAATGATGGTCGGTGTGGTTGGGATCGTGTGCGTTCGCGGCCCGTCCATTCCGGCGGGGGGCAGCGCCCCCCGGGGCGCGCGCTTTGTTCGGACGCGGGGCAGGCGCGCCGTCCGTCTCGACGACGAAGCCACGCCCCAGGAAGGCGCCCCGGCGGCGCGCCTCGAACCGCACGTGCAGCCCCTGCACGCCCATGGCGGCGACCGCGTCTTCCACGACCTGCGCCGGTACGCCGGCGTCGACCAGCGCGGCGACCGTCATGTCCCCGGCGATGCCGGAGACCGGATCGAAGTGCAGATGCTGGCCGCGCAGGTCGACGCCAGTCGCGGCGGGCTTGCTGGGGGGCCTCCGCTTCATTCGCCAGGCTTTCGATTCAACATCGTCGCCATCCGGCCGGCGCCGAACCCGTTGTCGATGTTGACCACCGCGATCCCGGCGGCGCACGCGTTCAGCATGGACAGCAGCGCCGCCACGCCGCCCAGGTTGGCGCCGTAGCCAACGCTGGTGGGGACGGCGATGACCGGCCGCGCGTAAAGGCCGGCCACCACGCTGGGCAGCGCGCCCTCCATGCCGGCGACCACGATCAGGATCTCCGCCTGCTCGATCGAGCGTCGCGCGGCCAGCAGACGGTGCAGCCCTGCCACGCCCGCGTCGTAGACGCGCTCGACCCGGTGCCCCGCCAGCTCGATGGTCAGCGCCGCCTCCTCGGCGACCGGCACGTCCGCCGTCCCCGCGGAGATGACGGCGATGACCCCGCGCCCGCGGGTCGGCGCGGGCGCAGGCTTCACCGCGATGATGCGCGCCGCCTCGAAGTGCAGCGCCTCCCCGCAACCGCCCGCCCGCACCTGCTGGAGGATCCCGGGGGCGGCGGCCGGGTCGACGCGGGTCGCGAACGCCAGCGACCCCGCCCGTCCCAGCTCGATCAACAGCGCCGTGATCTGCGCCGGCGTCTTGCCCAGGCCGAACACCACCTCCGGGAATCCGGTGCGCAGGTGCCGGTGCGTGTCCGCGCGCGCGTACTCGAGATCCCGGAACGGCAAGTCCTTGAGATCGGCGAGCGCCTCGTCGACCGACCGCCGACCGGCGCTGACCTCGGCCAGCAACTCTTTGATCCGCTGCGGATCCATGTCCCCGTCAGATTAACTCACGCCCCCGGTCGAGTCCGGTGTTTGTCCGGTTCACGCCAGGGGAAGGATGACGCTGTCGTCGTCGGGGTCCAGAAATCCGGCGCCGTCGTGCTGCGCCATGCCGCCCGCCCGCTCGACCAGCGAGTTCACGACACCCTCGGCGGTCTGCTGGCCCGTGAACGAGACGCCCTCCGGCGGAAACTCCACCACCACCAGCAGCCGCGTGGCGGCCAGCTGCTCCAGCACCCGCGCCCGCGACTTCGGATCGGGCGTGTCCGGCAGCTCCTCGACGTCGGACACGAAGTCGGCCACCTCCTCGGCGAAGGCCGCCGCGCCCGCGCCCGTGACCCGCAGGCAGCGGACGGTCAGGGGCGCCTCCTCGGCGTCGTACGACAGCTGCACCTGGTCCCAGAAGCTGGACAGCAGGTCGGCGTCGGGGCGGACGCTGCCCGGCACGATGGTGGCCGGGGTCTCGTACTGTTTCAGCCAGATCAGCAGCTCGGACAGGCTGGGCGCCGCGAAGTCGCGGCAGAACGCACGCAAGCAAAACGCCATCGGCTCAGAATTCTCCCATGAGAGCGAACGCAGGATAGACCACGAAGCCGCTGATGTCGGTACTGCGCCCGCCGCTGGGAAGCGTCGTGGCCGAGGTGCTGGCCGTGCCGGACAGCTCCATCAATGTCAGTTCGACCCCCAGGAACAGCTTCCGGTAGCCCAGCGCCACCCCGCCCTGGCCGCCGTAGTAGGCGCCGTGCCCGTGGAAGCTCGCCAGCTCCTGCTCGTTCATGTACAGGTCGGCGCGCAGGCTGGTGTCGAAGGTCGTGTAGACCAGCTTCGGGCCCGCCCAGACCCTGAACCAGCTGCGCGAGGTGCCCACCAGCAGCGACAGATCGGTCGTCCAGCGGGTGAAGTCGTCGACCGACAGGACCGGGATGACGTCCCCCACCGGCACCGCCGTCGCTGCCCGCGAGACGCCCAGCCCGACCACCATGTCCAGGGGATCCTGCTCGTGGGCCAGCAGCTGGTAACGCCCGCCCAGGCGCCAGGCATCGCCGCTGTAACGCAGCCCCACCTCGGTCCGATCGTAGACGCCGTAGGACAGCGCGAAGTGCGGCACCACGGCGACCGGGCTGGCGGCGAACGTCACGCCGGCATCGAACAGCCGCCCCTGCTCCTCGGTCGACAGCGTCTGCGAGCGGGCCGAGCGGGACAGCGCGCGGCCGGCGTCCACCGCGCTCACCAGCGTTCCGGTCGGTACCGCAACTTCCAATCCTGCGGTGACCTGTAAATGTCCCCGCGGCGCCACGTGCGCCGGCTGCAGCGTCGCCAGCGACGGCGCACACCCGAGCGCCAGGGCCGGCAGAAGGCCGAGGCCAGCCAGTGTCCCGGCGCGCCGGCGTGGCGGGAGGGCGGTCATCCGGGCACCGTAGCACGGGCCCGCGGGCCTCCGCTGGCGTTCGCCCCTGCGGATTTCGCGAACTTGCGTTTGCCGGACGGGGCAGAACGTGGTTAATCCACCGTCGGCTCATGAGCCTGCAGGCGCGATACACAATCCTGCGAAAGATCGCAGACGGGGGGACGGCGGAGATCTTCCTCGCCACACAGAAGGGCGTTCACGGCTTCGAGAAGGTCGTGGTGCTGAAGCGCATCTTCCCGGCGTACTACGCCGACCCGCAGTTTCGCGACATGCTGGTCAACGAGGCTCACATCGCGATGAGCTTCAACCACAGCAACATCGTGCAGGTGCTGGACCTGGGCGAGGACGACGGCCAGTACATCCTGGCGCTCGAGCTGGTGGACGGCTGGACGCTGGACGCCGTCATCCGCCGGGTGCGCGCGGCCCGCTCGTCGTTCCCGCCGGCGCTGGCGCTGTACGTGACGGCCGAGGTCTGTCGCGCGCTGGCGTACGCGCACGCCAAGAGCGACGCCGAGGGCAAGCCGCTGGGGATCGTCCACCGCGACATCAGCCCCCACAACGTGCTGCTCAGCGAGCAGGGCGAGGTGAAGCTGACCGACTTCGGCATCGCCACGGTGAAGGAGAAGAACGCCGGCGGCGAGAAGGTCATCCGCGGCAAGATCGCGTTCATGTCGCCCGAGCAGGCGGCGGGGGGGCCGCTCGACTCCCGCTCCGACCTGTTCTCGGTCGGCACGATGCTGTACGTGATGATCTGCGGGCGCTATCCCTTCGACGCCCCCACGGATCTGGAGGTGCTGCTGCTGGTGAAGAACGGCGAGCCGGTGCCGCCCGAGGTGGCGCGACCGGGCATTCACGCCGAGGTGGCCCGCCTGCTGAAGCGCGCCCTGGCGAAGGATCCCGCCGAGCGCTTCCAGCGCGCCGACGACATGTTGATGGAGGTCGAGCAGGTGATGCGCGCCGCGTTCCGCGCCGTCGGTCAGACGGAGCTGAAGCGCTGGCTGCAGGACCTGTCGGCGCGCGACGGCGTGCCCTCGATTACCAAGGCGCCGGCGCTGCCGTCGTCCACGCCCGCGGGGCGCGTGGTGGGGCCCGGCACGCCCACCGGTTCGAGCCCGATGAGGATCCCGCCCCCGCCGTCGGGCTCGCGCTCGGGCCCTGCCGTCCGTCCCCCGCCGCCGCCCGCCGCCCTGTCGGTGGGCCGGCGCACGGGCTCGATCCCCCTGGGCACGCTGCCCCCGCGCGGTCGCCCCCAGCCGCCCGCGCGCCCCGCCAGCGACGAAGATCCTTCGGGCGAGGTGCCGATCCTGGACGCGCCCACGCCGTTGCCCGAGCCGGTGTCGGGGCCGATCCCGCTCGTGCACGACGAGGCGTCGGCGCTGCAGTCCTCGGGCCTGGCCTTCTCGGGCGACACGGCGCCGCACGCATCTTCCCCGGCCCAGGGGGCCGCCGAGACGCCGCCGCCCGCGGACAGCGAGGCGACCGCCATTCCACGCTCGACCGCTGCCTCGCTGTCGGCGCGGCTGAGCGCGGGCGCACGGCCCGAACCGGTGCCACCGCCGTCGTTCCCGCAGGGGCCGGTCGTCCCCCCGCCGCCGGTTGCGCCGGAGATCCTGGCCGCCGTCAGCGGCAATGATCCCAGGCCGGCGGCCAGCGCGGGAAGGTTTTCACTGGGCCCGGCGGACGCGGCGCCCCCGTCCGCCCCCGCCCAGCGGCGCATGTTCGTGTGGGCCGGCGCCGGCCTCGCCACGCTGGTCATCCTCATCGCAGCGATCAGGGCATGCGGCGGCCATCCTCACGCCGACCTGGCGGCGACGAAAGTCACGCCCCCCACCGCCGCCCCCCAGGCCAGCGACAACGCCGGCGCCAGACAGGACACGACGCCCAAGGTGGACCCGGCCAGCGCGAAGATGGCCGCAGCCCCCGCGGGCGCGCCCGAGGCCGGCGTGACAGCCGCTGTTCCCGCACCCGCTGAGGCCCCGGCGGCGCCCAGGACGGAACCGGCCCAGGCAGCCGCCACGCCGAGCGCCGACGGCGGCGCGGGGGCCGGCAACCAGCCGACGCCGCCAGCGGTCGCGGCGGCTCCCTCGGCGGGGGCGCCCACGGCGCCCGAGGCACCGGCCGCGGCGCCTGGGGCGCCTGCCCAGGGCACGGTCGCCGTCGACGACGCCCACACGGGAACGCCCGCGACGGCGCCCGACGCGGGACAGGCGGGCGACGCCGGTGCGGAATCCAAGACGAAGGTGACCGTCTCGATCACCACGGTCCCGCCGGGCGCGCGCCTGACCACCGCCCACCACGACTACGGCACGACGCCCACCCGCATCCACTTCCGGGCCGGCAACGCCTACGCGCTGACCTTCAAGCTGGACGGATACAAGCCCGTGACCAAGCACATCGACGTGACCGACGAGCCGGAGCAGGAGGTCGTCGTCACCCTGCGGAAGAGCGCCGCCTCCCCCGCGCGTGAGGCGCCGGCCACGGCGGGGGTGCCGGCCCCGGCGCCGGCCTCGCCGCCGCCGGCACCGCCCAAGCCCGGCAAGTCGTGGTGGCAAAAGGCCTTTTCGCGCTAGCCGGTCCGCCGGCGCTCCCCGCGGAAGTACCCGTCCCGCCCGGTCCCCGCGCATGAAGAGGCGCCCGGCGCGCGCCCACCCGGCCCGCGCACAGGTCGCTTTGGGTGGTCATCGACCATTCGTGTGGGAGGATCCTGGCTTGGGGCCGTCGCCAGCGGTTTTGTTCCGGGGCGAACGTGCCGATGACCGGAAGGGAGGTCGCTGCATGACCCTGAGTTCCGACATCGCGAGCTGCACGGTTTCCGAGGTGATGGGCACGGAGCTGTCCACGCTGAGCGCCGAATCGACGGTCGCGTCCGCGCGGCGGTTGATCGCCAGCAGCGGCAATGATCACTTGATCGTCCTGCAGGACGGCGCCCTGGCCGGCATCGTCAGCGACCGCGACCTGCGGGCCGCCGACCGGGACGCGCTGGTCGGCGAATGCATGACCTCCCCCGTCGTCTGCATCAGCGCCGACACCACGCTGCAAGAGGCGGTCGACATCATGGGTGACAACGACGTCGATTGCCTGCCCGTCGTGACCGGCGCTTACATCGTGGGCCTGGTCACCCGGGACGCCTTGGCGCTGGGAGAGCAGGAGCTGTCGCAGGCGCAGTGCGACGTGTGCTCCCTGGCGGGCGCCGCGCAGATGGACCCCTCGACGCCCGACTTCTGGCTGTGCGGACACTGTCGCAGCGTGATCCGTACCGGCGGTCCCTGCTGATCGTTCTCCTTTTCGCTCGGCTGGCGCTGCCGCCGGGCATGGTCCGCGCACGCTCGGCCGCTGGTGGCGAACGGCGGCGTGGCGATGCGAACTGCCGACCGCCCTGCCCTGGGCCACCGAGGCGCTGGCAGGCCGGCCGCCAGGGGCCTGGCCCGCGGCGTTTGCGGGGCTGCTAGTGTGTCGGCGCCGTGCGCCGCGCTCCCCGCTCCGTGACCCCCGAAACGAAACCCGCCCCGGGCGAGCTGGTCGGCCGCGCCGGGCTGAAGCTTGCGGCGGCGCTCGACCGGTTCGCGCTGGAGCGCGCCGTGCGAGGCGGGCAAGCCGTGGACGTGGGCGCGTCGACCGGTGGCTTCACGCAGGTGCTGCTGGAGCGCGGCGCCGCGCGGGTGACCGCGATCGACGTCGGGCACGGGCAGCTTCACCCGCGCCTCCGGAAAGACCCACGGGTGACCTTGCTGGAGGACACCGACTGGAAGACGCTGGCGCTGGGGACCGCCCCCGGTCCGTTCGACTTCTTCACCGTGGATGTCAGCTTCGTCGCCGCGCGCAGCATGCTGCGGGGACTGGCCTTTCGCCTTCGCGCGGGGGCACAGGGCGTGGTGCTGGTGAAACCGCAGTTCGAGCTGCCGGACGCCGTCCTGCGCGGACGCGACATCAACGATCCCGAGTTACGCGCGCTGGCCTTGCAACGATTCGCGGCGAAGGCCGAGGGCCTGGGCTTTCGCGTGGCCGCCCACGCCGACTCGCCGGTGGCGGGCGGGGAAGGCACGATCGAGCTGCTGGCGCACCTGACCTTCGCCGGCCGGTCCGAGAAGCTTCCCCAGCCGGGCGAGAAGCGGCCCGCCCGCCCCGCGCCGGCGCGGCGGGCGGCGCCGGGGACCCTGAAGCTGGGCGGAGCCCTGGACTGGTTCGCGGTGGTCGCGCCCGGCGCCGAGCAAGCCTCGGCCCAGGAAGCGCGGCGCGTCCTGGGCACGGACGTCACCGAGGTGCCCGGTGGGCTGCAGTTGAAAGGACCGCTGGCGCTGGGGATGCACGCGAACCTGGCCCTGCGCGTTCCCACCCGGCTGCTGCTGCGCCTGGGACAGGCCCGCGCGCGCGAGTTCGGCAAGCTGCGCCACCAGCTGGCGCGCCTGCCGTGGGAGCAGGTGCTGCCGGCAGGCGTGCCGGTGCGGGTCAGCGCCAGCGCCTCGCACTGTCGCCTGTACCACACGGGCGCGATCGACGAGACGGTGCGGGCCGCCATCGGCGATCGGACGGGCCAGGCCCCGGAGAAGGCGGCCACCCCCTCGGCCAGCGACGATGCGTCCGGCGCGGCGCCGCTGGTGCTGGTGCGTGGCATCGACGACGTGTGGACGGTCAGCGTCGACAGCTCGGGAGAGCGCCTGAACCGCCGCGGCTGGCGCACCGAGGCGGGCGAGGCGCCGCTGCGCGAGACGCTGGCGGCGACGTTGCTGGAGCTGGCGGGATGGACGCCGGGGCAGGCCTTGCTGGACCCGATGTGCGGCGCCGGGACGATCCCGATCGAGGCGGCCACGGCCGCGCTGGGACTGGCACCGGGCCGCGGTCGCGCGTTCGCCTTCGAGCGCTGGCCCGCCTTTGCGCAGGCAGGCGGCGACGACTGGGCGGCGCTGCGGGAACGCGCCGAGGCGGACCGGCGCGACAGCCTGGCCGCCCCGATCGTCGCCTCGGACCGCAGCGCCGAGGCCGTCGCGACGGCGCGCGCGAACGCGGAACGGGCTGGCGTCGCGGCGCACGTGACCTTCGCAGAGCGAGCGCTCGGTGAGGTGACCGCGCCGGCGGCGACCGGGTTGTTCGTGGCCAACCCGCCCTACGGCGGGCGCCTGGGCGCGCGTCGTGATCTGCCGGCGCTGTACCGGGAGATGGGCACCGTCCTGCGCAGCCGCTTCGCCGGGTGGCGCGCCGCGGTGGTCGTGCCCGACGCGCGCCTCGCCTCGGCGTTCCGCCTGCCCGTCACCGGTAGCCACCGCCTGTTCCATGGCGGGCTGTCCGTGCACCTGCTGCTGCTTCAGCCCCGGGGATGAGCCGTCGCGCGAAGGCGCCCAACATCCAGCGCCGCACGGGAGCTCAGAACTTCTCCAGCATCCCGCGCAGGGTGCGGTAGTCGAACGGCTTCTCCAGACAGGGGCGGCGACTGCTGGCCAGGAACTCGGCGGCCCAGGGCGTGAACGCGCCACCGGTCATGAAGATGAAGCGGTCGGCGAGCGCGGGCAGCGACGCGGAGACCGTCCGGTAGAAGTCCATGCCGTTCATCTGCGGCATCATCAGGTCGCACAGCACGATGTCGAACGGGGCGGCGCCGGCGCGCAGCAGCTCCAGCGCCTTCTGGGCGCTGGACGCGATCTCCAGCTCGAAGTCGTCCTCCAGCATGCGCCCCAGCATGGCCGCCAGCGGCGCCTCGTCGTCGACGATCAGCACGCGCCGCCGCCGCGGCGACATGGCCGCTGGTGCGGCGGCGTCCGCGGGCGGGCGCGCCGTCGCGGCGGTGGGCCGGACCGGCAGCGTCACGCGGAAGCGCGTCCCCTGTCCGGGCGCGCTGTGAACGTCCAGCGTCCCGCCGTGCGCGGTCACGATGTTGTGGCAGATGGACAGCCCCAGTCCCATCCCCACGCCCACCGCCTTGGTGGTGAAGAAGGGATCGAAGATGCGCGGCAGCACCTCGGCAGGGATGCCGGCGCCGTTGTCGATCACCTCGACGACGACCGTGTCGTTCGGGCCCGCTTGCAGCCGCAGCCGGATCTCATTGTCGGCGCCCGCCGCCACGAACGACTGCGCGGCGTTCACCAGCAGGTTCAGGAACACCTGCTCCAGCCGCGACGCGCTGCCGCTGATGCGGGGCACCTCGGCCAGCTCGGTGATCAGCCGGGCCCGGTGCCGGATCTCGTTCCCGGCCACGCGCAGCGCCGTCTCGATGACGGCGCGCAGATCGATGGCGTCGCGATCGGTCGCGTCCGGCTGCGACGTCGAGCGAAGCTGCCCGACGATCGCGGCCACCCGCTGGGTGCCGCCCCGCACCTCGCGCAGCAATTCGCCCAGCGCGCCCAGCTCGGGAGAAAACGGCAGCCGCTCCATCTGCGCCAGCGCCTGATCGATGCCCAGCAACGTGTACGCCAGCGGATTGTTCAGCTCGTGCACGATGCCGGCCAGCAACGTGCCCAGCGCCGCCAGCCGCTCCGAGCGCGCCAGGCGGGCCTCCATCTCCTTGCGCGCGGTCACGTCGCGGGCCACGCCCAGCAGCGCCTTGTGCCCGTCCCACTCGATGGGCATCGACTGAACCTCGGTCACCAGCACGGTGCCGTCCTTGCGACAGGTGCGGTACTCGTAGGACGGCAGCGGCTGTCCGGTGCGCATCATCTCGCGCGTGCGCGAGCTCATGGCCTCGTGGTCGTCGGGATGGACGATGCGGCGGGGGTCGATGGCCAGCACCTCCTCGACGGTGTCGTAGCCCAGCATCTTCACCGCCCCCGGGTTCACGTACACCAGGCGCGTTCCGTCGTTGACCCACACCGCGTCGGGCGCCAGCTCGAACAGCAGGCGAAAGCGCTCTTGCGAACGGCGCACCGACTCCAGCGCCGCCCGCCGCTGGGTGATGTCGCGAAAGAAGATGACGATGATGGACTCGCCGTCCTGCGTGATCGGCGCCAGCGTCACCTCCACCGGCACGCGCCGGCCGTCTCCCGTCACCACGGCGGACTCGATGGTGCGGCTGGCCCGGGGCGGCGTCGGCGCGGGCCCGGCAACGGGTTGCCGCAGCGCTTGCTCCTCGGGCGTCAGGAAACCTCGCGCCACGCCGCCGACGATCTTCTCCCTGGGGTGGCCCAGGATCTCGATCCCGACGTCGCTCATGTAGACGATGCGCGGCTCGGGATTCTCCACGCGGACGATGGCCAGACCGATGCGAGCGGTGTTCGCCGCCGTCAGCAGCGCGGCGCCCAGCGTCTCGACGCGCTGGGAGTCCCAGATGCGACGGCCGGTGCGGTCATCGCCACCGTCGCCGCCCCTCTCCGTTCCGCTCATCGGCGCAAAAACAGTGTAACCCAGACGCGCCGGTCCCCGGCGGCGAAAGATCGGGCCGCAGGATCGGGCGGCGAGATCGGGCCGCCAAGATCGGGCCGCGAGATCGGGCGGCAAGATCGGGCGGCAAGATCGGGCGGCAAGATCGGGCGGCAAGATCGGGCGGCAAGATCGGGCGGCAACGTCGGCACGGCCGGCCGTCTGCCCGGCGACGAGCCACCAAGCGTGAGGTCGCGGCGAGTCCCGTCAGCGTTCGGCGCCCAGCATCGCCGAATGATCCGCGCCAGGCGCCGACGAATGGCCGGTGCGCAGGCCCAGACGCGCGGCCGTCGTCGCGAACAGCCGTTGAATCGCCGCGGCGTACGGACCTTCGCCGCGGCCGCGCGCGCCGAAGCGGGCGTCGTACAGCGCACCGCCGCGGGTCTCGCGGATGCGGTGAAGGATCCGCTCCACCCGCAGCGGCATGGCCGCGCGCATGCGCTCCTCGAACACCTGCGCCACGGGGCCGGGCAGCCGCAGCAGCACGCATCCTGCGCGCGTCGCGCCCGCATCGCGCGCCGCCGTCAGCACGCGCGGGATCTCCTCGTCGTTCAGGCCGGGAATGATCGGCGCGACGTTCACCCCCACGGAGATCCCCGCGTCGGCCAGCCGCTTCACGGTCCGCATGCGGCGGGCGGGGGTGGCCACGTACGGCTCGACGGCGCGCGCCTTCTCCTCGTCCCAGAACGGGACACTGAGCGTGACGTGCACCGATGCCACGCGCGCCAGCTGTTGCAGGACGTCGATGTCCCGTTCGATCAGCGGCGCCTTGGTGATGATGCCGACCGGGTTGCCGGCCTCGACGCACACCTGCAGGCAGGCACGCGTCAGCCGGTAAGAGGCTTCGACCGGCTGGTAACAATCCGTGACCCCGCTGAACACGACCAGCTCCTTCTTCCAGCTCTTCTTGCGGAACGCCTCCCGCAGCAGCTCCGCCGCCCGCATCTTCACCATGATCTTGCGATCGAAGTCGGTGCCGGCGCCGAAGCTGAGGTACTCGTGGCCCGGGCGGGCGTAGCAGTACGCGCACGCGTGGACGCAGCCGCGGTACGGGTTCACGCTGTAGTCGAACCCCACGTCCGGGCTATCGTTCTTGGCCAGGATGGAACGCGTGCCGTCCTCATAGATCTCCAGCTTCATCTCGGGGGCGGCCTCCAGGTACTCCACGGAGGTGCTGGCCCAGGGGTTCGGAGGGTTCGCGATCGGGACCGGCCGCATTTCCTCAGCGTGAACCTGAACTGACGTTCAGTCAACCCCGGACTGCTGACGCAGGAGAAATCCCCCCGACACGATCGGCACAGACACCCTGTGGCCGTGCTTCGGGGTAAGACTGGCCGCCGGCCTCGGGCCCGTCCCTGGGGAGCCTTCTGGGTCGTTGACAACCCCGCGGCCTTGGGTTAATAACCCGCCTCCCATGCCCGCCACAGCACGAAGCCGCAGTACTTTTCAGGCCAAGGCCAACGCCGAACATGGCTGGTTCGTGGCCGACCTCGAGGGTCAGACCCTGGGCCGCGCCGCCACCAAGATCGCCGACGTCCTTCGCGGAAAGCACCGCCCCACGTTCACGCAGCACGAGGACGCTGGTGACTTCGTGATCGTGGTGAACGCCGACAAGGTCAAGCTGTCGAAGGACAAGTGGAACACCAAGCTGTACCGCGACCACTCGCTGTTCCCGGGCGGCTTGCGCACGCAGACGGCGGCGCAGTTGAACGCGCGCCACCCCGGTGATCTGGTGAAGCGCGCGGTGTGGGGCATGCTGCCCAAGGGCCCGCTCGGCCGCCGCATCTACAAGAAGCTCAAGGTGTACGCCGGCGCCGCCCATCCGCACACGGCCCAAGAGCCGCAAGTTCTGAAGTTTTAATAGCCCGGAAGTTCTAAAGGAGCCCCCGCGATGCCCGATCAGCACAAAGCCACCTATGCCACCGGCCGACGCAAGCACGCGGTTGCTCGCGTCTGGTTGCAGCCGGGCAACGGCAAGGTCGAGATCAACACGCGCACGCTGGAGGAGTACTTCGGCCGCGAGACCTCCCGCATGGTGTTTCGCCAGGCGCTGGAGCTGACCGAGACCACCAGCCGCTTCGACATCTTCGTGAACGTCTCCGGCGGTGGTCTGTCGGGCCAGGCGGACGCCATCCGTCACGGCATTTCACGCGCCCTGACGCGCATCGATCCCGCCTTCCGCCCGCCGCTGAAGAAGGCCGGCTACCTGACCCGCGACGCTCGCGCCAAAGAGCGCAAGAAGTACGGTCAGCGTGGCGCGCGCGCCCGCTTCCAGTTCTCGAAGCGGTAGCAGCGCAGCGGGGGACTTCGTCCCCTCCCTCTGTCGGAGCGAAAAGGCGCGGCGAAAGCCGCGCCTTTCGTTTATGGGCCAGGCGCGATCGCCGCGCGAGCGGCGGGGCCGCCGGCGGGCGACGGGGCCCGGCGGACTACGTCCAGAGGATCGAGCGCATCGACAGCGAGCCGAGATCGAAGCCGGTGATGGGGAAGGACACGCGATCGTGCTCGCCTGCGGCGCCCGCGGCGTAGAGCAGCGGCAGGTAGTGATCGGGCGTGGGATGCGACATGCGCCCCGCCTCGGTGGAGACGACCTGGGCCAGGAAGTTTCCGTCGCGCTGGCCGATGGCCTTGGTCACGTCCGCGTCGAAGGAGGCCGCCCAGGGCGGCGTCGAGACGTCGCCCGAGAAGGCGTGCGACATCGCGTAGCGCAGGTTGTGGGTCAGGTTGCCGCTGCCGATGATCAGCACGCCCTCGTCACGCAGCGGGGCCAGCGCGCGGCCCAGGTCCAGATGACCGGCGGCGGGCATCCGACCGTCGATGCTCAGCTGCACGACGGGCAGATCGGCCTGCGGTCGCAGGTGGTGCAGGACCGACCAGGTCCCGTGATCCAGCCCCCAGTCCAGCCGTACGCTGGCGCGCGCGGGGCCCAGCAGCTTCACCACCCGCTCGGCCAGGGCGGGCGCACCCGGGGCCGGGTACTGCATCGCGAACAGCTGGTCGGGAAAGCCGCCGAAGTCGTGGATCGTCTTCGGATGCTCATTGCCGGTCAGGAAGGTGCCAGCCACGTACCAGTGCGCCGAGACGCACAGCACCGCCTTGGGCGACGGCAGCAAGCCCGCCAGGGCCTGGAAGCCCTGGCTCCAGACGTTGTCCTCGATGGCATTCATCGGCGAGCCGTGGCCGATGAAGAGGACCGGGGTGCGTGAGGAACGGGGCATGGTGACAGCGGTATCCGACATGGCAGAGCTCCTGGCAGGCGGGACAGGCGATGAAGCGGACGCAGCAGACGACGCCCGCCGGCACCCCGCCAGCAGCGCGCCGCCACCGGCCAGACCGGGCGGCAAGGCGGCCGGGACGGCGGCCAGGAAGCGTCGGCGCGTGACGGGCATCGGGTTCGAGCTGCGCAAAACTATCATGGGATGCCAGCCGGCCCGTTTCGTCCCCGCGCGGGCCGGCGGCGCGCAAACACGAAGCCTCCCGGCATAGACTGGCGTGGATGCGACAGGTGCCCCCGCGACGACTGCTGGCGCGGCTGTTGTGGGGAACGCTCGCGCCCACGCTGCTGGCGCTGACGGCGTTCGGGCTGCTGGCGCACGAGGTGGCCCGGCGCGTCCTGGAGGACGAGCTGGGACGGCGGCTGGCGCTCGCGGCCGCCGGAACCGCCGGCATGATCCTGCCCGAGCAGATGGCGGCGCTGGCCGCGGAGGATGGCGCCTCGCTGACGCTGCGAAACGTGGAGCGGCGGCTGGTCACGGCGCGCGCGCGCTTCGACGTCCGCCGCATCGTCCTCGTCTCACCGCGACCTGGGGCCGGCCGCGCCGACCAGGACGGCGCGCGGGACAAGGACCACAACCACGCCCCGTCCCCCGAGCTGATCGCCAGCGTCGACACGGCCGGCCGCATCGCGCCCGGCGCCAGCGCCTACGAGCTGGGGGCCGATCGCCTCGAGCTGGCACGCGCCGCCGCGGGCCAGCCGACCGCCTCGCCGCTGTTCATCGGTCACGATCAGGTGCCCTACAAGCGCGGCTACGCCGCCATCCTGGATGGCGCCGCCGTGCGCGGGTTCGCGGTGGTCGAGGCCAACGCCGATTTCCTGATCCCGCTGGCGGCTTTCCGGCGCCGCTTGCTGCTGGCGGGGACCCTGGCGCTGGTGGCGGTGCTGGCGTTGACGGTGGTGCTGGCGCGCCGGATCAGCCAGCCGGTGGTGCGCCTGGCGGCGGCGGCCGAGGGGATCGGCCGCGGGGAGCTCGACCGCCCCGTGCCCGTCGAGACGAACGACGAGATCGGTTTCCTGGCGCGGACGATTGACCAGATGCGCGCCGCGCTGAAGGCGCGCGACGAGCGGATGCAGATGATGCTGGCGGGCATCGCGCACGAGGTGCGCAACCCCCTGGGCGGGCTGGAGCTGTACGCCGGCCTGCTGCGCGATGCCTTGCAGGATCGGCCCGAGCGGCTGGAAGAGGTGAAGCGGATCGAGCGCGAGATCAATTACCTGAAGGTCGTGGTGACGGAGTTCCTCGACTACGCCCGCCGGCCCGCGCCCGAGCTGGGGCCGGTCCGCCTGTTCGACCTGCTGGACGAGGTGCGCGAGCTGGTCACCGAGGACGCCGTGGCCGTGGTCGTCACCTGCCCCGCCGACCTCCGGGTACGGGCCGACGCCGGCCAGCTGCGGCGCGCGCTGCTGAACCTGGGACGCAACGCCGTGGCGGCGGCGCAGCGGCAGCATCCCGGCGGCGGCAGCGTGACCCTGCGCGGCCGGCGCGACGGCGCCCAGGTTCACGTCGAGGTCGAGGACGACGGCGCCGGTGTGCCCGCCGACCTGCAAGAGAAGATCTTCACCCCCTTCTTCACGACGCGCGAGAAGGGGACCGGCCTGGGCCTGGCCTTCGTGCGCGAGATCGTCGCCGATCACGGCGGCGCGATCCAGGTTTCGACTGCGGCGGGCGGCGGCGCCCGCTTCGCCTTCACGCTGGTCGCCGAGAACGAGAACGACAACGAGAAAGGCAGCTCCTCGCGATGACCGACCCGGCGCCGACCCTGCTGATCACCGATCCCAGCTTTCTTGGCCACGACACCGGGCCCGGGCATCCCGAGACGGCCGAGCGCCTGCGGCGCATCGTGCGCGGCCTGCGGCACGATCCGGTCGACGGCACGACCTGGGTCGAGCCACGCCCCGCCACGCGCGACGAGCTGATCGCCGTACACAGCGCGGTTCACGTCGACAATCTGGCCGCCCTGGACGGGCAGGACGCCCTGCTGGATCCCGACACCCCCGTATCGCCCGGCACCTGGCAGGCCACCGTGCGCGCCGCCGGCGCGGCCGTGGTGGCCGTCGAGGAGGTGTGGGCCGGCCGCGCGCGCAACGCCTTCGCGCTGGTCCGCCCGCCGGGACATCACGCCGAAGCGGCCGCGGCGATGGGCTTCTGCCTGATCAACAACGCCGCCGTCGCCGCCGCGGCCGCCCGCCGGCTGGGCGCGCAGCGGGTCGCCATCGTCGACTGGGACGTGCACCACGGCAACGGCACGCAGCACCTGTTCGAGGCGCGCAGCGACGTGCTGTTTCTCTCGAGCCACCAGTACCCGTTCTACCCGGGGACAGGCGCGGCCAGCGAGATCGGACGCGGAGCGGGCCTGGGGTACACGATCAACTGCGCGCTGCCGGCCGGACAGGCCGACGCCGACTACGGCGCCGTCTTCCAGGAGCTGTTCCTGCCGGCGCTGCAGCGCTTTCAGCCCGAGCTGGTCATCGTCTCGGCCGGGTTCGACGCGCATGCGCGCGATCCGCTGGCCGAGATGCGGGTCACCGAGCGCGGCTTCGCGGCCATGTGCACGGCCGTTCGTGACGTCGCCCCGGGCGGCAAGCTGGTCCTGGTGCTGGAGGGCGGGTACGACCTGGACGCGCTGACCGACAGCGCGCGCGCCTGCGTCGAGGTGCTGGCGGGCAGCAGCGACACGTTCCCGGGCGGCGTGGCGGCGCGGGCGCCGCAGGCGGTGGGCGAGACACGGGCGTTTCTGGCCCGGGCAGGTCACGCGGTCGTCCCATGAGCGAGGAGCCGGCCGGGGTGAGCAGCGGCCCGGCGCCTCCCGGCCCCGCCGCCGCCGTCGGTGCGCCCGCGTCGTCATCGCCGTCGCTGCTGGACCGCTGGCATCCGGCGTCCGGGCCAGCGGTGGCCTCCCTGTTCCATCGCCTGCTGGCGCTGGTGTTCCTGGCCGCCTGGCTGTCGCTGGGCGTGCAGGTGCGGCTGCTGATCGGCAGCCGGGGATTGCTGCCGCTGCGCGACTTCGTCGAGGCGGCGCGCGCCGAGGGCGTGCTGTCGTTTCACGCCTTCCCCAGCCTGCTGACCATCCACCCGAGCGACGGCGTGCTGCTGGCGGGGGTCGCCGCCGGCGTCGCGCTGGCGCTGGTCGCGCTGGCGGGCGTGCTGCCGCGCGCCTGCGCGGCGCTGCAGGTGGTGCTGTACCTGGGCTACGCGCTGGCCTGCCGATCCTTTCTGACCTTCCAGTGGGACAACCTGCTGCTGGAGGCGGCGTTTCTGGCGGCGTTCCTGCCGGCGGACCGCCCCGCGCCGCTGGTGCACCTGCTGTTTCGCGCGCTGGTGTTCAAGCTGTACTTCGAATCGGGGCTGGCCAAGTGGCAGTCGCCGCTGGGCGATTGGCGCGACGGCAGCGCGATGACCTACTACTACCAGACGGCGCCGCTGCCGACCTGGCTGGCCTGGTACGCGCATCACCTGCCCGACGCCTGGCACCACTTCGAGAGCCGGGCCACGCTGGTGCTGGAGTTGCTGGTTCCGCTGCTGATCTTCATCCCGCGGCGGTTCGGGGGGCGGCCCGCCCGGCT
>Ga0070658_10000208_pt1 | contig 51844 bp, 45 predicted proteins | sample KBSC13metaG_FD_64664 | JGI IMG/M metagenome (GOLD analysis project Ga0070658, IMG submission 64664) | Corn rhizosphere microbial communities from Kellogg Biological Station, Michigan, USA - KBS C1-3 metaG | ecosystem: Host-associated > Plants > Roots > Rhizosphere > Soil ...
CAGCAGCCGAGCACGCTCTACTTCCATGTCAGCAGCAAGCAGGATCTGCTGTTCGAGCTCGCGGTCATCGGCCACCGCACGCACCAGGCAGCGCTCCGCGACGCGTTGATGGACGCCGGCGCCGAGCCGCGCGACCAGCTGTTGTGCGTGGTGCAGGCCCATGTGCGCCAGCACCTCGACTATCCGGCGCTGGCCATGGTCACCAACCGCGAGCTCCACGCACTCAGCGAGGCGCAGCGCGAAAACGTCCTCGCCATCCGCTACCAGTCGGAGCAGATCATCCGCGACGTCATCGAGCGCGGCGTCCGCTTGGGCGCGTTCACGACCACCGACCCGTTCCTCGACGTGAAGGCGATCGGCGCGATGGGCGTCCGGCTTCCCGAGTGGTGGACCCGCGACAGCCCGCAGACACGGGACGGCATCATCGAGCGCTACTCGCACTACGCACTCAAGCTCGTCACCTGAGGCACGCCTTCCCGACTGATCTTCGCGGCCACGACCACTCTTCCTTGCGACACGCCGTAAGGCTGGTCGCGGGCGCGAAGATCACTTCCAGAGGTCGTCCAGCTGAGGGAGCGACAGGCGGCCGGAGACGGCCGAAGGCAACGCTTCGGTGACCTCGCGCGCAACCTCGGTCGTCTCACAGATCGTCTCCAACCCGTCGAGGAAGCGGCTCGCCGGCGCGTAGGAGTGCCGGTCGTCGCTGCTTCGGCGGCGGTGCGGCATGCGCAGCGGCACGTAAAGGGAGAGCTCGTCGCGTGCTCGGGTGACGGCGACGTAGAACAGCCGTCGTTCCTCGTCGACGCCACCCGATGTGCCGAGCGCCATGTCGGACGGGAACGCGCCGTCGACGAGTCCGATCACGTGCACACGGGACCACTCCAGCCCCTTCGCCGAGTGCACCGTGGACAGCACCAGGAAGTCCTCGTCGAGGTGCGGCGGACCGGCCAGGTCGCCGGTGCTGGCAGGCGGGTCCAAGGTCAGCTCGGCGACGAAGGTCGGCAGGTCGCGGACGTGGACAGCGGCATCGACGAGCCGTCCGAGGTCGGTCAACCGAGCGTCGGCATCGTCGTAGTGCTCGGTGATCAGCGGCCGCAGCACCGTCGCGACGCCATCGGCCTGCTCCCGGGTGCCACGCCGCCGCGCGGCGTCGTGCAGGCCGGTCAGCGTCGCTTGCACCGCCATCCGAGCCGGCGCGGGAGCGAGCGCGACAGCATCGGCGTCACGGTCGACTCCGTGCACCGGGTCGCGGGACAGCGTTTCGGCGATGCGTCCGGCACTCGTCCGGCCGACGCCCTTGTGCAGGTTCAGGACCCGCAGCCATGCAACGTCGTCGCGTGCGTTGTCCGCAACCCGCAGCGCCGCGATGAAGTCCTTGACGTGCGCGGCCTCGAGGAACTTGAGTCCGCCGTACTTGCGGAAGGGGACCCGACGTGCAGACAGTTCGAGCTCGAGCAGGTCGCTGTGAGTGGAGGCTCGCATCAGCACCGCCTGCTCGCGCAGCAGCGTGCCATCGTCGGCCGCGGCCAGTACGGCGTCGACCACGGTGCGCGCCTCTTGCGCGAGGTCGTGACAGCTGACCACCCGCGGCCGCGCTCCGTCGCCGCGCGTGCCGGCCAGCTTGACCGGCCGCGCACCGTCGACCGGCCGCACGTGGTTCGCCGCGTCGAGGATGCGTTGGCTGGATCGGTAGTTGCGGTGCAGCGTCACGACGCACGAGTCCGGCCATTGCCCGTCGACACGATGCAGGTGACCCGGATCGCTGCCACGGAAGCCGTAGATGGCCTGCGCGTCATCGCCGACAACGGTCAGCCCCGCGCCGTCCGGGCATAGCTGCGCAACGATGTCGGCCTGCAGCTGGTTGACGTCCTGATATTCGTCGACCAGCACGTAGTCCCACATGTCGCGCATCGACGCGCCGAGGACGGGATCAGCGAGCATGGCGCGCCAAGCCAGCAGCAGGTCATCGAAGTCCAGCTGACCGCGTTGGCGCTTGCGGGCGGTGAACGCCTGCGCCAGGCCGGTGAGGCCGTCCGCGTGCGGGACGCACCACGGGTAGTGCAGGTCGAGCACGTCGCGCAGTGGCCGGCCGGTGTTGACCGAACGCGAGATGGCGTCCACGAGGGTGCCGGACCGCGGCAACCGTTGGCTGGTCCCCGTCAGCTTGAACTCGTCCCGCAGCAGGTCGACAACAGCGGCCGCGTCCGCCGGGTCGAGCACCGACACCGACGACAGCCCGAACGCCTCTGCGTTGGCTCGGAGCAACCGGAACGCGACCGAGTGGAACGTGCCACCCCACGGCGACCGCCTCGTCGTCCCGCCGGCCAGCCGCGTCGCACGGGCGAGCATGTCTTCGGCGGCCCGTCGGGTGAAGGTCAGCAGCAGAATCCGGTCCGGCGCGACCCCGCCCTCCAACAGCCGGCCCACCCTCGCCGTCAAAGCCCGCGTCTTGCCCGTGCCGGCGCCTGCCACGACGACGAGGGGCGCCCGGCCGTGCTCGGCGACCGCCAACTGCTCGGGGTTCAGCCCTTCAGCCCACACTGTGCGAACATACGTTCGAACAACGTGATTGTCCATGGACGCGCCGACGCGCTTACGCGATCACTCGTAATAGAGCATCTGCGGTCCTGGATAGACCCAGGACAGGGCGTCGCGCAGTTGGTCTCGCCAGTTCTCCCAGGAGTGGCCGTCACGAGCCTCTGTGTAGCGGACCTGCATCCCCGTGCTCTCGAAGACGTGCACCATCGACCGGTTGGGCACGATCAACGGCTCGTAGACCCCGCAGGTCATGAACAGGCGGTCGGCAACGCGCCGTGGCTTCGCGCGATAGCGGTTCATGAACTTCACGACCGGGGCGAACACCTCGCCGCCTCCGTGGTCCATCCCGATGTCGGTGAACACGAAGGAGCCGGACATCAACACGAGCGCGCCGTAGGTCTGCGGCGACCGATGGGCGGCCGACAACGACGCGACCGCACCGAACGACGAGCCGAGCAGGCATCGACCGGCTCGCTGGCCGACGAGCGGCAACGACACCTCGAGCTCGGGCAGCAGTTCGTCGCTGAGGAAGCGCGCGTGCGCCGTCGAGTTCGCATACTCGTCAAGTCGCTCGCCCGGGTAGGTGAAGGCGACCACGACTTCAGCGACATCGAGTCGGTGGATGAGGTTGTCCAGCACCGTCTTCATCGACGCGTACTGCAGGAAGTCTCCTCCGTCATGGACGACCAGCAACGGGTACGACGCCGTCGTCCGCATCCTTGCGGGTAGGTAGACCGTCACGCGCGCATCTCTACCTAATGCACGGCTCCGCACGACCAGTTCTCGCAGCTCACCGGGACGCGCCTCCGGATCGGGAAGCGCCCAGTCCGGCGTCTCGTAGCCGGCGCCGAAGCCGACGGACGACGAGCCGACCGGGCTGTGCGAGACCTTCGGGTTGAGCGGGTCGTTGAACCGCTCGTAGTGCTCGCCTCTGCGGATTTCGATCTGGTATTCGATCCGCGATCCTTCCGGCAGCTCGAGGACCAGGTACCACAGGTCAGTGCCTCGAAGCCGCCGCATCGGCATCCGGTCAGGCAGCCCCACGATGCGCTGACAGATCCACGCCTCGTCCGCGTCGCCGCGCCACAGGAACGTGCAGTGCAAGCCTTCGACGATCGGGAGTTCACGCCCTTCGACGAACTGCTCGACCGCGGCATCGTCCAACGGCTTCGCCGACTTCAACCGGTTGATCGCGAGCCGGCCCGGGCTCCCCTGGTCCGTCGTGGTCGTCATTGCGCGCTTGCCTCGACGACTCGGGCCTCGACGATCCGCCCGTGCTCATCGACGACGCGCGCGTCGGCGGGCAGCGATCCGTCCGCCTGGAGGTGCACAGCGACACCGTCGTCCAGAACGACGCACGTCGCCGGCGCGAATCGACGCGCGAGCACGGACATCCGAATGGGGTCGTCGGTGCGCAGCCGGCGTCGGGCGTGCGGTAGCAGAACCAAGCCCGTCACGACGCCGAGGCCTTCGTCGTAGACCTCGGTCTGGGCCGGGCCCTGTGCCGCCCGGTCGTGGAACAGCACGATCCTCGGCGTCAGCGCCATGGCGCCGGCCGACCAGGCGATGAGCCGCGCCGGGAGTCCCGACCTGACGTCGAACAAGCGCAGGACCGCGAGCAATTCCCCGACATGGCCTCCTGCGATCGCCAGGCATGCCGCTCGCGACAGAACGGCCGACACCTCCTCACGATGCTTCACCACGACGTCCCGCTCTTGTGGGCGCCACGCGTCCTCGAAAGCCGCACGCAGCTCGGCGACTCTGTTGATGTGCGTGGTGTCGATCAACTGCACGACGGCAAGCGCATCGTCGAGCGCCATCGACGTTGAACGTGGATTGCCGTCGACTCGCTGCGCCACCTCCAGCGTTGCCTGCACGGCGTGATGTAGCCGGACGAGGTAGAGCTGTTGGAGCTCGTCGAGCACAACCCGGTGCTCGCGCTCCGCCTTCGCATACTCCGGATCCGAGTGCAGCACGTCCATCCATCGCGCGTGCAGTCGCAGGTTCTCATCTCGTTCGCCGAGCAACGCCGTGAGCTCGGCGTCTTCCTTCTCGCGTTCCTGCCAACCCGCGGTGATCGTCGCGATCGAGCCGTCGACACCGAGACTTGCCAGCGCGCGGTCGACCGTCGGCCGCCGCTGCGGGCCGAGCAGTGTGACCATGGCTGTCACGGACAACCACTCAAGCGGCGTAGACCTGCACTGTGCGTCCGACGTCGTCGAGCATGTCGCGCAGGGTGTCGTAGTCGGGATGGCGCATGCGCACGTAGGCGTTTGCCATGTAGCCCGCGGCGACGGGCTGGGTGGGCGTGCCGGCGCCCGGCAGGTGGGCGTCGATCACCCACTGTCCGTGCCGGGCCTGGATCTCGTCGACACCGGAGTAGCCGGTGATGCTCCCGTCCTCACTGGGACGGAGCGCGACGATGCCGGCGGAGTATTGCCGCGACGGCTTCCCCCAGATCTGCCCGTGCACGATCGAGTCGGCCCACTGTCGGTAGATGTCGAGGTCGTTGCCGGCGGAGTAAAGGTCCCACGCGCCGACGCCCGGCGGGCGGCAGCCGATCTCGCTGAACTTCAGTCCCTTGGGCCCGAAGAACCACTCCATGTGCGTGGCGCTCGTGCCCATGCCGAGCGCGTCGTTGACGCGCTGGCCGAGCTCGCGCAGCTGCTGGTAGTCCTCGACCGAATCGATGCGGTTGGTCGCGACGAACTGCGGCGAGATCCATCGTGTGCGCATCGCCTCGAGCACGTTCGGGAAGTAGTGCGAGACGAAGTCGATCGCGACGTGCCCGTCGACCGACAACGTGTCGTAGAAGCCTTCGTGTCCCTCGACGAACTCCTCGACCGCGATCGAGTCGACGTGCTGCGAACCGAACATGCCGAGAGCGGCGCCCAGCTCGGTGTCGTTGTCGACGCGGGTCGTGTCGAGTGCGCCTGCGCCGCTTCGCGGTTTCAGGATCAGCGGATAGCCCACCGCGCCCGCGAACTCGCGCACCTCATCGGCCGTCGATGCGCCGGTCGATGCCGCAGTGGGCACGCCGGCCGACCGCAGCACCTCTTTCATTGACGGCTTGTCGCGGCACAACCAGGCCGTGCGCGCGGATGTGCCGGGGATGGTGCAGTTCTCGCGCACCTGCGCGGCGGGCAGCGTGTGCGCCTCGATGGTTGCCTCCAGGCGGTCGACCCACAGCTTGTCCTGGATCCACCTGACGGCATCGGTCATCACGTCGACATCGACGACACTCGGGACGACGTGGTAGTGCGACATCCATGACTTGAGCTCGTCGTCCAGCCACTCAGTCGGTCGCTCACCCACACCGATCACGGTTGCCCCTACGTCTGCGAGGGCCTGCACGAAGTGGCGTTGCGTCGGCGGGAAGAACGGCTCGACGAAGACCACGTTCATGTTTGGCCATGCTAACCAGGGCTAGGTTCCGGCTCATGGTCGTCGCAGCGTTCGTCGCGCCGTACCTGCTGGAGGCCACGGCTCGTTTCGTCGCCGTCACCGCGCAGCTGCCCGACATCAGTCTCGGCCTGGTCACGTGCGAGCCGGTCGAACGGATCCCTCCCGATCTGCGCCACCATCTCGCCGGCCACTGGCAGGTCGAGGATGCGCTGGACCCGCGCCAGGTGGAGTCCGCCGTCGCCGGGTTGAGTGGCCAGCTGGGACGGGTGGATCGGCTCGTTGGCGCGCTCGAGCAGCTCCAGGTGCCGCTCGCGCAGGTGCGGGAGTCGCTCGGCATCGAGGGTATGGACGTCCGGACGGCGCTCAATGTCCGCGACAAGTCGAGGATGAAGGAGACGCTGCAGGCTGCGGGCGTGCCCTGTGCCCGGCACGCACTGGTGCGTAGCCCGGCCGAAGCGGTCGCGTTCGCCGAGCAGGTCGGCTTCCCGCTGGTGGCGAAACCGCCTGCCGGAGCGGGCGCGCAGGCGACGTACCGCCTTGACGACGTCACGACGCTGCGCGGGTGGCTGGGCGCGGTGCCGCTGGGTGGCGACGCGCCGGCGCTGCTCGAAGAGTTCCTGACCGGCGACGAACACTCATTCGACAGCGTGTCGCTCGGGGGCCAGACGGTGTGGGCGTCGATCTCGGACTACCACCCGCCGCCGCTCGAGGTGCTACGCAACCCATGGATCCAGTGGGCCGTGCTCCTGCCGCGCGACATCACCGGGCCGTCGTACGACGGAATTCACCACTGGGGGCCGGTGGCGCTGCGCGCGCTGGGTGTGCGCGACGCGCTGACGCACATGGAGTGGTTCCGCCGCCCGGACGGTTCGGTTGCCATCTCCGAGGTGGCGGCCCGCCCACCCGGGGCACAACTGACATCGATGCATGGCTACGCGCATGACTTCGACCTCTACCGCGCGTGGGCGGAGCTGGTCGTCCACGGCCGGTTCCAGCCGCCGGCGCGGCAGTACGCGACCGGGACCGCCTATCTGCGAGGCATGGGACGCGGCCGCGTGCGCACCGTCCACGGTGTCGACGCGGTGCAGCAGCAGATCGGGCGCCTCGTCGTCGAGGCACGGTTGCCGCAGCCCGGCCAACCGGCGGCGAGCGACTACCTCGGCGAGGGCTACGTGATCGTCCGCGACAAGGACACCGAGGTGGTGAAGGACGCGTTGCAGCGCATCGTCACAGGCGTCCGCGTCGAGCTGGCGGAGAGCCGGTGAACATCGTGATGCTCTCGCCGGGCTACCCGGCAGAGATGGCGTACTTCACCCGCGGGCTTGCGGCCGTCGGAGCTCGCGTCATCGGTGTCGGCGACCAACCGCCCGACGCCCTGCCGGCCGCCGCGCGCGAGGCGCTGACTCACTACGAGCATGTCAACCTCGCCGACCAGGCGGCGGTGCTCCGCACGTTGCAGGGGTTGTCGCAGCACGTCTCGATCGACCGGGTCGAGTGCCTGTGGGAGCCCTACATGCTGCTCGCCGCGCGCATCCGCGAGGCGTTCGGCCTTCCCGGGATGACGGTCGAGCAGACGGTGCCGTTCCGCGACAAGGAACAGATGAAGCGGACGCTGGACGCGGCCGGCATCCGGACGCCATGGCACGTCAGCGCCACCACCGTCGCAGGCGTCTGGGAGGCCGCCGAGAAGATCGGCTACCCCCTGATCGTGAAGCCGATTGCTGGAGCCGGCTCGGCGGACACCTACCGCGTCGATGCGAGCGATCAGCTGGGCGACGTGCTCCCACTGCTGCGGCACGTGCCGGAGATCAGTGTCGAGGAGTTCGTCGACGGCGAGGAGTTCACCTTCGACACGATCTGCGCGGACGGCACGATCCTCTTCGAGCACGTGCTCTGGTATCGACCGCGACCGTTACAGATGCGGTTGCACGAGTGGGTGAGCCCGGTCTCGATCTCGCTGCGCGACCTGTCGGTGCCGGACCTGCAAGGCGGGCGAGAGATGGGCGTGGCGGTGCTGCAGGCACTGGGGTTCCGCACCGGCTTCACGCACATGGAGTGGTATCGCACGCACGACGGTGAGGTCGTTTTCGGCGAGATCGGTGCGCGGCCGCCAGGCGCACGGGTGGTCGACCTGATGAACGTCGCGACCGATGGCGACACCTATGTCGGCTGGGCGCAGGCCGTCGTACACGGGAGCATGTCGCCGCTCGAGCAGCGCTACAACGCGGGCGCCATCTTCAAACGCGGCCGTGGCACGGGTCGCATCACGCACGTCGAGGGGCTCGATGCGCTGATGGGCAAGTACGCCGGTGACGTCGCCATGGTCGACCTGGTGCCGGTCGGCGCACCGCGGCGAGACTGGCGCTCGACGGTGACCGGCGACGGGATGATCATCGTCCGGCATCACGAGCTGCAGCGGGTGATCGAGATGACGGAGGCGTTCGCCCGCGACTTCCAGCTCTACGCCGGTTAGCCCGCCGACTTAGGGGCAGAGCTCGTCGAGGTATTGCGGCAGCATCCGACGCCAGGTCGGCCATTCGTGCGGCCACTCCTCACCCCAGGCGTCGACCCGGTTAGGGACGCCCTGTTGCCCGAGCGCGTCCGCGGCGGCCCAGGACTCGCCGATGTCCTCCCACGCACCCTGGCCCGAGGCGAGGATCGCGAAGCGGGTCCGCAGCCGGTCAAGCTGCTCACCCTCCAGGCCGGGCAGGAATGCATGCGGCGAGGCGAAGTAGAGGTCCTGCGAGAACTGGTTGTCGAAGAACCGCTGCAGCCGGTAGGTGCCGCTCATGCCGATTGCCGCACCGAACGTCTGCGGATAGCGGCACAGCACGGCGACGGCGTTGAACGCCCCGATCGAGGCTCCGGCGGTGATGATCGGCGCCTCATGGCCGCCCATGTCGGCCCGAATCGCCGGGACGATCTCGTTGATCACACAGTCATGGAACTGGTTGAGCAGCCACATCCGGTACTCCGGCGAGCCCACCTTCTGCACCATCGCGTAGCCGGCGACGCTGTCGCAGGAGTAGAGCTTGATCCGTCCGGCCTCGATGAGCGGCCAGCAGGCTCCGACGAGATCGTTGCGCTCGATCTCTTCGGCATCGCCGCCGGCGGTCGGAAAGACCAGCACGGGAGTGCCGTAGTGCCCCCATCGAGCGAGCCCGATGGGGTTCTGCAGGCGCTCGGAAAACCAGCGCTCGGTTGCCTTCACCGTCACCGCGCCAAGTTTGCCCCGACAGTCAAGGTCCAAATCGGGTAAGAACAAGCGTGAAGGGAGGACTCAGCGTGGGTGAGGACGTCGCCGCCAGGAGTTTCTCTCGCGAGGACCGCCAGCGCTACCGCGAGAAGCTGCAGCGCAGCCTCGACGTCTTCGGGCGGATGCTCAGTGAGGCCCGGTTCGATTTCGAACGCCCGCTGACCGGCCTGGAGATCGAGTTCAACCTGGTCGACGACCAGCGCGATCCGGCCATGCGCAACGAGGAAGTGCTCGGCGCCATCGCCAGCGACGTGTTCCAGACCGAGGTGGGCCAGTTCAACATCGAGATCAACGTCCGGCCGAGCACGCTGACTGGCCGGGCGGCGGAAGAGCTCGAGACCGAGCTACGCGGGGTTCTCAACGCAGCTGAACAGCGGGCCCGCGAGATCGGCGCGCACATCGTGATGATCGGTGTGCTGCCGACGCTGATGCCGGAGCACCTCACCGCCGCGTCGATCAGCGCCAACCCGCGCTACGCCCTGCTCAACGAACAGATCTTCGCCGCCCGCGGGGAAGACCTGCACATCAGCATCGACGGGCCCGAGCGCCTCGCGACGTACGCCGACACAATCGCGCCCGAGGCGGCCTGCACCAGCGTGCAGTTCCACCTGCAGGTGAGCCCGCAGGACTACGCGGCCAACTGGAACGCGGCCCAATGCGTGGCCGGCGTGCAAGTGGCGCTGGGCGCCAACTCGCCGTTCCTGTTCGGCAAGGAACTGTGGCGGGAGACGCGCATCGCGCTGTTCGAGCAGGCGACGGACACCCGCCCGCAGGAGCTGAAGGCCCAGGGCGTCCGGCCTCGGGTCTGGTTCGGCGAGCGCTGGATCACCTCGGTCTTCGACCACTTCGAAGAGAACGTCCGCTACTTCCCGGCGCTGCTGCCGGTCTGCGACGACGAGGACCCCGCCCGCGTCCTCGACGGCGGTGACACGCCACGTCTCGGCGAGCTGCGGATGCACAACGGCACGATCTGGCGGTGGAACCGACCGGTGTACGACGTGCACCGCGGCAAACCGCACCTACGCATCGAGAACCGGGTGCTACCGGCCGGACCGACCATCTGCGACGTGATGGCCAACGGGGCCTTCTACTTCGGGCTGCTCCGCATGCTCGCCTACGAGGACCGGCCGGTGTGGTCGCAGATGTCGTTCGCGACCGCCGAGGACAACTTCAACGAGGGTGCAAAGCGCGGCATCCGCGCGCACCTCTACTGGCCCGGCGTCGGCACGGTTCCTGTCACCGAGCTCGTGCTGCGCCACCTGCTGCCCCTCGCGCACCGGGGCCTCGCAGAGTGGGGCGTCGACACCGCGGTCAGTGACCGGCTGCTCGGGGTCATCGAGCGCCGCTGCATCAGCCACCGCAACGGCGCCGAGTGGATCGCGCAGACCTTCCACCGCATCGACGACGAGATGCAGCCGCTCGACCGTCGCGACGCGCTGCGGGAGACGCTCCGGCGCTACGTCGAGCACATGCACAGCAACGTGCCGGTCGACAGCTGGCCTACCGGCTAGAGAGCCAGCGCTTTCTCCTCGTCGTTCGCCCAGGCCCCGAGCAGCCCGCGGTAGTGCGCGATGAAGTGGTCGTGCTCGTGCGCAGGGAACGTCGACTTGACGGTGTCAACGAGGAGTCGGTCGAAGTCCGGGCCGCGGACCCAGTCCAGGACGATCTCGTCGAGGTGGCCCAGCCGGCTGGCGCAGAAGTCCGCGTAGCGTTCGACCTCGAAATAGTCGTCGGCCAGTTGTCGATAGGCGCCGAGCTTCTCGTCGTAGGACAGGTCGGTGCGGTCGGCGATGTCGAAATAGCGGCGGGTGTCCAGGTCGTAGCGCGGCCGGCGGCCGGTTGCGGTGCAGAACACCGACCACTTCACCAACGCCTTCATCGCCCAGGGGAAGTAGTAGTGCAGGCTGGTGATCGCGACGTCCGGACACGCGTTCGCATAGTCGATCGGGTAGACGACGCCGTCCTTGATGAGCGTCTCGCAGGAGTTGAACTCCCACCGGAAGAACGCGTTGACCAGCCTGCCGATGCTGATGGTCTCCTGGCCTGTGTCGGCATCGAGGAAGTTGTGGTCGACGGAATAGCGGGCGTGCATCGGCTGGTCGGGATCGAACTTCATGACCATGGTCTCGGCGCCGATCGACAGGCTGCGCGCGAAGACGTCGAAGCCGTGCACCGCCTTCTGCAGATGCATGAGTCGTTGTCCGGACTCGTCGTAGGCGCGATGCAACTCGTCGCTGTTGCGGATCTGGCTGACGCCAACCCACGCTCCACCGTCGTACGGCTTCATGAACAGCGGATAGCCGAGCTTTTCCGCGATCGAGTCCAGGTCGAACGGCTGGTTGTACTTCGACGCGGTGTAGGCGTACTTGGCGTGGTCGGGCGGGTTCTTGTAGGGGATCAGCACGGTGTCGGGGACGTTGAGCCCGAGCCGCATCATGGCGCAGTAGGCGGCGTGCTTCTCCATGCTCTGGAAGGTGAAGGGGCTGTTGAGCAGGTAGACGTCGTGCGTCAGGGCGATCTTCTTCAGCCACTCGCGCGGGTGGTAGTACCAGTACGCGAGCCGGTCGATGACCAACTCGTGGCGTGGCGCGCTTCGCAGGTCGAAGGGCTCGATGGTGAGACGCTCGACGTTGTAGCGGTGCGTCCGCCCTTCACTGTCGACGACATCGCCGAGCCGACGGGTGATGGCTTCGAAAGCTGTGGGCCAGTCCTCCTCGGTCCCGAGGAGGAGTCCGATGAGATGCGCTCGGTCGGTCATCGATCCTCGCCTTCCACGCAATTCATCACATCATCACGATGATGTCCTTGTCGCGCTTGGCGAAACGCCACCTACTCGTTGAGCGACGGACCGACTCGGCGGCGGTAGCGGACTTCGTTGAGAAGGGCTTCACCGCGCTGCTCGGTCTTGACCGCCCCGTCCGGCCACCAGCCGTGGGCTTGGTAGAAGCTGCGCGCACGAGCGTTGCCTTCGAGCACCCAGAGCACAGCTTCGCGATATTTCGCACCGAGCTCCGCCACAGCGGCTTCATGGAGTGCGTGGCCTGCCGATCTGCCCCACGAATTCGGCGTGACGTAGATCGCCCATAGCTCGCCGACCGCCGGTGCCGGCTCGGGGTCGCGTGACCGTCCGATGGAAGCGAACCCCACGACCGCGCCGTTGTCGAGGGCGACCCACGTCGTCGGGTTGCCAGCGGCGAGCTGCTCCCGCCAGCGAACGGTGTGCCGCTCCACCGAAAGGGCGGCGAGCAATGGCGCCGGCAACAGACCCGCATAGGCGCCCCGCCACGACGCGACGTGAACCTCAGCAATCGCCGCGGCGTCGTCAATGTCGGCGCGCCTGACCTCCACCCCCGCTTGCGCTATCCGCATCCGCCGATGGTCTCGCACCCATCACTGTCCGGCTAGCAGTCGATAGCCAAGCGTGACGGCGGCGGTTAGTCTTCCCGATTCGTGACGGTTGGGCACGGTCGACGCCTGCTGGGAACTCGCTCGCTCATCGTGGCCGCGTGCGCGGTGGTGGCCTCGGTCGCGGCTCCCGGCCACGCGTCAGGTCCCGGGACCGGCGTGCGCGACGCGTCGGGCGGCAGCACCACCGGGCAGACCGAGCAAACCCTTGCCGTGAACCCGGTCGACCCCAACGACATCCTGATCGGATTCATCAACGGCCTCAGCATCTCGCACGACGGCGGGTTGTCATGGACAGTCAGCCAGCAGGTGGGATGCAGCGGCGACGGTAACCCCGCGTTCGACCAGTCCGGTGTCGCGTATTTCGAGTGCGGCGGCAACGGTGTCCAGATCCAGGTCTACCGGTCCGGCGACGGAGGTGACACCTGGACCGGCCCGATAACCGCAGCGGACGACACCAGTAACCAAGGCGACTTCATCGACCGCCCGTGGCTGGTCCGCGGCCGCGGCGGTCACGATCTCGTCGTTGGCTGGGAATCATTCTTCACCAACCCGGCTGGTTGGGTGTTCATGCGCACCTCCGCCGATGGCGGCACCACCTGGGGGCCGGTGCGCCGGGTCGACGACCCGATCGCCGCCGACGCGGAGTGGGACCCGCGGCAGCTTCCCGTCGTCGGCGCCGACGGCACGATCTACGACGTCTACGCGTCGGGCCATGCGCCCTGGATCTTCCCGCAGACACTGCCGCTCGCCCTCGTCGTCGCCGCGACCAGCGACGGCGGGGCTACCTTCCGGCGCGCGGTCGCGGCCGCGAACGTGACCAGGTCGTCGTCACCGACCGAGGAGACCGAAACCATCAGCTCGCTGGCTGCGGACCCGAACTCGACACGTGCCGGGCATCTGGCGCTCAGCTGGGCCGACGAGGGCAGCGGCTACTCGCGCATTCAGGTCGTCACCAGCGTGGACGGCGGCGCCCATTGGTCGGCACCGGCGCAGGTGGAGCCGCAACCGGCCGGCTCGGCCGACGAGCAGGACCACCCGCAAGTCCAGTTCGCCCCGGACGGCCGGCTCGTGCTCGTCTGGCGGGACCGAAGCTGCTGCGGCAACACCTGGCAATCGCCGTACGTCCTGGTTGGTCGCATGCTCGCCATCTCACCGACTGGCCCGGCGCACCCGACCCGAATCGTGAGCATCACGGATGCACCTCAGGACCCGAACTCCTCGAGCATGTACGACGAGTACCTCGGACTCGTCGTTGGTCCCGAAGGGGTCTCGGTGGCCTGGAACCAACCTCGCGCCGGCGCCGCGAGCACGACGTTCCGCCGAATTCCGCTCAGCCAGTTCCGCTAGGCCTGCGGGTACATCAGCGCGCCGCAACTTCCGGCTTTCGCGAGTCCAAGGTGCACCAGCAAGAGCACGCGAACCGTGACCGTCTACCTGAACAGCAAAAAGTTCGCCTCCGGTGGCACTCTGTCGGTCGTGCCGGTGCCGGCCGCGCTCTGCAAGAGCACGTTAGCGCCGGAGGCGTTCCAGTGCGACACCGCCTGCTGGATGGCCGGCTGCATGCTCGGGTCTCGTTCGTCACATTGGAGTAGGTGACCACGGCACGACCTGCGTCGTGGCCGGAGACAGTGGCGGTGCAGCCGTTCGCCTTCGAGAGGGCATGGGCACGCGAACGTGCGGAGCAGGGCAGGCGGTCAAACTACTACGACGCGTAGTTGGAATGGGCATGTCGATAGTTTTGCCCCCGGTCGTCGAACTGAGGGAGCGCCATGCCCGTCACCAACGCCTCCGGCGTCGCCATCCACTGGGACGAGACCGGCGGCGGCACACCGGTGTTGCTGATCATGGGTCACAGCTACACCTCGGCGACGTGGTGGCCCGTCGTACCGGCGCTGGCGGAACGCCACCGCGTCCTCACCTTCGACAACCGCGGTGTCGGGAAGTCGGGCAGCACCAGGACCTGGACGGTGCAGGACATGGCGCGCGACTCGGTCGCCGTCCTCGACGCGGCCGGGGTCGGGAACGCGCACGTCTACGGCGTGTCGATGGGCGGCGGCATCGCGCTGGAGATGGCCATCTCCTGCCCCGACCGGGTGCGCTCGGTCGTTCTCGGCTGCACGATGGCGAAGACGGAGGTCGCGGCACCGCCGACCTGGTCCCAGAAGGCGATCCTGCGCGCAATGCCCAGGTCGGTGTTGCTCCGATCGTCGGAGAAGGGCTTGTACGGCGACTCCTCGTCCGCGGACCGGATCGCACACGACCAGGAGATCCTGCGCGGCTCGCGCATCCCCAAGTTCGGGGTGATCCGGCAGGCGGAGGCGGTCGCCGCCTACGCGACGACAGATGACAAGGTGCGCGCCGTCACCCACCCCGCACTCGTCCTGCATGGCACGCTGGATCAGGCCGTCCCCTACGAGCACGGTCAGCGGCTCGCCGAGCTCGTGCCGAACGCGCGGCTGGTGACGTTCGAAGGTGCGCGCCACAACTACCTCATCGACAACGGTCCTGTTGCCAACCAGACCGTCCTCGACTTCTTGGCCGAGGTCGACGCGCAGAAGCACGCCGGCACCGGCGCCCCGTCATAAGGCATCAGTCATGCGCGAACTTCACGGCCGGCAACACGCGGCGCAGCCATGCTGGTGACCACCAGGCCGCCCGCCCCGTCAACCGCAGCAACACCGGGAGCAGCAGCCGCACGAGCGCAGCATCGAGCAGCACGGCGATGCCGAGGGTGATTCCCATCTCCTTCGGTGGCAGCGGCCCGGACAGCGCGAAGGTGAAGAAGACCGCGCTGACCGCGGCTATCCCGTACGACGACAAAGTCGCGGCCGAAGTCCAGCCCCACGCGGGCGCTTTGACCAGGCCGAGCGCGAGCGCACCGATGCCGGTTGCAAGGAGTGCAGCACCGAGCAGGTCGGGGATCTCGGTCACCGACGGATCGCGGGAGTCGGGCACCAACCGTCGCGTAAGTAGCAGCACGGCAGCGCCGACAGGAATGTTGACGATGAAGATCCAGCGCCACGAGGCCTGAACAAGCAGCCCTCCGATGACCGGGCCGGCGGTGGCTGCGACTGCCCCGATGGCCGCCCAGGTCCGCACCGCACCCGGTCGCTTCACTGCGGGCGTTGCCGCCAGGAGCAGGCCGAGCGATGTCGGCGTCAGCGCGGCGGCGCCGACGGCTTGCAGCCCGCGGAAGAGCACGAGAGCCCACAGGTTCGGCGCCGCGGCACAGGCCGCGCTCGCTGCGGTGAACACGGCCACACCTGCAGCGAAGCCGGCTCGTCTGCTGTAGCGGTCCGCAAGCCGGCCCAGCGGCACGAGCATCGCCGCGTAGACAACCGTGTAGCCGTTCAGAACCCAGGAAACGTTCGCGAACGATGCCGCTGAGAATGCGTTGCTGATGTCGGGAAAGGCCACGTTGACGATGAACAGGTCCAGCGTGGCCATGGCTGCCGCGGCGGACAGCACCGCGAGGATGGGCGCGGTGCTGCCGCCACTGCCACGGATTTCCGGAGCGGCCATCATGTGCCGCTGGCGGGCACGAGGCTGACCCCGCGTGGCCGATGCGAGACGGGCGCCGGGCCGGCGAGGGCGACGCGGTAGAAAACGGTCGGGCCCTCGCGACGGACGACGCGGACGTCACCCAGCTTGCCGAGCAGCCGCCGAGCGCGAAGGTTCCCGGCCGCCGTGAGCGCAGTGAAGTGGGAGATGTTCTCGCGCAACGCCCGCTGGGCTAATCGTGTCGCCAGCATGGAACCCACGCCACGGTTCTGCCACTCGTCGACGATCGCGAAGGCGATCTCCGCCGTAGCCGGGTCGCCGTCGTTGCGGATGAACCGCGCAACCCCAACCGGGTCGCCGTGAAACCGCGTGACAGCGATAAGCGCCTCATGGTGGCGATGGTCGACGTCGCTCAGGTAACGAAGCTCGGCGTCGGACAGGGCAGTCTTCGGATAAAGGAAGCGAGCCAGGCGTGACTCCGAGCTGAGTCGGGCGAAGATGTCGGTGAGCACAGCGGCGTCGTCCGGCCGGATCAGGCGGACCCGCAGAGTCAGCCGGCTAGCGCGCCGTGTCCGCGTCATACGAGCGGCTTTCGCCAGTCGGTAGTCGTCGGCGTTCTGCATCAGGACGCGGAGCTGCTCCTTGGCGAGCACGGTCGGGAAAGGAACGATGGTCACGGGAGCCTTCTTCGTGAGTGGGGATGCCGTGCTGGGGTCGCGTCGGACGCTAGGAGGCGATCCTTTGCGACGGCCGTGGCCTCCTGGTTCGTGATCGTGGCGGCCGCCGGCCAGAGGGGCTACGCAGGTCCAGGCCGGTTCGCGGCTGACGATGCTTGGGCTTGACGATCTGCAGTTGCTTCACGGTTCGTGAGGTTAGGAGAGGGCGCTTTGCACGTGCTTAGCGAACGTCAGTGCGCGCGGGGGTGAGCGCCCTCAGGACGCTCGATGAGCCACTGTCGGATCCGGTTGTAGACGAGTGGGTCGTTGAGCAAATGGAAGTGGTGGCGGTGGCCGAGGTGCCAGACGTGGTCGACCGGGTAGTCGAGGCGGTGGTCGTCACCGGTGTCCCCCGCGGCGCTGAGCGGAGGCACCAGGCCGTCGCCGAACAAACGCGCCGATCGGGCTGTCCAGTCGCGAGTCAGAGTCGCCCTGACAACGAAGTGCCGCGCACCGGCGTGCAGCGGGACGTGGGTGTGCAGGCAGCGTCCAGGGGCGTCAAGGTCACGTCCGGCCCAGTCGTCCTCGATAACCGCGCCGTAGCGAAGGTCCTTGATGCCGACGCTGCGGGCGGCAAGCACCCGTGCGATCGGACGGGTCTCAGGCAGCCGGGCCAGGAGATGAGTCGCCGCGTGCGCGCCGCGCTCCAACGGTGCCCCGAGGTGCGGCGTGCCAAGAGTGAACGTGTCCCGGACCAACGTCGTCCAATGCGCGGCGGCGTCAGTGCCGCCCCCGGCCTGGTGCAACGCGCTGCGCGCGACCAGGCCACCCATCGAGTGCCCGACGATGACGAGGTCCTGCAGTGGGACCGGCCATGCTTGGACCAACGCGCTGAGCAGTTCGCCGAGCAGTCGGCCGTTGTCGGAGATGTGAAGTCCGGTGTTGTAACGAAGGAACACGGGGGTGAAGCCCAGGTCGCGTCGTAGCAACGTCCCGTAGCTGACGTCGCGACGGCCATAGTGGCGCTCGGCCTGGAAGCACCACGCTCCTTCGGTCTCGGTGAGCCCGTGCAGGAATACGGCGACTCTGTCAGTCGCGTCCGCGAAGGCCGCACGAACCGACGCGTCGTCTACAGGCACTGCTCGACCCGCCACCCGAACCGTCATGCCGAGCGCGAGCGCAGGTGCGGCGCGCGCCACCAGGTCGCCATGCGCGCCGTTGAGGACTCCGAGCGCGATTCGCCCACGCGGCGAGTCCTCGAGACGACGGCCGCTGCTGCGGAAAGCCGCAGCACTAACTGCAGCCACCGCTCCGACACCGAGGGCGGTCCGGACAGACCGATAAGTCACGGCGGAGATCAGGTCATGAGCGACCCGCACGGGCGTTCCGACCGGCCCCACCATTGCAAACACTCGCCCGGCGATGCCGCCGTGGGTTTCGTGGATCCGCGTGGTCAGGCCGCGAACCGCAACAGCGGCCAGTCGTGACGCGTCCCGTACCTCAGCTGCCTCCACAGGACCTCCAACGCCAGCCCGCCCTCATTGTGGCTGCCCGATCACCTGATGTCTGGTGGACCCGGGTGCGCAAGATCTGCAGGCAAGGGCTGGGCTGGGTCGTAGACCGGTGGTGACGTTCCGTCGGCGAGCGCGGCTGCAGCGTCGGCCAGTCCGAACCGTTGACGGACTCGGGCGAGGAAGTCGAACTCGCTGAGCCGAGCAAGCTTCACCCGCTTACGACCCGCGTAGACGCTGAGCCAGTCTCCGGGATCGAGGACCCCCCGCAGCTGTCCGTCGACGCTGACGGCGGCCTGCCCTGAACGCTCCAGCACCCGGACGCCGACGCGTTCGCTTCTGGCGGCGAGCACAAGGCTCCGGTCGAACGCCATGTGCGGCGCGACCGGCGTGAAGATCAGAGCGTCGAGCTGCGGGGAGACGATCGGGCCGCCGGCGGCGAAACTGTACGCCGTCGAGCCCGTAGGCGTTGCGACGACCAAGGCGTCCGCGGAGTAGGACGCGAAGAGCCGCCCACTGACGTAGACAGCGAGACTCACTTGTCGGTCTCTGGACAGCTTTTCGAACACCACGTCGTTCAGCGCCATGACATCCAGGGCGACGCCCCAGCCGACGTGCGCGGCGTCACCGGCGCGGACGGGCGGCGGCGGTAGCGCCGGCCCGCGACCGTAGTGCAGCAGGCCCTCCATTCCAGGTGGGATCTCCAGTTGCCGCGACGCGCGCATCGTCAGCGTGAGCCTCGGGTCCACTGAGACCTCACCGGAGTTCACCTGGTCCAGCGCCCGTGTCAGCTCTGTCGGTCCCACCTCGGTGAGGAAGCCGACGCGACCGACGTCGACACCCAACACCATGGCGTCGATCCGCGCTGCCAGCCTCGCGCCGCGCAGGAACGTGCCGTCCCCACCGACGGTGACGATGAGATCAGGGTTGCCGGCGCGCTGCGCTTCTTCCGTGGCGTTACGTCTGTTGCCGCTTCCGTCGCGATTCCACACGTCGATGTCGACACAGGGAATCCCGTGAACTTCGGACCATCGCCGCACCTGCTCGCCGGCAGACAGCGCGGCCGACTTGCCACCGTGAACGACGAGTCCGATGCGCTCGATCATGTGGCCATCCGACTCACGCCTGGCGCAGTGCCCGGGGAAGGTAGGCCGCGCCGGGCCCCGCGGTACGGGCGATGTCACCGGGGTTGCTGATGGCGCACCGCCTCATCGACAGGCAGCCGCAGCCGATGCACGACTCCAGGCCGTTCCGCAGCGCCTGGAGCGCCTCGATCTGCTCGTCAAGTCTCTTCCGCCATGTCGCCGACAGCCGAGCCCAGTCGGCCCGGGTCGGCGTACGACCATCGGGCAGCGTCGCCAACGCAGCGGCGATCTCGTCCAGCGTCAGACCGACGTGCCGGGCCGCACGGATGAACGCCAGCCGGCGCAGAGTCGAACGCGCGTACCGGCGCTGACCGCCACCAGTTCGCGACGACGTGATCAGGTTTTCTTTCTCGTAGAACCGCAGCGCGGACGCCGGGAAGCCACTGCGCTTCGCCACCTCGGCGATCGTCAACAGGTCCGTCGTACGCAGGTCAGCCACAACATTGCCCTTGACTTGAAGTTAACTTTAACTTTCAGGATGTCTCACAACACACCAGAACGCAAGGAGACATCCACCATGCCGCTCGCCGTCATCACCGGCTCGTCCCGCGGCTTCGGCCGCGCCCTCGCCCACGCTCTCGCCGCCGAAGGCTGGGACCTCGTCGTCGACGCCCGGAACGCAGCCGATCTCATCAATGCCTTTCCCCGCACCAGCACCGACGCAGGCCGACGCATCGCGGCCATACCGGGCGACGTCACCAACCCGCTGCACCGCGCCGTCCTCACGAACACCGTCGGTGACCGCGCGCTCGACCTGCTCGTGAACAACGCCAGCCACCTGGGACCGAGCCCGCAACCGGAACTCGCCGAATACCCGCTCGACGAGCTACGCCGCGCCTACGAGACCAACGTCGTCGCGCCCCTCGCGCTCGCCCAGCAGTTGCTCCCCGCCCTGCACCGCAGCACCCGAGCAACGATCGTCAACGTCACGTCCGACGCGAGCGTCGAGCCGTACGCGTGCTGGGGCGGCTACGGCAGCTCGAAGGCCGCGCTCGACCAGCTCACCGCGGTCTTGGCTGCCGAGCAGCGCGACGGACACAAGGACTTGCGCGTCTATGCCTTCGACCCCGGCGACATGCGCACCGACATGCACCAGGCTGCGTTCCCCGGCGAGGACATCACCGACCGACCCGAACCGGCAACCGTCGTGCCCGCCCTGCTGCACCTCCTCGACCAGCGTCCGCCGAGTGGGCGTGTCCGGTCCGCCGAGCTGCTCACCATCGGAGCAAGCGCATGACCACCCTCGCCTTCGACCTCCCGGCGTCGCTTGAGGCTGCCAGCCCACCTGAAGCGCGCGGCCTCGCGCGCGACGAAGTGCGCCTGCTGGTCGCACGCGGCCGAAGTTGCGTCACACATACCCGGTTCACGCACCTGGCGGACAATCTCGAGCCCGGGGATCTGCTGGTCGTCAACGACTCCGCGACGCTTCCGGCCGCGGTGGACGGGGTGCGCAGCGGCGGGGCGGCGGTCACCGTTCACTTCTCCGGCCCATTGCCCGGTGACCTGGACTTCCCGGTCTGGGTGGTCGAGCTCCGCGCAGGCCCACGCGCCGAGGGCCCGATCACCGACGCCGTGGCCGGCGAACACGCCTCCCTGCCCGGCGACACCGAGCTCACGCTGTTGGGCGCCTACCCGTCCGGCAATCGGACCTCCCCGCGACTGTGGGCTGCACATCCCGACGTCGACGACGTCGCGTCGTACCTGCTCGAGCATGGCCGGCCGATCACGTACTCCTACGTCGACCGCGCCTGGCCGCTCGAGGCCTACCAGACACTGTTCGCCACCAAGCCAGGCAGCGCCGAGATGCCGAGCGCCGGGCGCCCGTTCACTCCCGCCGTGCTGCGCGACCTGGTGCGTCGCGGTGTCTTTGTCGCGCCGGTCACCCTGCACACCGGCGTCTCGTCGATGGAGGCGGGCGAGGGGCCCGTGCCGGAGCCCTACGACGTCCCCGCCGCAACTGCCGATCTCGTCAACCTGACCCGCTCCCGGGGACGACGCGTCGTTGCAGTGGGCACGACGGTGACCCGCGCGTTGGAGACCGTCGCGTCGAGCGACGGCATCGTGCGCGCTGGGTCCGGTGTCACCGATCTCGTCCTCGGACCGTCACGTCCGGCGCGGGTCGTCACCGGATTGGTCACCGGCTGGCACGCGCCCGATGCGTCACACCTCGATCTCCTCGAGGCGGTCGCCGGACACGGGCTCGTCAGCGCGGCGTACGACGAGGCAACCGCAAACGGCTACCTCTGGCACGAGTTCGGCGACAGCTGCCTCCTCCTGCCCGACGAGTGACGGCAGGCTCAGGCGTCGCGCGTGTGGTCGTCGCCGTCAGCCTTGATGCCGACGAGGTCACACGCGCGCCGCCACCGCTGCTCCGAGACGTCGTCGCCGTCCCCCACCCCGCAGGCCACGCGGGCGCTGTCGATTGCCCTGGTCAGCATGGCGACAAGGACGTCTGGTGCTTCGGCCCCCAACTCCTCGCTGACCGTCCGCACGGTGAGCCGCACCGCCTTGGGGGCCGCCGTCGACAGGTAGGCGCGTGGATCCCGCCACCGGCTCGGGTTCTCACCCATGCAGTGGCGCGCGAAGTCCCAGGCGTTCGGCTGTGTCGCGAGTGCGGCAGTCGCCTCGCCGGTGCTTTCGTCCAGCACCCGCTCCGCGACGAGCAATGCGCACGCAAGGGGCCGTGCCTTGCCGGTCACGAGGGGCAAGGCCTCCAGCATGCAGTCGCGCACGACCAGTGCCGCGATCCGGGTGCGCTCGGCACGGGTGCGCCCTCCGGTACCGATGACCGACGGAATCATCGGCGCCAGCCGTGACCGTCCGTCGTCCGGCATCACATCGTTCACGCATCGTCCGAGCTCGGCCAGGGTCGGATCAGTGCACCTGGGATGGTCCGACCACCGCTCGCCCGCCAGAAAACTGGCGATCTCCATGAAGCAGCCGCCCGACCGCGGTGAGCGGTGCTTGCCAGGCGACAGCATCGGCATGACGTCCGGAACGAAGGTCACGTGGCCCCTCCTTAGTTGCTGCTTCATGGAGAGGAGCAGTCAGCCCCGCCATCTCGTACTCGTTGACTGTGATGATGGGCCGGTGACGACGCCGGCTGTGACCGACCTGCGTGCGCTCGCCGAGGGGCACCTCCGTGCGCTCGCAGGCCCTGACGCCGTGCTCCGGGACGACCAGTGGGCGGCGATCCTGGCCTTGGTGGTGGAACGGCGGCGGGCACTTGTCGTGCAGCGCACGGGTTGGGGCAAGTCGGCCGTCTACTTCGTGGCCACGGCCCTATTGCGCGCGCAGGGCGCCGGAGCGACCGTCATCGTGTCGCCGTTGCTGGCTCTGATGCGCAACCAGATCGACGCCGCCACCCGAGCGGGCATCAACGCGCACACCATCAACTCGTCGAACCTCGAGGAGTGGGGCGACGTCGAGGCGGCGGTTCACCGTGGGAAGACGGACGTGCTGCTCGTCTCGCCGGAGCGGCTCAACAACCCTGGGTTCCGCGACAACGTCCTGCCCCGACTGGCAGGAGAGACCGGGCTGCTGGTCATCGACGAGGCACACTGCATCTCTGACTGGGGTCATGACTTCCGGCCGGACTACCGTCGCATCCGGACGCTGCTGAAGGACCTTCCGCCGGGCATCCCGGTGCTCGCGACAACCGCGACCGCGAACGCCCGCGTGGTGGAGGACGTGGCCGAGCAGCTTGACGCTGGCGGTGCGTCGACACCGCCACTGGTCCTGCGGGGCAGCCTGGACCGGGAGAGCCTGCGATTGGCCGTGCTGCGGTTGCCGTCGAACGCGCACCGGCTTGGCTGGCTCGCTGAGCACCTCAACGATCTGCCGGGTTCCGGCATCATCTACACGCTCACCGTCGCGCAGGCGGAGGCCATCGCGGCCTTCCTCACGGCAGAGGGCCACGCGGTGGCGTCGTACACCGGCCGGACCGAACCGGTCGACCGCCTCAGCGCAGAGCAGAACCTGATCGACAACAAGGTCAAGGCGTTGGTGGCCACATCGGCTCTCGGGATGGGTTTCGACAAGCCGGACCTCGGGTTCGTCGTGCACTTCGGCGCGCCTCAGTCTCCGGTCGCGTACTACCAGCAGGTCGGCCGAGCCGGGCGCGGTGTGCAGAGTGCCCAGGTGTTGCTGCTGCCGGGGATGGAGGACGAGGACGTCTGGCGCTACTTCTCCAGCGTCGGATTCCCGCCACAGGATGTCGTACGCCGCACGCTCGACGTGCTCGCGGAGTCAAGCCAGCCGATGAGCGTCCCGGCATTAGAAGTCTCGGTCGAGCTGTCGCGGTCCCGGCTCGAGCAGATGCTGAAGGTGCTCGACGTCGACGGTGCGGTTCGGCGGGTCCAGGGCGGGTGGCTCTCGACCGGAGCGCCGTGGACGTACGACGAGGAGCGCCACGCGAAAGTCGCCGCGGTGCGCACGGCCGAGCAGCAGGCAATGCGCGACTACATCGCGACCGCCGGATGCCGGATGGAGTTCCTGCGCCGGCAACTGGACGATCCTGGTGCAGCACCGTGCGGCCGGTGCGACAACTGCACGGGCCAGAACTGGGCGCCGGACGTGTCGGACTCCGCGGTATCGGCCTCGCGTTCGCAGATCACCCGACCCGGCGTGGAGATCGAGCTGCGAGCGATGTGGCCGACAGGGTTGCCGAAGATCGGCGTACAGCTCTCCGGCAAGATCCCCGAGAGCGAGCGCGCCGCGCAGGGTCGAGTGGTCGGGCGGCTCAGTGACATCGGGTGGGGGCCACGGCTGCGGCGGGTGCTGCACGAGGGCGCGCCGGACCAGCCGCTGCCCGACGAGTTCCTCACCGCGGCCGTAGACGTGCTGCGCGCGTGGGGCTGGGAGCAGAGGCCCACCGCCGTTGCAGCGGTGCCATCGTCGCGGCGCCCGCAGCTGGTGACGACGCTCGGAGAGCGCATCGCGGCGACGGGGCGGCTCGAGTGGCTCGGTTGCCTGCGCGGCAGCGCACCAATCAATGCGGCGTCCCGAACCAACAGCGCGCAGCGCGTGCGGTCCCTGTCGGCGGCATTCTCGGTGACGGTGGAGCAGCGAAGCATGATCGAGCGGCTCGGTGGTCAGATCGTTCTGCTCGTCGACGACATCATCGACTCCGGCTGGACCATGGCGCTCGCTGCTCGGGAGCTGCGACTCGCGGGCGCCAGTCAGGTACTGCCGTTTGCCCTCGCACTCGATGCGTGATCCGGAGTCGGGTCAGCTGACCGCGGCATTGCGCAGCACATCAGGGGCGCCGATCGTCTTGACGGTCGACATAGGACGCGACGCGGTGCTGCTGTTCGTGAGCGACACGCTCAGCGCAGAGTGGCGGGTCGATCACGCCGACAGCATCGAGGCCGTCGTTGCCAGGGTTCCGTTTCGCGACGCCCCGATGACGAGTTCCGACGGTTCTTGACAGACAGATGTAGCGCGCTAAACCTGCGCGCGAGACACTGGCCCTCATGATGCGCAGCGTCCTCGTCGTCGATGACGAGCCGGACATCTTGGAGCTGTTGGCGGTGTTGGTTGGCGGCGACCCGCGCTGCGCCTCGGTGAGCGTCGCCGAGTCGCTGGAAAGGGCGGTCAGCCTCGCGGGTGCGGCCTGCCCGGACACGATCGTGCTGGACCTGATGTTCGGGCATCGAACGTGTGCCGAGATCCTGCCGGTGCTGCGTGGCTCGTGCCCGGGCTCGCGCATCATCGTGTTCACCGCCAGCGAGCGCATGGCGCGCGCGGCCGGTGTGCTCGAGCTTGGCGCGGACAGCATTCGGCAGAAGGTGACCGTCTCGTTCGAGGACCTGGTCGAGGAAGCGCTGACCGTCGCGTAGACGCCTTCACCCGATTGGGCTTTCAAGAAGGTGGGCGAAGACTGCCGACACGGCATGTGTCCGGCAAATCGTCACCAATGGGGGCGCTCGCCATGCAACCCACACGAGTCACCGTGTTGTCGGGCGTCGCACTTGCCGGCGCCCTCCTGCTGGCGCCGACCGGAGCAGCCAACGCTGCCATGGCCAACAGGAGCCCGACGGTGAACAAGCCGCCGAGCCCGGCGTACGACGATGCCTGCTGGGGCGACGGATCGGTGGCAGCGCAGCAATCGACGGCGTGCCGAGACGCGGCGCTGGCAGCGATCAACAATGCGCACGCCGCCGAGGGCGTGCGACCGATCCGACTGCCGCGCAACTACTGGTCGCTCTCAGTCGACAAGCAGCTGTTCGTCATCACCGATCTCGAGCGCACTTCTCGTGGCCTCCGGCCACTGCAGGGCTTGACCCGCCAGCTCGACAGCTGGGCGGCGACCGGCGCGCGGCACAACACCGATCCCACTGCGATCGGCTGGCGACTGTCGTCCGGGGCGCAGATCCGCTCGTGGGCGTCGAACTGGGCGGCGGACTACAACTCGCTCACGGCGGACTACTCGTGGATGTACCTCGACGGGTGGGGAGGGTCACGCGCGACGACGTCCAACCTCGACTGCACCTCGCCTCGGGCGCAGGGATGCTGGGGACACCGGGACAACATCCTGGCGCAGTTCAGCGGAAGCCGATCGGTCATCGGCGGCACCGGCCACGTGATGCGCGGCTGGGATGGCTACTTCAACTCCTACAGCGAACTGCTGCTGCAGTACTCCGGTCACCGACCCGCCTTCGACTACACCTGGAGCGACGCGACCACAGCCGGCGCCCGCTGACCGGCGGCACAATCGAGGCATGACTGACGCAGCGAGTCGTGTGTGGGCTCAAGACATGTCCACGGCGTACGACCAGCACCTCGTTCCGGCGGTCTTCAAGCCGTACGCGGTTGACCTTGCCGCTCGGGTGGTGCGTCACCACCCGCAGTTCGTGCTCGAGCTCGCCGCCGGGACCGGGGTGCTCACCCGAGCCATGACGGGCAGCCTGCCCGGTGCGGAAGTCACGGCGACCGACCTCAACGTCGCGATGGTGGACGTCGGCTCGGCGAAGGTGCCGGCGGCGACGTGGCGGCAGGCCGACGCGATGCAGCTGCCGTTCGCCGACGCGAGCGTCGACCTCGTCGCTTGCCAGTTCGGGGTCATGTTCTTTCCCGACCGACAGGCGGCGTACGCCGAGGTCGCGCGAGTGCTCAGACCCGGTGGGCACTTCCTGTTCAACTGCTGGGGACCGCTTGCAACGCACGACGTCGAGGCCGAGGTGATCGCTGCCCTTGCCGAGAAGTTCCCCGACGACCCGCCGAACTTTCTCGCTCGTGTGCCGCATGGCTACCACGACGTGGACCGTGTCACGGCCGACCTGACCGCAGCCGGGTTCGGCGGCGTACAGGTCGAGACGGTCGAGCTCGATTGCAGGGCGAACGACGCGGCGGACCTCGCTCGTGGCTACTGCCGAGGCACGCCGCTGCGCGGGGAGATCGAGTCGCGCGGTGACCTCGACGCGGCTACCCACGCCGTCGCGGTCGCGCTGGAACGCCGCTTCGGACCCGGCCCGGTCGTAGGGCGTATGGCGGCGCTGGTCGTCAGCGCCCACACCCCGCTCGAAGCCCAACGCCGGGACTAGAACTCACTTCACGCTTGCGACGGGTGGCCTGGTGATCGGCTGCGTACTGGCTGTTGCGGTGACAGCGGTGCACTCCTGCTCTCCGTCATTCAAGCCGAGCAAGACGCTCGCCCCGAAACAGAAATGCGCAGAGAACAGCGCAGCAGTGATGCCGAAGAACTGTCCGTCACGATCGTCATCCCAGACCTGGGGGACGCTCTCCATGTTCATTTCCGGCTCCTTCCCGTGCGGGGATACGGGAATGCTGCTGCCGGAGGCGGTCTGCTCGCGTCGGTGGAACTACCCAATTCGCTGTCTTGCCTTGCCTAGATCAGCGGCGCTCCCTGAAGGTCCGTCAGGCTCAGCAGGCGAATCTCGGTCGAGGGCGACATCTCGACCGAGACGGTGTAGCTGCCGGGCACCATCGCGAAGAAGTTGTCCGAGAGCCGCAGCGGTTCGGCGCCACCGGCGTCCAGCCACACCCATGGCGACGGCCGGGTCGCGGTGATCGTCAGGCTCCCGCCGTCGCGGCTGAGCTCGAGTTCCGGATCGCGCAGCGACAGGTGCTTGAGCGGCACGAAGGCGGTCATGGCGCGTTGCTCCGAGATGTCGGGAATCGTCGCGAACACCAGCACATCGCGAGCACCGTGCGCCTCGACCTGCGCGGTGGCGTCGATGGTGAGGGCGCGCTGGTCGGCTTGCGGGTCGACCAGCACCTTCTCGGCACCGGATGCCAGCACCGTCCCGTCGGTGCGCAGAATCGTCCATTCGACCGGGACGGTCACAGGGTCCGGCGTCTCGTTGGTCACATGCACCGCGACCGTGGAACTCGCTCGGTCCTCTACCAGCGACAGCAGGATGGGAGCGAATGCCCGCCGGGCTGCATGGTGCAGCGCCTTCCAGTGGCCGAAGTAGTCAATCGACGACCAGCTAGGCCCGGGCCAGCAATCGTTGAGCTGCCAGTAGAGAACGCCCCGGGTGCGGCTCATCGACCGGCGCCAGTGCTCGAGCCCCGTCGTCACGGTGAGCGCTTGCAGCAGTTGCGTCTGCCAGACGAGGTCGTCCCATGAGTCGGGCGTACGGAAGTTCTGCACCAGCTGCCGGGCGAGCTCGGCATTGCCGCTCGCACCCGCGGCGGTGGCCTTCTGATGTGCGTCGATGACGGGACTGGCGAGATTGCGATCCTCGGGCTCCGTGACCGCTGCCATCGTCGCGGGGTGCGGGTAGGCCTGGAACCCGAACTCGCTGACGAAGCGGTGCGTCGAGGTCCGGTACCAGGTTCCGGGCTTCCCGCCGTGCCACACGGTCCACAAGTGCGCGTCACCTGCGGCCGGGCTGTTGGACTCCCGCCGACCCTCCCCCGGCGTGTGCGGGCTTCCGGGCCAGTAGTCGCGTTGGGGGTCGAGCGCACGTACGACGTCGCCGACGATCCCGTCCATGAAGGGGATGTAGTCGTCCCACGGCATCTGCCAGTCGTTCCACGAGTCGCCGACGAGCCCCATCTCGAGCTCGTTGTTGCCGCACCACAGCGCCAGCGACGGATGGTGGCGCAGCCGGCGAATGTTGTCAGCGAGCTCTGCCTGCACGCTCGTGACGTAGTCCTCATCGAAGGTCGGGAAGGTCACGCAGGCGAACGCCGCGTCCTGCCACACGCAGATGCCCGCCTCGTCGCACGCGTCGTAGAACGCGTCCTCCTCGTAGACGTTGCCGCCCCAGACACGAAGCATGTTCATGTGGGCTGCCGCGGCGTCGAAAACGAGCCGTCGCAGCATCGGCACGTCGGCGCGACCGACGACGGCGTCAGCCGGAATCCAGTTGGCGCCCTTGGCGAAGAACGGCACGCCGTTGCACTCGAACCCGAACGTCTCGCCGTCGGCGTCCGGCTCACGGACGAGACGCAGCGTTCGCAGGCCGATGCGTCGCGAGGCGGTCGCGGTGACCGACTGGTCAGGCCGCAGGATCGAGACGCCCACCTGGTAGAGCGGCTGGTCACCGAGTCCGTTGGGCCACCACAAGCGCGGCTCCGGAACATCCAACGTGGCCGTGGCCACGTCGACGACCGCCGACGCCACCAGGTGGCCATCAGGCTCACGCACCTCGAAGGAGACCAAGTGGCGGCCAGGCAGTGGCGGCGACGTCTCGACCCGTACGTCGAGCGAAACCGCGCCGGCATCATGGCGCTGTGACACGACGACATCCGTGACCAGCAGGTCGTCCCAGCCGACGAGTTCGAGTCGGCGCCAGATCCCCGCCGTGACGAGCGACGGTCCCCAGTCCCAGCCGAAGTTCGACAACTGCTTGCGCAGCCAGCCGGCGCCTTCAATGCTCGAGATCCCGTACCAGCCGGGCAACCGATGCTCCGACTGGCGGCGGAGGATCTCTGCGTTGGCCGAGGCGAACGTCACCTCGATCTCGTTGCCGTCACGCCTGAGGAGTCCCGTGACGTCGACCTCCCACTGACGGTGCATGTTGTCGGCCGTCAGCACCGGCTGTCCGTTCAGGACAACCGAGGCGAGCGTGTCGAGCCCGTGGAAACGGAGCATGTGGTGTCGACGCCGCAGGCACTCGTCGGAGACGTCAAAGCGGCGACTGTAGCGCCAGTCGCGGTCGCCGATCCATGCGACCGCTGCTTCGTTCTCGCGCCAGAAGGGGTCATCGATAGCACCCGCTCGCAGCAGGTCGAGGTGGACCGAACCAGGCACGACAGCGGGACAGCGGTCACCGGTGGCGAGGTCGGTCACTTCCCACTCGTCGCCGCCCAGGTCGATGGCAACAGTGGTCATGCGATCGCGCTGTAGACGAGCTGACGAAGCTGCGACCGGATCGGGTGGAAGCTCGACGGCATCAGCTGGGTCATGAACACGACACTGATGTCGTCGACGGGATCGACGAAGAAGCTGGTGCTGTAGATCCCGCCCCAGTAGAACTCGCCACGCGACGACGGGGTATGCAGCTTCAGGGGTTCGTCGAGGACAGCGAAGCCGAGGCCGAAGCCGACGCCTCGCAGTGTTGTCTCGGCGAAGCCGCCGGTAGACAGCGAAGCGAGATCGCCGCCGACGTGGTTGGACGCCATCAGCTGCACTGTCCGCGGCGACAGCAGCCGCGTTCCTTCGAGCTCCCCGGCACCGACGAGCATCCGCGTGAACCGCACGTAGTCGTGCATGGTGCTCATGAGGCCGCCACCACCGGAGAGGACCGCCGGGGGGCGGTCCTGCACGACGTCGCCGGCCGGGATGCGGGCGGCGAGTCCTTGCTCGTCGGCCTGGTAGAGCGCTGCCAACCGGTCGCGCCGCGCCGCATCGCAGAAGAACCCCGTGTCCTTCATCTGCAAAGGCTCGAAGACACGGCTCGCGAGAGCGACGTCGAGCGTCTGACCGCTCCAGATCTCGATGAGCCGGCCGAGCACGTCGGTCGAGACGCCGTAGCCCCACGCCGTGCCGGGCTGGAAGAGCAGCGGTAGCCGGGCCCAGTCGTCCACGCAGTCGGCGAGAACATGGCCGGCGGGGGCACCGAACTCGTAGCCCGCGTCGCGGTAAAGACCGTCGACCACCGACGTGCGAAGGAAGCCTGCCGTCAGGCCTGATGTATGGCTCAACAAGTGCCACACCCGGATCGGCTCCTGCGCCGGCACGGTGACCATCGACCGGTCGACGCCGCAGGCGTAGACGCGAACATCCTCGAAGGCCGGCAGCCACGTGCTGATCGGGTCGGTGAGCTCGAACGCTCCCTCCTCCCACAAAGTCATGGCAGCGACCGACGTGATCGGCTTCGTCATGGAGGCGATGCGCCAGATGGTGTCCGGCTCGACCGGCCGAGCGGCCTCGCGGTCGCGCCAGCCGTACGTTGACTCGTGCACGATGTCGTCGCCGGCGGTGATGGCCAGCTGCCACCCCGGAAGACGCCCGTCGTCGACGTAACGGCCGAAATGCTTGTCCAGCCGCGCGAGGCGTGCCGGGTCGAAACCAACCTGAGTTGTCCGGGTCACCAATGTCTCCTAGGAAGTTCACTCATGAGCTGCCGCCGGTGGGGAGCTTGGGAGTCGTGCTGATCGTGTCGGCCACCTGTTGGGTGGCGGTGGCGCTCGGCGATGTGTGCACCGTCACGCTCGCGTTGTCGGCCAACACCAGACCGCCGAACTGCGGCGCGATGAGCTGGGTCTCGTCGACACTCACCGGAAAGGCCTCGTCGGGCGTCACCAACTGCCCGGACAGATGCACCAGGTAGCCCTGAACAAGAGCGCCACAGGCATTGACCTGGCTGACCGCGTCGATCGTGGCGGTCAGCGTCTCGACCTGACCGCTCTGGTTGTCGGTGCTGCTCACGGCCCACGTCTCGCCCGGGCCGGCCGGGAGCTTCAAGACCTGGATCGGCGGGCTCCACGTCACACTGCTCGACCCGGTGCCGCCGATGTTGCTGACACTCTGGCCGGTGACGTAGACCCCGGACAAGGTTCCTGCCGGGACGGAGCCTTCGGCCTCGGAGGGCGCACTCGACGACGTGACGATCTGATAGTGCGTCTTCTCGATGAGGTCGATGAAAGGGTACGTCGCCGTCACCGTGAAGTTGATCGTGTTGCCCCTCGTCGTGATGTCCGACACCTGGCGCGTCTCGGCGATGTCGTTCAGTCGCTGTGACCGCGTCGCCGAATGGATCTGCTGTGTCGAGCGGAACGGATAGGTCGCCGCGACCGGCGCCGCCAGGACGCGGTTGACCGCGGGTTGCGCGACGACTGTCGAGCGAGCTGCGGGACAGGTGTCGACCCTGCCTGTCGACGCAGGCGGAAGCGAAACCGTCGGCGGCGCCGGCACCGACTGCGTGGTCGCCGGTGGGTGCACGGGCGGCGGCGGCAGGATGACGGCACCGGGCAGGACGGCGGCGTTGGTCGCGCCGTACAGAACGTCTGCGGCTACACCGTTCATGCCGATGCGCATGGCGGGATGCGGCGGGTGGTAGGCGCATGCGGACGTCGAGGCGATCGCCACTGCCAGGGCCAGGCCGAGGCCGCGCCGGCGACGGTTCATGACCTGCCTCCTTGATAGGTGAGCACGTCGGCGAAGACTGTGGCTGTGTCCGCGAAAGTCTGCTGGGCGACGAAGAGGTCGTAGTACCGACCGGACGGCGGGATGTAGACGTCGACGGTTTGCGACGGCAGCGTGCCCTGCCAGACCGACAGCCCGTTCGGAAGCGACGTCCGGTGCACCTGTCCCAGGTTCAGGCTGTTGAGGACGCCACGGATCACGTCGGGCTTGCGCCCGTCGATACGGGCTTTGAAAGCACCGACCTGCAGGGACGCCTGCACGGCCGTGTTGAGGCGCACCGTGAAGACCTGCCCCTGCGCAACCAGGGACGTGGGCCCCGCCTTGGTGTAGGCGACCTCGGCGGTGAGCTCGCGCTGCAGCTGGAAGGTCTCGCCATTGACGGTGACCGTGGCCGGGGCGACTCGCGCGGGCAGCGCGACCGCCAGCTTGCCGCTTCCCTGTGACGCGCAGCCACCGAGCAGGAAGACGGACGCGAGGGTGAGCACGAGCACCAGGGCGAACGTGGGTGACTGGACGAGCACTCGGCGACGACGGAAGTTCCATGCCGGTCGGCGGGAGGGCTCCGGACCACGCCACAGCGCCGGGATCTCCCAGGTGTACGGGTCCCGCAGCGAAGCCCGCGCAGCGAACGTGACAACACGGTTCGTCGCGGACTGCGCGGTGACGACCCGCTTCGTCACCGATGCAGCCATCCGCTCGGCCGCTTCGGCGTCCTCAGCCCGGACGTCGCGCCGCAGGTCGCCCCAGAGCGCACGTGTCACCAGCCATGCCAGCTCTTCATGCTCTTCGTCCGTCGCGACGCAGTTGAGGAAGGCCAACGGAAGATCCCCGGTCGAACCGATCCGCAGGTCGTTCGCGACGTCACGGAATCCGGCGTACGCCGCAAGGATTCGCCCGGCAGGGTCTTGCCGACGCGCCCACCGCTGCCGACGGCCACGGCGGAGCAGCTTGACGAGACCGGGCCAGAACGTCCATGCGAGCGCCAATCCCACGAGGTAGGGCGCGAGCACCGACACCCACCAGCGCACGACGGTGTAGAGCTGCTGCGGGTTCTGTTCCTGGATCGGGACGTAGACGACCAGCGCGAGCTGCCGCGACGGCTGGATGTTCGACTTCGGCTTCTGCTGCGACAGGCTCGCTTCGGCATGCAAAGGGTGACCGATCAGCGGCACCCATCCGATTCCACCGAAGTACACCTCCAGCCAGTCGGACCCGTTCGAGGGATAGATGTCGTAGACGCCCGGCGACGTCGGAGTGTCGTTGAAGTAGCCGTAGCCGATGCGCGCAGGCAGCCCGGCCCAGCGCGCGAGCAATGCTTCGGCGCCCACGATCTGGTACGGCGACGCGGTGTGTCCGGCGAGCATGTCCGCGACGTCCTTCGGGCTGACGTTCGCCGGCACACCCGCGCCCTTGGCGATGACCGACTTGTACAGCGCCGTACGGAGGAACTGCACCCGGTCGAACGGGTTCTTCGGCGCCTGGGACAGCAACGTCGCCACGGCGGCCGGTGCGGGCGGCGCCTGGGTGAACTCGCTGAGCGCCGCCGGCGCCGGACCCGCCGTTTCCAGTTGCTTGGTGCTCGGCGCCGAGGCGGCAATCTCGCCGTACGTGAGCCCCGGCTTGGCGATGCCGGCCGTCTGCAGCATTTGAGTGCGGGGGTAGTAGGTGAAGGAGTTGCCGTTCACCGCGAACGACTCCGGCTCCGCGACGTTCGGCAGCACGTCGCCGCTCAGGTTGTCGATCCGCCACGTGACCTTCAGCTGCCCGTTCGCACCCAGGGACTGCACCGGCGGCGCCACCGGGACGCCGGCATCGGTGGGCACAGTGCCGGAGGCTGGCACCTTCTTGATCAGGGCCGGGTCGTACGGCGGCGTCTCCCAGCCGTTGTCGGCGTAGCCGTCGAGGACGCCGATGCGCACCGGCACCGCGGTCGGAGCCTCGAGAGTGAACAGCCGCTTGTTCGGCACCGGCGGGGGCATCTGCGGATGCCTCGGCGGCACTGCGACCGAGGGCGGGGCGGCCGGGAACAGGAACCCCGCCTGCGCAACGACAACGAGGACGAGACCCAGTCCGGTCATGACCGCCGCGGCACGCAGCAGGCGCCGCAGCTCGAAGCGTCTGGTCCCACTGCCGGCGTCGGGAGTCGACTCGCGCGACAGCTCGACGCCGTAGCTGACGGCGAGCGACGCGATGATGCACGCGAGGCCGACACCGGTGGACACGAAGTCGCCGCGCTTCGGCTGGATCATCGAGGCGGCGAACAGCAACGGCAAGGGGACGAACGTCGCGATCCGCGCTTGACCGCGTGAGGTGGCGATGGCCGCAGCGGTGCCGGCGACCAGCGCAGTCAGCAGAAGCAGCAGGAAGTGCCATCCCGGCAGGAACTTCACCGGAGCGAACTGCAGCCCGCCCATGCGGACCGCCTGGCTGATCAGGCCGGGCAGCGACTCGCCGTGCCCGGTGTAGGGCACGAGCAGGAGGGCGCCGACGACCAGTGTTGCCGGGACGAGCAGCAACTGGACGAAGGCCGGTCGCATCGAGCGGTACGACACCGCAACCACACCCGCGCCGAGCAGCGCGCCGAGCAGCGCGATGACGTGCGGGAACGCTCCGGCGAACACGGCGCTGCACATCCATCCCGCGCCCGCGCTGGACAGGAGCGCCGCGGCACCGATCATCATCGCCTCGCGCGGCGAGGCAACCGGTGTCGCGTCGTTCTCGTCGTCGTTGTCGAACCCTGTCGGGGACGTCGTCCCGGCGACCACCGCGTCCGCAGCGGCGACAGCCGGCGCCAGTTCCTCGCCGACTGCACCGTCGAGCTGGCGCGGCGGAGCCTCAATGGTCATCGGCGCGCCCCGGTGCCGTGGATGGTGGCGAACACGCGGTCCAGCGCCTGGTCGGGTCGTACCTCGACGAAGTTGCAATCCAGCGCACCGGCGCGCCGCACCGACGCCGGGTCCGACTCCTCCCAACGGACGAGCACAACCAGCACCGACGAGCCGCCATCGAGGAGCAGGCGCAGACTCTTTGCCACCTCGGCGCTGAGCTCGGGAACGATCAGGACGACGTGCGTGTGCGAGCGCGGCGAAGCAACGATCCGCGACATCATCGTCGAGAGCCGGACACTGCCTTTGCCGACGGTGGCGAGCGCGTCGAGGTAGGGGATCTGGGCACGGTTGCCGCGCAGCGACTTCACCATCTCGCCGCTGTTGGTGTAGGCCGTCACCGAGAACCCGTCCTTCAGGTGCCGGACGCCGAGCGAGGCGGCCGTGCGCACTGCCGTCTCGAATGTCTCGGAGGGTTCACCGCGCGAGTGGTGACGTTCGTCGGTGTCGAGGATGAGCGTGACCCGGTCCGTCACGCCCTGCTCCGACTCCCGCACCATGTAGCGCGAGACACCGTCGACCGGGTCCCAGGTGCGGGCGGCCGCACGCCACATGATGCGGCGCGGGTCGTCGCCGGGCTGGTAGTCGCGCATGCCGTAGAACTCGAAGCCGGTGGGCCACGGCTTCGCGACCGGCGGACGCACCGGCGGGTCCTCCCACTCCCGAGACAGCACGCGGTCGTGCACGGACTCCGTGCGCGGATGCACGATGATCTTCACCGGGTCGGCAAGCCGGATCCGGCGCCGGGACAGCCCGAACGCGTCGCCGGTGATTGCGACGAGTGGACCGATCTCGTACACGCCGCGCAGGGTCGGCACGAAGCTGTAGGTGTGCGTGACCTCGTCGCCGGCGGGGATGGTGGCGACCGGTACGCGCGCCGACGGCCCGAACGCGCCGGGGATCTCGTCCTCGAACATGATGCTGCTCACCCGCCGGCGCGCGGTGACGGCCACGTTGACGTCGAGTCGCTGTCCCTCCCTCACCCTGGTCGGCAGATCGGCGCGATGCGCGTCGAGCGGCAGTTTGCGGCGGGCCAGCGCGACCGAGGCGACAACCAGGAGCAGAAACCCGTAGGCAAGGAACGTCATCGGCCGGCTGTGCACGATGCGCGCCACGACGACGCCGACGACAACCACGCCGGCCAGGCTGAGCCCGGCGACCGTCATGCCGAGCTGTCGCTCCAGGCGCAACGCGAACGAGCCCGCCGGGACGGAGCCGGCGAGGCTGGAGCGGCTGAACGGCGCTGGCATCGGAAGTCGGTGGCCTTAGCGGGATGCGGACGAGGCGGGGACGTGGGCGGGCGTCGCGGTCGCGTGCACAGCGCCGTCCTCGGCGGGGAACGGCGCGGCCGTGGCGCGCGTCTTGGGTGCGGCCCGAAGCGACCCGACCGGTGCCTTCACCCGGGACAGCAGGCGGTCGACGACGGCGTCCACCGTCTCGTCACGCAGCACAGCGTCCGCCGTCAGCACGAGCCGGTGGCCGAGGACGTGCGGCGCGAGCGCACGGACATCGTCCGGTACGACGTCGTCACGACCTTGCGACGCGGCGGCGGCACGCGAGGCGCGTAGCAGCGCGAGCGAGGCGCGCGTCGACGCACCCATGGCGAGTGCGGGATCGGTCCGGGTCGCGGCGACGAGGTTGACGATGTAGTCCTTGACCGAGTCGTCGACGCTGACGTCGTTCGCCCACTCGATCATCGCGAGCAACTCGTCCGTCGACGTGACCGCACCAAGGTCGGCGATGGCCTCGCGCTTGCCGCTGGTGTCGAGCACCTCCCGTTCGGCCTTCAGGTCGGGATAGCCCATCGTCAGCCGGAAGAGGAACCGGTCGAGCTGCGCCTCGGGCAGCGCGAACGTGCCCGCGAGCTCGATCGGGTTCATCGTCGCGAGCACGAAGAACGGCTGCGGCAGGGGGCGAGTGACGCCGTCGAACGAGACGCGACGCTCCGCCATCGCTTCGAGCAGCGCCGACTGTGTCTTCGGTGTGGCGCGGTTGACCTCGTCGACCAGGAAGACGTTGGCGAACACCGGGCCCTCGCGGAAGACGAAGTCGCCGGTGTGCCGGTCGAGCACGCTCGAGCCCGTGACGTCGGTCGGCAGGAGGTCAGGAGTGCACTGGATACGGGACACGCTCGCGTCGATCGACTGCGCGATCGCGCGGGCGAGCATCGTCTTGCCGGTGCCGGGCATGTCCTCGAAAACGATGTGCCCGTCGGCAGCCAGTGCCGTCAGCGCGAGCCGGATCATCTCGTCCTTGCCCTTGATGACCTTCCCGATGTTGCTGACGATCTCCTCGAACCGCTCCTGCACGGTGGTGCGCGACAGCGCTCGCCGCGCCTTCGGTGTCGGGTTCGAGTTCGTGGAACGACGGGTGGGCGGCACGGGACTCACCTTTCTGCGGACGTCAGAAGAGCAGTGACGGCCGTCGCGGCCGTGTGGCCGGAGCGAACGATCACGTCGTCGGATGCGGACAGGTAGGACCGGACGACGTCCGGATGGTCGACGACCTCCGCCACCGGGCCCGCGGCGATCACACGGCCGAGATGCATGGCGACGAGCTGGTCCGAGATCGAAGTGATCAGCGGCATGTCGTGCTCGATGACGACCACCGCGGCTCCGGTCTCGGAGACGAGCCGCGTCAGCAGCGGCGCGATCTGCTCGGTCTCTGCCTGCGCGAGGCCGGAAGCCGGCTCGTCGAGCAGGAGAACGGCGGGTTCGGTCGCGAGCACGCAGCCGATGTCGACCATGCGGCGCGTCCCGGTGGACAGTTCGTTGACGAACTTGTCGGCGTAGGCATCGAGGCCGAGGAGGCTGATGACGCGCTCGACGCGGCGGGCGATCCGCCGCTCGGTACGTCGGACCGGCGGGGCCCAAACCGCTGCAAGCGCTGCGCTGCGTAGGCCGAAGTGTCGTTCGAACGCGACGGCGAGGGTGTCGGCGACGGTGAGCGAGGGAAACAGCCGTACGTCTTGGAACGACCGCGCCAGCCCGAGCCGCGCGCGCACATGCGGTGGAAGGTTGGTCATATCGCGACCGGCGAGCTCGACCGAGCCGCCGCCGGTGCGGTGCAGCCCGCTGATGACGTCCATCAGCGTCGTCTTGCCGGCGCCGTTCGGGCCGATGATGCCGACGATCTCGCCGGCGTGTGCGCTGAGGCTGACGTCGTCGAGCGCCTGCACTCCGCCGAACGTGGCGCTGACACCGCGGACCGACAGCGCAGGCCGCTCCGCGTCCGTATCGCCGCCGCCGACGGCACTGGTTCGCCGAGCAGTGCCGGCGGTAAGCCGTCCGCCCGCGCTCGCCGCGGTGCCCATGAACACCGCCCGGACGAGATCGGGCCGCCCGAGCAGCTCCGTCGTCGGTCCGTCGAAGCGGATCTCGCCGCGCTCCATGAAGACCGCGCGCTCGGCGACGGTCAGCGCAACGTTGACCGACTGCTCGACGAGCACAATGGTGACGCCGCGCTGCGCGAGCAGGCGCACAGTCTTGAGCAGTTGCTCGACGATCGCCGGGGCCAGGCCCAAAGACAGCTCGTCGATGAGCAGCAGCCGCGGCTCCATCAGCATCGCCTGTGCGACGCCGAGCATCTGCTGCTCGCCGCCGGACAGGTTGCCGGCCAGTGCGTCGCGTCGCTCGCGAAGCACCGGGAACATCTCGTAGACCTCGTCGACGTGGGCAGCGGCCTGGTCGTCCTTCTCCGGCCGCAGCCAGAGTGCGGCCTGCAGGTTGTCGGCGACGGACATCGTCGGGAAGACGGCCTTGCCGCCTGGCATCATCACGACGCCGTGCGCGGCCTTCTCGTCGGCCGGCATGTGCGTGACATCCCGACCGTCGAGGAAAACCGCCCCGGTGGCCAGCGGTGTTATGCCGGCGATGGCACACAGCAAGGTCGACTTGCCCGCACCGTTGGTGCCGACCAGTGCCACGACCTCGCCTTCGTCGACGTCGAAGTCAACGCCGAACAGCACCTGCACGCCGTCGTACGAGACGTCCAAGTCGCGACAGACGATCATCTTCTGCTTGCCCGCCTCGCGCGCCCGACGCACCTCTTCTTCCGCCGCTCCGCTCGCCAGCGCACTGCGGATGTCGCGATCGAGGCCGGGCCCGACACCGAGCAGCACGATCCCGCCGAGCGCGACCGCCGGGGCGAAGATGAGGAAGTACATGTTGAGGCTGGCGTTGGCGAACATGCCGTTGTAGACGACGAGGAACAGCACGATGCCGAGCAGGATGAACGGGCTCATCGACTGAACACCCAGCCCGCGGATCCGCGCCGGGATCACGAGCGAGATGAGGATCGTCAGCCCTGGCGTCAGCAACGCCGCGGTGAAGCCGACAGGAAGAGACAGCAGGACCGTCAGCCAGAGGCTCGGCGCGAACGCGATCGCGGCGAAGATCCCGGCTTGGGCGAAGACGACTGCGGCCCACAGCGTCATCAGCCGTGCCGGCCGGTCGGCCAGCAACCTGTCGGCAACCGGCCCTGAGAACACGATTCCGAGCAGCCCCGCGAAGGCGAACAGGGTCAGGATGTAGCCGCGCTCGCTGGTGCCGACGTGGAAGTGGTCGCGGTAGTAGAGCGGCAGCACCACGGCCGTGAGCTCTGCGCCGCCGAAGGTCAGGAACATCACCGACAGCCAGATCCGGCGCATCGTGTTGATCGCGGCCGCTGCCCGCCACGACTCGGCCCAGCTTGGCGGCGGTGCGGAGTTGGCCGGGTCGTCGGGGTCCAGGCCGGCCTCGATGCGATCGAGCAGGCCGCGCTGTGGTTCGCGCAGCCGGAGCGCGGCGACGCTGACGACCGCGGTGAGGACCCCGAGGACCGCGAAGACCGCGCGCCATCCCGCGACGGCCGCGATCCCTGAGCTCAACGTCGGCCCGGCGACTGTTCCGAGTGAGACGGCCGCGAACGCGAGGCTGAAGGTGCGCGCTCGCTCCGACGGTTTGTAGTAGTCGGCCATGAGCGGGTAGGTCGGCGGTCCATGCAGCGCAGACGACAGCCCGACGACACCGCGGGAGACGCCGAGCAAGCCGATGCCGCCCGCGAGCGCGGCCACGAACCGGCCGATCGACGCAAGCGCCAGGCCGGGCAGGAACAACCACAGCCGCTTGACTCGGTCGACGGCGTATCCGGCGAAAGGCCCGACGATCAGGACCACGACGACGAAGGCCGACACCAGATTGACCATGAACCGCGTGTTGGCGTGGAAGCTCGCCTGCACGTCCGGCAGCAGCACGCTGACGGCCTGGGTGTCCCACGCGCCGAGGAATCCGACCGCGGTGAACACCAGCAACGGCAGTCTCGGGCCCGTGAAGGCACGGACGCTGAAGTTGCTCGAGAACGTCGCGCGCAACTGGCGACGCACGGACGGGCGCCGCTCCTCGGCCACGAGGTCGGCCGGCCAGTTGCTGCTCCAGCTCTCGCCAAGCTGGAGCTCTCGCGCCGTTGGAACCAGCGCGCGAGCCGGCTCGTCGTTGACGAGGTTCTGCAGTTCGGTCATGACGACCTCGGGCTCTGACTGCTGACGGCGTCGGGGCGGGCAAGCCACTGGTCGGGCAGGCGGTAGACGCGCGGGATGAAGACGGTGCCGCCACCAGTGCGGACCTTGGGCCGGATCGGCGCGACCTGGTTCTCCCATGCGGCCGCGCCGGCGTCAGTGAACAAGCTGGGTACGACGATGCGGTAGCGGTAGGCGACCCGGCGCAGGAACGCGTCGCGCCCCCGGAAGACGAGCATGCCGACGCCGCCCGGCATGAACCGGATGATGCCGAAGCCGACGATGCCGATCACGAGGTATTGCGCGGGCAGGTTGACACCGCCGATCTGCAATCCGCCGAAAAGCGCCACACCGAGCAGCGGCGCCGGGATCGACCCGAGGCCGCCGATGACGACGCAGAGGAACAGCAGCATGCTCTGATCGGGCCCGAACGACGTCGCGTTGACGCCATGCTGGCTGTAGGCGAACATCGCGCCGCCGATCGCCGAAACGAACCCGGCCAGGGCGAAGGCCCCGAGCTGCGCGCGGACGAACGGTACGCCGAACAGCTGTGCTGCCGTCTCGTTGTCGCGGATGGCGAGCAATGTCCGCCCGACCCGGCTGCGACGGATTCCGACCAGTGCGATGACCGTGAGAGCGAGCAGCACGAGGCAGAAGTAGTAGAAGGAGCGTCCGTCCTCGAGGCTGAGGCCGAGCAGGTCCGGCCGCCCGACGATCGAGCGCAGATGCTTGCCGAGGGCGTTGGGGTTCACGAGGATCTCGGCGACGGCGTACGCGAACGCGAGGCTGGTCACCGCGAAGTGCAGCCCGCGCAAGCGCAGCGCCGGCACGCCGAGGGCAACCGAGCAGACGGCGCCGAGGAGACCACCCACCAGCAGCGCGATCAGGAACGGAAGATGGGTGGCACCGACGACATACGCACCGACGGCCGCGATCCCGACCTGTCCCAGGCTGATCTGCCCGGCCCACCCGGTCAGCACGAGGACGGACACACCAAAGATTCCGGTGATGGCCATCACCGCGGCGAGGTTGGTCTGGCCGACGTTGAGGATCCATGGTGCGCCCAGCGCGACGACGATCCCGGCGATGATCAGGCCGCGCCGCCATGACCGGACCGGGGCGAGGGACTTCAGCTCACGAGGAGTGGGGCGCGTCTCGCGCGTCGCGTTCCATCCGCCGGCCGCAATCGTTTCCGCGCGCGACCGCTGCGACGTCTGCGCCAGCAGCACCAGGAGGACGAGCCCGAACACCACGCCCGCCACGACGTAGGTCGACTTCTGCGACCAGAGCACCGCTTCTTGCATCACGCCGACGACCAGACCGCCTGCCGCAGCAAGCGGCAGGCTGACGAACCTCGCGAGAACGCAGACGGCGAGAACGTAGACGAGGATCTCCGTCGTGAAAGGGTCGGACGTGCCGAACAACACGGCGTTGCCGGCGTACATCGCCGTGACCACTCCGCCGATGCCGGCGAGCGCGCCGATGATCCACCACAGCCGACCGGTCACGCGGCTCACGGCGATGCCGACGGTCAGAGCCCGCTGCGGGCTTTCGGCGGCGGCACGCAGGGCGACACCGGTACGCGATCGGTAGAGCAGGAACATGACGGCGGCGACAGCGAGGACCGACGCAACCACCGTGACGAGGTCGGTAGGACCGAAGTGCGCGGGGCCGACGACCCATTGGAAGTGGAACGGCGGCACCAGGCTGCGGAACAGCACCTCGGGCGAGACGGGCTTCTTCGGCTTGTGCGTGTGCGACGAGATCTCACCGGAGATGCCGGCCACCACGACGGCGACGAAGAGGGTGCCGACGCTCGCCACGATGCGGGGCGCTGCCTCGAGCCGCTTGATGATGCCGACGTAGACGAGCCACGACACCAGCGCAGCGAAGCCGACGCCGGCGACGACCGAGATGGCGTAGTTGAGGTCGAGGGCCCAGCCGTGCCTCGCGGTCTTCGGAATGCACGCGCCGCAGACGCTGTGGCCGAGGTTGAGAAAGGTTTGGTACTTGACGAACAGTGCGAACAGAACGCCGCCGCAGGCTCCGATCTGGACCTGGCCGAAGTTGATGATTCGGTTGCCGCGGTAGGTGAGCACGAGCCCGACGGCGTTGAGCGCCAGGATGCACCCGTTGACAAGCCCCGCGGCATAGATGCCGGCGGGCGCTCGCGTGGGCAGGAACTGGATGCCGAGCAGGATGGCGAGGAGCGTGACGACGCCGGACCGGGCGGCGATCTGCTCGGCCAGCTTGAGCCGGAACGGCCTGGCCGGGGCCGTCAAAATCTGGCTCCCGTGTTGCAGGTGCCTGCGAAGAGGACCTTGTTGGCATTGAGCTTCGGCCAGTGGTTGAGAAGGAACCGCCTGCCGTTGTCGACGTAACAGTCGGTGCCCGGACCACCGGAGTTGGCGGTGTCGGGTTCGTTCGAGTTGTTGTCCCACCACCACACGGCGCTGTCGGTGGTCATGGTGGGGCTGCCGTTGTTGAAGCCGACCGCTCCCGGCTGCGTGTAGAACGTCGGGTTCGGGAAGACGGCCTTGCGCAGGCCTGCTGCAAACGTCTCGGGTGTCAGGTGCGGGCCGGCCATCTGGATCCCGGACGCCATGATCAACAGAGACCGGTAAGGCTCGAGGTTGTTGGCCCGGTTGATGTCGCTGTAGTCCCACGCGAAGGTCGGGTCGACCGAGTTGACGGCCCAGTAGACGGGCTGGTCGACGAGCGGCGTGCTCGGCGGTTGCTCGGTCAGCCCGAACGCGTGCGCGAGCTGTGGTGGGTTAGCCGCGACTTTGATGAAGTAGGGGTCGTCCGAATAGCCGTAGGAGGAGAAGAGCCACTCGGGTTCGTACTGGGCGGCCTCGGCCGAGGACATCACGCTCGCTGCGCCGGTGTTGGCGCAGAGGCAGTAGATGCTGGTGACCTTGTCGGCCTGGAATTTCGCGATGACTTCCGTGTTCGACGCCGTCGTGTTGTAAAAGACGTCTCCTGGTGCGGGCGCCGCGCCGCACTTGGCCAGCTCCTGGATCAACGGCTTCGGGTTGGTCGGGTCGTCGGCAAGGTAGGTGTTCATGAAGATGCCGAACTTGCGCTTGGTGTTCTGGAAGGCGACACCGGCGTGGGCGGCCGGGTAGCCCGCGAGCTGGTTGCACGTCCACTGGCCGAGGTTCTGGAAGATGTCGTTGGCATTCATCAGGTAGCCGAACCCGGTGGTCGGGTAGGGCTGTGCGTAGCTGCCGTCGGAGTCGGCGTAGACGACGTGCAGCCGGGTCATCTCCTGGCGGTACCAGGTGCCGAGTGAGCTGTGGTAGACGAGTGCGCCGAAGGGCTTGTATGTGGCGTAGTCGTTGTCGGCGTCGGCCTTCTGGCTGGCGGCGTCGGAGTTGCCTCCGGTGCTCGACGGCTCGATGTTGAGATGGCGTCCGTAGAACTGAAAGTGCTGGTTGAAGAAGGTCTGCAGATCTTGGTAGATCTGCTTCCCGTAGGTTCCCGTCGGAGCCACGATGTTGATCTGGTTGCCCGTCACGCCGAACGAGGTGGCGCCGCCGTTGTTGCCCTTCCAGTAGGGGATGCACGGGGGTGACTGCGGGTCCAGGATCTGCCGCGGCGGGCTTCCGACGCACTGGAACTGAGCCGGGGCCACTGGCGGCGTTGAGCTTTGCGTCGGCGTCGCCGAGGGCGGCTTCGGGCCGCCGCCGGGCCCGTGGCCACCGAGCACGTTGCCCCTGCCGGAACCAAGTCCCTGTTGGCCGGCTTGATTCGGCGGCGGCTTCTTGATCTGGTGCACGGCACCGGGAGCAAACGCCGCAACCGCGGGGGGCGGCGGCTGGTGAACGCTCAGCGCGAGTGTCGCGAGCAGGATGACCAGCACCGCCGCCGCGGAGCCATAGACGAGCCCGGTCGACTGACCTGGGCGCGACCTACGCTTTGCGGCCACGGGCCCCTCTCCACGCGGGCGGACGGGTATTGAACGATCGTTCGGATGCGCAAATTAGAGGAAAGCCGGATGTAGTGTCAACGGACGTATGAAGGGCAACGGATCTCGACATCGGGTGAACGATCGTTAGAATGCCGTTTCGCGCAATTGACCCGAGGAGAGGCATTGGTCAGGCCCGTTGAGCCATCCGCGCCCGAGACCTCGGGCCAGGGCCTTCTGCCACCGAGCACCGAGCTCTCCGACGCACGGCGACGGCTGTTCGAGACCGCGATCGTGCTGTTCGGCGAGCGGGGATTCCACGGCGTTTCCGTCCGCGACCTGACGAGTGCCCTCGGCCAGCAGAAGGCGGCACTCTACGGTCACGCGACGTCGAAGCAGGACCTTTTGTTCCAGCTCGTGCTGATCGGCTACCGCGAGCACCTGCGCCTGCTGCAGGCCGCCGTACGCGCCGCGGATGACGACGCCGTCAGCCAGCTGCGCGCGCTAGTTCGCGCGCATGTGCACTTCCACTTGTCGTACCCAGCCGCGGCGCGCGTCGGGACACGGGAGGTGCGAGCGCTGACACCGGAACACAGCGCGACGGTCGGAGCCGTGCGTCAGCAGACGCAGGATCTCTTTCTCAGTGTCGTGCGTCGCGGGCAGCAAGAAGGCGTCTTCCACGTCAAGGATGTCGAGCTCGCGGTGCTGGCGATCGCGGGCATGGGCATTCGCATCGCCGAGTGGCAGGACCGCGTCATCAGGGATCCGAACTACCTCTGCGCCAACTACGAGGACTTCGCCTTGCAGATCGTGCGAGCCAGCCAGGGCGAGGCAACCGCGGCGGCTGATTCGGTTCGGCTGGTTCGTCGTCGACCGCGCTGAAGAAGCTCAGGCGGTCCGCGTTCAGCTCGACAGAAGTCGCTCGCTCGTGTCGGCGGCGAGTCCGCCGAGCAGCGAACTTCGGTGAGTTCGCCATGCACCGAGAACATGGTCGGCGAACTGCGACTCCGTCCAGGCGAGAGCATCCGCACCGAACAGAATCAGCGGCGCGGACGATGGCTGCTGTTCGACGAGACCGGCCGCCAGTTGGTCGGCGGCCACGTTCTGGTGATGGGCGTCGGCGACGACGTGGACGTCGAAGAAGTGACTGGCCGCCTGCGGCGCACCGAGCCGGCGTAACGCCGCTGAGTAGGCCGACATCACCGGCACCGAGCTCATCTCGAACGAGGCGAGGTGACCGACCATGGCGGGCAGCCAGGAACGATGTAAGCCGAAGAACGAGACAAGGTTGACCGTTGCCAGGGTGACGCCGGGCAGCAGGTTGAGGTAGGAGCCGTAGCGGCTGTCAAGGTTGAGCAGGGACAGCGTGAGTGCGTACAGGTTCTGGTGAACGTCACGTTCGACACCTTCGCCGTACTCCCCGGACTGGATCTCTGCGAGAGCCGCCTTGGACCGACCGCCGAGGCGCGGTAGCGCCCAGGTGTGTGGGTCCGCCTCCTTCAGTTGCCAAGCCGAGCGGTGCACGCAGATCTCGCGCAACTGTTCCCAGCTGGCCTCCGCCTCGCAATAGCTGGCCAGGGTCGGCTCGTCAGCGGGCTCGGTACGACGCCGCAGCGCCTCCGCGACGTCCGACGGCGGCGACGGCATAGGCACGGCGTCGCGCAGCCGCTCGACGAAGGCCAGCTCGAGGTGCTGTCGCGCGGTCAGGAGTTCCGGCTGCCACTCCCAGTTGTCGTCCACGCCTTGCAGTCCTCGGTAGTGCAATTCGTAGAGCAGGTAGAGCGCCAGGGCGCTGTCGTCACCGGTGACGGGGTCGTCGGTGGCCGCCGGCGGCAGGGAGCATCGCCCTGGTTGGCGATTGAGGGTGGTCAGGACCCACTCGGTGCGCGGACCACGAGCCTGTGGCAGCGGGGCGGGTCCGTACGCCTCAGGCGGCAGGACATCGCCGTAGTCGCGCAGTTCCGGCTCGGTCATGCACCTGCTATTCCCCGGTGATCATCCGCCGAACTCGCACAGGTAGGGCAGTCGTAGAGCCGGCGACCACGCATACGTAAAGCAAGCCCGGGCACGTTCCCCTCATGCGAGTCGTGACCTGGCAGGGAAAGCGCGACATCCGTGTCGAAGAGGTCCCTGACCCGACCATCCAGCAGCCGACCGATGCCAGGCGCTGAGCGAGTTGCCGGCCGACGCCGCGCGCCTTCCACTGCCCATCGCTGGCTCTCGCCGTGCCCACCCGTTCTGACATGCGGTGACCTCGCCAGCGGTCTGGGCGATCGTCAGGTTCGGCGGCCTCGCCGTCATCACCTTCGCCGCGGCTCTCCAGCGCGGGTCCGTCACGTCGCGGCAGCAGTGATGTCCGCTATCGAAACAGTCGTACCCGCCGCGGTAGGTCTCGCGGTCTGCACGACAGCACACGCACCGGCATCGGGCCGCCGGTCGCAGCAGTCGGGTTCGCCATGGCCCTAACCGGCGTCCTTGGGCTAACGCGATACACCGACGCCGGAACGTGACGCGTGTGCGTCAGCTGTACATCATCTTCGTCAATAGACATCCGCGCGATTGTCGATGGCCATGATGATGACCAGTCACTGACCGTTGTCGATGCGGTGCAGTGCGCAAGCAGGTGCAGTGGCGACGGGTTGCAGCCGACCCACAGAGTTTCTGCAATTGAAGCGAGACGTCGCCGCGGGCCGCTCACGAGTTGACCCCGCATCCAGCCGGCCCTTCAGGCAGGCAGAGCAACCTCGCCTCTGAGCCGGGAAAGGTATATCGTGGGGCGATAGAGTGTGCTGGGAGGGTGCGATGCCCGGACCCTGGGCCTGGACCCTGATCGTGATCGCCGCTTACGCCGCCGTCTTCATCGCCGTCATTCGCGGTCTGATCGACAGCGTCGACGGGATAACTGAACGACGCAGCGAATGTGGGCGCGTGGCGACACTGCCGCTGCGCCGCCACCAGTGCTGGCACTGCCGCCACCCCGCCCGGTGGATCTCGCGTCCTCCTCGCACCGTCGTGCACTGACCCGGGACTCGCCCTGCGCGGCAGAAGCCCAAGTCGATGACAACGGTTTCCAAGCATCGACGCGACGGTGGCATCGCGCTCGGAGCGTACGCCGCCATCCTCGCGATCGTGACCCTGACGGGACTGGGTGCGCTCGCGGTCGCACTCGGCCAGCCGCTGTTGTTTCCGAGCATCGGGCCCACGGTGATGGTGCTGGCAGAACGACCGCGCAGCGCATCCGCCCATCCGCGCAACGTCGTCGTCGGGCACGCCGTCGGTGTGGCGGCCGGAGTCGCCTCACTGCTGCTGTTCGGCCTTTGGCACGCGCCGGCCGTTACCCTGGACGGCATCACCGCGGCACGCATCGCTGCCGCAACGGTGTCAGTGGCACTGACCGCATTCGTGCTGCAGACCGTACACGCTCCACATGCACCTGCCGGCGCAACCACGCTAATCGTGAGCCTCGGGCTAATGAAGACGGTCCCCGAATTACTCGCAATACTGGCTGCGATCGCGTTCGTCACCATGGTCGCTACGGTGTCGAATCGCGTCACCGGCAACAGGACACGACTTGACGAGTCGCGTGAACCGACGCCGCTACCGGACCCCGCCCCGAACACTCCTGCGCCAAGGCGAGGAGCCAAGCACAACTCGGACCAAGCAGCGGTGAGCAATTAACGCCGGCATTGGTCAAGGCCGACGCCGCCCACGATTCCGTCATCATCGACCCCTACGGGCGGATACTGGCATTGGAGTTACCTGGGTTACCTCGCCTCTGGTCCGCGATGCACACACCGCAACAGATATTCGTTGGACCTGGCCACCAATCTTCGGATGGAGTCGGCGCGTGATCGCCGACATCGCTATTGGGTGGCGACTGCATCTCGAAGATCACGAGATGGTCGATCTGAGCACTTCTCATGGTGGTAACGCACAGGCCGGCTGGTGGGACCGAATCCGAGCTGCTGGCTGCGAGTGGCTACACGTCGACTTCCTGGACGAGCTGACCCCGTTCTACTTCGACGCTTGCGGCTTTCGGCCGACGGCCGCAGGTCTAGTGCGGCTCAGAGACGACACCTAACGCACCGCACAAGGACACCCCCACTGCAGCCGCGGTGTCATCAAGCTGCAGGTGGCCGAAGCTCACCTACATAGGGCTCAGCGAGGCCACCTGTTCCGCGCGCGCTAGGTACTTTCGTTGTTCCTCAAAGTTGTCGACCGACCTGCGCTCCAGCGCTACCTGGACGCAGCACGCGTAGGTCCAGCCGGCGATACGCCGCGGGTCGAGACTCAGACGATCCGAAAAGAAGGCAACCTGCTCGCGCGCGTTCCGCAGGTCGCGCAGCGACAGGACTTGCTTCACATCAAACGCCGGGTCACCCACCACCGGATATGGATCGATCGCCAACCATCCACGTTCGGATAGCACAGCATTGCCTGGCCCTAGATCGCCATGGAGCAAGACGGGATCGGCAGACGATGAGAGCAGGGAGGTGAACAGCGCGTCCGCCTGCACAACGAAGCCCCGATCGAACGGCTGCTCGAAACGCTCGTACTGGTCCCACATCGTCTGGCGGAAACGCTCCACCAACCTGTCGAGCGGCTCGAACGCATCCGGGTCGGGGAGAGCCACCGCATGCAGGTCGGCAAGAACCGACGCGACGACCTCGTTTCCGGTGGCGGCGTCGAGCTCGTCACCCGTCGTACCAGGCACGCACCGCTCGACCAGCAGCGTCTGACTCGCGTCGTCGGACTCCAACAGACGCACCGCACCGCGACCAGCCCAATGCCCGAGCGCCTTCCCCTCCCATCGGGAATTACCGCTTCTGCCCGGACACGAGACTTTCAACGCCGCCTCGCTGCCGTCCGCTCGACGTACCGGCGCAGCCCAGCTGACATTCCCGCCCGGCTCGAACGGTGCACCGACCTGCAACTGCCAAACGCGCGCCGCTTCCGCGACCAGGTCCGGCAGCCGCTCCAGCCACTCACGCCCAACCTCGCCGAAGTACAACCCCATGCATGATCGAAGGCGATTCGGAATCGGAAACGCCTTCGTCATCGATCAACCCCCGTGCTCCCTGGACAGCACCTACGAGTTCTGTTTCGACCGCACCCACCGTCGTGGGACCTCGTCGCCCGTTGGCACCTGGGCGCTGTTAATGGTGGCTAAATCGTCTGCACCGATCCCAGCGAGAGCGAGGAGCCGCTGTACAACGGCGTTCTTGTGCCGCCCGTACTCTAAGAGGTCGCTAGCAATGGCCGCACCCTCGCGCTTCACCGCCGCGTACTCATCGCGCAGAGACCGGTCGCTGCGCAGGAGGTCGCGGAGCGCAAGATGATTCCTGAGGGAGAGCGAGCCGTTCACGATCACGTAGGTGGCGGTCCCAAGAACGCTTCTACAAGCCTCCCGAGTCGCCCTCGAAAAGCTGCGGCAGAGCATCGCGGAGTCCGGGCGACCCCAAGAACGCGTCGAAGAGGCCAAGCTCGTCGAAGCGGTTGCGCGAGGCGAACCAGCCAGAGGTCGCGTCATCCTGTACCGCGAAGGTCGCAGTGAGCGCGCCGCAGTTGACGTGGGTCTCGTGAAGCCGGGCGAGGAGGACCTGGCAGGCATCACCGATGTGCGGCTGGTAGACAAACCGGAGTCGACGCGCCGAGTCGATCGCCTCCTGGAGAGAGGGTCGCCGTGCGTCCCAGTCGATGTCCTTCCATGAGTCAGCCACGCCGACACTGCGGTGGAACTCCATTGACCGCTTTGCTGGTATTGCCGTCGTTACTGGATGCGCCCGCAGGGGTGATGATCGAGGCGCGGACCGCCGGCGAGATCCAACTCCTCCTGTTGTGTGTGCCGCGGATAGCGTCTGAGGAGTGAGCAGCGGTGATCCGGACAAGGCGGTCGCAGACCGGCCGTTGACCATGCCGGCGAGGTGTCGGCTCGAGCTGCACGCGCCGCTCCGGACCGAGATTCTGGCTGCGCACGCAGCCGCCTTGGCGGCGGGTGAGGCGGGGTACCTCGACCCAGCTACCGGCTTGTTTGTTCTGACCGCACAATATTTGGCGGACCGGGGTTTCTGCTGCAGGCGGGGCTGCAGGCACTGCCCTTACACCGACGACGACGGTGCGTTGTGACCGTTCGCGCGTGGATGAGCTGGTCGAGCGGCAAGGACAGCACGTTCGCGCTGCATGTGGCGCGCGAAAAACTCGGTCTGCACGTCGTTGGGCTGCTCACAACGATCAACTCGACGGCCGATCGCGTTGCCATGCACGCCGTGCGCCGTACCTTGCTGGACCAGCAAGCGGCGGCACTCGACCTGCCCGTGCATGCCGTCGAACTACCCTGGCCCTGCCCCAACACTGTCTATGAGCAGCAAATGGCGGCTGCGGTTCAGGCCGCGCGTGAGGCAGGCGTCACACACATGATCTTCGGTGATCTGTTCCTCGAAGACGTCCGCGCCTATCGGCAGGCCATGCTCGCAGGCACCGGGATCGAACCCGTGTTCCCGCTCTGGAACCGCCCGACCGACGCCTTGGCCGGGGACATGCTCGAAAGCGGCATCAGGGCCATCATCACTTGTGTCGACCCCACACAAGCACCGTCAGATCTGGTCGGACGATGGTGGGACGAACAGCTGCTCGCACAACTTCCCGCAAGCGTTGACCCCTGCGGAGAACGCGGCGAATTCCACACCTTCGTCGTCGACGGGCCTGGGTTCACCGAAGCACTGGACGTCACTATCGGCGACATTGTCCATCGCGACGGGTTCGCTTTCGCCGACGTCGTCGCGGCGTCATGAAACCCGCCGTCGTGGCGACTGTACGACTGGACATGCCGCCCTAACCATTGGCGCGAGCCTCGACCACGGTTGCGTTCGTTAGCTCGCCGCCATCTCGTGGAGTACACGTCCGAGGTTGACCTGGGCAATGCGCAGCATCGGCGCTCGGTCAGGGAAGTCGCCTTGGAGCAGGCGAAGCGGTCCGGCCACCAGTGAGAGGTAGAGCGCCAGGCGGTAGAACCGGAGCCGGTCGGGATCGAGCTCGGGCGCTTGGAGTCGTGAGTACCAGGATCCAAACCTGATTTGCAGGAACACGTGCTCCCATTCGACGTCGAAGAACATGACGCCCTCGATGTCGATCAGAACCGGAACGTTCTCTCGGGAGAGCAGCACGTGGTCGGGGCCAAGTTCGCCGTGCACAAGGTGGAAGTCGTGCCGAGGTTGAATTCCCTCGCGTCTCCTCCCCAGCGCCGCCTCGACGGCCGGCTCCACTTGTCGCAATTCGGGGACTTGGTCGGCGGCGAACCGCAGGTCGTCAACGGCGCGGGCCATCACGATGTCCTCGGGCAAGGCCGAGGTGGCCGCTGACCGGTTCGGGTCGGTCACTTTGCCGCAGCGAGGTGATGCCAGCGCGTGCATCCGCTTCAGGTCCGCCCCGAACAACTGCAGCGCCGCTTCAGCGTCGGCCCCGTCGGTCTGCAGCAGCGCCTCCAGGGGCCCGCCGGTGAGGTCCTCGACGAGCGCGAACCCGACGTCGGGTTCGCGCTCGTCGAGGACCTCACCGGCGGGCCCCTGGAGGCGCT
>Ga0070658_10000209_pt1 | contig 51813 bp, 50 predicted proteins | sample KBSC13metaG_FD_64664 | JGI IMG/M metagenome (GOLD analysis project Ga0070658, IMG submission 64664) | Corn rhizosphere microbial communities from Kellogg Biological Station, Michigan, USA - KBS C1-3 metaG | ecosystem: Host-associated > Plants > Roots > Rhizosphere > Soil ...
TCTGCACGATCGAACCGAATGTGGGCAATGTGGCCGTGCCCGATCCGCGGCTGGACAAGCTTGCGGCGATCGCCGGTTCGGCCAAGATCATCGAGACCCAGCTTGCCTTCGTCGATATCGCCGGGCTGGTGCGCGGCGCGTCGAAGGGCGAAGGCCTGGGCAACCAGTTCCTCGGCAATATCCGCGAGGTCGACGCGGTCGTCCATGTCTTGCGCTGCTTCGAGGACGGCGACGTCACCCATGTCGAAGGCAAGATCGACCCGATCGCCGATGCCGAGACGGTCGAGACCGAATTGATGCTCTCCGACCTGGAAAGCCTGGAAAAGCGCGTGCCCAATTTTGCCAAGAAGGCGGCGCAGGGCGACAAGGAAGCGAAGATCGCGGCGAGCGTGCTGGGCCTGGCGCTCGACCTGCTGCGCGACGGCAAGCCGGCGCGGCTGACCCAGCCGAAGGACGCCGAGGAAGCGCGCGTCTTCTCGCAGGCGCAATTGCTGACCGCCAAGCCCGTCCTCTACGTCTGCAATGTCGAAGAAGCGAACGCCGCCCATGGCAACGATCATTCGGCGCGTGTATTCGAAAAGGCCAAGGCCGAGGGCGCCGAGGCAGTGATCGTCTCGGCCGCGATCGAGGCCGAGATCGCCACCATGCCGTCCGAGGATCGCGGCGAGTTCCTGGCCGAGCTAGGGCTGGAGGAAACCGGCCTCGCCCGCGTCATCCGCGCCGGATACAAGCTGCTCCACCTCCTCACCTTCTTCACCGTCGGACCTAAGGAAGCGCGCGCCTGGACCGTCCATGCCGGCGCCACCGCGCCCGAGGCTGCCGGTGAAATCCACACCGATTTCGAGAAAGGCTTCATCCGCGCCGAGACGATCGCGTACGACGATTACGTCGCGCTCGGCGGCGAGAGCCGCGCGCGCGAAGCCGGCAAGCTCCGCGCCGAGGGCAAGGCCTATGTCGTCCATGACGGCGACGTGATGCACTTCCTGCACAGTTGAGGCGTTACCTAAGGGGCAATTTGCATAGAACATAAAGCGCCTCCCCGGCGAAGGCCGGGGCCCAGTCGCGATGCCCTCTCAGCGATCGGAACGCCCTCTCCCCGACGTTGAAACTGGGCCCCGGCCTTCGCCGGGGAGGGAGATTGATTCTAGCCCTGCTGGCCCGTCTCGAACGCGCGGAGGATCGGGCATGGCCCAGCCCCCGCACTTGCACAGTCACGCGCCAATCGCGCGAGCGCCGTGCGCGCCTCCTGCAATTCGGCGATCTTCGCATCAAGCACGGCAATCCGCTCGGTCGCGAGCGCGCGCGCCCGGGCGCGATCGTCGGTAGCATCGAGTTCGAGCAATTCGCCGATCTGGTCGAGCGTGAACCCCGCGCCCTGCGCCGCTCGGATGAAGCGCAGCCGCTGCACGTCGGTCGCGTCGTAACGGCGGACGCCACCATAAAGCTCGGTGCGCGCAGGCTCGGGCAGTAATCCACGGCGCTGGTAATAGCGTACCGTCTCCACTCCCACCGCACCGGCCGCGGCGAGTTTACCGATCGTCATTCCAGCCATGCTTGACTCCGTACCACGGTACGGACCCTATATGGAGGGCGTCATGGAAAACGCAAAGCACGCAACGCTCTATCGCATGGTCATGCCCGAGCATGTCTGTCCCTATGGGCTCAAATCCAAATGGCTGCTCGAATCGCACGGCTATCAAGTCGACGATCATTGGCTGCGGACGCGCGAGGAGACGGACGCATTCAAGGCCGAGCACAAGGTCGCCACTACGCCGCAGACCTTCATCCAGGGCGAGCGCGTGGGCGGCAACGACGATCTCCGCCGCTTCTTCGGCAAGCACGTGCCGGCCAAGGACGAAACCAGCTATCGGCCAGTCATCGCCGTGTTTGCGATGACCGCGCTGATGGCGCTGGCCGCCAGCCAGGCGGCGATGGGGTCGCCATTCACGATCATGGCGGGGGAATGGTTCATTGCCTTCAGTATGTGCGTGCTAGCGATCCTGAAGCTGCAGGATGTCGAACGATTCTCGACCATGTTCCTCAATTACGACCTGCTGGCGCGGCGCTGGGTGCCTTATGCCTATGTCTATCCCTTTGCCGAGGCGCTGGCAGGCGTCCTGATGATCGCCGGCAGCGCCAAGTGGCTGTCGATCCCCGTTGCCTTGTTCATCGGCGGCGTCGGTGCGGTATCGGTGTTCAAGGCCGTCTATATCGACAAACGCGAGTTGAAATGCGCCTGCGTCGGCGGATCGAGCAACGTCCCGCTCGGCTTCGTCTCGTTGACCGAAAACCTGATGATGGTCGCGATGGCGATCTGGATGCTGGCGCGGTAGGACTCGCGCCATTCTGCTCCGGCGGGGTGCCGACATGACGCGCGCCGAACTCAAAGCGACTGCCGGCTTTCCGCAAAAAGCGGTGCGACGACAATGGCGCGAGGGGCGTGATTCGGGACTGCTCTCCGCAACAGCTTGCGCGTGAAATCACGGCCCGGCATGGCGGGCGCGGATCGACCGACCAAGGAACCGCTGATGCGCTGGATTGCCCGGGCCGCCTTTCTTGCTGCCATTGCTGCATTGCCGGGTTGTGCAGGGGCGTCGCCGCCGCAGAGCGCGGCAAGCGCCCTCCCTTCGCCGGTTGCCGAAGCCGAGACGAAGGCGCCGGTCACCGTCCTGGTGTCGATCGACGGCTTCCGCGCCGATTATCTCGATCGCGGGGTCACGTCCAATCTCAGCGCGCTCGCCGCCGCCGGGATCAGCAGCGCGATGCGGCCGAGCTATCCGTCCAAGACGTTCCCCAATCACTGGACCCTGGTCACCGGGCTTCGTCCCGATCGAACCGGCATCGTCGCCAACAAGATGCTCGACGCGTCGCGGCCGGGCGACATTTTCACCATGGCCTCGGACGACCCGTTCTGGTGGAACGCCGCCGAGCCCATCTGGGTGACCGCGGAAAAGGCCGGGATCCGCACCGCTACTGCTTTCTGGCCAGGATCTAACGTCGCCTGGGGCGGCGAGCGATCGAAGGACTGGCCCAATCCGGTGACCGGGGGCACGCGGCCGGAGGATTGGCTGCAATTCAACCAGGCGCTGAGCGACCACCAGCGCGTCGACAGCGTCATCGACTGGCTGCGCCGCCCGGCCGAGACGCGCCCGCGCTTGGTCACGCTCTATTTCGACGAGGTCGATACCGCAGGCCATGAATATGGCCCGGACGACCAGCGCACGACCGACGCGGTCGCCAATGTCGACAAAGCGATCGGACGGCTGCGCGACGAACTCGCCAGGCTGGGCCAACCGGTCAATTTCATCATCGTCGCCGATCACGGCATGGCGGCGATTTCCCAGGACCGGCTGATCGTGCTCGATACGTTCAGCAATCCCGACGATTACGACGTGGTCGAGGACGGGGTGTACGCCTCGATCAATCCCAAGTCCGGCAAACAGACGGCGGTCGAGAAGGCGCTGCTCGGCGCACACGGCCCACACCTCACCTGCTATCGCAAGGCCGAGGTGCCCGAGCGCCTCCATTACGGGAAGAATTCGCGCGTGCCGGCGATCCTGTGCCTGCCCGATAGCGGCTGGACGGTCGTCGCCCACCCGCCCAAGCGCAAGGTCGAGGGCGGCGCGCACGGCTATGACAATGACGCGCCCGACATGCGGGCGCTGTTTATTGCCAGCGGACCGGCGATCAAGCCGATCGGCAAGATCCCGACCTTCGACAATGTCGACGTCGCGCCGCTGCTGCGCGACTTGATCGGGCTACCCCCCGGTCAAGGGCTTGATGGCGACGACGCGCCTTTCCGCGGAGCATTGGCGAAATGAGCGACGATCTCAAATATTTCGAGGATCTGGTGGTCGGCACCAAAGCTAGTTTCGGCCGCTATGAAGTGACTCGCGAAGAGGTGGTCGAGTTCGCTTCCAAATATGATCCCCAGCCTTTCCATCTGTCCGACGAGGCGGCTGCGCAAACCTATTTCGGGCGATTATCGGCGAGCGGCTGGCATACCGCGGCGATGGCGATGCGGATGGCGGTCGAGAATATGAAGGGCGCATGCACCGCCAGCCTCGGCTCACCGGGGATCGATGAATTGCGCTGGCTGAACCCGGTCTATCCGGGCGACGTGCTGCGCTGCGAGACCGAGTTGCTCGACAAGCGCGTGTCGCGCAGCCGCCCGGAAATGGGCATCACCAAGGGCCGCACCATTGTGCTCAACCAGCATGACGAAGCAGTCATGACCTTCGTCGCCAACGGGCTGATCCGGACACGGCCCCAAGAGAATTAATTCCTAGTGTCCGCGGTGGCGCCCGTCGCCGCCATTGCCGCGTCCACCGCCATTACCGCGCCAACTTCCGTTGCCACCGCCACCATTGCCGCGCCAGCGATAGCCATCGCTGCCGCCTGTCCGTGGACCGCGCTGGAAGCCGCGCCATTCGTCGCTTCGACCCGACCCACGCCATTGCGAGCCGCGGTTCTGCCAGTAACGCTGCTGGTTGCTGTCCCAGCGATGCGGGCGGCGATAGCGATCGTAGACGTAATAGCCGGTGCCGGGGTAATAATAGCCCCCGTACCATCCGTAATATGGCGTGCCATATCCGCCGTCGTAGAAATCGCTGTAATAGTCGCCGTAATAGCCCGGCGAGCCATAGCCGACGCTAACGCTGCTATAGCCGTAGCCATCGTCGACGCAGCCGCCGAGCGAGAACAGCGACGCCGCACCCAACATCATGATGCCGATCTTCATTGAAACGTCTCCATACACCGGAGCCGCGGCAAAAAACGCGCCGCTGCCACTAGGCGATAAAACGATTCGGAGGCGAAATCAGTTCCTGTAGGGCCGGTTCAGTCCAATCGGGCCGGTCAATGCCCTTCGAAGGCGAACAGGGACGTGACCTTCACACCCTCGCCCTCCAGTGCAGCGGCACCGCCGAGATCGGGCAGGTCGATGACGAACTGGACCTGGTCGACCACCGCGCCGGCCTTGCGCAACAAGCGAATCGCAGCGCGCGCGGTCCCGCCGGTGGCAATCAGATCGTCGACCAGCAGCACGCGCTGGCCGGGTACAAGCGCATCCTCGTGCATGGCGATACGATCGGTACCGTATTCGAGCGCATAATCCTCCGCGATCGTCACGCCGGGCAGCTTGCCGTCCTTACGGATCAGCAGCACGCCGGCGTTGAGCGGCACGGCGAGCGCGGCGGCGAACAGGAATCCCCGCGCCTCGATCCCGGCAACCAGGTCGACCGAGCCGTCGACGGCGGCCGCCATACGCCGCACGGTCTCGGCCAACCCGTGCGCGTCGAGCAGCAGGGTCGTGATGTCACGGAACATGATCCCGGGCTTGGGAAAGTCCGGGATCGTGCGGATCAGCGCCTTGAGGTCGTCATTGGCGTGGGTCATCGCGAACTCCGCCCGATGGATGACGAATGAAGAAGGGGCGCGGCGTCTTTCGCTTCGCGGAGGCGGTGCCGGCCGGCACCGCAACCATTAAACGCAGCGCCCGATCAATGCTTCACGTCGCGCCAGACGTTGCGATACGCGCCGAACGCCAGCAAGCTCGAGAACAGCAGGAAGATCACCGCCATGAAGCCATATTGGTGACGCGTTTCCAGATTGGGATCGGCGGTCCACACCAGGAAAGCGGCGACGTCGCGGGCCATGTTATCGACCGTCGGCTTGGTGCCGTCGGAATATTGCACCTGGCCTTCCGACCGGAGAGGCGGCGGCATCGCGATGTTGAGGTTCGCGAAATACGGATTGAAGTGCAGCCCGTTCGGCGTCTTGGCGTCCGGGAATTCCTTCAACAGCGCCGCCGGTTGATCCTGATAGCCGGTCAGCAGCGAATAGACATAGTCGGCACCGCCGTGACGGGCGCGAGTCATATAGCTGAGGTCGGGTGGGATCGCGTTATTGTTGGCGGCACGCGCGGCGATGTCGTTGGCGAAGGCGAGCGGGAAATGGTCGGCCGGCACGCCCTTGCGGGTAGCAGCCTCGCCCGTGTCCGGATTGATCGACGGGATATTGTCGAAGCCGGCGGCGATCGCCTTCACCTGGCCTTCGCTATAGCCGAGCCCGGTGAGGTCGCGGAACGCGACATATTTGAGCGAGTGGCAGGCCGAGCAGACTTCCTTGTAGACTTGGAAGCCGCGCTGCAGCTGCTGCTTGTCGAACTTGCCGAACACGCCGGCCGAGCTCAGCCCGGCATCGCGCGGATGCTTGTGGAACTCGGTCTCCGCCGACTTCGGCGCGCCCGTCCAGATCTTGGGCGTGCTGTCGGAAGCCACGCCCCACACGGTGATGACCAGTGCGATCGCGAGCACGCCCGCAAACGCCAACCCGACCAAAGCTGCAATCCAGCGAACCATCTGTCGTATATCCCCTATAGCTCGCTCAGTGCGCCAGCGCGGTTTCGGCCGGGGTCGTCCCGCCCTTGCCGGCCAGCACCGCCTCGGTGATCGAATTCGGCAGCGCCACCGGACGCTCCGTCCGCGCAATCCACGGCAGGATCACCAGGAAATGCAGGAAGTAGTAAGCCGAGCAGACCTGCGCGACGATCACATAGAGCGGATCGGCGGGCGAACCGCCGCAATAGCCCAGGATCAGCACGTCGAGCACGAGCACCCAGAAAGCGATCCGTGCTTTCGGACGATAATTGTTCGAGCGGATCGGCGACGAATCGAGCCACGGCAGGAAGAACAGCAGCAGGATCGACCCGAACATCGCTAGCACGCCCCACAGCTTGGCCGGCAGGATGAAGTCCGAAGTGAACGAGCGCAGGATCGCGTAGAATGGCCAGAAATACCATTCGGGGACGATGTGCGCCGGCGTCTGCAACGGATTCGCCGCGATGTAATTGTCCGGGTGGCCGAGCATGTCCGGGAAGAAGAACACCAGGGCCGCGAACAGGAGCAGGAAGACGCCCAGTCCGAAGCCGTCCTTCGCCGTGTAATAAGGATGGAACGGCACCGTGTCCTGCTCACCCTTGACGTCGACCCCGGTCGGGTTGCCCGAGCCCGGAATGTGCAGCGCCCAGATGTGCAGGATGATGACCGCCGCGATCACGAACGGCAGCAGATAATGGAGCGAGAAGAAGCGGTTGAGCGCGGCATCGTCCGGCGCATAGCCGCCGAGCAGCCATATACGGATCGTCTCGCCGATCCCCGGGATCGCGGAGAAGAAGCCAGTGATGACCTGCGCGCCCCAGAAGCTCATCTGGCCCCAGGGAAGCACGTAACCCATGAACGCGGTCGCCATCATCAGCAGGAAGATGACCACGCCGAGCAGCCACACCATCTCGCGCGGCGCCTTGTACGATCCGTAATATAGCCCGCGGAAGATGTGCGTGTAGACGACGATGAAGAACATCGACGCGCCGTTGGCGTGCGCATAGCGCAGGAACCATCCGGCATTGACGTCACGCATGATCGTGCCGTTGATCGACGAGAAAGCGGTCGCGGCATCCGAGTGATAATGCATCGCCAGCACGATACCGGTGACGATCTGGATCGCCAGCGCGGCGCCGGCGAGCACGCCGAAATTCCAGAAATAATTGAGGTTGCGCGGCACCGGATAGCCAGCGCCCACCGCGTTGTATGCCAGGCGCGGCAGCGGCAGCTTCTCGTCGAGCCAGCGCATGAACGGCTGTTTCGGCTCGTAGTGATTGGCCCAGGGGAAACTCATCTTCTTCTACCCCCTTAACCGACCAGAACCGCGGTCGGTGACGTGAACTTATACGGCGGCACGGCGAGATTCTTCGGTGCCGGCCCCTGACGGATGCGGGCGGCCGTATCGTATTGCGAGCCATGGCACGGGCAGAAATAACCGCCGTACTTGCCGCGGTTATCGCCCTCGTTGATGCCCAGCGGAATACAGCCGAGATGCGTGCAGACGCCGAGCGTGATCAGCCAGTTGGTGTGGCCTGGCTGTGTGCGCTGCTCGAGCGTTTGCGGATCGCGCAGTTCCGACAGCGGCACTGCATCGGCCTCGGCAATTTCCTTGGGCGTCAGATTGCGCACGAACAGCGGCTGCTTGCGAAACGTCGTGATGACGCCCTGGCCGGGCTCGATCTTCGACAGATCGACCGTAGTGGTCGATTCGGCGAGCACGTCGGCGGACGGGTTCATCTGGTTGATCAGCGGAAAGAGCACCGCGACCGCGCCGGCAGTGGCGGGAAACGCCACGGCGGCAATGTTGAGGAAGTCGCGGCGACGCGGATCGCTCACGCTATCGGGCGACTCACCCTCCGGAATCACATCGTCAACGGTCGCCATTCACCTGCCCTTGCACTTCAAATCCGGCGGCGGAACGCTCGGGGAACCAGCCTTTAGGAGGCCGCACGCCCGCCAGAACCCTTCCGTCCCCACGGAAGTTGGGCGCCTGATAGACACGGGCATGCCGCTTTGCCAACGGGTTTTTATGCGCATCGCCCTTCACCAGCCCGACATCGCCGGAAACGTTGGCACCATCTTGCGGCTCGCGGCCTGTCTCGGCGTGCCCGTCGATCTGATCGAACCGATGGGATTTGCCTTTTCCGACCGCGCCTTGGCGCGCGCCGGAATGGACTATGCCGCGCAAGCCGAGGTGACGCGCCACGCCGACTGGCCGGCGTTCGAAACGCGCGTCACCGGACGCATCGTCCTTTTGTCTACCTTGGGCGCGGTGAGGCTAGATGTCGCCGAATTTTGGCCGGACGACATTTTGCTGCTGGGGTCGGAGAGTGCGGGCGTGCCGCAATCGGTCCATGATCGCGCCGATCTGCGCGTCATGATTCCGATGCGGCCGGGCTTTCGGTCCTTGAACGTTGCGGTTTCCGCCGCCATCGCGCTCGGCGAAGCATTACGACAGACGAAGGGATGGCCCGAATGAAGGAGCTGGACGTCGAACAGGCGACCGCGAGACAGTGGTTCGAGCAGCTCCGCGACCTGATCTGCGCCGAATTCGAATCGATCGAGCGCGAAGCCGGGTCCGACGCGCGGTTCGACTATATCGCCTGGAACCGCGTCGATCCGTCGGGCGCCGATGGTGGTGGCGGCGTACGCGGCGCGATGAAGGGCAAGGTGTTCGAGAAAGTCGGCGTCAACGTCTCGACCGTCGGCGGCGCGTTCGACGGCGAATTCGGCAAGACGATCCATGGCGCGGCCGAGGATCCGACCTTTTTCGCGACCGGAATCAGCCTGGTCGCCCACATGGCCAATCCGCACGTTCCAGCCGTCCACATGAACACGCGCTTCCTGGTCACGACCAAGCGCTGGTTCGGCGGAGGCGCCGACCTCAACCCGCCCTTGCCGGTGGCGGCGGACACCGCCGATTTCCACGCAACGCTCAAGGCGGCATGCGATCACCATGATCCGGCGCATTATCCGCGGTTCAAACAATGGGCCGACGATTATTTCTACATCCCGCACCGCAAGGTGCATCGCGGCGTCGGCGGGATATTCTACGATCACCTCGAAGGCGATTTCGCCGCCAATTTCGCCTTCACCCAGGATGTCGGCCGTGCCTTCCTCGACGCCTTCCCGCGAATCGTGCGGCGGCGTATGGGCGACACGTTCACCGATGCCGACATCGCCGCGATGCGCGAGTGGCGCGGCCGCTACGCCGAATTCAACCTGGTCTATGATCGCGGAACGCTGTTCGGTCTCAAGACCGGCGGCAATATCGACGCGATTCTGATGAGCCTGCCGCCGGTCGCTACCTGGTCCTAGAGCGTCATCACGCTCTAAGCCGGCGATACGCCGCGACCTGAACCAGCGCCATGGCGATCCCGCCCAGGCCGGTGATCGCAGCAGCGATCGCGTCGACCAGCGCGCGCGCGATCGGATTGGGCGCGTGAGCCCCCATCCAGGCGTCGGCCTGCTCGAACGGCCAGGTCGCGATCGTCATCGCCAGGATCACCGTCATCACCGAAGCGGCGAGCGCCAGCGTGTTGCCGCGCGTCAGATGCAGGCTCCGGATGATCGCCCTCAAGGCACCGACTGGAGCTTCCGCCAGCAGGGTCGGCGCCAGCGCGATCGTGCGGGCCAACACCCAGAAGACGATCACGAAAAACGCGGCCATCAGCAATGGCAATGCCTGGGCCAGCAACAGGGCAGCCGCGATCGGCACGGCAATGATCAACCCAGCGAGCACCAACAGCGGGTAACGTCGCGCCGCGGCCAGCAGCGCCTTGCCTGCCGGCGGGTGATCACCCGCCAAGTACAAGGCGACGATGGCGAACTGGCCGAACAGAACAACGGCCTGCGCTGCAACCTGCCAGCCGCCGTAGTTGAGCATCCACTGCGTGAGGCCCTGTTCATAGGTCGTCATCGCGACCGAGCCCGGCACGGCTTCGCCTCCCGCGGGCGGCGTCGGCATGTCGGGGATGAACATCGCCATCGCCAGCGCGGGCAGGAAGACGAACAGTCCCGCCACCGCCGTCAACACTTCCCAATCGCGCCGCCACAATCGCCAGGCATCGCGCATCAAAGCCGGAAAAGTGACCCTCACACGCCCTCGCGCGCCGACGTCGCCGCCAGATAGACTTTGGCCATGAAGCTGGACTGGACGACATAATAAGCCGTCATCACCAGCCCACCCAGGATCGCGACGATGATCGATCCGATCGCGAATGGCCCGGCGCTGGGATCGAGAAAGCGAAACAGGGCCCCAAATACCGAGGTTACCGCAATCGACGCGACGCCGACGACCAGCGCGAACAGCAACACGACGCCGAGCAGCTTCCAGGCGATTCCCCGGCTGAGCGCGTATGCGCGGCGCAAGGCGGAAACCACCCCGCCTTCCGCTGCCACCACGGCAACGAGCAGCGTGCTGAACCTGACCGAGACGAAGACGGCGAAGATCAGCCAGGCCAGGCCGTAAAGACCGATAAACCCTGCCATGGCCGGCGAAATATCGGGTTTCGCCCCGGGGGACCCGCTGGTCAGCGCGGTCAGATCGACGCCGCTTGCGACCAGCGCGAGGATAATCGGCAAGAACAGCAGGACGAGCACGGCGAACAGGATCAGCATGGCCAGCAGATATTGCAGGAAATGGCGCGTCGCGGTCGATTGCGCCGCGCCGCGCCCGGCATCGGGCCGCAGCGCCAAGGCGGCGATGGCGAGTTGACCCCACAGCATCGGCAGCAGCAGCGCCAGCATGACGGCTTGCCCCAGTCCCGGCGCGACTGCGGTGCCGGCGAGCTTGATCGCGTCCGATATCGATTGCGGCACGAAGATCGTCAGCAGCGCGATCGGCACCACCGCGGACAGATTATCGCTGAGGAATTCGGTGGTACGATCCCAGACATTTCCCATATTGACCATATGCGGCCCCCGATTTCCCACATGCCGGCCCAGTCGCCGGCCCGAGGACGTCTGACTAGGGCGTGTCCTCACGACTGGCAACGCCCTCACCCCACCATCGTACGGCGATCGACGACTTGCGTCATGTCCGCGCGGGGGAGTAGCCCCGCGCGATGATCCCCAGCGACATCGAATGGCGCACCTCGGCCGAGCAAGTGCCCTATGCCGATAGCCTGGCGGCTATGGAGGCCCGCGCCGCCGCCGTTGCCGCGGGCGAGGCGCGCGAGCTCGTCTGGCTGCTCGAACACCCGCCAGTCTATACCGGGGGCACCAGCGCCGATCCCGCCGAGTTGATCGACCCGCGCTTTCCCGTCGTCCAGACCGGGCGGGGCGGGCGCTACACGTATCACGGCCCGGGACAGCGCGTCGGCTATCTCGTGCTCGACCTCAACCGCCGTGGGCGCGACGTGCGCTGCTTCATCCATGAGCTCGAATACTGGCTGATCGCGACGCTGGGCGAGTTCGGGATAGAGGCGCGGACCGAATCGGGGCGCGTCGGGATCTGGACCGGACACGGCGTTCGGGAGGCGAAAATCGGGGCGATCGGGGTGCGCGTGAAAAGGTGGGTGACCCTGCATGGCTTTGCGATCAACCTCGACCCCGATCTCACACATTTTGGCGGAATCGTACCGTGCGGCCTGGCCGACTATGCAGTGACCAGCGCGGCAGCGCTGGGAAAAACCATTACGGTTGAGGCATTTGACGCTGCATTGGCGCGTCATCTGCCCGCCTTTCTCGCCGCGCTTTCCGCGCACGAAAAGCGGCTTGAGCAACTCCGGATTAGTGTCTAATGTCCCCCTCGATTTGGGTGATAAGGCCGGAAAAGCCGACCAAATCCACTATCTAGGGAGCTTCCAAATGCGTTCTTTCATCTCGAAGGCCGTGATCGGCACCATGATCGCGGGCGCCGCCCTGGCGGTTTCGGCCTGCAGCAAGACCGAAACCACCACCAATGTCACCGACATGAACGTCACTGACGAAACCGCCACCGACAACATGACTGCGGTCGACGGCGGCGCCATGAACGGTACCGACATGATGTCGAACGACACCACGACCACGACCAACACGACGATGTAATTCGTCTGGTCGTCCGCCTTCGGGCGGATGGTTAGGTTTCGAGGGGCTGTCCGTTCGTCGGGCGGCCCCTTTCGATTCGTGGCGACTTTGCTGGCGGCATATGGGCGGAAACCTCTTGGGCACGCGGGAAAATAACCGTAGGAACGTGCCGGCGCAGGGGGCGCGAGAAGGGACGAGGATGACAATCGTGCGTATCATGGCAGGCCTGTCGCTTGCCGCCGGCCTGTTCGCCGGATCACCGGCATCGGCGCAGTTTTTCTTGAAGTCCTATGATTTCAGCGGTGCTGCGGTGACCGGCGTCGAGCCCGAAATGGGCATGCCGATGCCTGGCGCGACGCCTGCGGAGGTGCGCGCCGGATTGGTATGGAACCTGCGCGCCGCGCTCAACGTCGCGGCGCTGCAATGCGATTTCGCGCCGATGCTACTGACGGTCGATAATTACAACGCGATGCTGCACGACCATACCGCCGAGCTCAAAAGCTCGCTCGACACGATCAACGGCTACTTCGTTCGCACCGCCAAAACCAAGGCAGCGGGCCAGAACGCATTCGACCGCTTCAGCACGCGCACCTATTCGGCCTTCGCCACCGTCGCCGCGCAATTTGGTTTCTGCCAGACCGCGAGCAAGATCGGGCGAGAAGTGATCTTCACGCCGCGCGGCCAATTGGGCGACGCCGCGGCCACCTATATGCGCGAACTGCGCAACAGCCTGATCCCCTATGGCGAACAGCAATTCCCGCGCGCCTTCTACGCCCGGACCTATTTGTTCCTGCCGGATTTCCAGCCGGACTGCTGGCGCAAGGGACGCTATAGCGCGACCTATTGCGGCAGCAGCACCAAGAAAAAGAAGCGCTGAGTTAACGCCCTAGCGCAAGCCAAGACGCTTGTGCGCCTGGAGCGTCAGGCGCCAGCGCGGACGCGCCATGACCAAGGCGATCGCCTCGGCCTCGCTCGCGGCATTGCCTTCGGCCGATCCGGTATCGAGCGGTTGCGCGAGCAGATGGGCGAAGTCCCAGGCTTCCAATGCGTCGACATCGGTGCCTGGTTGCGGCCAGACCAGTTTCAGCTCGTCGCCCGATCGCTGGACGACCTCGCTCCCAGCCTTGGGGCTGATACATACCCAGTCGATGCAGGGATGGACGGCCAGCGTGCCGTTGCTTTCGATCGCGATAAAGAAACCGGCCGCGTGCAGCGCATCGACCAAGGCATCGTCGACCTGGAGCATTGGCTCGCCACCGGTGAGCACGCAGAAGCGCTCCTCGCGCCCCTCGCCCCAGAAACCCGCCACTGCCTCGGCCAGCGCGGCGGCGTCGGCGAACCGCCCGCCGCCCTCGCCATCGGTGCCGACGAAATCGGTGTCGCAGAACCGGCAGACCGCTGTCGCGCGATCCTGTTCGCGCCCCGACCATAGATTGCATCCGGCAAAGCGGATGAACACGGCGCGGCGGCCAGCATTCCCGCCCTCTCCCTGGAGCGTGAGGAACATTTCCTTGACCGCGTAGCTCATCGTCAGGCGGCGTAATGCGTCGGGTCGGGGATGCCGGCTTCCTCGAACCCCTTGGCGCGCAAGCGGCAGCTGTCGCACAGCCCGCAATGCACGCCGCCGGGCGCGGGATCGTAGCACGACCAGCTCATCCCGAGATCGAGGCCGAGCCGCGTACCTTCGCGCACGATATCCGCCTTGGTCATGTGCTGGAGCGGCGCATGGATACGGAAACGATCGCCCTCCACACCCGCCTTGGTCGCGAGCGCGGCCATGTCTTCGAACGCCGCGACGAATTCGGGGCGGCAATCGGGATAGCCCGAATAATCGAGCGCATTGACGCCGATCACCATGTCGCGCGCGCCCGCTGCCTCCGCCCATCCGAGCGACAGACTGAGAAAGATCGTGTTACGGGCGGGTACGTAGGTGACGGGGATCTCGCTGCCGACGCCATGCTTGGGAACGTCGATCTCCGCGGTCAGTGCCGAGCCGCCGAACGCGCGAAGATCGAGCGGCAACACGACATGACGCTCAGCCGCCAAGGTGATCGCGATGCGCCGTGCCGCTGCCAGTTCGATTTGGTGACGCTGATTATAGTCGATCGAAAGTGCGAGCAGGCGATAGCCCGCGGCCCTCATCGAGGCAGCGGCAACCATCGAATCGAGGCCGCCCGAGATCAGCGCGACCGCCAAAGGCGATGTATTTTCCATGATCGGGCGGCAGCTAGGAGGTTAGGCCCTCTCCCGCAAGCGGGTACGCTTTCCGGCTCTCTCGCTCTCACCCCTCTCCCGCTTGTGGGAGAGGGTTTGGGTGAGGGTCTTCTTTCTTCTTCTTTTTTGGGACACGCTTGGAAGAAGTAAGAAGACCCTCACCTTCCCACCGCCTTCGGCGGCGGGCCCCTCCCTCTCCCGCAAGCGGGAGAGGGGACACAAATCGGACCGGCGCCAAAAAGAAGAGGGCCGCCTCGCGGCGGCCCAGTCTGGACGCTTCCAGCGTCATTCAGGGAGGAAAGCGTGCCCGAAGAGCACGTCACCTCCATAATGCACCGACCCTAAACGCGGCCTTAACGGACCGCGGGCGGCGCGCACGCGCCTGTCCGGCGGCCTTCATAGACGATGTCGAACGGCTGGCCCTGCGGATTGATCCCTTGCGTATCGAGACGAATCAAGCTGGGACTTTCGAGCGTGATCGTCGTGCGGCCATAACCGCGGCCTTGGCAGGTATAATGAATCGTGGCGTGATCGGGCGCATCATCGATGACGAATCGCGTGCATTGCACGCCGGGATGGAACAGCTGAACCATCTGCAGGGGATTGTGTACGCATATTTGCCGCGGCGTGTCGGCGCTGCCGATCTCGTGCAATTGCCATTGCCCCAGATCCAGCCGGTCGAGCGCGATCGGCCCTGCCGCTACTGCTACGCCCGCGCCGAGCCCCGCCATTGCCGCGAACGCGGCTAAGATCACTGTCCCCTTCCCCATGCGCACTCCTATGTCCTCGAAATGTGGCAATGGCCGGGCAACGTTACAATCATAGGGCCCATGTTCGGCAGCGGCGGGGATCGAAATTGCGTTGCGGAGCCCATCGGCGAGAAACGCAGAGCAGTCGCGTAGCTCGAGCCACGGGCAAGCAAGCGACGATGCCTGAGGGCTCCACGACGCAACCGCGAAGCGGCGGGCGGCTTTCGCCGCGTGGATGAACATGGACCCTTTAGGGGGCGGCTAATTCCGCCGGCACCGGAAACGACTTCGCGCAGAATGCGCAATCGACATTGATCATGCCATGCTCGTCGGCCATTTCCCGCCGATCCTCGGGCGTGAATTTGGCGAGCACGCCAGTAATATACGCAGCGTCGCAGCGGCATCCCTTGCGGAAATCCGACCGCGCCTGCACGCGCACTTCCTCTTCCTCGTTGAACAGGCGCCAGATCAATGTTTCCAACGGGATAGCGGCGTCGGTGAGTTCGTCCGCCCCCATCGTCCGCCCCAGAATCGCGACATGCTCCCATTCGGGATGGTCGTGCCGCACATGCAGCCGCTCACGCCCGATCTCGCCTTCCGGCAGATGTTGCAGCAACAGCCCGCCGGCGACGTGATGGCCGGCGCGATCGCGCGCGACCCCGAAATTGATGAGCGTCGGGATCTGTTCCGACTGGGCGAAATAGCTTTCCGCGGCCTCGGCCAGCGTTTCGCCGTCGAGCGGGACGATGCCCTGATAACGTTCGCCGGTTCCCGCCAGATCGAAGGTGATCGCCAGATATCCTTCGCCGAACAAGGCGAACAGGGTCGGCTCCTCGGGCGCCTCGGCCAGGCGATCGGCATCGAACTGGACATAGCCGCGCAATTCGCCGCCGCGATAATCGCATACCAGCAGCTTCACCACGCCTGCCTGGGTCTGCGCCTGAATGGTGAGCTGCCCCAAGGGATCCTTGAGCGTCGAGCCGATCAACGCGGTCAAGGTCAGCGCCTCGGCGAGCAACCGTTCGATCGCCGGCGGATAAGCGTGCGCCGCCAGGATTTCGTCGAGCACCGGCCCCAGCCGCACCAGCCGGCCGCGCGCGTGGCGGGCAGGAATGGTGAAGCCGATCGTCTGGTCGAGGTCGAGGGGGTCGGTCACTACACTACTCCGTCATGCCAGCGAAAGCTGGCATCCCTTGCCGCAACGGGCTCGCTTGATTGCTTGAGATCCCGGCTTTCACCGGGACGACGTACATGGGGACCGCGCCGCCCGCGATCAACCGATCTGCCCGAAGCACCAGCGCAGGATCGATTTCTGGGCGTGCAGCCGGTTCTCCGCTTCGGGCCAGATCAGCGATTGCGGTCCGTCGAGCACCTCGGCCGTCACTTCCTCACCGCGATGCGCAGGCAGGCAGTGGAGGAATTTCGCGTCCGGCTTCGCGCCGGCCATCAGCTCGCCGGTGACCTGGAACGGCATCATCGCGGCAAGCTTGGTATCGGCATGCTCCTGCCCCATCGAAATCCAGGTATCGGTGACGACGATGTCCGCGCCTTCCACCGCTTCGCGCGCAGTTCCCACCACCCTCGCCCGGCCATCGGCCAAGGCAACTTCCGCTGCGGAGGGCTGGAATCCTTGCGGACAGGCGGCGACCACGTCGAACTGCATCAGCCCGGCCGCTTCCATTATCGAGGTGAGCACATTGTTGCCGTCGCCCAGCCAGGCAACCTTGAGCCCCGGCAGCGAATAGCCCGCCTCGATCACCGTCTGCAGGTCGGCGACGATCTGGCAGGGATGCGAATAATCGGTCAGGCCGTTGATCACCGGGACGCTGGCATAGGCCGCGAGTTCCTCGACCTTGGCATGGTCGTCGGTGCGGATCATGATCGCGTCGACATAGCCTGACAGGATGCGCGCAGTGTCGGCGACGGTCTCGCCACGGCCAAGCTGCATTTGCCCCGCGTCCATCACGATGCTGGTGCCGCCCAATTGGCGGATCGCCATGTCGAAGCTGACGCGCGTGCGGGTCGAGTTCTTCTCGAACACCATCGCCAGCACATGCCCGGCGAGCGGGGCATCGGCATCGACCTTGCCCTTGGGCCAGCCGGCGCGCGCGGCCTTGCGGTCGAGCGCATCGGCCAGCATCGCGGCCACGCCGTCAGGGCCGGCGTCGGACAGGTTGAGGAAGTGGCGGATCACAGCCCCTCTCCCTTTGGGAAGGAGCCGCGAAGCGGCGGGAGCGTGAGGGCAGAGAAGGTGAGACTGCCCTCACCCTTCCCGCTCGGCTGCGCCGAGCGGGCCCCTTTCCTCTCCCACAGGGAGAGGGAAATCTTCATGCCGCCACGGCGGCGGCGGCATAGGTCCGCGCGCCTTCGCTCAGCCGCTCGATACATTCGGCAATGTGGTTTTCCTCGATCACCAACGGCGGTAGCACGCGGAAGACGTTCTCGCCTGCGGCCACCGTCAGCAATCCGTGATTGTCGCGCAGATGGGCGACGAAATCGCGGCTGACCGCCGGCTCCTTCATCTTGATACCGAGCATCAGGCCCTTGCCGCGGATTTCCTCGAACAGATCGTCATGGTTCGGGATGAGCTGCTCGAACGCCGCGCGCAGGCGGTCGCCCATCGCGGTGACGTGTTCGAGGAAGCCCGGCTCGAGCATCACGTCGAGCACCGCCTCGCCCGCCGCCATCGCCAGCGGGTTGCCGCCATAGGTCGAGCCATGGGTGCCGATCACCATGCCCTTGGCCGCTTCCTCGGTGGCGAGGCACGCGCCGAGCGGGAAGCCGCCGCCGATGCCCTTGGCCACGGTCATGATGTCGGGAGTGATGCCGTAATGCTCATAGGCCCACATCTTGCCGGTACGGCCATAGCCGCACTGGATCTCGTCGAGAATCAGCAACAGGCCGTGCTCGTCGCACGCCTTGCGCAGGCCCTTGATGAACTCGGGCGTGCCCGCCGTCATGCCGCCTTCGCCTTGCACTGTCTCGACCATGAAGCCGGCGGTCTCGTCGTCGATCAGCGCAAGCGCACCGTCGAGATCGTTGAACCGCGCATAATCGAAACCCGGCAGCAGCGGCTCGAACCCGTCGCGCATCTTGGGCTGGTCGGTCGCGCTGATCGCGCCGAGCGAGCGGCCGTGGAAGGCGTTCTTGAACGTTATCAGCTTGTAGCGGTCGGGATTGCCGTTGACGTCGTGATAGCGGCGCGCGGTCTTGATCGCGCACTCGATCGCCTCGACCCCCGAATTGGTGAAGAACACCGTGTCGGCAAAGCTGATGTCGACGATGCGCTGCGCCAGGCTCTCGCCCTGCGGCGAACCGTACAGGTTCGACACGTGCATCAGCGTCGCGGCCTGGTCGGCGATCGCCTTGGTCAGCTTGGGATGGCCGTGGCCGAGCGCGTTGACCGCGATGCCGGCGGCGAAATCGAGATAGCGCTCGCCGCGCTCGCCGATCAGATAGCAGCCCTCGCCTCGGACCGGACGCACCCCGCACCGCGGATAGACGGGCATGAGCGGAGTGATGGTCACGGCAATGGCCTCCTTCAATTGCAACAAAGCAAAAAGGGCGGCCCATCCGGACCGCCCGGAGCGGGCATTTACTTGGTAGCGCCATGGAGCGTCAACACCGCCGGATCGAATAGGCCATGACATGGGTTGGGAAGGTCATGCCCAAGGCGCATGACGACCGGATCGCCTTGCCCCGCGATTTCTCGGAAGACGGCTAAACGACGCAGGCGGGCGCCGCCGCGGCCGCACTCCGACAAGGCGGGCGGCGGACAGGCCGCCGCCCGCCGCCGATCAATTGTTACGTGGGCGGTAAATGCCGTCGTCGGACGGCGGCATATTGCCATCATCCTGGCCATTGGGATCGTCATAGCTCTGGTCGTCGGCAGGCGGCGACGCCGCCGCGCCATATTGATCGCTGGCCGGTGGCGTCGATCGATCGGCGTCCTCGTTCCGCGACGGCGCGCGATAGGAATCGTCATTCTCCGATGCCGCCCGGCCGGGATCGTACGACGGCGATCTATTGTACGGATCGTTCGCGCGGGGTGCAGTGCGATACGAATCGTCCGGCGCGGACGAATAAGGCTGGCCGTCATCGTCGCCGGGGGCACGCCGGGTGCTGTCATAGCCGCCCCGGGGCGTCGACCCATAAGCTGGCGGATAGTCCGTCGATCGGCCGCGATAGGCGTAGTCGTTACCCGAGTCGCCGCGCGCCTCGCGCAGATCGCGCAGCAGCGCAAAGGTGCGGCGAGTGAGATTGCGGCGCGCGTCACCATCGTCGTCGCGCTGGGCGCGGCGGTCCAGCCGCACCAGCTCGTCGGCTTGTTCACGCAAATTGCTCGCCTGATCGTCGGAAATCTCGCCGCGGTCCTGGGCGGCATCGATCATCGAGCGGACCTGGTACGGCGTCGGCACCGCCCGACGGGCGTAGCCGTTACCGTAATTGCCAGAATAATTGGGATTATAGGATTGCGCCATCGCGGGCGCGGCACTCAGGACGGCGAGACTCGCCGCCGATATCAACAGAATGCGCATTACCGGAACTCCACTGGGTGGGATTATAACGCGCGGTAGCAGTGGGATGTTGCGTGCAGGCTGAATGGCCGCGTCAGCCGGCGTTCACGCACACCGGCCAGGCGCCACGACATGAACCCGTCAGGACTTGATCTTCCAGCCCTTGTTGAGCAGCCAGTAACAGGTCAGCGCGAGGATCACATCCAGGCCGAACACGACCGCACTGCCGATCAGCACCGGCGAATCGGCGGTACCGAGGAAGCCGTAGCGAAAGCCCGAGATGATATAGAAAAACGGATTGCCGTGGCTGAACGCGCGGAACGCCGGCGCCAGGCGATCGACCGAATAGAAAGTGCCCGACAACAGCCCCAGCGGCACGATGACGAAATTGGTCACCGCCGCGGCATGGTCGAACTTGTCCGCCCAGATCGAGGTCAGCACGCCGAGCAGCGACAGGAACGCCGCCCCCAGGAAACCGAACCAGACCACTGCCCACAAATGCTGAGGCCAGACGCCGATGCCATAGAGCGCCATCGCCGCCCAGACGATGAAGCCGACGATGAACGCCCGCGTCATCGCCCCACCGACCAGCGCCGCGAGCAATTCCATCGTCGACAAGGGCGGCATCAGATAATCGACGATCGTCCCCTGGATCTTGCCGACCAGCAGCGAGAAACTGGCATTGGCGAAGGCCGGCCCCATCATTCCCTGGCTGATGATCAGCCCCGGCGCGATGAAATCGCCGAACGGAATGTCGACGCCGCCGACCGTCACCGGGCGTTTGGCGCCCGTCGCGACGGTGAAAACGACCAGAAATAGCAAGGTCGTGGCGGCCGGCGCCCAGATCGTCTGCAGGTGCACCTTGAAGAAACGGCGCACCTCCTTCACATAGAGGGTTCTCAGGCCACCCCAGTTCACGCTCCGGATCACCGGAACGCCGGGGGGTGCCATAACAGTGATTTTCTCACCGGAAGTGGTGGGCGCGTCCATCGGCCACGCAGGTAGGCGCTGACGCGATGCCCCGCAACCGTTCGGTGACGTTTTGGAAGGAATGCGAATGAGCTGGACCGACGACCGCATCGATACGCTGAAGACGATGTGGGAAAAGGGCATGACGGCGAGCCAGATCGCCGAGGCGCTAGGCGATGTCAGCCGCAACGCGGTGATCGGCAAGGCGCACCGCCTGGGCCTGCAATCGCGCCCGTCGCCGGTGAAGCCCAACGACGACAGCACGGCGGCGGCTCCTGCCCCGGCGCCGGTCAAGAAGGCCGCGTCGCCGGTGGCGGAAGCACCGCGCCCAGCGCCGACCCCTGCCCCCGCGCCCGCCGCAGCCCCAGCAGCGTCGTCGGCCGCGGCAATACCCGCTACACCCGCCATTCCTGCCCCCGACGCCCCGCCGCAGCCGATCCTGCGTTCGGTCGGTCCGGGCGGTTTCGTGCGCCAGGCGCCGGGCGAGCAGCAGCCCCCGATCGCCCCCGCGCCGCCGCGCCGTCTGGTCCCCGCCAAGCCATCGCCCGAGATCGCCGGCAAGACCAGCCTGCTCGATCTCAACGACAAGATCTGCAAATGGCCGCTGGGTCATCCGGGTGAGCCCGATTTCCATTTCTGCGGCGAAAAAGTGAACCCCGGTTTCCCCTATTGTGTCGCGCATTGCGGCCACGCCTATCAGGCGCAGCTGCCGCGCCGCGATCGCCGTCCGCCGCCACCGCTGCCGTTCGGCGGCCCGCGCGTCCGCTGACATCGCCAATCCGAACAGCGCCGCCGGTTTTCCGGCGGCGTTTTTCGTTGGTGTTCGCTCTGTGCGGCAAGTGGGACTACCCACAGAGGAAATGCCCGCTCCGCTTGCCGAGCGGTTGACGCGTCCTCTATACGTTCTCCATGTCCGAAGACCTGTTCGCTTCCTCAGGCAAGCCCAGCACCGAATACGACGCCTCCTCGATCGAAGTTCTCGAAGGACTCGAGCCCGTGCGGCGCCGCCCCGGAATGTATGTCGGCGGCACCGACGAGCGCGCGATGCATCACCTCGCCGCCGAAGTGCTCGACAATTCGATGGACGAGGCGGTCGCTGGGCACGCCACGCGGATCGAGGTCACGCTCGACGTCGGCAACCGGCTGACGATCGTCGACAACGGCCGCGGCATGCCGGTCGACCCGCATCCCAAATTTCCCGACAAATCGGCGCTCGAGGTCATCCTCTCGATGCTGCACGCGGGCGGCAAGTTCGACGGCAAGGCCTATGCCACGTCGGGCGGCCTGCACGGCGTCGGCATCAGCGTGGTCAACGCGCTGAGCGAAGACACGGTGATCGAGGTCGCGCGCAACCGCGAGCTGTTTCGCCAGCGTTTCTCCAAGGGGCTGACGCTCGGCCCGATCGAGAAATTGGGACCCACTCCCAATCGCCGGGGCACCTCGGTCGCGTTTACGCCCGATCCAGAGATTTTCGGACCCGAACTCCATTTCAAGCCGGCACGGCTGTACAAATTGGCGCGCTCCAAGGCGTATCTGTTCGCCGGGGTCGAGATCCGCTGGAAATGCGCGCCCGAGCTGATCACCGACGACACTCCAGCCGAGGCGGTGTTCCAATTCCCCGGCGGCCTGGCCGATCATTTGAAGGAACAGATCGGCGACCGCGAATGCGCCACCGCCAATTTCTTCTCGGGCAGCCAGGATTTCCCCGGCGAACAACAGGGGCGCGTCGAATGGGCGGTGGCCTGGCCGCTCTGGTCCGACGGCAGCTACAGCTGGTATTGCAACACCATCCCGACCCCTGACGGTGGCACGCACGAAGCGGGCCTGCGCGCCGCGCTGGTTCGCGGCATCCGCGCGTTCGGCGAATTGGTCGGGCAGAAACGCGCCAAGGACATCACCGCCGACGACGTGATGGTCGGATGCGAGTTGATGCTTTCGGTGTTCATTCGCGAGCCGCAATTCCAGAGCCAGACCAAGGACCGTCTGACCAGTCCCGAGGCGGCGACCATGGTCGAGCGCGCGGTGCGCGACCATTTCGACCATTTCCTCTCCGACAATATGGACCGCGGCAAGGCGTTGCTCGGCTATGTCGTCGAGCGGATGGACGAGCGCCTGCGCCGCAAGCAGGAGCGTGAGGTCAAGCGCAAGTCGGCGACGTCGGGGCGCAAGCTGCGCCTGCCGGGCAAGCTGACCGATTGCTCGGCCGACGACCCCGCCGGCACCGAAATCTTCATCGTCGAAGGCGATTCGGCCGGCGGATCGGCCAAGCAGGCGCGCGACCGCAAGACCCAGGCGATCCTGCCGATCCGCGGCAAGATCCTCAACGTCGCCTCGGCGACCAGCGCGAAGATCTTCGCCAATCAGGAGATTGCCGACCTGACGCTCGCGCTGGGCTGCGGCACGCGCAAGGATTGCGAGCCGGACAATCTGCGCTACGAGCGCGTGATCATCATGACCGACGCCGATGTCGACGGCGCGCATATCGCGACGTTGCTGATGACCTTCTTCTTCCAGGAAATGCCCGACATCGTCCGGCGCGGGCACCTCTATCTGGCGCAGCCGCCGCTCTATCGCCTGACCGCCGGCACCAAGAGCCTCTATGCGCGCGACGACGCGCATCGCGCCGAGCTCGAGGCGAAGGAGTTCAAGGGCAAGAAGGTCGAGGTCAGCCGGTTCAAGGGCTTGGGCGAAATGAACCCCAACCAGCTCAAGGAAACGACGATGGCGCCCGGCTCGCGCGGTCTGATCCGCATCACCTTGCCGCAGGAATATGAGGAGCGCGCGGGGGTGAAGGACCTGGTCGACCGGCTGATGGGCACCAACCCGGCACACCGCTTCGCCTTCATCCAGGAAAATGCCGCGCGGCTCGATGAGGAAGCGATCGACGCTTGATAGGCATCGGCCGGATGTAAGATTTTGGGGAAAGTATGATGGTCGGGCGCATTCTCGCTTCATTCGCGCTGCTCATCGTCTCCGTTCCCGGCATCGCCGCCGCGCAGACGCCCCCAGCGGCCACTGCTCCTGCTGCCGATCCGTCGCTGACCGCCCGATCGCATGAGTTGATCGGGATCGTCTCCGGCACAGGGGATTTCAGCGGCTATTTCGCGCCGAGCTTCCATGCCGCGCTGCCCAAGGAAAAATGGGACGCAATCGTGGTGTCGATGACCGGCCAGATGGGAAAGCCGCTGGCAATCGACAGGCTGACTGCGGTCACGCCCTTCTCCGCCAATTTGCGCGTCCGGTTCGAGCGCGGCGTGGTCAACGCCCAGATTGCGATCGACCCGGCGCCGCCGCATCAGGTCGTGGGGTTGTTGTTCACCGGCCCCGAAATGGCGGGGGATACGCTCGACAAGCTCGCCGCCGATATCCGCGCTCTGCCCGGGACGACCGGCCTCGGCATCTATGCGCTTGGCGAAGGCGCGCCCCGGTTGGTGGCCGGGATCGCGCCCGACAAAGCGATGCCGCTCGGCTCGGCGTTCAAGCTGTGGGTACTCGGCGAACTGGCGCGCGAGGTGAGTGCCGGCGAGCGCAAGTGGAGCGATGTGGTAGCGATCGGACCCGCCTCGCTACCCTCGGGCATCACCCAGAACTGGCCGCCGGGCAGTCCGGTGACGATCCAGACGCTCGCCACCCTGATGATCTCGATCAGCGACAATACGGCTACCGACACGTTGGTATCGCTCGAAGGCGAACAGCTCGATCGCTTTGTCACCCAAGCCGGCGTACCCAGACTCGCGCCCGTCCTGACCACGCGACAGATGTTTGCGCTGAAAAGTCCCGCCAATGCCGATCTCGCGACGCAATGGGCGACGTCGTTGGCTCCATCAGCAAGGCGCACGCTGCTCGACGGGAACGCTGCGCGGCTGCGAACGACGCCGGTCGATCCGATGATGTTCGCCGGAAAGCCGACCAAGGTCGATACGCTCGAATGGTTCGCCAGCCCGGCCGAGACTGCCGGAATCCTGGATTGGCTCCGCAAGCAAGGTGGCGAGACGCCCTTGCCGCTGCTGGCGATCAATCCCGGGATCGATCCCACAACGCGCGGCAAATTCGACTATGTCGGGTTCAAGGGCGGGTCGGAACCCGGCGTCGTCACGCTCAATTTCCTGGTCAGGCGCAAGGATGGGCGCTGGCTGGCGATCGCCGCCGGCTGGCATCGCAACGATGCCGGTGTCGAGGAGAACCGGCTCATCATGCTGATGACGCGGGCGCTGGTGCTGCTTGCCGACGCACCCTTGCCGAACTGACCGGCAATACATTTCGTCTCGGGACGGCAGCGCGGCAAGGCGAGAATCCCTTCTCCCCTTGTGGGAGAAGGTTTGAGGGCCATCGCCTCGTGTTACCCGCCGCGCATCCGGCGCGCGTGATAGGCCATTCGGAGTGCGATCGCGGTCAGCATCAGCATCATGCCCCAGGCAACGACGATCATCGGGATCAGCGCAGGGATCGCCGGCCAGGCCCAGGCGCGCAATGCGGCGACCACTGCACCGATCAAGGTGATCCCGATCCCGCCCCAGCGCACGCCGCTGGCGACGCCGCGCAGTTCGCGGCGATACGCCGCGAATTCGACCGGGTCTTTCAGGTTCGGGGGCGGGCGGCTTTCCATTCGTCCTCCAGCAGTCCCCAGATCAGGCTGTCACGCACCCCGATATGCGTTTCCCATTCGGCGCGCAGCCGCGCTTCGAGCGTAAAGCCCAGCCGTTCGAGCACCGCGATCGATGCCGCATTGTCCGGGTCGGTATCGGCGAACACGCGCCTTTGGCCTTCCGCGAACAACAGGTCGATCATCGCCGCCACCGCTTCGGTGACGATGCCGCGACCCCAGAAAGCGCGCTTCAGCACATAGCCGATCTCGGTCACCTTGCCCTGCCGCTTTTCATAACAGGCGACGGTGCCGATCGCGGTATCGTCGCCCTTCAGCGTGACCGCCCAGGCGCGCCAGGTCGGATCGGCGATGGCCTTTTCAAGCCGCGCGCGGCTTTCCTCGGGCGTCGTGGTCGCTGGATGCGCCCCATAAGTGTTGGCATCGACGTCCGAATACATCGGATGCAGTGCCGCGGCGTCGTCGATGCGTAGCGGACGCAACACCAGCCGCTCGGTCACCATGACCGGCAACGTCACGCGCCCAGCGCCTCCACCAGCGCCTTGACCTTCTTCTGCCGCCATTGCGGCAAGGGCGCGACGAGCCAATAGCCGAGGCGATAGGGCTTGGCCTCGCCGATCGCGACGATCCGGCCCGCCGCGATGTCGCGCCGCGCGAGCAATTCCGGCACTGTTGCCCGGCCCAGCCCTTCGGCCGCGGCGTCGATCGCCAGCCCGGCATCGGCGACGCGGACCAGCGACACCGCATCGTCGTTGAGGCAACCCGGCCAGGAAATCCGCGTATCGGCACCGCCGCCCGGTCGCTGCACCGTGATCATGCCCTCGGATTCGAGCGCTTCGCCCTCATGTTCGCCCGGCCCCTCGCCCCAACGGATCGCGAGGTCGAGATTGGCCTGGGTGAAATCGAGTTCCTCGTCGGCGGCGATCAGCATGAAGCGCATCTCGCCATCGGCGGCACTGATCTCGGCGAGCCGCGGCATCAGCCAGCAATGCAGCACGTCGCGCGGCGCGGCGATGGTCAGCGATTTGGACGATTGTCCGGCCTGCATCGCACGGACCGCTTCCTCGAATTGCAGGAACCCCTGGCGCAACGCGTCGAGCCCGGCCTCTCCTTCGGGCGTCAACTCCAACCCCTTGGTGGTGCGGCGGAACAGCACCACGCCCAAGGTGTCCTCGAGCGCACGGATCTGCTGCCCGACCGCGGCCGGCGTCACCGCGAGTTCGTCGGCGGCGCGGGTGAAGGAGAGATGGCGGGCCGCGGCGTCGAGCACGCGCAGGCCGTTGAGGGGAAGATGGGTGCGCTTCATCTCGCGTCGCCCCGGCGAAGGCCGGGGCCGCTGGCGGCACGCGACTCCCTCTGCAACATAGCGGCCCCGGCCTCCGCCGGGGCGACGGCTTGGATCGCATCCCCGACCGTCATGCCCCCACCGCCGGTGCCAAGAGCGCGAAGCGCGGAATATCCACGTCGAACGCCGAGCCGTCCTCGGCAATCATGTGATAGCTGCCCTGCATCGCCCCTGTCGGGGTCGCCAGCGGGCAACCCGAGACGTAATCGAAGCTCGCGCCAGGCGCGATCACCGGCTGTTCGCCGACCACGCCTTCGCCTTCGACCGAATGGCGCGCGCCGCGGCCGTCGGTGATCACCCAATGCCGCGTCAGCAACTGGACCGTCGTCGGCGATTCGTTTTCGATCCGCACGTGATAGGCCCAGAACCAGCGGCCGCGATCGGGTTCGGATTGTTCGGGCAGGAAGCTGACCGAGACGCGCACGATCACCCCGCGCGTTTCCGCGACATTGGAGAACAGCGCCTTCATCGCGTCGCTCACCGCCAGATCCTCACAAACCGCTCCTCACAAACTGACCGCCTTCAACGCCTGGTCGAGATCGTCGATCACGTCGTCAGGATCTTCCAGCCCGACGTTCAATCGCAACATCCCCTCGGTCACACCCATTTCCAGCCGCCGCTCCTCGCTCACCCCGGCATGCGTCGTCGAGGCCGGATGCGTCATCAGCGAACGAGAATCGCCGATATTGTTCGAGATGTCGATCAGTTCGAGCGCATCGAGCAGGCCATGCGCCTGGGTGCGGCCGCCATCGAGCTCGAACGCGAAGATCGGGCCGGCGGCGTCCATCTGGCGCATCGCCAGATTGTGCTGCGGGTGGCTCGGCAGGCCAGGGTGAAGGATTCGCGGCACGCGGCCTTCGAGGAAACGCCCCACCTTGAGCGCATTCTCGCTCTGCCGGCGTGCACGCAAATCGAGCGTCTCAAGCCCCTTCAGCACCACCCATGCATTGAACGGCGACAGCGTCGGCCCGGTGTTACGCGTGAAGGAAAGCAAGGTGTTCTCGATAAACTCCTCGCTGCCGCACACCGCGCCCGCGAGCACGCGCCCCTGCCCGTCCATCAGCTTGGTCGCCGAATAAGCGACGACATCGGCACCGAAATCGAGCGGGCGCTGCAGTACCGGGGTGGCGAAGGCGTTATCGACCACCGAGACGATGCCGCGTTCCCGGGCGATGCCGCACACCGCCTCCAGGTCGACCACATCCATCGTCGGGTTGGCCGGCGTCTCGAAGAAATAGACCTTGGTCTCGGGCCGCGTGGCGTCGATGAATTGCTGCGGATCGCGCGCATCGATCACCGTCGTCTGGATGCCGAATTTGGGCAGCAAGGTATCGACCAGCCAGCGGCACGACCCGAACGCTGCGCGGCCCGCGACGACATGATCGCCGGTCTGCAACTGGCACAGCAAAGCGGCCGTCATCGCCGCCATGCCCGTCGTCATCGTCCGGCACGCCTCGGCCCCTTCGAGCAATGCGATGCGCTCTTCGAGCATCTGCACCGTCGGGTTCTGCAGGCGCGAATAGGTCATGCCCTGCTGTTCGCCGGCGAACCGCGCGGCGGCATCTCCCGCGCAATCATAGGCATAGCCCGAGGTCAGGAAGAGCGCTTCCGACGTCTCCCCGAATTCCGACCGCGCCGTTCCGCCACGCACCGCCTGGGTGGCAGGGCGCCAGTTTTGCGTGATCGAGCGGTCTTGTCCGGTACGGCGTTTCATCGTTTTTGGCTTTGCGGCGAGTGCGAGAAGAGGTCAACCTCCTTAGCCCCTCCCTCGATGGGAGGGGCTAAGGCTAGGCAAACGCCGGCGCCGATTTCAGATGCTGATACGCCGCGATTACTTCCTGCAGCGCCTTTTCCATAGAACGGTCGCCGCCGTTGCGGTCGGGATGGAACTTGCGCACCAGCTCCGAATAGCGTTGCCGCAAGCCGCGCCGATCGGCGTCCTGATCGAGCCCAAGCACGTTCAGCGCTCGGCGATCGGCCCCCGACAGCGGCTTGCCATCCTGGCGCTGGCGCTCGTTCGCCACGCGCTCGCGAAAGCGCGCGCCGATCGCGTCGAGCGGGTCGCTGAAATCGGCCCAGCGCGGCGGGCGGTCGGCACCGTTGGCGGCAAACGCGCGCGTTTCGCGTTCCCAGCCGGCATAGGGCCGCTGCGCCTCATGGATCTCGTCGGGACTCATGCCGTTGAAGAAATTGTAGCGCGAATTGAACGCGCGGACATGCTCGAGACAGAGCCAGCGATATTCGGTGGGCCCATCGCCTCTGGGCAATGGACCGTCGAGCCGCGGCGCGCGAAACTCGCCGGGATTGTCGCAGCCGGGCTCCGCGCACAGCCTTCCCGTCCCTTCCACACGGCCGTGGAAACGGGTGTTGGGTCGGTCGTGCGGGGGCGTGCGAGCCACAGTGTCTCCGGCGCAAAAAGGGTCCTATATAAGAATGATGACCGACACTTCTACCGGCCCGCTGGCCGAAATCATCGCCGCTCGTCTGAGCGAAAACCTCTCCCCGTCGCGGCTCGAGGTGATCAACGACAGCCACCACCATGCCGGCCATATGGGCGACGACGGAACGGGCGAGTCGCACTTCACCGTCATCGTCGAAAGCGACCGCTTCGTCGGCTTGAACCGGGTCGCGCGCCAGCGGCTGGTGAACAAGGCGCTCGCCGATCTGTTATCCTCGCGCATCCACGCGCTCGCGATCCGGGCGCGCGCACCGGGAGAATGACATGGAGCCGTATCGGCTGTGGTATTGGCCCTCGATCCAGGGGCGCGGCGAGTTCGTGCGACTGGCGATGGAAGCGGCGCACACCCCCTATATCGACTGCGCACGCGACGAGGGCGTCGACGCGCTGATCGACGACATGAAGGGGCACGACCGTCGCGGTCCCTTCGCTCCGCCCTATCTGTCGATGCCCGGCTTCACCGTCGCGCAGGTCGCCGACATATTGTTCTTCCTTGCCAGCCGCCACGAGGCCGTCGGCCCCACCAACGAGGCCGATCGTTTCTGGGCACGGCAACTCCAGCTGACCGTCACCGACATCGTCGCCGAAGTGCACAACGTCCATCACCCCGTCGCGCTTGAAGACTATTATGACGATCAGAAGGACGAAGCTGCGCGTGCGGCCAAGGGATTCCGCGAGAAGCGCATCCCCAAATTCCTGGGCTATTTCGACAAGGCCGTACGCCACAATGAGGGCGACTGGACGGTAGGCACGCGCTGGAGCCATGTCGACACCTCGCTGTTCCAGCTGATCGAGGGACTGCGATACATGTTCCCCAAACGGATGAAGGCGGTTGAAGGCGATTATCCCGCGCTGGTCGCGCTCCACGACCGCGTCGCCGATCTGCCGGGGATCGCGACCTATCTGGAAAGCGAGCGCCGCATCGCGTTCAACAACGACGGCATCTTCCGGCACTATCCCGAACTCGACGCAGTTTGACGCGAACGCAGCGTTTCCGTGAGGCCCCTCCCGCTCGACATCGCCTGCGGGTAAGGATCGCCGCGATGGCCCAACGTATTCCCCGCCCTGCCGCGCGCATCCTGCTGGTCGACCAGCATGGCCGGCTGCTGATGTTCCGCTTCACGCCCGAGGACGGACGCCCGCCCTTCTGGTGCACGCCGGGCGGCGCGGTCGATCCGGGCGAGAGTTACGAGGCAGCGGCACGGCGTGAATTGTACGAGGAGACCGGCATCATCGCCGACCCCGGACCCGAAATCCTGCAGCGGTCCGCCGACTTCCTGACGATCGAGGGAGTCGAGGTTACCGCCGACGAACGTTATTTCCTGATTCGTACCGAGGCACGCGAGATCGATGCGGGCGGACATACCGAGCTCGAGCAACGCGTGATGCAGCATTGGCGCTGGCTTGCGCCACACGAGCTACCCGCACTCGGCGAGCAATATTTCCCCGAAGATTTGATCGATATCCTGGCAGAGGTGACGGCATGACCAACGACGATCTGATCGACCGCATCATCACCCCGACAACGCATGACCTGGGCGGATTCAAGGTGCACCGGACGCTGCCGTCCAAGCCGCACCAGATGGTCGGCCCGTTCATCTTCTTCGATCAGATGGGCCCGGCGCATCTCGATATCGGCACGGGCATCGACGTGCGACCGCACCCACATATCAATCTGGCGACGGTCACCTATCTGTTCGCCGGTGCGATCGATCATCGCGATTCGATCGGCACCTTCGCGCGAATCGAGCCCGGCGCGGTCAATCTGATGACCGCCGGGCACGGCATCGCGCATTCGGAGCGCTCCCCCGGCGACGAGCGCGCGCATGGCCCCGATCTGTCAGGCATCCAGACCTGGATCGCCATGCCCGAGGACAAGGAAGAGATCGATCCTGCGTTCGAACATGTCGCCAAGGCCGAGCTTCCGCTGATCGAGGCGCACGGCGCCACCGCGCGGATCATCATGGGCGAATTATGGGGCCGGCGCGCACCGACCACCGTCTATGCCGACACGATCTATGCCGATATCCTGCTCACGCCGGGCGCGAGCATCCCGATCGACGCCGGCGCCGACGAGCGCGCGGTCTATCTGGCGATCGGCGAGGCCGAGATCGACGGCATGCCGATGGCGATCAACACGCTCTATGTGCTTAAGCCCGGCGTCGCGATGACGCTACGCTCAACCGGCGGCGGCCGCGTGATGCTGTGCGGTGGCGAAGCATTCACCACCGAACGCCACGTCTGGTGGAACTTCGTCAGCTCGCGCCCCGACCGGATCCATCAGGCCAAGGAAGACTGGAAAGCCGGCCGCTTCGCCAAGGTTCCCGGTGACGAGAAAGAGTTCATCCCGATCCCGGAAATTCCCAAGACCGCGACCTATCCGTGACCTCTCCCCTCCCGCTTGCGGGAGGGGCCGGGGGAGGGCATGTCAACAAAGCTTTAGCGGGAGTGAGAGGGACACGCCCTCCCCCTAACCCCTCCCGCGAGCGGGAGGGGAATATGGCGGATTTCGAGCTGCAACGCGTGGCACTACCCACGGGAGTCGAGCTTGACGTAGCGGTAGCCGGCCTGCCGACCAATCCGCCGATCATCCTGCTGCACGGCTTCCCCGAGTCGCATCGCACCTGGCGGCATCAGATCGCCGACCTTGCCCAGGACCATTTCGTCCTCGCCCCCGATCAACGCGGCTTCGCCAAATCGTCCAAGCCCGAAGGAATCGGGAACTACACCCCCGACAAGCCGGTCGCCGACATGATCGCGCTCGCCGACCGGTTCGATCTCGAACGCTTCACGCTGGTCGGGCACGATTGGGGCGGTGCGATCGCGTGGATGGCCGCGCTCAACCATCCCGATCGTGTCGCGCGGCTGATCATCGTCAATGCGCCGCATCCCTTCATCTTTCAGAAGTCGATGTTCGACGACATGGCACAGCGCGAGGCGAGCCAGTATATCCGGGCGTTCCGCAACACCGATCTCGAAAGGCATATCGACTCGATCGGCCTGTCGGCCTTTTTCGACGGCAGCTTCATGCGCCACACCGACTTCGAGAAAGTGAAGGACGAAAAGCCGATCTATCTCGAGCAATGGGGTCAGCCGGGCGCGATGACCGCGATGCTCAACTGGTATCGCGCAAGCGCGGTGCAGGTCCCGGCGATGGACGAGACACCCGAGCGGCCGGCATTTCTGGATGGTCCCTTCCCGCCGCTCAAGATGCCGACCTTGGTGATCTGGGGCCTAGGCGACAAGGCGCTATTGCCGGTGCAACTGGAGGGTCTCGAGGCGCTGGTTCCCGATCTGACGCTCGAGAAGCTGGCGGGCGTGGGACATTTCGCACCCTGGGAAGCGCCAGAGAAGGTCACCGGCGCGATGCGCGATTGGCTTGCCGATCACGGCGGGTGAGATGTTCGAAGCCGCGGCGAACACGCGAAGCCCGATTGCAATCGGCATGCATCAGCCGCCCCCTGGGACGCATGCCGATGTGGACCAGATACACAAAAGGCTCGGGAGACCGAGGTCTTCCGAGCCTTTCGATGGTGGGCGTGGCAAGGATTGAACTTGCGACCCCTGCGATGTCAACACGAGGTAGCCACGGAAATCCGCCGTTTTTTGCGGTATCTGGCGTGGGCGAGGATGCGTTTGTTGCCGTTTGGTCCTCGCTCCGTCCTGGCTCGCGGTTCAGAATGAACCAGGCGAACCCCGTGGACGAAAACGGCTTGTTTCGTCGGCCTTTTATGCAGCTCCACTAGGAAAGGATGTCCGGTGATTGGCCGGGATCGACCCGCAGGCACACTGCGACCAGCAGTTCGAGCCCAATCTCCGACGGCACCAGAAACGTCATCGCCTCCCCGGTGGGCAAATCGGGGCAGGAGGCGCCGGCGGGATAAAAATCCGGTTCGACAAACTCCTGTCCTGTTCGGACAAGGAAGCCTCGAGCTGGCGGCGCCGGCGCGGATATTGAGTATTGAGCGCCGCAGCAGCGTCCTTCAGCCGCTGATCTTGCGCATCCATCTCCTTTTCAGGCGAACATCCTCGCCGCGCGCGCTGTTCGGCATAGATGTTCTGCAAGGGGACCCAGATGTCGGCCGCGAAGGATCGCACCTGTCTTTTGCCCGCAGCCGAAAGCTGGCCATATTCCTCGGCGTGCGCGCGCAGGAGAAAATCCTGAACGGTCACCTGCGCCCAGGCCGCGGCGGCGCCAAACGCCATCCAGGACAGCAAGAGGACGGCCACGCACCTGCGAATGAAGATGTCGATCATGGCATTCCTATCGTCAGTGCCCGGCGTCACCGTGGCGAGGCACGCATTGATCAGCCCACTTAGACTATTGCTCCGCCGGATTGCGTCAAAAGGCTGCCATCGGCGCGACGATGGCTCGCGAACCAGATGTCATCGGCCTTCTCGCCCTGCTGTCGTCCGGCCCAGTCGGGCCCGGATTCCGGGACGAACGCGGCAAGCTGCTCCGAGAAAGCGGACGCCGCGCGGAAGTGGTCGAGGTTACCGTTCGTCGGCACATGATCGCGCAACGCCGAGATCGGCATCCGGAGCCGAGGCGGATCGAAGAGCTTCATGAGTTCATGCGGCCGCTGCCAGTGTCCGGGCTGCTCGAGATCGGCCTCGACATCGCCGGAAGATTGCAGACCGGATGGATCGTAATTGAGCGCCGCATCGGCCAACTGGCCGACACTGCCATCGGTACGCTCGAAGGTGCCCGTGTTGATCGTGATATTGGCATCCCAGCCCCAGGATTGATTGACCGGCGCCCCGGCCAGATCGATTGCGGCAATGCCAATGTCTGCAAGGCTCTTCACTTCGCCCGCATCGCTCACCCCGTTGGCGTTGGCATCCTGCCAGACACGGAAATCTCCAAACGCGCTGTCGTCGGCGGAGAGCTTGCCGTCACCGTTGCTGTCGAACGCCGAGAGCCCGTCGAGATCGGACTTCGCGCCCGGCTTGTCGTCGGCGAACGAAAGTTCGGCGGCTGAATCGATGCGGCCGTCATGGTTGCGATCGAGCGCCAGGAAGGCATCGCCCTGACCGGTCCAGCCAGTGCGATCGGCAACCCCGTCGCCGTTCCAATCGAAGCTGGTGGGCGACTTGGCCCGGTCGACTAGGGTCACTCCGTTGCCGTCGAGATCGAGGATCACCGGAGATGCGAGCGATACGCTCTGGTCCGAGAACTGTGCGGTCTCGACACCAATGAGCTGATCGGTCCCGTCGTCGCCGCTGACGCTGGGCGCCAGATCGGTGATCGACACCGTCCCGCCCGACGTGCCGAGCTGATAGTCGCTCTCCACGCCGGCGAAAACCGCGGTGTCGGTACCCGATCCGCCATTCAGCATGTCGTTGCCCGCGCCGCCGGTCAGCGTGTCATTGCCCGCCCCCCCGGCGAGGGAGTCGTTCCCGGCCAGGCCGAGCAGCCTGTCGTTGCCGTCGCCACCATAGAGCGTCTCATTGCCACTGGTACCTGTGATCGTGTCATCGCCGGCGGTGAAGGTGGTGCGCCGGGCCATGATATCCGCCGAGGACCAGCTGCTGCCGTCCGCGAACTTGATCTGGTCGATCCCATTGCCTGTCGAGATATTCATGTACCTGATCGAAATGGTGTCGCTGCTGTCGACAAAGCCCACCACGATGTCGAGGCCATTCGCGCTGGTCGTGATGAACGTATTCTGCTGCGTCATGCCGGCGCCAAGCTGAATTGAGTTAATCCAGCTTGCGTTCCGGCTATCGTCGATAGTGTCGTTGCCGTCGCCTTGCGCAAAGACGTATGTATCGCTGCCAGGACCTCCGTTGAGGTAGTCGTTCCCCGTACCACCGATCAGGGTGTCGTCACCTCGGGCGCCATATAGTTTGTCGTCACCGGCACCACCGCTGAGCGTCTGATTGGATTCATCTCCGTAGATAATATCGTTGCCGGAGGTCGGCGTCGTCGCCTTGGCCATCAGGTCGGAATAGGACCAGTTGGTGCCGTCGGCGAAAGTGACCTGCTCGATGCGCCACAGCGACGAGTTGATTGCGTTCGAGAGGGTGATTTGGTCATTGCTGCCGGCAAAATTCAACACGAGGTCGGCACCGTTATTCGCTTGTGTGACCGAGACGTTGGCAGGCAGAATCCCTGCCCCCAGCTGGATCGTGTCAATGCCACCAGTGCCGCTGCCGCTCGGAAAATCAGCGACCAGATCCTGACCATCGCCCGGCGCAAAGCGATAGATGTCGTCCCCATCGCCGCCATACAGCGTATCGTTTCCGGTACCGCCATCGAGCACATCATTCCCCGCGCGGCCCTGCAATATGTCGTCACCAGCCGCACCGTAGAGTGTCTCGTTTCCGCTGGTGCCGGTGATTGTGTCGTTGCCCGCCGTAAACGACGTACGCCGCGCCATGATGTCGGCATAGGACCACACCGTGCCATCGGCGAAGTGGACCTCATCGACCCCTTTGGTCGTGTCGCCGTTCATTGCGGTGATCGTCACGGTGTCGGTGCTATCGAGCCGGCCCAGGACAATGTCGCTGCCTGAATTCGCAGTATAAACGTAGATATCGCCAGGCGCGATCCCGCTGCCGAATTGGACGACGTTGGTGACGCCACTTCCCCGGACATCATTGACGGTGTCCTGGCCGTTGCCGGGAGCGAAGACATAAGTATCGCTGCCGTTGCCGCCATCGAGCGTATCATTGCCGGCACCGCCATTGAGCGTGTCGTCGCCGGCAGTACCGAACAGTGTGTCATTCCCGACGGTACCGAGAATGTCATGGGTTTCATGGACAGCAATATCGCTGCGATCCCAGACTATTCCATTCCCAAAGACGATCGTATCGACGCCACTGCCATCGCCTTCACCGCTCAGCGTGATCGCGTCGGCGCCGCCAAACGACAAAACGACATCGCTGCCATTTTGGCTGAGCGCGAGATTTGCCGGGATCAGTCCCGACCCCAGCTTGAGCGTGGCGCCTTGTCCGGAATCGTGGATCGTAAGAGCGCCATACCCCTGCTTATATATAATGGCGTCCGCGCCGCCGGCGCCATCGATTTCTGTGGCGATACCTTTGGAATCAAAGATATCAGAACCTTCCGTGCCATAAAGAATGCCGGAATTTGCGACTTGCTGCTCTACGAGTTGGGCCACGGTCCAAACCGTTCCATCAGCAAATGTGATTGCCTCAACGCCGGTATACGCATTCGTCACGGGGACAGAAATGCTACTATTCGCATCCCAATAGGACCTGTTCGACAAGCCCCCTCCGGAGCCCGCGAACGTGACATTGTCACCGTTGCCAAGCGAAAGCTTGAACTGGTCGATTCCGGTCATCGTGACCGTCACGTCACTCGCCGAAATTCCCGCTCCGAATGCCAAAGTATTGGTGCTGACGGTCGTATCATTTTCGATGATATCGAGCGCGCCATAACCGCGGTTGTAAACGAAGGTATCGCCCCCACCATTTCCCTCAGCAATGTGCGCTACGCCTTGTGGATCAAGAACGTCAGCGCCAATGCCGCCCACCGCCACGGCGTTGCCGCTATAGGGATAGGCTTGGGGATGCTGAAGACCAAGCATGGCCACGATCTGCGCATAGGTCCAGACCGTCCCATCGGCGAAAGTCACCGTCTGGACCCCGGCGGTCGGATCGGAAAGCGCATCGGCTAGCGTAATTGCTCCTGATCCGGCGACCACCAACTGCAAGCTGTCGAGCAGCGAATCTCCTGTTGCCTGCGGGTCGGTCAGGGCCTTGACAGTGACCATCGAAGGATCGATTCCCGCCCCGAAGGCCAACCTATTGTTTGGTTCGACGATTCCCGCGACGTCGTTGATATAAAGATCGCCTCGCCCAAGTTCGTAGTTGATCGTGAGATCGCTGCCATAGAGTGTAAGTTGGCCACCACCACTCTGCGAACCAGTGACGAGGACGGTGACGTCTTGGCGAAGCTCGCCGCCCTCGCCATCCGACACGGCGATCACGTAGTTCAGTGTAACGCTCTGGTTTGGTTGAAGATAGTCGAACGCACCAGGACCACTAAAACTCCAATTTATGAAGCCGGAATTGCTTCCTGAAGTATCCGTGCCGATATACGCCTGCAGAAATCCCAGCAGTTGGGAATTGGTGAGCAATGACGGGACATCACCGGAAGCTGCGACACTGACCACCGAAACGTCGTGTGCGTCGCTTGTGTTTGAATCGGTGAATTGCAGAAAGCCACTCGCGTATCCGCCACCATCAAGAACATCTGTATCGACGGTTTCGGAAAGATCACCGCCAACATTCACCATCCCGGCCGAGGTCGGATTGATCTGATATCGAAGATCAGCAAGGGTCCACGATGAGCCATCGGCAAATTGGATGTTCTGGACGCCATAGGCGGTAGTGTCGGATCTCTGCATCGCCGCAGTCAGGGTGATGACATCGCCACCGCCGAAACTAAGGATTATGCTATCATTCATGTCGGAGGAAACTGTGATGTTACTTTTCGACAATCCGGCTCCGAGTACCAGGGTATTGTCGGCGCTGCCGCTCGTATCTGCTTCGCTTATGGTCAGGGCACCATATCCCTGATTGTAGATGATCGTATCCTCCCCACCGGCTGAGTTGATCGTCCGGGCAAATCCCCTTGTGTCGAAGGTATCGCCACGACCATCACCGTAAAGGGTGGTATTGTTTATCGAGCCCGTATCGGCGAACGCCAGCATCTGGGTGTAATTCCAGACGGTTCCGTCCGCGAATTTGACTTGCTGCACACCATCTGACGCGCCGGTGCGGGCGTCGAGAGCGCCTTGAATGTTGACAATGTCGCCGCCACCGAAATCGAGGATAAGGTTGCCGCTCGCATCGGCTGTAACCAGCGCACTCGCGGGTGAAAGACCTGCGCCAAGCTGAAGAGTGTTGGAATCCCCAACGTACGGGTCGCTCTCGGCAATGGTCAACGCGCCATAGCCCTGATTGAAAATGAACGTGTCTCCGCCGCCATTTCCGATCAACGTGTGCGCGACGCCTTCGCCATTGAGCGTGTTCGCTCCTGTATCGCCATAGAGTGTTGTGTTGGTCGCCGATGGCGTATCGGCCCTCGCCAGCAACTGCTCGTAGGTCAGGAAACTTCCGTCTTCGAAGTTGACCTGCTGCACGCCACCGGTCACCGAGCCTGTACTGTTGAGCGCGCCGACCAGCGTGATTTGGTCGCCACCACCGAACTCGAGAATGAGATTTCCGCTCGCATCTGCCGTGACGGTCAATTCGGTCGATGAAAGACCCGAGCCGAGTTGCAGGGCATTGCTCGGTGCCAGGGTGACATCCTCTTCGTCAATCGTGAGGTGGCCATAGCCCCGCTTGAAGTTGAAGGTGTCCCCTCCACCTCCCCCTATCAGATTATGGGCAATTCCGAGACCGTCCAGGACATTTGCGCCACGGTTTCCGTAGAGCGTGGTTTGTGAGGTCGAGGGGGTTTCCGCCAAGGTCAAGAGGTCATTGGCGCTGATCGTGGTGCCATCCGCAAACACCACATGTTGGACGCCGTAAGCTTCCCCGTTGGCGCTCAAGAGCACATTTGACAATACGATCCTGTCAGCGCTGCCGAATGAAAGGATCAGGTTCCCATCGCTATCGCCGGTCACCTGCAACGCGGAAGCATCCAGGCCAGCGCCGAGCCGAAGCACATTGTTTGGTGTATTTGAAAGATCATCCTCCGCAATGGTGAGTTCGCCATAGCCCTGATTGAAGATGAAGGTATCACCGCCGCCATTGCCCACCAGGGTCGTGGCAATTCCTTCGCCATCGAGTGTATTGGCCTTGGCATCACCGTAAAGGGTGGTATTCAATGCGGAAGGTGTGTCCACAGCCGCAAGTAGATCTGCATAGTGCCAGACCGTACCATCGGTAAAATTAATATCCTGAACGCCGTAAGCCGTCTTATAGCCACTATTGAAGGCGCTCAGGACGGTAATACTGTCACCGTTGCCAAAGTCTAGGACGAGATCACCGCTGGCGTTCGTAGTAATTGATGTTCCTGTAGCGGTTATCCCAGACCCGAGTTGAAGAACATTATGCGGATTGGTGCCCAGGTCGGTCTCCGAGATTGTCAGCGCACCGTAGCCTTGATTATAGACGATCGTGTCGCCGCCTCCGCGGCTCACAATGGCATTGTCGATGCCCTGCGTATCGAAGATGTGCCCGGCATCATCGCCATATAATGTCGTGGAGTTCGAACTCACCTCGTCGAGCTGAGATACGAGATCAGCCTCCGTCCAAACAGTGCCGTTGGCGAACTGAATCTGCTGAACCCCATAAGTAACGCCGCCACCGCTGTTGAGTTGCCCCACCAGCCAGACCTGATCCCCGCCGCCAAAATCGATGGTGATCATGCCATTGGAATCCGCACTCACCGTCGCGTTGTCTGGCGTCAAACCCGGACCTACTACCAGGACGTTGTTGGGATTGGCCGAACTGTCCTTCTCCTCTATGGCAAGCGCACCATATCCCTTGTTCAAAATGAAGGTGTCGCCGCCTCCGAACCCTTCAAGGGTGGACGAAACCCCTGCGCCATCCAATGTATTGGCCGAAGCGTCACCATAAAGAATTGGATGTTCGGCTGAGGGCGTTTCGAGTTGGCCCAGCAGGTCGGCATAGGTCCATGCCGTGCCATCGGCGAACTGCACCAGTTGGACACCATAGGCCGCACCATCGACGCTGAGCAATTCGCCAGCCAGCACCACGCTGTCACCGTTGCCGAAATCGAGAGTAATATCGCCAGAGTCGTCAGCCGAAACAGAGGTGTTCGCAGCGGTGATACCAGAACCGAGCTGCAACGAATTGTCAGGCGAGGCAGCCGTATCCGCCTCCTCAATGAGAACCTGGCCGTAACCTTGATTGAAAACGAAGGTATCGCCACCACCTTCACCATAGACAGTCGAGTAGGTGCCTGCTGGATCGAGAATCTGGCCGGGGCCGGTGGCGTAGAGCCCGTCGGGATCGGAATCGCCCAATGACTGCCCTTCGCCGCCTCCGCCCGTCCCCGATTGGCCGGTAACGACGATGTCCAGCGCCGATCCTAGGAAATTCGTGAGACGCGGAGAGGCTCCAATTGAAGGAGGACTAGTTAAATTGAGAGCGACGCTTGATCTTCCCGCCGAGTTTAAAGGGTCCGACGCGAAGTAATCGCTAAATTCGTCGAGTCTCGTACCAACGGGTGACGAGTATGCCTCTGCAAAAGCAAGATTGGTTCCCTCGGTTTGAATAGCAAGATCGTGAATGCGGTTATATATGTCGTCAACGCTCATAGTTTTACCGGGGAGCATCGCGCCTGGGGACAAGGGGTCTGGCTGAGGCGCAAACAATATGCGCGTGATGGGACTACGAGACTTCGCCGCAAATAGGCCCTCATGGGCTGACGTCGCAATTCCGACACTTTCGTTATCATTCATGAACGTTATGTAATGGTCACCGACCTTTACTGATAAAAACTCCACATGTGCGTTTTTCATTCGATCGTCAGTAGTAACAGCAACATCTGGGGCGCCCGGATACCAATATAGAGACTGCCCTCCCGCGATAAGATCGATATTCTCCGGCGTTATAGAGGGAACCGACGACAGGTCTAGGACATAGTTATTTGCCGATCCCGGGGTGACTACGACAACCGTGTCACCTGAAGCCGTGCCTGACGCGGTTTTGCCGAACTGTACAGTCATGTCTCCTTTGAGACCCGGGTCGGCTTTAGGATTGAGAATGACAATGTTTTCGTCAGAACCGACGCGAACGGTATCTCCGCCCGAGGCTTTGAAGTATTCTTTCCCAGATGTTCCTATAAACTGATCTCGGTGAAGCGTTCCCTCAGCCACGCCGAAGCCACTTGTCGCAGCACTGGCGGCTTTTTGATCGACACCTACAATGAGATTTACTGGGAGAGACGCCGGATTTTTGGTGTTGGCATTATTAAGTGAATCAAACGAGTTTCTGTTAAACATTATACCCGTATTGGGCCGAGTATTGTCGGTGGCGACCTCTCCATTCTTATTTAAGGCGTTAACCGTCGTTATGCACCCATTTCCTGTAGCGACGACTTTAGATTTACCCGGCGCCGCACTAAGGACTCCCAACACGTAGGCGCTACCATTATAGTTTAATACTATTGGGCTGCCGCTATTTCCGTGACCAACATCCACCGGTGGAGAACCAGTGAGCTTAAAGTGAAACTTCTCCCCCGTCACGTCCGAAAATGCAAGACTGCTCGTAAAGGCATTACCCTGGACACCGCCAGGCCCAAACTGGAAAGACTGAAATGATGTTGCCGAACCAACCAATAGACTCGTAATACTATTCAGATCAGCGCTGTTGTATAGAAATACGGCACCGGCAGCGGCTTTGTTTGATTTTGCGCTATACAGGACACTGTCCACCGAAATAACGCTCGGATTCGACAATATACCAGCTGCTGTGGGTTTCTCGAGGAGATTGTATATCTTAGTCGGGTCGCTCGACGTGCTAAGGAGTGCGGCGCCGGTGCAATCTACCAAAGTTCCGGCCGGCGGTTTGGAACTGGTCTGTCGGTATGGACAAGGGCCGCTTGGACTTTGAAATTTGGGCAGCGGTTTCGAAGGATCAGCCTGATAAGCCCTATACAATTTTAACCAAGCATCGTAATTCGTGTACCAGTCATTATAATATTTGACAGATTGTTTTATTACGTCATTTATGGTAGCCTCATAACTCTCGGCCGCTCCAGTTTGATCTTCCAGGAAACTCCTCGCTCCTTGTTGTGGTTTTACTTGGAAATCTGTTGTTAGAAGCCGAGAGCCCGGCGTCGCGCTACCGCCAACAACAATTTCATAAACTACATGTCCGGCGGTGATGCCGAGGCCGCCGCCAATATTGGTTCCAACCCCGTACGTTCCAGACGGTTCTACCAGTTCTATCCCAACAGTTGTGCGAGCGTTTGTCATTAGTTATCCTCAATAGGGCAATAGTGTCCAACAACTGGCCGCGCTCCGCTCGGATGGAACGGCGCAACCATCTCTTCATCGAATGGATTTCCAAGGAGGTCTTCGCCCTTGGGCCTGTCTGGCAGACCAGTCGCGTCGGGATCGCATGCGCGACCCTTCTTTGCTTCGTAGCACGTGGGATAGAATGCGCTGCCCGAGGTCACTCGGTATCTGATGCTCGGCTTTTGACAAGAAGGCATCCCCTCACGCCCATCCTCAGCACAAAATGCGGTAGAGGCGCCATTGCTATAAATCCAAACCGCGCAATATGGATGCTCCATTTCATAAATGGTATTTCCGGAAAACGGTCGATCTGTCTGATATCGCGCCCAGTCACTTGGGTCTCTCCCTATTCTTCTGGCGCTCATCCCCTCCCAGTTACTAAATCGACGACGCGATAATAATTCTGCGCGAGTGTCGGGCTTGGCGGGTGAATTGAAATCCTTAGCGCAAAATGGCGTTGACGGTTTCACGGGATGCAGCTGATCAATCCGGCAATACGTCGTTCCACCAGGACCAGTTCGCGAGCAAAGCTTGTGCCAATCAGTCCATAGCGCGCATTTGGGATGGCTCTTGTCGAATGCCTTTAGCTCCTGATCTGGCTTCGAGGCATCATAGGGCGCTGGATAGTCGGGGCCGTCTCTCTGACCAGACGCACTATCTGACATCTGACCGACCGCAGCTGTGCCGAGGATCGCTACTAGCGCGACGGCCAATATTGGCACCGCCTTATGCCGCGTGAGAACGTTGCTCCATTGTGACATGCGCCCCCCAAAGTCCGCCTCCGGAATGCAGCAACACAGCGCAGCGGATCATGTGAGTCAACGACAATTTGGGTAAATTATCGAATAATTACGAAATCTTACACCATTCTGGACTAAATTATTTACGAAAGATTTGTGGTAAATTTGCTTCAATGAGACCCATCTAAGATTCGATTCAGCGCGAGGCTGTTTCGGCGAATTCCCATTCGATTTTGCGGCGTAAACGAAAAGCGTATCGGACCCTTCATTGAAGACAGTACTTATCGGATGGGAGCTCGGCGCGGGACGGGGGCATGTCGAGCGGCTTGTACCCATCGTCTCGGCTTATCGAGCGAGGGGCTGGCGTGTGATCGCAGCTCTGCGCGACGCTCAATTGGGCGCTGATATACTTGGCCCGTCACAGCGGCGAGACGAAAATAGTAGCCTGACCATTGTCCGTGCGCCCATCTTTTCGCACACCGACATCGATAGTGGTCCCGTCAACTCGATCGCCGAGATACTGGCGAAAACCGGCTTTTCCCGTCCCGAATTTGTTCGCCCTCTCCTGGCAAATTGGGATGCGATGCTCGCACGATATCAACCAGATATCGTTATTTCCGATTGCGCACCCAGCCTCAATACGGTCGCGCGCGGCAAGGTGCCGTTGACTGTCATCGGCAATGGCTGGACCCTCCCGCCAGATAGCGACCTTCCGCTTGCGCTGACAGTTGAGCAAGGTGGTGAGGGCGCCATCCGGGACGCCGGAGAGGCGGTGCTGACGGCAATGTATGCCGCGTCACCTTTCTCACCGGAGGTTCAAAGGTTTACCGACCTTTTGCGGGGTGATCACAATCTGGCGTGCACGCTTGCCGAGATCGACCCTTACCGCGCTATTCGGGATGAGTTGCTCTACTGGCCCTTCGAGATATCAGCGCCCACCGCACGAATGGAGCAATCCCGGTCGGGTGGGCTGATCTATTTGCCGAAACGTCACCCAGCCCGGGGACTAGTTGAGCGGGAAGCCGGAAGGCTCAACATGCAATTTGATGCATATTTTAACGGCCCGCCGATGTGCCGTTCGCGGAGTGTCGCTGTTCATGTCCATCCCATCGATTTCGGAAAGGTGATCCACAGCAGGCAGCTGGTTATTCATCACGGCGGACTAGGTACCACGACTTGGTGCATGGCCAACCGGGTGCCTCAGTTGATCTTTCCGCACGATCTTGAGAAGATGTTGATTGCCAAGGGCGTCGTGGAAGGGGGGTATGGCTACGCGATCTCAAGCCAAGCCGCGAACCTGAACTTCAAAGCCGCCGTCGAAGCAACGATCAATCTGACTGTACCGGAATTTGACATCGGGAGGATGGCCACGCTTTCTCCTGAGGCAAGCATCGACGCTATCACGTCAGGACCGCACCAGTCGTAATCTTGGCATCCCGTCACTATCCGGCACCACGCGCACCGGCCGGCGCCAGCGCGCAATGCCGCGACGGTTGACGTGATGGGGTGGACGCCCCGTGTGACACAAGAGCATTTTTTGCCGCGACGAGGGCCGGTCGGATGTGTCTATGTGTTCGGCCTGTTCGCGCAGCACCGCATGCTACTCGCCCTGATGAAGTCCGCGGATCGGATCCCAATCACGTCATCGGGCTCGAGGCGCGCTATTCCTGTGGGCTTGTTCGATCTCCGGTCTGACCGGTTTGTCACCAGCCAAACCAGCTCAACGAACATATGGCCGACCGTCAAAGGCGGCGTCTTGTCGCCATGCTGATCATGCGATCCGGTCACCGGTTTCTGCCGAGCACTCAACGCTCCCGCCCGGCTTCTTTCGAGGCTTTGTCGATAGGACTAAGAAGGTACGACAAGATGCTCCGCTGACCGGTCCGGACGTCCGCAGTCACCTGCATCCCGACGGCAGCATGGATACCTCCAGTACGTAATGCTGGTTGAACCGCGTCGACGCTAATTCGGGCGGGATAGAGCAGGCCCAACTTCTCGTCCTCGACCGCGTCAGAACCAATGCTCTCGACACGCCCCTTGAGCGTCCCGTAGCGGGTGAACGGAAACGCCTCGAGTTTCACCGCCACCTCCTGCCCGACGCGGATGAACCCGATATCGCGGTTGGGAATCTTCACCTCGGCGACCAGGCTACCACCCGCCGGCACGACGATCATGATCGGCTTGGTCGCCTCGACCACACCGCCGATAGTGTGAATTGCAAGCTCCGTTACCGTGCCATCGACAGGGCTGACCAACGTCTGCAAGCTCGATTTCTGCGTGGCCTTGGCGAGTTCCTCGCGACGGAGCCGCGCATCGGATTCCGCCTTGGCGAGATCTCCCAGCACCTTGACCCGCCCTTCCGATTGCCCTTGCCCGATTGCTCCGTCGGCCGCCGCCATTTCAGCGGCGGCCTTGCCCACCGTCTCGATGGCGGCATCACGATCCCGCGCCGTCGACAAACGCTGGCGACGCATCTCGATCACCTTGAGCTTTGAGACATACCCCTTGGCCAGCAGTTGCTCGTTAGCGGCGATCTGTTCGTCCAGCAGCGGCAGCGTCTCGGTCAGCTTCGCGGCCTGAATCCTTGCCTCGCGCCCGGTGGCGTTCGCCGCATCGCGCCGCGCGGCGTTGGTCTGAGTGGTGCTCGTTATATCGGCCAACTCGGCCCGCGCGAGAGCAAGCTGCGTTCCGATAATCTCCGGCGGTGTACCGGCCGGCGCCACAAAGTTCAGCCCGCGCCCATCGAGTGCCGCAAGTACCGCGCGCGCCCGCGCCGCGTCGAGTTCAGAGCTTTCCAGTGCCTTGCGCGCTTGGGCCGTGTCCGCGGTGGAGATCGTCGGGTCGAGCTGGACCAGGGCCTGTCCGGCCCGAACGCGCTGGCCATCGTGCACCAGGATGCGTCTAACCACCCCTGCGTCGGCGGGCTGGATCAATTTCACGTTATCGACCGGGATCAGCTTGCCCGGGGCCGAGGCAACCACGTCGACCTTGCCGAAGGTCAACCAGGCGATCGTCGCCGCGAGGCCGATGATCAGCACCCAGGCGGTGATCCGCCCGGTCGGCGACACCGGCGTCTCGATGATCTCAAGCGCGGCGGGCAGGAAATCAGTCTGGTCCGTGCGGAACACCGAGAGCTTGCGCGCCTTTTCATCGGCGAGCGAGTCACGCACGACCTGCCAGTTGCGGCTGAACGCATTCATGCCGCCGCCCCTTCGTGGATGCCCATCTGGCGGCGATGGAGCCCGGCATAGCGACCACCTGCGCGCAGCAATTCGTCGTGCGTGCCGATCTCGACTACCCTGCCCTTTTCGAGCGTCACGATGCGATCGCATTGCCGGATCGCCGACAGGCGGTGGGCGATGATCAGCACGGTGCGTCCGCGCGCCATCGCCTTCAGGTTCGTCTGGATGATCTCCTCGCTTTCGGCATCGAGCGCGCTGGTCGCCTCGTCGAGGATCAGGATGCGCGGCTGGGTGACGAGGGCGCGGGCGATCGCGATGCGCTGGCGCTGGCCGCCCGAGAGGTTGACGCCGCGCTCCTCGATCATCGTGTCATAGCCTTGCGGCAATTGCAGGATGAAGTCGTGCGCGCCCGACAATTGGGCCGCGGCCATCACGTTCTCGAGCGGCATCGCCGGATTGGCGAGCGCGATGTTCTCGCGGATCGTGCGGTTGAACAGGAGGTTCTCCTGCAGCACGACGCCGATCTGGCGCCGGAGCCAGGCGGGATCGATCTGGGCTATGTCGACGCCATCGATCAGCACCCGACCGGCCGCCGGCGTGTAGAGCCGCTGGAGCAGCTTGGTCAGCGTCGACTTGCCCGATCCCGACGACCCGGCGATGCCGAGCGTGGCGCCGGGCGGGATGTCGATGCTGATGTCGTCGAGGGTCCAGGGGCCATCGAGCGCGTAGCGGAACTTCACGCCATCGAAGCGGATCGCGCCCTTGAGCGACGGCAACGCCACGCGCGATCCCATGCCAGGCTCAACCGGCGCGTTGAGGACATCGCCCAGCCGCTCGATCGACAGCCGCACTTGCTGAAAGTCCTGCCACAATTGCGCCATCCGGATCACCGGCCCCGACACGCGCTGGGCGAACATGTTGAAGGCGACAAGGCCGCCCACCGTCATCGCGCCGGCAATGACCTGTTCGGCGCCGAAATAGAGGATCGCGGCGAGGCTGAGCTTGGAGATCAGCTGGACCGCCTGGCTGCCGCTATTGCCCAGGTTGATGACGCGCTGGTTGGCGGCGCTGTAGCCAGCCAATTGGCGCTCCCAGCGTTCCTGCCATTGCGGCTCGACCGCGGCAGCCTTGACCGTCTGCATGCCTGACACGCTCTCGACCAGGAGCGCGTTGTTGGCGGCGCCGCGTTCGTATTTCTCGTTGAGCCTGCGGCGCAGTGGCTTGGTGACGAATAGCGACACACAAGCATAAGCCGGTATCGTCAGCGCCACGATCCAGAACAGTGCCGGCGAGTAGATCCACATCGCGACGAGAAACACGATCGTGAATGCCGGGTCGACTAGGACCGACAGCGAGGCATTGGTCAGGAACTCGCGGATCGACTCCAACTGACGTACGCGCGTCACGGTGTCGCCGACACGGCGCGCTTCGAAATAGGCGAGCGGCAGCCCGAGCAGATGACGGAACAACTTGGCGCCCAACTCGACATCGAGCTTCTGGCTGGTCTCCGAATAAAGCCGCGTGCGCAGCCAGCCGAACACGACTTCCCAGACTGAGACGGCGACGAAGCCGATCGACAGCACCTGCAAGGTCGCCAGCGTATTGTGGACCAGCACCTTGTCGATCACGTTCTGGAAGAACAGCGGCGCTGCGAGGCCGAGTAGATTGATGCAAAGCGTGATCAGCAGCACTTCGCCGATCAGCTTGCGGTAGCGCACAACCTGCGGGATGAACCAGCCGATGTCGAAGCGGCCCGCCGCGCCGGCCACGCCTTCGCGGGTCGTGACGAGGATCAACTCGCACGACCAGACAGCGTCGAGCGCCAGTCGGTCGAGTTGCTCGGGCGAACGCCCCGGTCGCTGGATCAGCACGCGGTCGTCGGTCACGCGCCCGATGACGAACCAACCATCGGGTCCGTGGGCAAGCGCGGGGAGCGGGAGGCGCGCGAGGCGATCGAAGGTGGCGATGACGAGTTTCGCACGCACACCCTCCTGACGCTTCGCGATCCGAAGCAGATCGTCCGGAGAGCAAGCGTCGAAATGCCCCAGTGCATGGCGCAGCTGGTCGGGGTCGACCGCGATGCGGTGCATCGCCAGCACCGTCGCAAGCGCGATCAGCCCGCTATTGTCGCCGACATCAGCGGCCCATTGTTCGCTACCCGGACTCAACGCGTCCTATGCCCCCTTGGCGGGTCGCCTATGCGACAGCCGCGCAACAACATCATAAGAAGCAATAGGTTACGCTAGCAAGACACATATTCCGAAATTCGACGGATACATCCAATTCGGATCGAAAACTGCTGCAACGGAGGAGGCGAGTACCCGGGCGGCAGCGCGCAAAGAAATAGGTGCCCCACGCCTAGAGGAAGTCTGGCTCGCTCGGCACGTCCTCTGCCCGCTCAGGCCGACGCGCACCGAGAAGCGAAAACGTAACTAGGCTACGCGGTTCGGCCGATCTTCCCGATTTCGGTGCAGATGTGCATTCGCCGGCCACGGGACATTTCCCGAAACAGGAGTAAGAAATTGCACCAATACCGCCAAGTCGCGTTAATATCGACCAATAATTGTCAGACGCCATGGACTAATTTTACGACTATTTGTTCGGGCTTGAAATGATCTGATACTCACTGGATGAAATCTGCGTCGGCGCTTCGGAGCTCTATTCAAACAATCAATTCGCAGCACATTGTCGTACCCACGAGCTCATCAACGACGTAGTTGATTTCCTTCTTCATGAGGCCAGCCCATGGGAGGTATCCGAGGAGATGCTGCAGTTGTGCGTGCATCGCCGCTGGAAGGAATATGCCGACGAAATTGGCGCGGCCGGTTCGAGCGAACTCGAATCCCACAAGCGCTTCCTGGAGCGTTGGTCGCCTAAATCGATCGGGTATTTCCCCGAGAGCGAGGTTCTTCATTGACCGTATCGGCTCAGGTTGCACCGACCTTGGCGGTTCAGTTTGGCGCCACATGCCCCCCGGCGCCAATTCAGGCTCCAGGGACATCAGCCATCCGCCACGTCTGACGCCTCGTTTACGATACCGGCTATCCGCGAAGCGTCGAAGCGCTCTGGCGTGGCTTGCTCCCCACACGTTTTTCGTCACACGGCAGGCGTTTGGATGGCGCAGGCTGACGTGCCTATACAGAAGATCGCGCAGTTCCTGGGGCATACCTCAACACGGGTCACCGAGAGGACATACGCTCGCTACAGTCCCAGCTTTATGAAAGACGCTGCCGCGGCGTTGGACTGGTAGGCTCAGCCAGGACTGGCTCTGTGCCTTTGGTTCAATTGAACCAATCGAACCCCGTGGAGGCGATACACAAAAGCCTCGGGAAACCGGAGTTTCCCGAGGCTTTCGATGGTGGGCGTGGCAAGGATTGAACTTGCGACCCCTGCGATGTCAACACAGTGCTCTACCACTGAGCTACACGCCCACGGGGAGGGCGCCCTGTAGCGGCGCTTCCTCCGCGGTGCAAGCGGGGAAACTCTATAATCCGCCGTTCGCGCTTTCGACCTCGAACAAGCGATCCACCTCCAGCACCAGATCCTTGAGATGGAACGGTTTGGAGAGCACGCGAGCATTGGGCATCTGTTTGCCGGCGCGCAAGGTTACCGCGGCGAAGCCGGTGATGAACATGACCCGCATATCCGGCGCGATGTCGGATACTTTCTGCGCCAGTTCGATCCCGTCCATCTCGGGCATGACGATGTCGGTCAGCAGCAGGTCGAAATGCTCGGTTTCGATCAGCGGCAGCGCGGCGGTACCGCGGTCGACAGCGGTAACGGCATAGCCCGACCGTTCCAGCGCGCGCGTCAGATATTCGCGCATCACCGAATCGTCCTCGGCCAGTAGAATCCTGATCATGCCCGTCCGCTGCCTTGTATCCCCGTAGGGCGTTTTATGCCCCAAGGGTTTAAGATTTTCCAGCGCCGCGCGGCGATTGCCCCAAGACGGCACGACGAGTAGATTTGCGGATATGGCCGCTCCCTCGTTCGACCGCGTCGGACCAATCCCGCCGGACAGCCCGGTGATCCTGTCGGTGCCGCATGCCGGGCGCGATTATCCGCTCCAACTGCGCGCGGCCGCCGCCGTGCCGGTAGCCTCGATGCTGGCACTGGAGGATCGCCATGCCGACGATGTCGCGCTCACCGCGCGGATCGACGAGACTGTGTTCGTGCAGCGCCGCGCGCGCGCCTGGATCGACCTCAATCGCGGCGAGGACGAACGCGACCCGCTGATCGACGATGGCGCGCGGCCGATCCCAGCCGGCGCCGCGGCGACCAAATTGCGCAGCGGACTGGGCCTGGTGCCGCGGCGATCCGCGCCCGGCGTCGCGATCTGGAACCGGCGGCTGGGTGACGACGAAGTGCGGCAGCGCATTACCCAGGATCACCGCCCCTATCATTCTGCGCTCGCCGACGCGCTGGCGGCCGCGCGCGCGCGGTTCGGGGCCGCTTTGTTGCTCGACGTGCATTCGATGCCGCCATTGCCCGGCGGCGCCGCGGCGCGCGTGGTGATCGGCGACCGCTTCGGCCGCAGCGCGGGCGGACGGCTGGTCCATCGGCTGGAAGGCGAAGTCATCGCCGCGGGGCACCGCGCCGCACTCAACACGCCCTATCCCGGCGGCTATATCCTCTCGCGCCACGGTCGGCCCGACCAACATGTCCATGCGATCCAGATCGAGATCGACCGGCGTCTTTATCTCGACCCCAGCCTGACCGCGCCTGGCAAGGGTCTGGCCGACACCGCCGCGTTGCTGCGCCGAATGATCGACGCCGCCACCGACGAATTGCTGACCGGCGGGCTGGCATTGGCGGCGGAATAAGGTGGGCCTCACGCCGCCGATGGAGACAAAGGCCGCTCAATGTGTTACATTGTACACATGTAAAATCGGGAGTGCGATGTGGGTGCCAGTACGACAATGACGATCCGGGTTACCCCCGATCTCAAGGAAAAGCTCGGCCGCTTGGCTCATGATACGCGCCGCACGCGGTCCTATCTCGCGGCAGAGGCTGTCGAAGCCTATGTGAATCGCGAGCTGCAGATCATTGAGGGTATTCAACGCGGCTTGGTCGACATGGAGACGGGCAAGGTAACGGCGCATGAGGACGTGACGGCGAAGGCCAACCGGATCATCGCTGAAGCGCGGCAGAAGCGAGTCGCCCGCCAGTGAGGCGTGTCGTCTGGGCGGACGCGGCACAGGACGACTATCTCGAAATTTTGCGCTACATCGCTGAAGACGATCCCGATGCCGCCGAGCGAGTTGTTCGCGCAATCGAAGAGACCGGAAATAGGCTCGCTGATTTTGCGACCGGCCGCCCCGGCCGGGTGAGCGGCATCTATGAGAAGTCCATCGCCCGTCTGCCCTACATCCTTGCCTACGCGCTCAGTGAGGACGGCACCGTTCTGACGATCGTTCACGTCATCCATACGTCGCGTGATTGGCCTCCCGACAATTGGCCCGCATAGAGCCGAACGCGGCCGGCGAGGCGGTCAGTGGTAAACCACCAATCGCAGCCACTCGCCCGCAACCCAGCGATCTCGCTCACCCCATAAAAAAACCACCTCGGGCAAATGCCCGAGGTGGCCAAGGTTCAGGGAGGAGACACGCTCGAAAGCGTGTCTGCACGACCTCGCGAAAGGGGGGACACGAAGCCGTACTCAAGCAACATAGG
>Ga0070658_10000211_pt1 | contig 51730 bp, 48 predicted proteins | sample KBSC13metaG_FD_64664 | JGI IMG/M metagenome (GOLD analysis project Ga0070658, IMG submission 64664) | Corn rhizosphere microbial communities from Kellogg Biological Station, Michigan, USA - KBS C1-3 metaG | ecosystem: Host-associated > Plants > Roots > Rhizosphere > Soil ...
GCGTCCGGGCCGATCACGAGCAACGGCAGCATCACGATGCCGATCGCCACCCCGGCAAGGAAGATGACCAGGGCGAGCAGCCGGCTGCGGACCGCCGACCGCACGTCGCGCAGGTTGTAGGCGATCGTGATCGTGTTGACGTAGGTGCTGACCGCGGTCGAACCCGACCACAACGCGAAGACGAAGCCGGCCGAGACCACGTCGGCCCGTCCGTTGGTGAGCACCTGGTGCAGCGACGGCCGGATCAGCGTGTTGACGGCCTTCGGCGCGATCACGTGCTCGGCCCCGCCGAGAACGAACTTCTCGATGTCGTTGATCGTGCCGGCCGGCAGGTCGTGACCGAAGAACCCGATCACCCCGAGGACCACGAGCAGCAGGGGTGGCAACGACAGCAGCTGCCAGAACCCGGCCTCCGCGGACAGCCCGAGGATCCGGTCCGCCCACGACTTGGCGGCGGTGCGTTTGATCAGCAACCAGACCCCGCGCCGTCGGGGAGGGCGCGGATCGGTCACCGCGCTTGGCTGCCCGGTGACCGAGGCCATGAGCCCACACGGTAGGCGAGTCGTGACGCGGTGTCCCGGCACCCGACGGCGGGGCGGCGCGGCGCGCGCGCCGCATAGCGACCGCGCGGACGGGGCAGTGGGGAGGAATGGACGTCGCGAGCCTGAGCAAGCGGTACGCCGTCGACGGGTCGTTCGTCACGGTCCGGGCGGCCTTCGGCACCGGCGCGGAGGTGCGGCTGACCGCCGAGGCCGAGCAGGCGCCGGCCAAGCGAGTCGGCGCGCGGCTGCGCTACCGCGACGCCTCGACCGGCTGACGGTTGCGGGGGTCACGCTGAGCCGGCGGCGCGGGTCGCCGAGCGACTCGACTACTGTCGGACCTTCCGGACAAGGAGGCCCGGCCGGTCGTGCCGGTGTGGCCGAAGGAAGGACCACCGGCGACATGACCGGCCAGCCCAGGGTGTGGCCCGGGACGCCGTACCCGTTGGGGGCGACCTACGACGGCACCGGCACCAACTTCGCGTTGTTCAGCGAGGTCGCCGACGGGGTGGACCTCTGCCTCTTCGACGAGGCAGGCCACGAGACCCGCCACCGGCTGCCCGAGCGCGACGCGTTCGTCTGGCACGGCTACCTGCCGGGGATCGGACCCGGGCAGCGGTACGGCTTCCGCGTGCACGGCCCCTACGACCCCGGTCAGGGGCAGCGCTGCAACCCGGCGAAGCTGCTGCTCGACCCCTACGCGAAGGCCATCGAGGGCAGCATCGACTGGGATCCCTCCCTGTTCGGCTACCACCTCGACGACCCCAACGCGCGCAACGACGACGACTCCGCGCCGCACATGGTCAAGTCGGTCGTCATCAGCCCCTTCTTCGACTGGCAGAACGACCGGGCGCCCCGCCGGCCCTACAACGAGACGGTCATCTACGAGGCGCACGTCCGCGGGCTGACGATCCGGCACCCGAAGATCCCCGACGAGATCCGGGGCAGCTACGCGGCGCTGGGTCATCCCGTGATGCTCGACCACTTCCAGAAGCTCGGCGTGACGGCGGTCGAGCTCATGCCGGTGCACCACTACGTGCAGGACCATTACCTGATCGAGAAAGGCCTGCGCAACTACTGGGGCTACAACACGCTCGGCTTCTTCGCGCCGTACAACGTCTACTCCTCGGGCGGTGACCTCGGCCAGCAGGTGCAGGAGTTCAAGGCGATGGTGCGCTCGCTGCACGAGGCGGGCATCGAGGTGATCCTCGACGTCGTCTACAACCACACGGCCGAGGGCAACCACCTGGGTCCGACGCTGTCCATGCGCGGCATCGACAACCAGGCCTACTACCGGCTGGTCGAGGACGACCCGCAGTACTACATGGACTACACCGGCACCGGCAACAGCCTCAACGTCAGGCACCCGCACGCACTGCAGCTGATCATGGACTCGCTGCGCTACTGGGTGACGGAGATGCACGTCGACGGGTTCCGCTTCGACCTCGCCTCGACGCTGGCGCGGGAGTTCTACGACGTCGACCGGCTCGCGGTGTTCTTCGACCTGGTGCAGCAGGACCCGATCGTGTCCCAGGTGAAGCTGATCGCCGAGCCGTGGGACGTCGGCGAGGGCGGCTACCAGGTCGGCAACTTCCCGCCCCAGTGGACCGAGTGGAACGGCAAGTACCGCGACACCGTCCGCGACTTCTGGCGCGGGGAGAGCGCGACGCTGGCGGAGTTCGCCTCACGGTTCACCGGCTCGAGCGACCTCTACGAGTCGAGCGCCCGCCGGCCGATCGCGTCGATCAACTTCGTGACCGCGCACGACGGCTTCACCCTGCACGACCTGGTGTCCTACAACGAGAAGCACAACGAGGCGAACGCCGAGGACAACAACGACGGGGAGAGCCACAACCGGTCGTGGAACTGCGGCGTCGAAGGCCCGACCGACGACCCGGAGGTCCTCGCGCTGCGCGAGCGGCAGAAGCGCAACTTCATCGCCACGCTGTTCCTCTCGCAGGGCGTGCCGATGCTGCTGCACGGCGACGAGATGGGCCGCAGCCAGGGCGGCAACAACAACGCCTACTGCCAGGACAACGAGATCGCGTGGGTCGACTGGTCGAACATCCGCGAGCACGGGCTGCAGTTCGACTTCACCTGCCGGGTCATCCAGCTGCGACACGCGCACCCGGTCTTCCGCCGCCGCCGGTTCTTCCAGGGCCGGCCGGTGCGCGGTTCCAACGTCGACGACATCGCCTGGCTCACCCCCGCCGGAGAGCCGATGAGCGACGACGACTGGGACGCCGGCTTCGCCAAGTCGCTGATGGTCTTTCTCAACGGCCACGGGTTGCCGGAGCTTGACGCCCGCGGTGAGCGGATCGCCGACGACTCGTTCCTGTTCTGCTTCAACGCCCACCATGAGCAGCTCGAGTTCACGCTTCCGGATCCGAGCTACGGGCTGCGCTGGCAGGTGCTGCTGGACACCGCCGTGCCGGTGGTCGAGGAAGGATCCGACGAGGACCGCACGGTGAAGGCGGGCGCCGTGCTCGGCGTCGCCGCCCGCACCGTGGTGCTGCTGCAGCGAGTCGACTGACCCGTGGCGGCGCACCTGCCGGCGGCCGGTCGGCCCGTGCCCGCCTCGACCTATCGACTCCAGCTGCATCCAGGGTTCCGGCTGCCCGACGCCGCCGGGGTCTGCGACTACCTCGCCGCGCTCGGGGTGAGCCACGTCTACTGCTCACCCGTGCTCGCCTCCACGCCCGGATCGGTCCACGGCTACGACGTGGTCGACCACGGCCGCATCGACGACGAGCTGGGTGGGACCGACGGGTGGCGGACCCTGGTGGCCGCGACGGCGTCAGCGGACCTCGGGACCGTCCTCGACATCGTGCCCAACCACATGGCCGTCCCGGAGCCGCTCTCGCTGAACCGGCAGCTCTGGGACGTGCTGAAGCACGGTCGCGGTTCGGCGTACGCCGAGTGGTTCGACATCGACTGGGCGGCGCAGGGCGGCCGGCTGCTGCTGCCGGTGCTCGGTGAGCCGATCGGCGAGTGCCTGCGCCGTCAGGAGATCCGCCGGGACGGCGACGTGCTCCGCTACTACGACAACGTCTTCCCGCTCGCACCCGGGACGGAGCAGACAGACGACCTGGTCACACTGCTGGCGGAACAGCACTACCGGCTGGCCTGGTGGCGGGTCGGTCGCGAGGAGCTCAACTACCGAAGGTTCTTCGACGTGACCGCGCTGATCGGTGTGCGCGTCGAACGGCCGGACGTGTTCGCCGCGACCCACGCCACGCTGCTGTCGCTCGACGGTGTCGACGGCTGGCGCGTCGACCACCCGGACGGTCTCGCCGATCCGGCCGGCTACCTGCGCCGTCTCGCGGAGGCCACCGGCGACCTGTGGATCGTGGCCGAGAAGATCCTCGAGCCCGGCGAGCAACTGCCCGGCGACTGGCGGTGTGCGGGCACGACCGGCTACGACGCGCTCAACCAGGTCATGGGCGTGCTCACCGACCCCGCCGGTGAGCGGCCGCTGACCGACCTCTCGAGCTCGCTGACCGGCGCGGCTGACTACGCCACGGTGGTGGCAGCGGCGAAGCGCCACGTCGTCGAGCACCTGCTGGTCGCCGAGGTCGACCGGCTCACCGACACGCTCGTGCGCCTCGCCGCCGGGTCGGTGGACACGTGGGACTTCTCCCGGCGCTGGCTGCGCGAGGCGCTCGTGGAGGTGCTGACCGCCTTCGAGGTCTACCGGGCCTACGTGCCCGTCGACGACCCGGCGCCGGCGGAGCCGCGCCACCAGGTCGCGGCGGCGTGCGAGCGGGCACGCGAGCGCCGGCCCGACCGCACGGCGGAGATCGGCTGGATCGGCCGGCTCGCCCTGCTCGACGGGCCATCCGATGACGATGCCGTGGACTTCGCCGTCCGGTTCGCGCAGACGACCGGGCCGGTGATGGCGAAGGGGATCGAGGACACGGCCTTCTACCGCTACGTCCGGCTGACGGCGCTCAACGAGGTGGGTGGCGACCCGGGCCGCTTCGGCATCGCGCCCGCCGACTTTCACGCCTGGGCCGCCGACCTCGCCCGCGACTGGCCGGCCACGATGACCACGTTGTCGACGCACGACACCAAGCGGTCGGAGGACGTGCGGGCTCGACTCCTGACGCTGGCGGAGATCCCGGGCGAATGGTCGGCCGCGGTCACCCGCTGGCGAGCGCGCCACCACCTGGGGGACCCGGACCTCGAGTACCTGTTCTGGCAGTCCCTCGTCGGCGCCTGGCCGATCTCGGCGGAGCGCATGGCCGGTTACGTCGAGAAGGCCTCCCGCGAGGCGAAGCGCCGCACGTCGTGGACGGATCCCGATCCGGCGTACGACGAGATGCTGCAGTCTTTCGTGCGCGAGGTCTACGCAGACGACGCGACCGTGGCCGATGTCGAGCTCTGGGTGCGCGAGCACGTCCTGGTGCCGGGTCGCATCACCTCGTTGGCGCAGAAGCTGCTGCAGCTCACGATGCCGGGCGTCCCCGACTGCTACCAGGGCGGCGAGCTCTGGGACCTGTCGCTGGTCGACCCGGACAACCGGCGCCCGGTCGACTACGACCGGCGGCGCACGATGCTGCGCGCGCTCGACGAGGGCCACCTGCCGCCCGCTGTCGACGACGACGAGGAGGGCTGGAGCAAGCTGCTGGTCACCTCGCGGGTGCTCCGGTCGCGGCGGGCGCGACCCGAGCTGTTCGGCCCGTCGGCCGGCTACCGCGCGCTCACCGCCGCGGGGCCCGCGGCCGACCACCTTCTCGGATTCGTGCGCGGGGAAGGCGCGGCCTCGCTGGCCACCCGCCTGCCGGTGGGATTGCGGCGAACCGGCGGCTGGCGGGACACGACGGTGCCGCTACCGGCCGGGGTATGGACGGACGTGTTGACCGGCCGCAGCTTCCGGGGCGGCGACATACCCGTCGCGAAGGTGCTCGACGGGCTCCCGGTGGGACTGCTCGTCACGGACGGCTAGCCGCGGCGCCAGGCCTCGGCGATCGCCTGGAAGCTGCCGATGCGCCGCGCCCGGTCGAGGCTCGGCGTGACGACGACGACCTCGTCGGCCTGCGCCTGCTCCTGCAGGTCGCGCAGCCCGACAACCACCGCCTTCGGCTCGCCGGTCACCATCCGGCCGTCGCGCTGCCGGCCGTCGCGGAACTCGGCCGACCGGGCGAACTCCCGCACCTGCTCCGGCCGCAGCGGCTCGCGGACCCCGCGGCGCAGGTTCTGCATCGTCAGCGTCCACGCGGCCTCGAACTCGCTGACCGCCTCGTCGTCGTCGCTGGCGAACGCGAGCACCGAGACGGCGGAGTAGGGCCGGTCGCCCTCGTGGCGGGGCTCGAAGTCGCGCCGGTACTCGCGGAGCGCCTCGACGGCCAGGTCCGGACTCATGTGGTGCGCGAAGACCGCGCTCATGCCGTTGATGGCAGCGAACCGGGGACCGTACTGGCTCGACCCGAGCATGAACACCTGCGGCTGCTCGGGCACGACCGGCGCGGCCACGAGCTGGGCGAACGGGTGACCTGCCGGAAAGTCGTCCTGGAGGAACGCCAGCAGCTCGGCCACCTGGTGCGGGAACTCCTCCCCCGGGTCGATCCGCAGGCCGCGACGGAGCACGTGCGCGGTCAGCGGGTCGGTGCCGGGGGCCCGGCCGAGCGCCAGGTCGATGCGGCCGGGGTGGAGGGCGAGCAGCGTGCGGAAGAGCTCGGCGACCTTGAACGGCGAGTGGTTGGGCAGCATGATCCCGGCCGCGCCGACCCGGATGCGTTCGGTCCGGCCGCCGATGTGGGCGATCAGCAGCTCGGGCGCGCTGCAGGCCAGGCTGCGCATGTTGTGGTGCTCGGACACCCAGTAGCGGCGGTAGCCCGACTCCTCCACCGCCCGCGCGATGCGGACCGCACCGGCGATGGCGTCATGGGCTGACTCGGCGTACTCGATGCCGACGAAGTCGAGTACCGACAGCGGAAGTGACTCTTCGCTCACACTTCCACAATGCCGCGCCGGTAAGGCGTCATTCCGGTGGGCACAGATGCGCCATGTCGTCGTTCCGGGTGTGGGCCCCGCACGCGCAACGGGTCCACGTCGTGGTCGACGGGCGCGAGCACGCGATGCACGCCGACGGGCGCGCCGGCTGGTGGTCGGCCGACGTCGCCGGCGCGGCGGCCGGGTGCGACTACGCCTACCGCCTCGACGGCGGGCCGCCTCGCCCAGACCCGAGGTCCGCGTGGCAGCCACAGGGCGTCCACGGCCCGTCCCGGCTGGTCGACCACGCGGCGTTCGCCTGGAGCGACCAGACCTGGCACGGCGTACCGCTGCCGGGCAGCGTCGTCTACGAGCTGCACATCGGCACGTTCACCGACGAGGGGACCTTCGACGCGGCGATCGCTCGATTGGACCACCTCGTCGAGCTGGGTGTCGACGTCGTCGAGCTGATGCCGGTCAACGCATTCGACGGGGACCGCGGCTGGGGTTACGACGGCGTGCTCTGGTACGCCGTGCACGACCCCTACGGCGGACCCGACGGGCTGAAGCGGTTCGTCGACGCCGCCCACGGGCGCGGTATCGGCGTGCTGCTCGACGTCGTCTACAACCACCTGGGGCCGAGCGGCAACTACCTCTCGGAGTTCGGCCCCTACTTCACCGACACCCATTCGACGCCGTGGGGGCCGGCGGTCAACCTCGACGCGCCAGAATCGGACGAGGTACGCCGCCACATCATCGACAACGCACTGATGTGGTTCGTCGACTACCACGTCGACGGGCTGCGTCTCGACGCCGTGCACGAGCTCAAGGACGACCGCGCGACCCATGTGCTCGAGGAGCTGTCGGAGGAGGTGCGCCGCACTGCGGCCTACCTGCGCAAGCCGCTCTTCCTCGTCGCCGAGTCCGACCGCAACGACCCGCGCAACGTGACGCCTCGCCACGCCGGCGGGTGGGGGCTCGACGCCCAGTGGAGCGACGACTTCCACCATGCCCTGCACGCGCTGCTGACCGGTGAGCGGCAGGGCTACTACTGCGACTTCGGGTCGCTTCAGACGTTGGCGAAGGCGTTCACCCGGGTCTTCGTGCACGACGGCACGTACTCGACGTTCCGGCGCCGGCACCACGGCCGGCCGGTCGACCCCCACCTGCTGTCGGGCGCCGCGTTCGTCGGCTACCTGCAGAACCACGACCAGATCGGCAACCGGGCCGGCGGGGCGCGGCTGGCCGCGATGGTGCCGCCGGACCTGCTGAAGATCGGCGCCGCGCTGGTGCTGACCGGGCCGTTCACCCCGATGCTGTTCATGGGCGAGGAGTGGGGCGCCTCGACGCCGTGGCAGTTCTTCGCCTCGTTCCCGGACCGCGGGCTGGCCGAAGCGGTGCGCACGGGACGGTGCGAGGAGTTCGCCGGGCACGGGTGGGACCCGGCCCGCGTCCCCGACCCGATGGACGGCGCCACCTTCGCCCGGTCGACGCTCGACTGGGCGGAGGTCGAGAAGGAGGCGCACGCCGACCTGCTCGCGTGGCACCGGGACCTCATCGCGTTGCGGCGCCGCCACCCGGAGCTGACCGACGGTCGGCTCGATGCGGTCCGCTGCACCTGGGACGACGGCGACCGGTGGTTCGTGCTGCACCGGGGCGGCGTCGCCGTGGTCTGCAACCTCGCCGAAGAGCACCGCCGGGTACCTGCCGGCGGGCGGCCCGGGGAGGTCCTGCTCGCGTCTGCAAGCGAGGTCACCTGCTCCGGCACCGCGGTGAACCTGCCGGCCCGATCGGTGGCGGTGGTGTTGATTGACTGACGGCATGCGCCGCTTGCTGCCCGACCCGGCGAAGGACCAGGTCGACATCGACGAGGCCTACCTCGTCGAGTCCCCCGGCCGCTCCTACGTCCGCGGCAACATGGTGTCGAGCGTCGACGGCGCGGCCCAGGCCGAGGGCCGTTCCGGGGGCCTGTCGGGACCGACGGACAAGAAGATCTTCGCGGCACTGCGTGATCACGCCGACGTGATCCTGGCCGGTGCGAGCACGGTGCGGGTCGAGAGGTACGGCGGCCACCGCCCCTCTGCTCGCCGCCAGGAGTGGCGCACGGCGCGCGGGATGCCGCCGCTCCCGACGATGGCGGTGCTCAGCCGCAGCTGCGACTTCGACCCGGAGGCGCCGTTCTTCACCGATCAGGACGTCCGCCCGATCGTCATCACGCAGAAGTCGGCACCCGCCCATCGGGTCGACGCGCTGCGCGACCGCGCCGACATCATCGTCGCCGGTGACGGCGACGTCGACCTCCCGGCCGCCCTGGGCGAGCTGGCCGACCGCGGCCTGCACCACCTGCTCTGCGAGGGCGGCCCCAACCTGCTCTCCCACATCGTCGCCGCCGGCCAGCTCCACGAGCTGTGCCTCACCCTGTCGCCGTTGCTCTTCGCCGGACCCGCGACGCGCATCCTCGACGGGCCGCTGCTCGACGCGCCGGAGCACCTGACGCTGCACCAGGTCCTCGAGGACGACAGCTACCTCTTCCTGCGCTACCTGCGACGCTGAGCAGATCGGGCAGGATGCCCGCATGGACCTGCCCGTCAACCCACCGGTCTCGCCGATGCTCGCCCGGGCGGTGCCCGACATCCCCGCGCCCGAGCAGGTCGACGGCGGGGTGCTCTACGAGCCGAAGTGGGACGGCTTCCGGTGCATCGTCTTCCGCGACGGCGACGAGATCGAGCTCGGCTCGCGTAACGAACGCCCGCTGACCCGCTACTTCCCCGAGGTCGTCGACGCCGTGCGCGCAACGCTGCCCGAGCGCTGCGTCGTCGATGGGGAGATCGTCATCGCCGGCGCCGACGGCCTCGACTTCGACGCGCTTCAGCTGCGGCTGCATCCGGCTGAGTCGAGGGTGCGCAAGCTGGCCGCCGAGATACCGGCGTCGTTCGTGGCCTTCGACCTGCTGGCGATCGGCGACGAGTCGCTGGTGGCGGAGCCCTTCGGCGTACGCCGGTCCCGGCTGGAGTCCGCGCTCGAGCAGGTCCGGCCGCCGGTCTACCTGACCCCGGCCACCGACGACCTGGAGACGGCACGCGAGTGGTTCACGGCGTTCGAGGGGGCCGGGCTCGACGGCATCGTCGCCAAGCCGCTGCGGCTGCCCTACCGGCCCGACGAGCGGGTGATGTTCAAGATCAAGCACAAGCGCACCGCCGACTGCGTCGTGGCCGGCTTCCGCTGGCACAAGTCCGGCCGGGTGGTCGGTTCGTTGCTGCTGGGCCTGTACGACGACGGCGGCGCGCTGCAGCACGTCGGGGTCGCGGCGTCGTTCACGATGAAGCGGCGGGGCGAGCTGGTCGACGAGCTGGCGCCGTATCGCGCCGACCTCGCCGGGCACCCGTGGGCGGCCTGGGCGGGCGCCGCGGACGGCGAGCGGATGCCCGGTGCCACCAGCAGGTGGAACGCCGGCAAGGACCTGTCGTGGGAACCATTGCGGCCCGAGCTCGTCGTCGAGGTGGCCTACGACCACATGCAGGGCGACCGGTTCCGGCACGCGACGCAGTTCCAGCGCTGGCGGCCGGAACGCGACCCGCGCACCTGCACCTACGCCCAGCTCGAACGCCCGGCGGGCTTCTCGTTGGCCGAGGTGCTGGGTGGGTCGGGGTCGTGACCCGGCTCGCGCCCTACACCTCGCTGTTCGCGCCACACGGGATGGTGTGCGCCGTCGACCACCTCGCGGCTGCCGCGGGAGCGGAGATGTTGCGGCATGGAGGCAGCGCGGCCGACGCCGCGGTCGCCGCGAGCGCGGTGCTGGCCGTGACGACCCAGCACATGTGCGGGATGGGTGGTGACCTGTTCGCCCTCGTCGGCGGGCAGGGGGCGACACCGTCAGCTCTGAACGCCAGCGGGCGGGCCGGTTCCGGCGCGGACCCCGACCGGCTGCGGGCCGAAGGGCATCGGGTCATGCCGATGTCGGGCGACATTCGCTCCACGCCGGTGCCAGGGTGCGTGGACGGTTGGCTCGCGCTGCACTCGCGCTTCGGCCGGGTGGACCTCGCCGAGGTGCTGGCTCCCGCGATTTCCTATGCCGCAGAAGGGTTTCCGGCTTCGCCGACCCTTGCGCTGTCGGCACCGCGGGTCGCCGATCGCCCGGGCGGCGAAGCCTTCCGCGGCGTCGTGCGGCCCGGGGACCTGATGTGCCGCCCGGGGGTCGCGCGGACGCTGCGAGCCGTCGTAGAGCACGGCCGGGACGGCTTCTACGGCGGTGAGTTCGGCGCGGGGCTGCTGGCCCTGGGAGCCGGGGAGTACACCGAGTCCGACCTGTCGGCACCCCTGGCCGACTGGGTCGAGCCGCTGTCCGTCGAGGCGTGGGGTCGCGTGCTCTGGACGGTGCCGCCCAACTCACAGGGCTACCTGGCCCTGGCCGGGGCGTGGATCGCGTCCGGACTGCCCCTGCCCGCCGATCCCGACGACGAGCTGTGGGCGCACCTGCTGATCGAGGCGGCACGGTTCGCGGCGTACGACCGGCTCGAGGTCCTCCATGAGCGGTCCTCCGGTCAGGCGCTGCTGGCACCGGAGCGGCTGGCACCGCGTCGCGACGCCATCTCGTGCGAGCGGGCCGCGGTGCTCGGTGACGGCTACGGGGAGGGCGGCACGATCTACCTCTGCGCGGTGGACGAAGACCGGATGGCCGTCTCGCTGATCCAGTCGAACGCCCGCGGATTCGGCAGCGGGCTGGCCGAGCCGGCGACCGGTATCTTCCTGCAGAACCGCGGGATCGGCTTCAGCCTGGTGCCCGGCCATCCCGCGGAGTACGGCCCCGGTCGCCGGCCGCCGCACACCCTCTCCCCCGCGCTCGTGACCGACGCCGCGCTGCGGCTCGACACCGCCCTCGGGACGATGGGCGGCGACTCGCAACCCCAGGTGCTGCTGCAGCTGCTGGCCCGGCTGCTGGCCGCGGGTGAGAGCGCCGGCGAGGCGGTCGCGGCTCCGCGCTGGATCCTGTCGGGCGGCGGTGCCGGCTTCGACACCTGGGACGCGCGCGGGCAGGTGCAGGTGTGGCTCGAGGACGGCGCGCCGTGGGCAGCCGGCCTGCGGGCTCGCGGCCACGACGTGTGCGCCGGAGCCGGCATGCCCACCGCCGGGCATGCGCACGTGATCCGGGCGACGGGCGGCGTGCTGGAGGCAGCGAGCGACCCGCGCGCCCTGTCGGGTGCCGCGATCGGATTCTGAGCCGCGCACGTGTCGGAGAGAGCTGCTACTGAGCCCCACGCATCTTCCTCGTCTCGGGCCGTCCCGAAGACAAACGCAGGCGGCCACAACAGGCACTGCACCGAAGAGCGCTTCCCAGTCGTCCGCCGCGGACGCGTTACGGCACTCTGACCTGGCTAGCCCGGGGATCCTGCAGTGAACAGCTCGAGCTGGATGTTGTCCGGATCGCGGAACACAAGCGTGGAGAACCTGACCGGCTCGGTGATGTCCCTGATGCCGCTGTGCTCGACGCCGAGCTCGGTGAGGTGCGCCGCCCACCTGTCCATCTCCGCGCGGTCGGCGACGTTGAAGCCGATGTGGTCAAGACCGGTGCGGCACTCGTCGAAGCTCTCGCCCTGGTTGCCGGCATTCTTGTGCAGGCCGATGGTGAGGCCGCTCTGCGGGTCGACGAGCAGGACGGCGAAGCCGGTGTCTTCACGCTCGTGATGCGGGAACGTCACGGGAACCCGTTCCAGGCCGAAGACCTTCTGGTACCACTCAGCACTCGCCTCGACGTCCCTTACGGTCGGCGAGAAGTGATGCACTCCGGTGATGGCGGGCCGGCTGTCGGTCACGACGAATCTCCCTCCCCGCCGCTGCGCGCCGAAGATGCCGCAACGACGTATGAGCCATTCCTATCGCGAAGCGACAACCGGGGCGAGAGATCAGGTCGGCCCGCAAACAGCGGCCGGCCGCTCAGTCCGGGCGGCGCTTGCTGGGTTGCACGCGGCGCGGCTCGCCCGGCATCTTCGGGTAGTTCGGCGGATAGGGCGCCTCACCCAGGCCGTGGTCGCGCTCGTCGCGCTCGACCCAGTCGAGCAGCACCTGGAGGTCGCAGACCGCGTCGTCGATGCCGGCGTGGACGTCGCCGAGGGCGGCGAAGCGCGCCGGCACGGTCGTGATCGTGAAGTCCTCGGTGTGCACGTCGGGCAGCTCGTCCCACGTCACCGGCGTCGACACCGTCGCGTCGGGCCGGGCCCGGATCGAGTACGCCGAGGCGATGGTCCGGTCCTTCGCGTTCTGGTTGAAGTCGACGAACACCCGTTCCCCCCGCTCCTCCTTCCACCAGGCGGTCGTCATGAGCGCCGGCGCTCTGCGCTCCAGCTCTCGGGCGAGGGCCAGCGCGGCACGGCGTACGACCGGGAACTCCCAGCGGGGCTCGATACGGCAGTAGATGTGCACGCCCCGGTTGCCCGACGTCTTCGACCAGCCGACATAGCCGATCTCTGCGAGCAGCTCGCGGACCAGGGCCGCCGCCCGCTGTGCCTCGGCGAAGCCGGTGCCGGGCTGCGGGTCGAGGTCGATGCGCAGCTCGTCCGGGCGCTCCACGTCGGCGCGGCGCGAGTGCCAGGGGTGGAACTCGACCGTGGACATCTGCACCGCCCACACGACGGCAGCGACCTCGGTGACGCACAGCTCGTCGGCCGTGCGCCCGGACGGGAAGCTCACATGTGCGGTCTGGACCCAGTCGGGGGCGCCCTTCGGGATCCGTTTCTGGTAGATCCGCTCCCCCTCGATGCCTTCCGGGAAGCGGTGCAGCATGCACGGCCGCTCCCGCAGCGCGCGCACGATGCCCTCGGCGACCGACAGGTAGTAACGCGCGATGTCCAGCTTGGTCGTCCCGAGCTGCGGAAAGTAGACGCGATCGGGGTTGGACAACCGCACGACCCGCGAACCCACCTCCAGCTCGGTCGCGGGCGCGGCTGCCATCGCGGCAACGTATCGCGGACGTGGAGGCAGTGGCGGCGTAGACAGCCGGCCCCCGCGTGGGACGATCTGGACATGGCCGTGCAGCGGATCGACAAGACCGACGACGAGTGGCGGGCCGAGCTCTCCCCGGACGAGTACGCCGTCCTGCGTCAGGCGGCCACCGAACCACCGGGCACCGGGCCGCTGCTGCACGAGCACCGGGTGGGCGTCTTCCGCTGCCGGGCCTGCGGCGGTGAGCTGTTCCGGTCCGAGACGAAGTTCGAGTCGCACTGCGGTTGGCCTAGCTTCTTCAAGCCCTCGGACAACGACGCCGTCGAGCTGAACGAGGACCGCAGCCACGGCATGGTCCGCACGGAGGTTCGCTGCGCGCGCTGCGGCTCGCACCTGGGTCACGTCTTCCCCGACGCGCCGCAGACGCCGACCGGTGACCGCTACTGCATGAACAGCATCGCGCTGACCTTCGAGCCGGCCACGGACCGGTGATCCGGGCTCACCACGCGGGCCCAGGTCCGTCGGCGCGGGTGAGGTGACATGGCCTCCACGCTCCCCGCCGGAGCAACCGCCGCCCCGGTGCCGGCGGCGCCGAACGTCCTGCCCCGGCTGAGGGCAACCGCGCGCGTGCTGGCGCATCCCGCGATGCTCGGGGGGCTCGGCGCGCTGCCCTGGGTCGTCGTCACCGTGGTCGGCCCCCTGCTCGGCACCGACTTGGCCGCACAGTTCGCCCGCGGCGCGTTCGCCCGGGCGCACCCCGGCGCGGCCTACGACTTCAGCTGGTACGGCGGGCTGCATCCGGCCGCCTACAGCGTCCTGTCGCCCTACCTGTTCGCCGCGATCGGTGTGCTCGCTACCGGCGCGTTGGCGACGATCGGGGCGTCGGCGGCGATGGCCGACATGTTCCGGATCTGGGATGCGCGCCGGGTGCGCACCGCCGCCGTCTGGACCGGGCTCGGCACCGGGGCGTCGTTCTTCGCCGGCCGGGTGACGTTCATGCTCGGCCTGGCGCTCGCGGCCGCCGCCGTACGCCTCGTCATCACTCCGCAACGGCAGTCCAACCGTCGGCTCGCCGCCGCGGCCGTCCTTGCGGCGCTGTGCACGCTGGCCAGCCCGGTCGCCACGCTCTTCCTCGGCCTGACCGCCGTGGCCCTGCTGGCCGTCGGGCCGCACCGCCGCGAAGGGCTGGTGCTCGGCGTGGCCGCGGCCTTACCGATGCTCGGCGTGCAGCTCGTCTTCCCGCAGTGGGGAGTGCAACCGGTCACCATCGACATCGCGATCTCCCCGATGATCGGCGCCCTGCTGGTCGCGTGGCTCGTGGGCTGGCGCCACCGCGCGCTGGTCGTCGGCTGCCTGATCTACTCCGTCGGCTGCCTGACCGCGTGGCTGCTCCCGACCCCGGTCGGCAACAACGTGGAGCGCCTCGGGCTGATCCTCGCGGCACCGGTCATCGCCGGCCTCGCGAGCAGGTTGCGCTACGCGCTGCCGGTGCTGCTCCTGCTGCTCACCTGGCAGGTCTACCAGCCGGCCGGCGACATCGCGCCCGGACCGGAACCCGCCGCACACGCGTCGTTCTCCGTGCCACTCCTGACGGCTCTGCAGATCCACGGCGCGCAGCGCTACCGCATCGAGGTGGTGTCGCTGTCGGAGCACTGGGAAGCCGACCACATCGCCCGCCACTACCTGCTGGCCCGTGGCTGGGAGCGCCAGCTCGACACCGTCCGCAACCCGCTGTTCTACGACGGCCCGCTCAACGCGACGACCTACCACCGCTGGCTGCGCTACAACGGCGTCGGTTTCGTCGCGCTGTCCGACCGGCCGGTCGACTGGGGCGCGACGGGGGAAGCCGCCCTGGTGCGCAGCGGGTTGCCCTACCTGCACGAAGTGTGGAGCAGCGACCACTGGACCTTGTGGCGGGTGGTGGACCCCCTCCCGCTGGCCGGCCCGCACGCACAGGTGACGAACACCTCCCCGGCCGGGTTGTCACTGCGCGTCGAGCGCCCGGGCAACGTGCTCGTGCGGGTGCGCTGGTCACCCTGGCTGCACACGAGCAAGGGCTGCCTGCAGCAGGACGGCGACTGGACGTTGCTGCACGCGCCGGTGACCGGCAGCTACCGGATCGACGCGCCGCTCACCCTGCCGCGGGGGTCGGCCTGCGCCTGACCGCTACGGCAGCGAGGCGACGAGGTCGGCGAGCGGCTTGCGGACGCCGGTGAAGAACGGGATCTCCACCCGGGTGTGCAGCCGCGCCGTCGCGCCGCGCAGGTGCCGCATGAGGTCGACCAGCCGGTGCAGCTCGTCGGCCTCGAACGCGAGCACCCACTCGTAGTCGTTGAGCGCGAAGCTCGCCACCGTGTTGGCCCGGACGTCGGGGTACTCGCGCGCCATCCGGCCGTGCTCGGCGAGCATCTCCCGCCGCTCGGCGTCGGGCAGCAGGTACCACTCGTAGCTGCGTACGAACGGGTAGACGCAGACGTAGCGCCTCGGGTCCTCGGTCAGGAACGCCGGCAGGTGGCTCTTGTTGAACTCCGCCGGACGGTGCACGGCGTAGGCCGACCAGACCGGCTCGCACCCGCGTCCCAGCCTGGTCTGGCGGAAGCGGTTGTAGGTGTCCTGCAGCACGTCGGGATCCGCGCCGGTCCACCAGAACATCAGGTCGGCGTCGGCCCGGTAGGCGCCGATGTCGTAGGTGCCGCGGGTCGTCACGCCCTTGGCCATCGCCTGCTCGAGCAGCTCCTCGACCTCGGCGACCGCCGCCTCCCGCCCCTCGTCGGGCAGTCGGGCAGCGCCGGTGCGGGCGCGGAACACCGAGTAGAGCGTGTAACAGATCTGCTCGTTGAGCTCACGGGTGCGGGCGGCCTTCGACGTGCTGGTGGTCATGGCGTCATTGTCCACCCGGACAGCACTTCCGTGGCGGCCTGCTGCCCGGAGCGGATGCAGGCGGGGATCCCGACCCCGTCGTACGCCGCACCGCAGACCGCCAATCCGCCGGCTCCGGCAACGGCCGCGCGGACGCGCCGCACCCGGTCGAGATGCCCCACGGCGTACTGCGGCAGGGCGCCGCCCCAACGGCTGACCCGGCTGGCGACCGGCGGTGCGCTGATCCCGGCACTGTCGAGCAGCTCGCGCCGGGCGTCGACGACGAGGTCCGCATCGTCGCGCTGGAGCACGGCCGGGTCGCCGTAGCGGCCGAACGAGCAGCGCACCACGATCGCGTCGGTGTCGAGGTGCGGCCACTTCGTCGTGAAGAACGTCACCGCCTTGACCGGCCGGCCTTCGACCTCCGGCACCAGGTAGCCGCTCAACCGCGACACCGGACCGTGACGTCCGGCCGCGCTCGCCGGGAAGACCAGCGTGACCAGCGCGACGCTGGCGTAGTCGACCTGACCGAGGTCCGTGGCGGCCGCCGGCACGTCGTCGGTCAGCAGCCGCGACGCGGGGGCGGCGGGCAGGGCGAGGACCACCCCGTCGGCGTCGAGGGTCTGCGCGTCGCGGGTCGACCCGTGCACGACCCGCCACCCCGATGCCGTACGCCGGAGCTCGCGGGCCGGCCGTCCGAGGAGGATCTCTGCCCCGGCCGGCTCCACGGCGAGTTGCAGGGCCTCGACCAGCCGGCCGAGACCGCCGCGGACCGTCGCGAAGACCGGCTGCCCCGAAGGTTCGGGAACCGCGGCCCTCGCCGCCTCGAGCAAGGAGCGGTGGCTTGCGAGGTGCGGCAGCAGCTGTGGCATCGTCGCCTGCAGCGACAGCGCGTCGGCCCGCCCGGCGTAGACCCCACCGAGCAGCGGGTCGACGAGCCGGTCGACCACCTCGCGGCCGAGCCGGCGACGCACGTAACCCCCGACGGTCGTGTCGGCCGTCGGCGGACCGCCCGGCAGCCACGGCTCCACGGCAACGCGTGCGATGCCTCGCAGGGACAGGACGTTCGCGGCCGCGAGAGCCCGCGGGTCGCCCGGGATGCCGAACATCGTGCGCGGCGGCAGCCGCCGCAGCCGGCCGCGGCTCACCACCGCGGCACCGACAGCGGCGGGGTGGACCAGGTCGCCGGCCAGCCCGACGTCGCCGGCCAGCTCGGTGGCACCCGGGGCGCCCCAGAGGAACGACTCGGCGCCCTCGTCGACCGGCAGCCCACCGACTTCCGAGGTGTGCAGCTTGCCGCCGAGCCGGGGTGACCCCTCGAGCACGGTGACCCGGGCGCCGGAGGTGACCAGCGCCCGAGCAGCCGCCAGCCCGGCGATGCCGCCCCCGACGACCGCGACGTGCGGGCGCTGCTCCCCCGGGTCAGGCATCGGCCGCGGCGCTCCGTGATCGGCCGTCCGGCGCGCTCCCCGATCGGCCCGCGGTCGGGCTCTCCGGTCGTACCTCGCCGGCGCGCTCCGCGACCAGGCCGGCGAGAGCCGTCATCACCGCCGGGTCGTCGTTGACCGATGGGGTGCGGCCGAAGGGCAGGCCCAGCTCGTCGGCCAGGCGCCGCGCCTCGATGTCGAGGTCGTAGGCGACCTCCAGGTGGTCCGCGACGAAACCGCACGCGCACACCGCGACCCCTGGACCCCCGGCCGACTCGCGCAGCACCTCGAGCACGTCCGGCCCGAGCCACCGGTCCGCGGTGCGGCCGGCGGACTGCCAGGCAACTCGCCACCGGTCGACACCTGCGCGCTCGGCAACCGCCGCGGCGGTCTGGTGCAGCTGCTCCGGGTAGGGGTCGCCGGCCGCGACGGCCTTCTCCGGCAACGAGTGGGCGGTGAAGACCACCTCCGCGCCGCGTGGCAGTGCGGCGAGCGTCGTACGCACGGCGGCGGCGAGGAAGTCGAGGTACGCCGGTAGCAGGTGCCACGACTCCACGGTGGTGACCGGGATGCCGGCGCTCGCACCCGCGGCGGCGGCGCGGGCGGCGTAGTCGCCGATCGACGCCCGGGAGTAGTGCGGAGCGAGGACGAGCCCCACGACCCGGTCGACGCCGCGCCCGGCGAGCTCGGTCACCCCGTCCTCAATGCGTGGAGCGGCGTGCTTGAGCCCGAGCCCGACCGTGTACTCGCCGCGCTCGTCGAGCGCCCGTTGCAGTGCGGCGGCCTGCGCCTCCGTGATCGCGCGCAGCGGGAACGTGCCGCCGATCGCGTCATAGCGCGCGACGAGCGCAGCGAGCAGCTCGGGCGTCGGCGGGCGCCCACGCCGGATGTCGGTGTAGTAGGCAGCGACGTCGTCGCGGTCGCGCGGCGTGCCGTAGGCCATGACGAGCACGCCGGTCGTCATCGCGCGCTGTCCTCGTGGACGAGCTCGACCAGGCGGGTCAGGACGCCGGGGTCGGTTTCCGGCAGCACCCCATGCCCGAGGTTGAACACGTGTCCCTCGGCCGCCCGGCCGGCGCGCAGCGAGGCGCGGGCCTGCTCGGCGACCGCGGGCCAGGGGGCGAACAGGGTCGCCGGATCGAGGTTTCCCTGCACCGCACGGCCGGGTCCGATCCGCCGAGTCGCCTCGTCGAGCGGCACCCGCCAGTCGACCCCGACGACGTCGGCTCCCGCGGCGCCCATCAGCCCGAGCAGCTCGCCGGTGCCGACCCCGAAGTGGATGCGCGGCACCTCGTGGATGCCGGCGAGGATCTTGGCGGAGTGCGGCTGCACGTAGCGGGCGTAGTCGGCGGCCGACAGCGCCCCCGCCCACGAGTCGAACAGCTGCACCGCACTCACCCCCGCGCCGATCTGCACCCGCAGGAACGCCAGCGTGATGTCGGCGAGCCGGTCGAGCAGCGCGTGCCAGGTCTGCTCGTCGCCGTACATCAGCGCCTTCGTCAGCGTGTGGCTGCGGCTCGGGCCCCCCTCGACGAGGTAGCTGGCGAGCGTGAACGGCGCCCCCGCGAAACCGATGAGCGGGGTATCGCCGAGCTCGTCGACGAGCAGGCGCACCGCCGCGTCGACGTAGTCCACGTCGCCGGGCTCGAGCCCGCGCAGCCGCTCGACACCGGCCTGGTCGCGGATCGGCGTGCCGACGACCGGCCCCACGCCGGCCTTGATCTCGACGTCGATGCCGACGGCGTGCAGCGGCACGACGATGTCGCTGAACAGGATCGCCGCGTCGACGCCGTAACGCCGCACCGGCTGCAGCGTCACCTCCGTGACGAGTGCCGGGTCGGCGCAGGACTCCAGCATCGGCCGGTCGCCGCGGACCCGGCGGTACTCCGGCAGCGCGCGGCCGGCCTGGCGCATGAACCACACCGGGGTGTATGCCGTGGGCTCGCGCCGGCAGGCGCGCAGGAACGGCGCGTCGACGGGGGCTGGCACGTGACGATCGTCCCACGCAGCCCGAGGGCGGCGAGCGGCGGAACGACCGATGGGAAGCGACACGCCGTCGCGGCTGCCGGAAACTGTCGGCGGGGCGTGCGACGGTGCTGTCATGACGACGAACGACTACTGCCCCACATGCCGCGAGGAGCGGGAGTTCGAGCAGCCTCCGTGCGTCGACGGCCATGACGACTGCCCCGAGCGCGCCTGCGTCGTGTGCGGCTACGCGCTGTTTGCCGGGATCATCCCCGACCGCCCGGTCCGCCGCGCCCGCCATCTCGCTGCCTGAGCGCCTGCCCCTGCTGAGGGGGTCAGCCGGTGCCCCCACCGGCGCCGATGAGGATGACGCCGGCGAGCGCCGCGATGACGCCGACGGTCTGCACCGACCGCAGCCGCTCGTCGTGCACGACGCGGGCGAGCAGCACGGTGACCACCGGGTAGAGCGAGGAGAGCACCGCGACCAGCGCCAGCAGGCCGTGCCGGGAGGCCACCGCGTAGGCACCGTTCGCCGTCAGGTCGGCAAGCCCGACGACCGCCAGCATGCGCCAGTGCGGTCCGGCTTCGCGGGTCGAGACACCGAGCCTGCCGGCCGCCAATCCGAGCACGACCAGCGGCAACACCGAGGTCGCGCGCATGACCAGCAAGGTCATGACGACGCTGTGGGCGCTCCCCTTCGCGATGAAGAGGATCACGAGACCGAAGCCGACCGCCGACAGGCCGGCCAGCACGACCGGGCGCAGGTTGCGCCCTCCTTCGGCCCGCGGTCCGCTGGCCAGGACGACGCCGACCGCCGCGATGGCGAGGCCGGCGATCTGCAGGCCGCCGGGGGCGTCGCCTTCGGCGAAGCCGACCGCGATCGGCACGGCCACTCCCATGGCGGCGATGGGGGCAACGACGCCCATCGAGCCGGTGGCGAGACCGTGGTAGAAGGCGACCAGCGCGAGAAGGCCGACGGCGCCGGCGCCGATGGCCCACGGCAGGTAGCCGCTGTCCGCGCCGAACCCGCCGGCGCCCGCGGCCACCGGGACGAGCACCACCATCGCGGCGGCCTGCGAGAAACCGACCACGATGATCGCGGGGATGCGCCGGCTGAGCGTGCCGCCGAGGAAGTCCGAGGTCCCCCAGATCAGGCTGGCGAGCAGCGCGAGGACGGCGGCCATCATCGCAGCCTAGGTAGACCCGAGGCCGGATCCGGGCCGCGGGCGGCGCGTCCGACCGGTTTCTGTCGGCCCTCCCGCCTACCCTGTCGCCATGGCGGTCGCCGTGCCACCCGCGCAGCTCCCCGAGGCATTCGCCCGGGCAGTGGCACTGCTCGGCGAGACGCCGATGCGGCCGGAGGTCCGGCTGCAGGAGGGCCCGGCGCCGCAGCGGCTGGCACCGCACGCGATCTCCCTGCAGGCCGAAGCGGTCGTCGGCGACGAGGAGCTGGCGAGCGGCCGGCTGATCGTGCTGCACGACCCGTCCCGTCCAGAGGCATGGGACGGCGACACCCGGCTGGTCGCCTACCTGCACGCGCCGCTCGAGGCCGAGATGGTCGCCGACCCGTTGCTGACCGCGGTCGGCTGGAGCTGGCTGCTCGACGCGTTGGCCGGGGCGGAGGCCGAGCACACGATGGCCGGTGGCACGGTGACCCGGGTCGCCTCCGAGCGGTTCGGCGCGCTGGCCGGCGAGCCCGACGCCGCCCAGGTCGAGCTTCGGGCGTCATGGACACCGGTCGGTGACGACCTGCGGCCACACCTGCGCGCCTTCGGCGAGCTGCTCTGCATGGCTGCCGGGCTGCCCCCGCTCGCCCCAGGCGTGCTCCCGCTGGCCCGCTCGGCCGGCCGCAAGCGGCGCAAGGTCTGACCCCGCTCGGGGCGGCGCCGTCAGGTCGGCAGCGTCGCCTCGCTGCGCTGCTCGGGGAGCGGCGCGGAAGGCGACGGCGCCGGAGCCGACGAGAGCGGGGACGACGGCATCGCGACCCCGCCGCCGATCGGCATCCGCAGCGTGAGCGTCGTACCGTTTTGCGGCCACGAGGCGACGTCGATGATCCCACCCGCGAGCCGGGCACGCTCCCGCAGCAGGCCGAGCCCTACGTGCCGGCCGCGTTCCGAGCGCACCTGGCCGGGGTCGAAGCCCGGACCCTCGTCGCGCACGCAGGCGATGACGAGACCGTCCTCCATCGTCAACGTCGCGTCGGCGTCGTCGACGTCGGCGTGCTTGACGACGTTGAGCAGAGCCTCCTGGAAGAACCGGTAGACGGTGATCGCCGTCGCCAGCGGCAGCGGGTGCGGCTCGACCGGCCACGACAGGCGCACGGTCACCCCGTAGCGGGCTGCCAGGTCGTCGCGCAGCATCGTCATCGCCCTGGCCAGGTCCCCGTCGCGCAGCTCCGGCGGGCGGGTGCGGGCCATGACGGCGCGCACCTGCTCCTCGGCCTCGGCCAGCAGGTCGGCGGCATAGGTCACCTGCGCCGGATCCGTCGCGGCCGACAGCACCGAACGTGCGTGCATGAGGGTCTGGGCAACCGTGTCGTGCAGCTCGGCGGCGAGCTGCCCGCGCGCGCTCTCCTCGGCGGCGACGAGGCCCGACAGGAGCTCGAACATGCCGGCACTGGCGGTCTCGGCGCTGCGCCGCTGCTGCTCCGCCAGCTCGTCCGCGACGCGGGCGCGCAGGCTCAGCGCATCGAACGTGCGCCGCAGCTCCGCCTCGTCGACCCGGCGGCGGTGCCAGGGGCGCATCAACGCGGCTCCACCTCGGCGAGCACCCCCGTCGTCGTCCACTCCTGCGAGCGCGGGACCGGCACGTGGGGGTCGAGCCGGCCGAGGTCCGGATCGGCAGCGAGCGCGACCGCGCCGAGCAGCGATGCGACCGCACGTTCCACGGCGTGCAGCTCGTCGACGATGTCGACGACGATGTCGGGTCCCGCCGGCGTGGTCGCCAAGCGAGCGAGTCGGGCGGCGGACTCGCGCAGGACCAGCAGCGACGGCGCAGCCTCCGCGCCGAGATCCCCGAGCGCTCGGGCCGCCTCCTCGGCGGCCTCGGCCTGGGCCCGGGCGTCGTCGCGGCTGCGGGTCAGCTCCGCGACCGAGAGCCACGACTGCGCCTGCTGCACGAGCACGTCGGCGAGCATCGCCTCGCGGCGGCCGAACGTTCCGGACGCAGCGGCCCGGCGGGCGATGAGCACCGCCAGCGGCAGGTCGGCAGGACCGAGGACCGCGGAGCAGTAGGGACGGCCGGCGTGCGGGTGGCCGTCGGGCTCGACACCGGTCTGGACGCCGGTGGAACCGAGGGCGCGAAGCACCCACGCCTCGTCGAGGGTCGCGGCGTGTGCGCGGTGCCGGGACGCGCCGTGCTCGTCACCGGCGTAGAGCACCGGACCGTCGAGGCCGATCAGGACCATCTCGACGTCGGCGCCCCCGAACAGCCGGGCGGCCGCGGTGACGACCACCTGCGCGGACAGGTCCGTGGACCGGCCGGTCGCCCGCTCGTGGCCGTTCGCCAGCTCGGCGAAGAGCCGGGCCTCCGCGGTGCGAGCGGTCTGCTCGTCGTACGACATCCACAGCAGCCCGAGCGGTGCGATCAGGCCGAGCAGGCCGTAGGGCTCGTGCGCCCCGAGCCACGCGGCGAGCATGCCGATGCTGACGCTGGCAGCAGCGTGTACGGCGTGCAACGGGGCGTCCTGGGACGCGAGCCGGCCCAGCGGTGCGCCGCTCATGATGGCCAGCGGGACGGCCGAGAGGAGCTGGTTCAGCGCCCAGTAGCAGCACATGCCGACGACCACGCCGACGGCACCGCCGCCGAGCGTCTGGGCGACGACGACCGCGAGCGCCGCGGAAGCGGTGATCTGCGCGGTGTTGTACTGCAGCTTGACCCAGGCGAGGCGGCGTACGGCCTGCGCGATGGCGACACCGACGAGGACGCTGACGACCGCCCAGCCGCCACCGTGCACGAGCAGCGCACCGCCGATCACACCTTCGGTGACGGTGAACGTCCAGCGCTGCCTGGCGAAGGCCACGTGGACCACCGCCAGCTCGCTCGCCGCCACGGCGACCGCCAGAGCCGGCGACGCCCACCAGGTGCGGTCGCCCCAGCCGGCCAGCCAGACGAACCCCGCGGCCAGGAGCAGCGCGCCGTAGGAGACGGCGCGCACCCGGGCGAGGCGGCTCACGATCCCCACCCGCTGACCGACCACATGTCCTCGGTCCAGGTGCGGGTGGTCCAGGTCCTGGTGGTCCACGTGCGGGTCGACCAGGTGCGGGTCGACCAGGTGCGGGTCGACCAGGTGCGGGTGGACCAGGTCCGGGTGTTCCAGGTAGCGGCTGTCCAGGGCTGGGTCCAGAGATCGTCCTGCCAGAACTCGTCCGGCCAGCCGGCCTTCGTCGCGTCCCAGCCGTCGGGGTAGTCCGGGGCCGTGCCCTGGGTGACCGTGGTCGGCAGCTGGGCGAGGCCGCCGGGCGAGCCGGAGACCGACGTGGCGGCCGCGCGCATCGAGGCCACCACGTCGTCGGGTGTGGCGCTCGGGTGGGTCGACAGGAAGTCGGCCGCCAGCCCGCTCACGATGGCGGTCGCGCCGCTCGTGCCGGTGCCCGGGATGAGGAGGTTGCCCTCGCCGTCGGAGCGCGAGACGGGCTTGTTGCTTCGCCCGACGATCGAGTCGGCGGGCACCTCACCGGTGACGTGCACGCCGGCGGCCACCAGATCGGGCTTGCCGATGCTCGGGTCGCTGCCCGAGAACGACGCAACCCCGTCGGTCGTCGTGTCGTAGGCGCCGACCGTCAGCGCCGAGGGGTCGAACCCCGGGTCGCTGACGACGCCTGCCGTGTTGCCGGCCGCGACGACGACGGTGACTCCCTGCGCCCGGGTGCGCTGCACCGCGATGTTCAACGGGTCGGCGCCGTAGGCGTCGGACGGCCGTGCCACCGAGAGCGAGAGGTTGGCGACGCGGATCTCGTCGTGTTGGGCGTGAGTGGCGACCCAGTCGAGACCTGCGACGACCGAGGCGAGGGAGGTGCGGCCGTGGTCGTCGGCGACCTTGACGACGGTCACGGTCGCGCCGGGTGCGACCCCGACGATCTGGCCGCCGCCGGCGGACACCGACCCGCCGGCGATCAGCGAGGCGACGTAGGTGCCGTGCCCGTAGCCGTCGGCGAACGTCCCGGTCTCTTGGATGGTCCCGTTGGGGTTGGACAACCCCGAAGTGTCGACGCCGTCGACGAGCCGGCCGGTGCCTCGCTCGAGCGTGGCGGTGTCAGACACGCCGGTGTCGATGACGGCGACGTTGACACCCGTGCCGGCGTCGGCGACGGGCGGGATCGACAAGGTCTGGGGGGCGTAGATCGGCGCTCCGGCGTACGCCTTGGCCTGCAGGTGCACCGGCAGGTTCGGGGTGACACCCAGAACGCCGGCGACGTGGGCGAGACCCGCCAGGGCGGCCCGGCTGCCCCGCACGATCTCGACACCGACCGACGGGAGCATCCGGACGAGGTCGACACCCGGGGCCCGCACGGCCTGGTCCCCGGACAGGGCCACCACGGCCGACAGCGGAGCACCGGTCTGCGACGCGCCCGAGGCCGCCGGCGGCAACCCGCCCATCAGGAGGACGGCCACCGCGGCGAGCAGCACGGCAACCGCAGCCGACCGGCGCGAGCCGAGCCGCAGGGCGGTGGCTGCCGACGGCAATGCGGTGGAAGCGGGCACGCTCGCTCCTCGGGGTCGGATCCTGGCCTTCCGGCTCTCCCTCGGCACGAAGCCCCCCCGGCATTGAGCGTTGCAGCGCGAATCGCCCGTCCGGCCTAACCGCCGCGCCCCCCACCGAACGTGCGGCACGTCACCCGATTGTCCGAATATCCCGATCTGCGCGGTATCTGCTCCGCGCTCGGGCTACAGGTAAGCCGCCGGACGGCCGAACCTGCACAACGACGAGCCCTGCTGGGCTCAAGGCAGGCATGGCCGAGGAGGTACCCGTGACAGCGCTGGTCGAGCAGTCCATCCCCGCTCCGCCGGGAGTGGCGCCTGGGTTCACGGCCATGGTCGTCGACGACCACCCCCTCATCCGGGAGTCGATGGTCGCCCGCCTGATGGCGATGGGCGCCACCGACATCGCCGAGGCGGCAAGCTGCGCCGAAGCGCGGGCACGCGCCCACGCCAGCGGCCCCCGCGAGCTGTGCGTGCTCGACGTCGGCCTGCCCGACGGCTCCGGCCTCGACCTGCTCGCCGACCTGCGCGCCGCAGGCTGGCAGCGGCTCGTCGTGCTGTCCGCCGCCGACGACCCCTACTCGGTGCGCGCCGCGTTCGTCGCGGGCGCCCAGGGCTACCTCCTGAAGTCCGCCTCCCCGCTCGTTGTCGCCGACGGTGTCCGCCGCGTCCTCGACGGCGGCGTGTACGCCGACCCCTCAGTCGCCTCTCTACTCGCCGCCGGGCTGCGCAGCGCACCGAGCAACGACGGCGTCGCCGACCTGTCCGGCCGCGAGGTCGAGGTGCTCCGGCTCGTCGCGGACGGCCGGTCCAACAAGGAGATCGGCGAGGACCTCGGCCTGTCGGCGCTCACCGTCAAGAGTCACCTGGCCCGCATCGCCCGAAAGCTCGGCACCGGCGACCGCGCCGAGATGGTCGCCATGGCCATGCGCGCCGGCGTGATCAGGTAGTCCCGCCGCGTCAATCAGGCCCGCCGGACGGCACCCGGCGTAACTTGGTCGGCGTGGGAGAAGGTGCGCCGGACGAGCACACCTCGGCCGTCCCGTTGCTCGAACCCCGGGACGGCATCCCCCCGGTGACGGCCACGGCCGGCGATCTCTCCCGCGTGGCTGCACGGTTCGCCGCGGCCTCCGGACCGGTCGCCCTCGACGCCGAGCGCGCCTCCGGCTATCGCTACGGCCAGCGCGCCTACCTGGTGCAGCTGCGCCGCGCGGGCGCGGGCACCGCGCTCGTCGACCCCGTCGGCTGCCCCGATCTGACCACGCTCGGCGAGGCACTGGCCGGTGCCGAATGGGTGCTGCACGCCGCGAACCAGGACCTGCCCTGCCTGCGCGAGATCGGGATGATGCCCCGGCGGCTGTTCGACACCGAGCTCGCCGGGCGGCTTGCCGGCTTCGAGCGGGTCGGCCTCGGCGCGCTGGTCGAGCGCCTGCTCGGCTTCACGCTCGAGAAGGGCCATGCCGCCGTCGACTGGTCCAAGCGCCCACTGCCCGAGCCGTGGCTGCGCTACGCCGCGCTGGACGTCGAGCTGCTGGTCGACCTGCGTGACGCGCTGGCCGAGGAGCTGCTGCGCCAGGGAAAGTTCGACTGGGCGCTCGAGGAGTTCGAGGCGCTCGTCGTCGCGCCGCCGGCTCCGGCTCGACCCGACCCCTGGCGGCGTACGTCGGGGATCCACCGCGTCCGCAGCCGCCGCCAGCTGGCCGCGATCCGCTCGCTCTGGGAGGCCCGCGACCAGGTCGCCCGCGAGCGCGATGTCGCGCCGGGCCGCATCGTCCCCGACTCCGCACTCGTCGCGGCCGCGATCGGCGGCCCGTCGTCGGCCACCGAGCTGATGGAGATCGACGGCTACACCGGCCGCGGTGCGCGCCGCTACGCCGGCACGTTCGCGGCGGCGCTGCACGCGGCCGCGCGGCTGCCCGAGTCAGCCCTGCCCAGACCGGTGCCGGTGGGCGACGGGCCGCCTCCGACCAACCGATGGGCCGACCGCGACCCGGTCGCCGCGGCCCGGCTGTCGAAGGCGCGCGCCGCCCTCGCCGCGATCGCCGACGACCACAACCTTCCGGTCGAGAACCTGCTCTCCCCGGAGCTCGTCCGTCGGCTGGCCTGGACCCCGCCCGCGCCGGCGACCGAGAGCGCCGTCGCCGCCGCCCTGACGGAAGGCGGTGCTCGCGCCTGGCAGGTGCGGCTGACCACGCGCGTCCTGGTCGATGCCCTCGCCGTGGACGACTCGAGAGCCTCCACCACGCCCGCCGCGATCCCGTCCGGCGACCCTTGTTGCGAAGGTTAGGTTGCCCTAAGTAGACTCGCTGCAGTCCCGACCGGATCGGCCCCCGGAGATGCAGTGCTCGGCAACTTCCTCATCGGACTGCGCGAAGGCCTCGAGGCCTCGCTCGTCGTGGGCATCCTCGTGGCCTACCTCGTCCGCACCGGCAACCGGCGGCGGCTGCCACTGCTCTGGACCGGGGTGGGTGTGGCCGTCGCACTGTCCATCGGGGTGGGCGCCGCGCTCACGTTCACCAGCGCCACGCTGTCGGGAGAGAAGCAGGAAGCCTTCGCCGGCGGGATGTCGATCTTCGCGGTCGGCTTCGTCACCTGGATGATCTTCTGGATGCGGCGTACCGCCCGCTCGATCAAGTCGGACCTGCAGGGACGCCTCGACACGGCACTCGCGATGGGCGCGACCGCCTTGGTGCTGACGGCGTTCCTCGCCGTCGGCCGCGAGGGTCTGGAGACCGCGGTCTTCCTGTGGTCGGCGATCCAGGCGACCGGCGACGGCACCGCTCCCCTGCTCGGGGCGTCACTCGGGCTCGCGACCGCGATCGTCCTGGGCTGGCTCGTCTACAAGCGGTCGGTGACCCTCAACCTCGGCACGTTCTTCACGGTCACCGGCGCCGCGCTGGTCGTCGTCGCCGCCGGTGTCCTCGGCTACGGCATCCACGACCTGCAGGAGGGCGGGGTGCTGCCCGGCCTCAACTCCCTCGCGTTCGACGTCTCCGACGCCGTGCCGCTGTCGTCGTGGTACGGCGCGCTCCTGCACGGGATCTTCGGCTTCACCCCCGACTCGACCTGGCTGCAGACCGTGGCCTACGGCTGCTACCTCGTACCGGTGATGGCGCTGTTCTTCCGCGGCGGCAAGGCTCCGGCCCCGTCGAGGCAGTCGCTACCGGTCGCCGCCCGCTGACCGCTCCCCCACCTCGACCCACGCTGGAGAAGACGCCATGCGCGCCGTTCCCGTTGCCCTGCTCACCGTCACCCTGGCCGGATCTCTCGCGGCCTGCGGCGGCTCACCCGCGAAGCAGACCGTCGCGGTGACCGCCACCGACACCGCCTGCCAGGTCGCCGACACCCAGCTCTCCGGCCCGGGCATCTACGCGTTCAAGGTCACGAACAAGGGTGACCAGACCACCGAGGTCTACGTCTACACGCACGACGGCAAGAAGGTCGAGGAGGTCGAGCACATCGGCCCCGGCACCTCCCGCACGCTGAAGGCGAAGCTCGCCGCGGGCGACTACCAGGTGGCCTGCAAACCGGGCGAGAAGGGCGACGGCATCCGCACCGACATCCACGTCAGATAGCGGGCTGTAGACCCGTTCGGGCGCGGTTCGTTCACCCGTTTGCCGCACGGCGGCGCGACGCGGTTTGGGTACGGTCTGGGCTGTGACAGCCTGCCCGGAGCCGTCGCCGCCGACCGCGGTGACGCTGCGCCGGGTCGCCCTTGCGGCGTCGGTCCTGTTCGACGTCGACCTGGTCCCCGACGACGACGGCGTCGTCCTCCCGGGGCCGCCGGACGTGCACGTCGCCTGGCTGCAGCTGCGCCGCGCGATGGCCGGTCACGATCCCGACGGCGCGACCGCGCGCGAGCGGGTGGCGTGCTGGCTGCTCGGGCGTCGATGGGTGGCCGACGTCGACCCCGACGACCTTTCTGCACGGGCGCGACCGCTGGGCCTGCCGGTCGACCACGTGCTGCATCCCGGGCTCGACTGGGTCGAGATGCGGGTCCTCGGCGGCGCGCTCGACGTCGGGCTCGGCTTCGTCGGCCTCGACCCGCGGCGCCCCGATGACGTGGTGCCGCTGACCCGCGAGCTGCTCGCGGAGCCCGCGGTCGCCGTCGAGCCGCTGTGGCGCGGAGCTGTCGCCTACCTCGAGCGGATGGGCGCGATGGCGGCCGACCGGCTCGACCGGCAGCCGGCCGCGCCGCTACGGCCGATGGGCGACTGCGACGTCGTGACGCTGCTGGCCTCCGCGACGTTCCGCAGCGCACTCGCCGCCGGCGCGCAGGGAATGCGCGCCCTCGCGGTGCCCATGCGCACCCGCGGCTGGCTCGACCTCTCGCGCATCGACCCGGCGTTCGTCGTCGCGGCAGCCGCCGCGACGGAACCGGCCGACCGTGGGTTCAACCGGCCGCTGCTGCTGACCCGCGACGAGGTGACGCTGTCGCTCGAGGGCGGCCGTCCCGCAGAGATCGTCCTGCGCGACCCACCACCTCAGCGGCAGTGGCTACGGGACGTGCTCTACCACCGGTGACGCCACGGCGATGACGTGCGCGGCGATCGCCGGGGCGCTGAGCCCGACGTCGTCGAGGATGTCGGCCCGCTTGCCCTGGGTCAGGAACTCCGGCGGGAGGCCGAGGTTGTGCACCGGCGTATCGACCCCCGCGTCGCGCAGCGCCTGGGCGACCGCAGTGCCGACACCCCCCACGCGTAGGTTGTCCTCGACGGTGACGACGGCGCCGTAGACCGACGCCAGCGCGGGAAGCGCCGGGTCGACCGGCTTGACCCACCGCGGGTCGACCACGGTCACCCCGGTCCCGGACGCGCTGGCGCAGCGGGCGGCGTCGAGGCAGACCTCGGCCATCACGCCGACGGCGACGAGCAGCACGTCGGTCGACGACTCGGGCGAGCGCCACAGCACATCCATGCCACCGATGCGGTCGAGCGGCGCCAGATCCGCGCCGACCGCGGCCTTCGGGAACCGCAGCACGCTGGGCCCGTCGCTGCGGTCGACGGCTTCGCGCAGCTCCTCCTGCAGCCGGGTCGCGTCGCGAGGCGCCGCGATCGACAGGCCGGGCACGGCCTGCAGCACGGACATGTCCCACATGCCGTTGTGGCTGGGCCCGTCGTCGCCGGTCACGCCGGCTCGGTCGAGGACGAAGGTCACCGGCAGGCGGTGCAGCGCGACATCCATGAGCACCTGGTCGAACGCACGGTTGAGGAAGGTGGCGTAGAGGCAGACGACCGGCTTGAGGCCGCCCATGGCCAGGCCGGCGGCGGAGGTGACCGCGTGCTGCTCCGCGATGCCCACGTCGAAGACCCGGTCCGGGTAGGCGCACTGGAAGGGGTGCAGGCCGACCGGGCGGAGCATGGCCGCGGTGATGGCGACCACGTCGGGCCGCTCGGCCCCGATCGCGACCATCTCCTCGGCGAAGACCTGCGTCCAGCCGCGCTTCGATGCCGACACCGGCTGCCCGGTCACCGGGTCGATGACGCTGACCCCGTGCAGGCAGTCGGCCTCGTCGTCCTCCGCGGGCGCGTAGCCGAACCCCTTGCGGGTCATGCAGTGCACGATCACCGGTCCGCCGAACTCGCGGGCGCGCCGCAGCGCGCTCTCGGTGGCGGCGATGTCGTGGCCGTCGATCGGGCCGACGTACTTGATGCCGAGGTCCTCGAACATCACCTGCGGCTGCAGCAGGTCCTTGATGCCCTTCTTCATGCCGTGCAGCGCGTCGTAGAGGGGGCCGCCCACGACCGGCGCCTTGGGTAGCGACGACTTGACGGTCTCGAGCAGCTGCTCGTAGCCCGGCGTGAGGCGCAGCTTGGACAGGTGGTCGGCCAGACCGCCCACGGTCGGCGCGTAGGACCGGCCGTTGTCGTTGACGACGACGATCACCGGGCGGTCCTTGGCCGCGGCGATGTTGTTGAGGGCCTCCCAGCACATGCCGCCGGTGAGTGCCCCGTCGCCGACGACGGCCACGACGACCCGGTCACGTTCGCCGCGCAGCGCGAAGGCCTTCGCGAGCCCGTCGGCGTAGGACAGCGCGGTCGATGCGTGAGAGTTCTCGATGAGGTCGTGCTCGGACTCGGTGCGGCTCGGGTAGCCGGACAACCCGTCGCGTTGACGCAAGCGGTCGAAACCGTCCTGGCGGCCGGTGAGGATCTTGTGGACGTAGGCCTGGTGACCGGTGTCCCACAGGATGCGGTCGCGCGGGGAGTCGAAGACCCGGTGCAGCGCGATCGTCAGCTCGACGGCGCCGAGGTTGGGACCGAGGTGGCCTCCCGTGCGCGAGACCTTCTCCACGAGGAAGTCGCGGATCTCGGCGGAGAGCTGCGGCAGGGCCGACGGCTGCAGCCGGCGGAGGTCCTGTGGTCCGTGGATCGACTCGAGCAGGCTCACTCGCGCTCCTTTTCATCGCCACTCCCCCGAACGCGCGTGAGTGTAGTCCGCGGCGTGTCCGCGTTGATCTTTACGACACCGGTCGTCACAGTCGCGGTGTCCAGCGCTCCCCACGCAATGCGCGCTCGACGACGTCGACCGCCCGGGCCAGCGCGGCAAGCCGCGCCTGCTCCCGCTCCAGCGCCGCGACGGCTGCGTCGACGGTCTCGACTCCGACCACCTCGCGCAGCTCGACGCGGGCGTTGGCGATCCCGTGCCGGGTCGCCTCGCGAGCGGCCGCGACGTGCCAGGCGGCGCAGCGGGCGAGTACGGCGGGGTGCCGGCGCAGCACGTCGTAGGCGCGGTAGTCCGGCGGGCAGGCGTCGTAGAGCCAGGTGACCGCGCGTCGCTCCCACTCGGGCGTGCCCGGTGGCGGCACCTCGGCCGGCCAGCCGGGCGGCAGGGCGCCAGACCGTGGGCCGGTCAACCGACCGCCCAGAACAGCGCGGCGATGCCTCCGTAGCAGCCGCACAGCACGGCGCCCTTCCACACCGCCGCCCGGGCGTCGGCCAGCAACAGCGCAGGGATGACGACGGCCGCGCCGAGACCGGCGAGCTCCGCCGGGCGGAATGCCAGCGGCAACGGGCGGATCGTCAGCGACAGGAACACCACGACGGGAATGACGAACAACGCGACCTGGGTGGCCGAGCTGAGCGCGATCTCGGCCGCGAGCCGCACGTTGCCGCGCGAGGCGATGACGACCGCACCGCCGTGCTCGGCGGCGTTGCCGACGATGGCGACGATGACGCCGGCCACGAAGAAGTCGCCGAGCCCGGTCTCGTCGGCGAAGGTCTGGATGCTGCCGGTGAGGATCTCGGTGACGACCACCGTGGCGACGGTCGCCAAGCCGAGCACGGTCAGGGCGGTGGGCAGCGACCAATGGGGGTCGGCGACCACCCCACCCGCCCGGTGCGCCCGCGTCTCCCTGCGCACGGAGGTCGCGGTGGTCACCAGGTAGAGGCCGAGCAGGACGACCATCGGCGGCAACGCGTAGGGGCGGAGCAGCCCGTCGCCCCCTCCCGACCAGTGCACCGCCGCCGGCAGCAGGAACGCCACCGCGGCGAGCGCGACCTGCCCGAGAGCCAGCAGGGTCGTCCGCCGGCTGAGCGGCTGGGTCGTCGTGCCGCGGGGGGCGACCAGCAACGAGAACCCGAGCACCAGCAGCAGGTTGCCGATGACGGACCCGATGAGCGACCCTCGCACGACCTCGAACAGGCCGCGGTGCACCGAGAACAGCGCGACCATCAGCTCGGGTGCGTTGCCGAAGCTGGCGTTGAGCAGGCCGGCGATCGCGGGACCGGTGTGCTCACCCACCTGCTCGGTCGACTCGCCGATGACCCAGGCCAGCGGCACCAGCGCGATCGCGCTGATCACGAACAGCGCCGCGTCGCCGACGCCCGCGAGCGCGGCGCCGATGTCGGCAGGCACCAGCGCCGTGCCCAGCCAGAACAGCCGCCGGCCGCTCACGTGCTCGGCCCGACGGGCTGCAGCAGCGCGACGCACTCGACGTGCGCGGTCATCGGGAACAGGTCGTAGGCGCGAAGCTCGCGCATCGCGTAGCCGGCGGACGCGAACGTCGCGAGGTCGCGGGCGAGCGCGGCCGGGTCGCAGGCGACGTAGACGACCGCGCGAGGGCCGAGAGCGCCGATCGCGCGCACGACATCGGCGCCCGCGCCCGTGCGCGGCGGGTCGAGGGCGACGACGTCGGCCGGAGCCAACCGGCGTACGACGTCAGCCGTGACCGAGGCGCGGCGCACGCGGACCTGCGGCAGGTCGGCCAGGTTGTCGCGGGCATCCGTGACGGCGCCCCGGTCACCCTCGACGGCGATCACGCGCCCGGCGGCCCCGACCCGCTCGGCAAGCCCGGCGGCGAACAGCCCGACGCCGGCGTACAGGTCCAGTGCCCGCTCGGCCGGCTGCGGGTCGGCCAGGTCGAGCACCGCGGCGAGCAGCGTGTCGGCGGCACCGGGGTGCACTTGCCAGAAGCCGCCGGCGGACACCCGCCAGCGACGCCCGCCCGCGCGTTCGTGGACGACGGCGGCGACGTCCCCCGCCACGTCGGTGGCGCCCGCCCCCTCGACCACCACGGCCGTCTCGCCGCTCGTCGCGCCCGCCGCGACCTCGATGGCGATGGCACCCGGCCAGCGCCGGCCCTCGACACCCGCGGCCTCCACCAGCGGGTGCGCGATCTGGCAGTGATCGATCGGCTGCACGTCGTGCGAGCGGTGCCTGCGGAAACCCACCGCCCCGTCGGGCGTGACCGCGAACCGCACCCGTGTCCGCCACCCCAGGCCCCCGGGGGCGCCGGGAACCTCGGCGACGTCCCCGCTCCAGTCGAGCCGGGCCAGCCGGGCCAGCTGCTCGCGGACGACCGCGGCCTTCAGCCGCCGCTGGGCGTCCAGTGACGCGTGCTGCCAGTCGCAGCCGCCGCAGCGCCCCGGCCCGGCGAACGGGCAGGGCGGGACCACCCGGTCCGGGGAGGCCGCAAGCACCTCGACGGCGTCGGCGCGGGCGTAGCGCGACCGCTCCTCGGTGATCCGCGCCCGCACCCGTTCGCCGGGCAGCGCGTGGCGGACGAAGACGACCCGGCCCTCGTGGCGGGCGACGCAGACACCACCGTGCGCCACGGCGCCGACGTCGAGGTCGACCGTCACTCGTTGCCGAGGGAGCGCGACCGGCTGCGGCGGAACGGCCACGGGAACCGTCGCCGCGGCTTCGGCGCCAGCAGCGTGTCGGACGACTCCAGCTGCCACGGCACGCTGGTGACCATCACCCCAGGCTGGAACAGCAGTCGGCTCTTGAGGCGCAGCGCGCTCTGGTTGTGCAGCAGCTGCTCCCACCACCGGCCGACGACGTACTCCGGGATGAAGACCGTGACCACGTCACGCGGGCTGGCGCGGCGGATGTTCTTCACGTACTCGATGACCGGTCGGGTGATCTCGCGGTAGGGCGAGGCGAGGGAGATCAGCGGCACCGGGATGCCGCGCCGATCCCACTCCTCCTGCAGCGCCTTGACTTCGTCGGGGTCGACGGAGACGGTCACCGCCTCCAGCGTGCTGGGACGGGTCGCCCGGGCGTAGGCGAGCGCGCGCAGCGTCGGCTTGTGGATCTTGGACACGAGCACGACCGCGTGGTTGCGCGACGGCAGCGTCGGCGGCTCGTCGAGCGGCTCGAGCTCGTCGCGCACCCGGTCGTAGTGGCCCCGGATCGCCCGCATGGTCGCGAAGATCACCATCATCGCGACGATCGCGATCCACGCGCCCTCCACGAACTTCGACGCGAGGATGATCACCAGCACGACGGCGGTGGTGACCGCGCCGACGCCGTTGATGATGCGCGAGCGCCGCATCTGCCGGCGGCGGGCCGGGTCGGTCTCGATCCGCAGATGACGGTTCCAGTGCCGCAGCATGCCGGTCTGGCTGTTCACGAACGACACGAAGACGCCGATGATGTAGAGCTGGATCAGCGCGGTGGGGCTGGCCTTGAAGGCGACGATCAGCACCATCGCGAAGCCCGCCAGCAGCAGGATGCCGTTGCTGAAGGCCAGCCGGTCGCCGCGGGTGTGCAGCTGCCGGGGCAGGTAGCCGTCGCGGGCCAGGATCGACGCGAGCACCGGGAAGCCGTTGAACGCCGTGTTGGCCGCCAGGACCAGGATCAACGCCGAGATGAACGAGATGTAGAGGAACCCGAACGACCCGGTCCCTCCGAACACGGCCCCGGCGACCTGCGAGATGACCGTCTTCTGCGGCTGGTTGGCCGGCAGGCCCAGCACGTGTGACGTGTCGGCGCCGACGTGCACGTGGCTGACGATCGCGAAGACCGTCACCGTCACGAACATGCTGATCGCGATGCCACCGAGCAACGCCAGGGTGGTCGCGGCGTTCTTGCTCTTCGGCCGCCGGAACGCCGGTACGCCGTTGCTGATGGCCTCCACGCCGGTCAGCGCCGTGCACCCGGAGGCGAAGGCCCGCATCACCAGGTAGATCAGGCCCAGTCCGGCGAACGACTGCTCGGGCCGGATGTGGTAGCCGGCGCTCACCGCCGCGAGGTGGGTCCCGGTCAGCGCCTTGAACGAGCCGACCGCGGCGACCGCCGCGATGCCGAGGATGAAGGCGTAGGTCGGGATCGCGAACGCCCAGCCGGACTCGCGGATCCCCCGCAGGTTGAGCAGCGTGATCAGGGCCACCAGACCGACGGCGACCTCGACCTCGTGACCGTGCAGAGACTCGACCGCGGAGGCGATGTTGGCGACGCCCGCGCTGACCGACACGGCGACGGTGAGCACGTAGTCGACCATCAGCGCGCTGGCGACGGTGAGCCCCGGGGCGGCACCCAGGTTGGTCGTTGCGATCTCGTAGTCGCCGCCACCGCTGGGGTAGGCGTGCACGTTCTGCCGGTAGGACATGACGACGACGGTCATCGTGAAGATCACGCCCGCCGCGGCGTACCAGGTGAAGTGGAAGTAGGAGACACCGGCCACCGACAGGACGAGCAGGATCTCCTCGGTGGCGTAGGCGACGGACGACAACGCGTCACTGGCGAAGACCGGCAGGGCGAGACGTTTCGGCAGCAGCGTCTCGTCGAGTTGGGTGCTCCGGAGAGGCCGGCCGACGACGAACCGTTTCCACAGGCCGGCGAGTCTTGGCACGACGGAGATCGTAGGTGCCGGGCGGCCCGCGCAGGGCGCAGCCCGGCTGTAGCGTTACCCACTGTGCATGTGGTGATCATGGGCTGCGGCCGTGTGGGCTCGACGCTCGCCCTGAGCCTCACCGCGCGGAGTCACTCCGTCGCCGTGATCGACCAGGACGCCGAGTCGTTCCGGCGACTCGGCAACGACTTCGAGGGGGCCCGCATCACCGGGGTGGGCTTCGACCGCGACACGCTCGTGATGGCGCGGATCGAGGAGGCCGGCGCGTTCTGCGCCGTGAGCAGCGGCGACAACTCCAACATCATCGCCGCGCGGGTGGCGCGCGAGACCTTCGGCATCGAGAACGTCGTCGCCCGCATCTACGACCCCCGCCGGGCCCAGGTCTACGAGCGGCTGGGGATCCCGACCGTGGCGACGGTCCGCTGGACCGCCGACCAGATGCTGCACCGCATCCTCCCGGAGGGCGGCCACCGCGAGTGGACCGATCTGTCGGGGCGCGTCGTCGTCGCCGAGGTGCCCTTCCACCACGGCTGGATCGGACGGCGGCTGCGCGAGCTCGAGCGCGCCAGCGGCGCGCGCGTGGCCTTCATGACGCGCTACGGCGAAGGCACGCTGCCGGCCGACGACACGGTCGTGCAGGACGGCGACCTCATCCACGTCATCGCGGCCAAGGACGACCTCGACCGCGTCGGCGACGCGTTCGCCGGCCAGCCGGGAGAGCACTGATGCGCGTCGCGATCGCGGGCGCGGGCAACGTCGGTCGCTCGATCGCCACCGAGCTGCTGTCCAACGGCCACGAGGTCCTGCTCATCGAGCGGGAGCCCAAGGCCGTCAAGCTCGAGACCGTGCCGCAGGCCGACTGGCTGCTCGCCGATGCCTGCGAGCTCGCCTCGCTGGAGAAGGCCGACCTGCAGAGCTGCCAGGTCGTGGTCGCCGCCACCGGCGACGACAAGGTCAACCTCGTCGTGTCGTTGCTGGCGAAGACGGAGTACGGCGTGCCGCGGGTGGTCGCCCGCATCAACCACCCGAAGAACGAGTGGCTGTTCAACGAGTCGTGGGGCGTCGACGTCGCCGTCTCGACGCCGCGGCTGCTCTCGGCACTCGTCGAAGAAGCCGTCACCGTGGGCGACCTGGTGCGGCTGATGAGCTTCCGGCAGGGCGAGGCCAACCTCGTGGAGCTGACCCTGCCGCCCGACGCGCCGCTGGTGGGTCAGCGCGTGGGCGCGGTCGGCTGGCCGGGCGACACCGCGCTGGTCGCGATCCTGCGCGAAGGTCGGGTGATCGTGCCGTCGGCCGACGACCCGCTCGAGGCCGGCGACGAGCTGCTCTTCGTCGCGGCACCCGACATGGAGGAACCCCTCGGCCACCTGCTCGCCGGCGCCCGGTGAGCCGGCCGCCGTCGATGCCGGCCCCGGCCGGTCAGGGCCGGAGCTCGTACTCCGGGTTGTAGAGCAGGCGGCGACCGCCGGTCACCGACAGCCGGCCGCGGGCGACGACGTCCCGGCCGGGCTCGATCCCCGGGATGCGGTGGCGCCCGAGCCAGACGAGGGTGACCGACCCGGTCCCGTCGTACAGCTCGGCCTCGACGGTCGGCACGCCGGCCAGCGGCCGCAGGGTGACCGTCCGCAGCGTGCCGGCGACCGCCACCCGCTGCCGGTCCTGGCAGGCGGCCACCGGCGTCGCCCCGGCGGCGTGCACCGTCGTCTGCAGCTCCTGCGCCTGCAGCGCGTCACGATCGACTGACAGCCGGTGCAGGGCACGCCGCAGTCGCCCGCGGCCGGCCCGGTCCCCGGACGTCATCGAACCTCGGTGATCTCCGGACCCCGCTCGAACGGGTCGAGCTGGCGCTTCTGCTGCTCCTCGGCCTGCTGCTGCGCGGCCTCCATCGCCTCGCGCGGCAACCGCAACGGCAGGGCGTCGCGCGGCGCCATTGCGTCGCCGCCGCGGACGACGACGATGTTGCGGAACGCCTCCTCGAGCCGCTCGCCGTGCGCGGGATCGGCCGCGCCGGCGCCGGACAGCAGGCCGCGGAGGAACCACCGCGGCCCGTCGACACCGATGAAGCGGGCCGGTTGCAGCGTGACGGCCTGATCGGGCATTGCCGACGGCACCTGCGCCCGGATCTCCGGCCCGAACGGCCCCTCGACGACCTCGGCCGAACCGCCGTTCTGCCGCAACGACTCGACGATCTCGTCGCGCACCTCGCCCCAGATGCCGGCCTTCTTCGGCGCGGCGAAGGCGTTGATCTGCAGGGCGCTGGTGCCGTCGACGAGCGTGGCGGACACCACCGCCTGCTGCTCCTGGTCGACGTCGACCCGCGCCTCCATGCCCGGCATGACCGGCACCAGCAGGCCACCCAGGTCGAGGCGGGCGAGCCCGTCGTCGGGCACGTCGTCGGAGTCCCACGGCCCGGCCGGCCGCCCGGGCGCGACCGGCTCACGCGCGGCCGCCACCCCCCGCTCGTCGGCACCCTCGCCGAGGGTCTCGTCGACCTCGTCGTCGAATTCCTCGTCGTCACGACGCCTGCGTCGGAACACCTCAGTTACCTCCCGCCGACTGTGCGGTCTCGGCTGCGGCGTACCCACCGGTGGAGCCGAACCCGCCGGTGGCCCGCGCCGAGCCGGGCAGCTCCGCCACCTCGCTGAAGTCGACCCGCTCCACCCGCTGCACGACCAGCTGCGCGATGCGGTCGCCGCGAGCCAGCCGCACCGGTTCGCACGGATCCAGGTTGACCACGATCACCTTGATCTCACCGCGGTAGCCCGCATCGACGGTACCCGGCGCGTTGACGAGCGCCACCCCGCAACGGGCGGCCAGCCCGGACCGGGGGTGCACGAAGGCGGCGTAACCGTCGGGCAACGCGATCGCGACGCCGGTCGGGAGCACGGCCCGCTCCCCCGGTGCGATCTCCGCGTCGACGGCGGTGACCAGGTCGGCGCCCGCGTCACCCGGGTGGGCGTAGGACGGCAGCGGAAGCTCCGGGTCGAGCCGCTGGACCTGCACCTGCAGCGTGCTCACCCGTCGGTCACCCTCTTCTCGCGCGTGTCGGCTGCCGGTCGGGGAGGAACCCTACCGGTCGCGGACCTGGTCAAGGGCCTCACCGCGGGGGTGCGGCGGCTGCCGCTCGTGCCGCGCTATCGCCCGACCCGCAGGGCCCGCTCGGCCAGGCCGATCGGGAGCATCCCGCTGCCGCACAGCGCGTCGTGGAACTCCCGCAGGTCGCCGCCGCCCCGGACCCACTCGTCGCGCATCCGCTGGATCTCCATCGCGCCGGTCAGGTAGGACGCCGCCTGGGTGGGCCAGGCGCAGTAGCGGGCGACCTCCGCCGCGGCCGTCTCCCGCGACAGCGAGGCCTTCGTCGACATGAAGTCGGTGGCCTCCTCCACCGTCATCTCGCCGGTGTGCAGCGCGGTGTCGACGATGATGCGGGCCGCGCGGAACAGCCGCATGTCGATGTGGCAGAGCTCCTGGCGCGGGTCGGTGAAGAACCCGTGCTCGCGCAGCAGCCGCTCGGCGTACAGCGCCCAGCCCTCGATGAAGTACGACGTGCCGAGGATCTGCCGCAGCGGCCGGCGGTTGGCCGCCTGCAGCCGGGCGAAGTGCCAGTGGTGTCCCGGGTAGGCCTCGTGCACCGCAACGGACGGCATCGTCCAGTGGCTGTTGGTCGCGAGCCGCTGCTGCACCTGCTCCGGCGTCGCGCCATCGGGCGGGAACGGCACAAAGAATGTGCCGGTGCTGCGCTCGGCGAACGCCGGCGGCCGCATGTACGACGCGACCGCGAGGGTCGCCCGCTGGAACGCCGGCGACGGGATCACGTCGCAGGACTCGCCTGCGGGCTCGCTCACCAGACCGTGCTCGTAGCCGAAGGCGCGGGCCTTCGACGTCCAGTCGACGTAGCTGGCGAGCATCTCCTCCGGCGTACCGGGATGGTCGTCGTTGAGCCGGCCGAGCAGGCCGCGCCAGTCGTCTCCCCCGCCGATGTCCTTGGTGAGCCGGGCCATCTCGGCGGCCAGCTCGTCGTAGGCGTCGAGGCCGCGCTGGTGCAGGCCGCCGACCCCGTAGTCGAGGCCCTCCGCCTCGCGCAGCACGGTCGAGTAGCGCTCGGCCCCGAACGCGAAGTCGCCGCGGGCCTTCTCGACCAGCCCCTCGAGAAACCTCACGTAGCCCTCGAACGCCGTGGCCGCCTGCTCGCCGGCCCCGGCGAGGGCGCGGCGCGCCCCCTCGTCGTCGACCCCGTGCAGCAGCCCGTCGCGCAGGTAGCCGACCGCGCCACGGGCCTGCCCGAGCGCGCGGCGGGCGAGCACCGGCGCGACCAGCTCGGGGTCGAGGTTGTCGCGTCCCGCGGCGAGCAGCTCCGGCGCCGCGCGCAGCCGGGCGGCGGCGGAGGTGACCAGCTCCGGCTCGGGGCGCAGCCGGTGCAGGAAGAGCAGGAAGACGCCGTTGAGCACGGGACCGGCGTAGGTGTCGGCCGCCCGCCGCCACTCCTGCCAGTCGTCGCGCATGACGGCCCGGCGACGCAGCGAGGCGAGCACCAGGTCCCGGTCGAGCCGCTCGTCGTCGGTCAGGTCCGCGTCGGCCAGCGCACCGAACCGGCGTCGCCACTCCTCCTCGTCGCGGCGCAACGCCGCGATGCCGCCCTCGGTGAGGTCGGGCAGCTCGTCGTCGTGCCCAGGCAGCCCGACCCCGGTCGCCATGACGGGGTTGGCCGCCATCTCGGCGTCGAGGAAATCCTGGGCGAGCCGGTCGAAGTCGCTCATGTTTCCGACGCTAGCCGAGGGCGGCGGCCAGGGCGGGTGCGAGGTCGCCACGCGGGACGGCCCGGACGTCACCGAGGCCGAGCCAGCTCGCGAGGGATCTCAGCTCCGCGGCGAGCGCGCCGGCGACGTGCCCCTGGTCCTCACCCGGCTCGGCCCATGCGGCCTGTGCCAGCAGCACGCCGGCCTGCCGGTCGGCCTTGAGGTCGACCCTCGCGGCGAGCCGGTCGTCGAGCAGGAAGGGCAGCACGTAGTAGCCGTGCTGCCGCCGCTCCGCCGGCACGTAGATCTCGATGCGGTAGGTGAAGCCGAACAAGCGCTCGGTGCGGGCGCGCTCCCAGACGAGCGGGTCGAACGGCGCGAGCAGGGCCCTGGCCCGCACCCGTCGCGGGACCCTGCTGCCGGGCACGACGTAAGCGGGGTGCCGCCAACCCGCGACGGCGACCTCCTGCAGGAGGCCGGAGCCGTGCAGCTCCGCGATCCGTGCCCGCGCCGGGCCGATGCGGATGCGGAAGTAGTCGGCGAGGTCGGTCGCGGTGGCCACGCCCAGCGCCCGCGCCGCGATCAGCAGCAGCGCCCGGTGCGCTTCCTCCTCGGTCGGTGTCGGTGCGGCGAGGACCGCGGCGGGCAGCACTCGCTCCGTCACGTCGTATACCCGCTCGAAGCCGCGGCGGGTGACCGCCGTGACGTCCCCGCACCAGAAGAGGTATTCCAGGGCAGTCTTCTGCCGGGACCAGTTCCAGCCCCAGCTGTCCTTGCGGCGCTCCTCCTCGACCGCGATGTCGCCCGCGGTCAGCGGCCCGCGCTCGCGCACCAGTGCCAGCACGTGCTGCACGTAGTCCGGATGTGCGCGGGCCAGCCGCGCGATCCCGCCCCAGGTCTCGTACCGGTCGCGGGCGCGGGCCATCCGCCAGCGCAGCAGCGGGTGCAGGGCCACCGGGAGCAGGGAGGCCTCGTGGCCCCAGTACTCGAACAGCTCCCGGTCGCGGTAGGCCAGCCGGTCGAGCGACTCCTGCGGGTAGCCACCGAGGCGGGAGTACGCCGGCAGGTAGTGCGCCCGTGACAGCACGTTGACCGAGTCGATCTGGACAGCCGAGAGATCGGCGAACATCCGCCGCAGGTGCCGGCGGTCCACCGCGCCGGCGGGTCTCGGACGAACGAAACCCTGCGCGGCCAGGGCCAGCCGGCGTGCCTGGGCAGCGGACAGGGAATCCGCGCCCCGGCTCACCTGGCCATCGGCGGCGGCCGGTAGCCGCCGGTCAACTCGCCGATCGCGCCGGCCACCGCAACCGCCGTACGGTCGTGCAGGTAGGGCGCGACGACCTGCATGCCCACCGGCAGCCCCGCCGGAGTGCTGCCGACGGGAGGTACGGCGGAGGGCAGGTTGACCACGCCAATGAGGCCGGTCCAGGCGAGCAGCTCGGCGTAAGGGCGCGTACCGATGTCGAGGTCCAGCGTCCGCTCGAAGAGCGTGCCCTCCTGGGTGTGCGGGAACGCCGCCGTGGTCGCCACGGGGCAGAGCAGCACGTCGTAGCCACCGAACCACGCCGCCCACGCCGACATGATCTCGGCACGCCGGCGCTGGGCGGCCAGCCACTGGTAGTGGCTGCCGCCGAGCAGCTCACCCGACTCGGGGCCGGCGCTGGGCGAGACCGCCGCGCTGACCAGCTGGACGAACAGCCCGACCTGCTCGTCGAAGTCGACCGGCGGGTGCGCCTCCTCGACGGACGCGCCCACCTCGGCGATCGCGTCGACCGCCGACCGCAGCACGTCGCCCGACGCGCGATCGACCGGGGCGCCGGCGGCGTCCAGCCAGACCCCGACCCGCAACCCAGCGAGCATGTCGACGGTCGGGGCGGGCAGGTCGATCCGCCAGGCCGGCGCCTGCTCCGGCGGCGGGCCGGCCACGATGCCGAGCAGGAGGTCGAGGTCCTCGGCGCTGCGCGCGATCGGCCCGAAGACGTTGATGTCGGCGTCGGTCGTGCCCCCGCCCACCTGGTCGAGGTAGCCCCGCTGGGAGACGACGCCGTAGCTGGTCTTGAGCCCGTAGACGCCGCAGAAGTGCGAGGGGAAACGCACCGACCCGCCGATGTCGGTCCCGAGCTCGAACGCCGTGAACCCGCAGGCCACCGCGGTCGCCGCGCCACCGGAGGAGCCACCCGGAGTCCGGGAGGTGTCCCACGGGTTGTTCGTCGTACCGAACACGTCGTTGAAGGTCTGGAGGTCGCCGGACCACAAGGGCACGTTGGTCTTTCCGAACACGATCGCCCCCGCGTCGCGCAGCCGCGCGACGGCCGGGGCGTCCGCGACCGGGACGTGGTCGCGCAGCTCGCGCGCCCCGCCGGTCGAGCGCATGCCGGCGACCTCGATGGCGTCCTTGATCGTGATCGGGAGTCCGTGCAACGGCCCGCGCGACTGCCCCCGGGCGTGTTCGTCGTCGCAGCGACCGGCCTCCGCCCGAGCCCGGTCCACGTCGAGAGTCACGACCGCGTTGACGTCACCGTTGAGGCGGTCGATGCGCTCGAGGAAAGTGTCCAGCAGCTCCCGGCTCGACAGGCTCCCGTCACGGATCGCGGCCGCCTGCCGCGTCGCGGACCAGTTCCAGACGTCATCAGCGCTCATGGCTGCGCATGCTGCCAGAGCCGGGTCGCCCCGGACACCGGAAGACTCGTGGGTGACATGCTGCGCAGCCGGGGCAGATGGCCGGCAGGGGTCGAAGTCCCGGCCGGCACCGCAGGGGTACGACGGAGCGAGGAGCACCGCACATGTCGAAGAAGCAGTCCGATACGGGCTACAAGATCCTCAGTGGCGTCGGCGCGGTGCTCGCCGGCATCGTCACCCGCAAGGCCGTCACGTTCCTTTGGACCAAGGTCACCGGCCACGAGCCGCCCGCCAACCCTGCGCACCCGGAGGTGACCGCGGCCGAGGCGTTCGGCTGGGCAGTGGTGTCCGGCACCGCGGTCGCGCTCGCGCGCGTCGTCGTGCACCGGCAGGCAGCCGTCAGCTGGCAACGGGCGACCGGATCGCTGCCGGCCTCGGTGCTCGACGACCGCTGAGGGTCCGCGCCACCGGCGTACGGCTTGGAAGCCCCGCCGCGTGGCTCACGTTTACCGGGGCGATCTGCGCGTACGTTCCAGATCATGGCGCAGGCGGTCAGCGAGACGCGGTTCCCGCTGCCCAACATCGACGCCCTGCTCAGCGCGCACGTGCGGCAGGGCGTGGGCGCGGCGCTGGCCGAGACCCGCGCGTCGGTCGTGTTCGAGGTCGCGCCGGCCGGCACCTGGACGGTCGTCCTCGACGAGGGGCGCATCCGGCTACGTCGCGGCGGCGCCCGCAACCCGCAGACCGTCGTGCGGGTCGACCCGCGGACGTTCGCCGGCATCCTCGAGGGTGCGCAGTCCGGCGTCGAGGCCTTCCTCGACGGCACGCTCACGGTGCGTGGCAACCTGGCCCTGGCTCTCGCGATCGACGGGGCGTTCGACGTCGGCCACCGGCCGCCCGAGCATCCCCGCGCCCGCGTCGTCGACGTGCTCGGCGCCCGCACGTTCTACCTGGAGGCCGGGCGTGCCGACGCGCCGCCCGTGCTGCTGCTGCACGGTCTCGGCGCCACCAACGCCTCGATGCTGCCGCTGCTGCCAGCGCTGGCCCGCGACTTCCGCGTCATCGCCCCCGACACCCCGGGGTTCGGCGCCTCCGCCGCACCCCGGTGGCGCTACTCGATCGAGGAGCTGGCCGCCTGGTTGCGGGAGTTCCAGCGGCAGTCGGGCGCCGACCCCGCCGCGCTGGTGGGCAACTCCCTCGGCGGGCGGCTCGCGATCGAAGCCGGGCTGTCGGCACCGGAGTCGGTCACGCGGATGGTGCTGCTGTGCCCGTCACCGGCGTTCCGGCGCATGCGCCAGTTCACGCCCGCGGTGCGACTGCTGACCCCGGATCTCGGCCGGGTGCCCATGTTCTTCTCGACCCCGCTCGTGCTGCGCACCCTGCGGCTGATGTTCGCCGAGCCGCGGCGGCTGCCTCACGACTGGTACGCCGCGGCCGTCGACGAGTTCCGCCGGGTGATGCGCGGCGCCGCCCACCGGCGGGCGTTCTTCGCCGCCGCGCGGCACATCTACCTCGAAGAGGCCTACGGCGAGCACGGCTTCTGGGACCGCCTGCCCCAGCTGCAGACCCCGGCGCTGTTCGTCTGGGGGCGCAAGGACCGGCTGGTCCCGATCGGCTTCGAGCGGCACGTGGCAGCGGCGCTGCCGCAGGCGGAGTCGATCGTGCTCGACGACTGCGGCCACGTGCCGCAGTACGAGCTGCCCGACCGGACGACCGAGCTGGCCCGACTCTTCCTGGCCGGCTAGCGGCGACGGAGGTCGGTGACGAGCGCATCGCCGAGGTGGCGGGTCTCGCGCCGGTTGAGCTCGGCGCCGGCGACGGCACCGGTGAAGAACGGCGCGAACGTCGTGACGTTGCGGCCGGCGCGGCGCATGAGCCGCTGGCGGACCTCGCGGCGTACGGCGCCGCCGAGGACGCCGACCAGACCGGCCGGGTTGGAGCGATCGAGCCCACGACGCCGGGCCCAGGCGGTGACGTAGGCGTTGGCCCGGGATGCGACGTTGCCGGGCGGGGTGCGGCCGTAGACGACGTGCAGCTCGGCGACGAGCTTGAGCTCGACCGCGACGACGGCGATGGTCTCCGCCAGCAGCTGCACCGGCGCGGACAGGAGAAGCGGAGGCGCGGCGAACTCCACGCTGGCGATGGCCCCACCCGCGGCACCGATGGCGCCGGTCACCCGGCCGGCGTGGGTGATGAGGCGCTCTGCCAGCTCGTCGCCGGTGAGCCCCTCGTGGTGGGCGCGCAGCGTCGGCAGGTCGCGCACGGGGATGCGGGGCGCGAGGTCGACGACCTGGTCGGTGAGCCAGCGGCCACTGGCGACGGCGGCGACACCTGCGGCCCTGGCACTCGCGGCGAGGGCGACGGCCAGCGCGCGCAGGGCCTGGGCGCGCGCAGCCTTGCCCAACGTCTCGTCACCGGTCACCCGGGCGACGAGACGGGGCACGTCGTCGCGACGCGCCGGGACGGGCCCGGTCGTCGCGCGCGAACGGTGTGTCGGCTCAGACGCCACGATCAGGCCGCGCACTCCCGGCAGATCAGCTGGCCCTTGCGTTCCTCCGCCAGCTGGCTGCGGTGGTGCACGAGGAAGCAGTGCGAGCAGGTGAACTCGTCCGCCTGCCGCGGCAATACCTTGATCGCGAGCTCTTCGCCGGAGAGGTCGGCACCGGGCAGCTCCAGCGACTCGGCCAGCTCGGCCTCGTCGACGTCGACGCTGCCCGTCTGGGCGTCACGCCGGGACTTGAGCTCCTCGATGCTGTCCTCACCGATCTCGTCGTCGGTGGTACGTGGGGTGTCGTAATCGGTGGCCATCGGCCCTCGCTTTCTCGTGTCGCGGGCGATGTAACGCACGAGCAGGCCAGTCTGTGCCCGATTCGGCGTACGGATATCCGCGAGTGCGCACCGCGTCCCTCGGCGACGCCGGGTGATTGTGCACCAAGGGCACCGAATCGGCACGCCGTTTGCTCATCGGCGTGGCGAACGTGAGCCACACCACACGGATATGGTCCCCCGCGTACCCCTATGTCAGGAGGATCAGTGGCGGTCTACGCGCTCGGTGACCGGGTGCCCTCGATCGATCCCGAGGCGTTCGTGCACCCCGACGCGGTCGTTATCGGCAAGGTGACGATCGGCCCGGAGTCGACCGTCTGGCCGGGTGCTGTCCTGCGCGGCGACTACGGCGAGATCGTCGTGGGGGCACAGACGTCGATCCAGGACGGCACGGTCATCCACGCCGTGCCGGAGTTCCCGACCACGGTCGGCGACCGGTGCGTCGTCGGGCACATCGCCCACCTGGAGGGCTGCACCATCGAGGACGACTGCCTGGTCGGGTCCGGGTCGATCGTGCTGCACCGCGCGCTGGTCCGCAGCAACTCCCTCGTCGGCGCCGGCGCGGTCGTGCCCAACGACATGGAGGTGCCGACCGGCGCCATGGCGCTCGGGGTGCCGGCGAAACTGCGCACCGACGCCGTAGCGCCCGGCACCTTCGCCCGATCGGTCCAGAACTACGTCGGCAACGGCCACCGCTACCGCAAGGAGCTGCGCCGACTCGACTGAGGCCAGCAAAGGAGGTCACTGCCCCACTTCGCCTGATGCGCGGAGTCTGAGAGGCTTCGGCGTAGCCGACCCACGAGACGGTCGGCGCGCGCCCGCGTCCGTCCGGGCGCGCCGAGAGGAGCAGGCCATGTCGCTGACCGCCGACCGCACCGAGACCGACCGGCAGACCTTCGACTCGACCAACCCGGCGACCGGCGAGGTCGTCGGCACGTTCCCGGTGCACGACAGCGCCGACGCGCAGGCCGCGGTGAAGCGGGCCCGCGACGCATCCGTCTGGTGGCGCGACCTCGGCTTCGACGGCCGGCGGGCCCGGCTGCGCAAGGTGCAGGGCGCGCTCACCCGCCGGCGCGAGGAGCTGCTCGACCTCATGCACCGGGAGAACGGCAAGCCGGTCGACGAGGCCCTCTTCGAGGTGACGCTCGTACTCGAGCACCTCGAGTGGGCCGGCCGCAACGCGAAGAAGGTGCTCGGTCCGCAGCGGGTGCCCGGGTCGCGGACGCTGCTCAACATGGCCGGCGAGCTCGAGTACGAACCGTTCGGCGTCATCGGCGTCATCGGCCCGTGGAACTACCCGCTGTTCACGCCGATGGGGTCGATCGCCTATGCCCTCGCCGCGGGCAACGCGGTCGTCTTCAAGCCGAGCGAGTACACCCCGGCGGTGGGGCTGTTCATCGAGGAGATCGTCCGCGAGGCGGTGCCGGAGCAGCCGGTGCTGCAGGTCGTGACCGGCTTCGGCGAGACCGGTGCAGCCCTGTGCCGGGCCGGCGTCGACAAGGTGGCCTTCACCGGCTCGGCCCCCACCGGCAAGAAGATCATGGCCGCCTGCGCCGAGACGCTGACCCCGGTGCTGATGGAGCTCGGCGGCAAGGACGCGATGATCGTCGACGCCGACGCCGACATCGGTCGCGCGGCCTCGGCCGCGCTGTTCGGCGGCTGCTCCAACGCCGGCCAGACCTGCATCGGCGTCGAGCGCGTCTACGTCGTCGACAGCGTCTACGACCGGTTCGTCGACGAGATCGTGCGGCGGGCCGAGGGCATCAAGGGCGGCGCCGACGGCGCGACGCTCGGGCCGATCACCATGCCCAAGCAGGTCGACATCATCGCCGCACACATCAACGAGGCTCTCGACCGGGGCGCCCGCGCGGTCGTCGGTGGCCGCGACTCGGTGCACGCGCCCTACGTCGACCCGGTCGTGCTCGTCGACGTCCCGGCCGACGCGCGGGTGCTGCGCGAGGAGACGTTCGGCCCGGTCCTGCCGATCGTGCCGGTGCGCGACGTCGACGAGGCTGTGCGGCTGGCCAACGGCACGTCGTACGGTCTCGGCGCCTCGGTGTGGGCGCGCAAGCGCGGCCGCGAGATCGCCCGGCAGCTGCGGTCGGGCATGGCGGCGATCAACTCGGTGATGTCGTTCGCCGGGTTCGCCGCGCTGCCGTTCGGCGGCGTGGGCGACTCGGGCTTCGGGCGCATCCACGGTGCCGACGGCCTCAAGGAGTTCACCCGGGCCAAGGCCATCGCGCGCGAGCGCTTCGCGCTGCCGATCGACGTGATGTCGTTCGACGCGCCGGCGTGGATGCCGAGGATGCTACGGCGGCTGCAGGACTGGCAGTACGGCCGGCGCTAGCGGCTACTGGTAGAGCAGCGCGAGCCGGATGACGTCGCGGACGTACCAGTCCGCGTGGTTGTAGGCGAAGATCGCGTCGTAGAGCGACTGGCCGCCGCGGCCGGCGCCGTTGGCGCACAGGTAGCCCGCGGCCGAGTAGATGGCGTCGACCGGGTCGTCGATGTTCGCCACGCCGTCGCCATCCGCGTCGCGGCCGTAGTAGCGCCAGGTCGACGGCAGGAACTGCATCGGCCCTTCGGCACCCGCGCTCGACACCGCGGTGTTGGAACCGTGACCGGTCTCGACCGCGCCGATCGCGGCGAGCACCGTCCACGGCAGGCCCGGGCAGGTGGAGGCGGCCGCGCGGTAGAGCCGGAGGTAGGCCGTGGGGATCACCTCGGCCGCGTAGTCGGACATCTCGCTCTGGTCGATCGCGGCCGGGCGCAGCAGGTCGACCTGCACGCTTTGCCCGAGCACGCCGCGGGCCAGCGCGCGCAGCTCGTCGAGCGACAGTCGCGGCGCGGCGATCAGCAACCGGTGGTCGGGTGACAGCCCGATCGCCCGGGCGGTCGCGCGGTCGACGACGGCCTCCGCGCCCGGGATGCCGAACGACGCGAACGCGCCGAGCCGCAGGTCCTGCTGCACGCCGCCCTTGACCGGCAGGTAGCCGCCGAACCGTGAGCCCATCCGCCCGGCGTAGCTGTTGGCCACGGCCATCTCGCCGCGGGCCACCGACTGCCACAGCGCGTCGGACTGGGCGGTGAGCCGGGGCGTGAAGCCGCGGAACTCCGACGGGTCGACCCCGACGGCGTAGATGTCGGCGAAGGGGGTGCGGACCTTGCCGGCGTCGAGGACCGCCACGGCCTGTACGCCGGCAGCGTGTCGCAACCGGTCCACCTGCGCCGGCGTCGCGGCGAAGCCGAGCTCGACGAGCACGTCCGGAGCGGTGAGCGACCGCAGCGGCGAGACCGGCTGCTGCGGATGGGTGTAGTGCAACGGCGGAGCGGGGCGAAGCTGCGACCGGGAGGCGGCAGTCGTGCGGTCGGCCACTGGCAGGACGACCGGGGTGGTCGCGGGCATGGCCGCGTCGGTGGCGGGCGCCCGGTGGGTGACGACGGGGGCGAGCGCGACTCCCGCAGCCGACAGCAGGACCGCCGCGATGACCGAGCCGAGCGCTGCCGGGGTCGCGAGCCGAGAGTTCCGCGCATTCAGGCGCCGGGAGATCGGGCGGGGGCGGCCCGCGCCGGCACGTCGTCGAGCGCGGGGACGGGAAGGCAGGCGCATGGTCTGCCCTCCTCTGTCCTGCTCGTCGCGGCGTGCGCGCCCTGTGCTGGGCGTCCCCTTTCCCAGTCTCCTGTCACGAACCCCAACGAGCCAGAGAGGTCGGCGGTTACGGACCGTCGGCAGCGCCCAGGCCGTCCAGCACGTCGTGCAGGGGCCCGAACAGGGCGGGCGGCGCGGCGATCACCAGGTCGGGGCCCGCCGGGCCGCCGCGCAGGCCGCCCACCACCGCGCCGGCCTCACGGGCGATCAGGCCGCCGGCCGCAAGGTCCCACGGGTTCAGGCCGCGCTCGTAGAACGCGTCGAGGCGACCCGCCGCGACGGAGCACAGGTCCAGTGCGGCGGCACCGATCCGGCGGATGTCCCGGACCTTCGGGAGTACGCCGTCGAGCACGCGCGCCTGGGCGGCCCGCCGGTCCGCGGCGTAACCGAAACCGGTGCCGACGAGCGCCTGCGCCAGGTCGGTGCGGGCCGAGCAGCGCAGCGGCCGGTCGTTGCAGGTGGCGCCCCGGCCCCGGACTGCGGCGTACACACGCTTCTTCGACGGGTCGTTGACGACGCCGACCGCGGTCTCGCCGTCGACCTCGGCGGCGATGGAGACGGCCCAGTCGGGGATGCCGTAGAGGTAGTTGACCGTGCCGTCGAGCGGGTCGACGACCCAGCGCACGCCGGTGCTGCTCTCCGCCGAGGCGCCCTCCTCGGCCAGGACCCCGTCGCCGGGGCGGGCAGCCCGCAGGCCGCCGACGATCAGCCGCTCGGCGGCGGTGTCCATGTCGGTGACCACGTCGGTGGGTGACGACTTGGTGTCGACCTCGAGGTTGGCCGGCCGCTGGGTGAGCAGGAGATCGCCCGCCCGGCGGGCGAGGTCGAGCGCGAGCCCCAGCAGCTCCTCCACGATCACGGCCATCCGGCCACGCTAGACGCGCCGAGCCGGCGGCTACGCACGCCTACCGGCCAACCGGCGGGGGTCCGCGGGGTCAGCGGCGGCGGCGCAGGATCACGGCGATCAGGGCCGCGAGACCCCCGGCGGCTGCCGCCGCCGGGGCGACGTCCTTCGCCGACAGGCTGGAGCCGGCGTCGGCGTGCGCACCGCCGTGCCCGGAGGCGAGAGCCCCCTGCCGACCGCCCGCCGGGGTCGCTGCCGCGCCGGCGCCACGCGTGGCCGAGCGGGGCAGGGTCGGCGGCATCGCCGGCAGGTTGGCCACCTTCCCGTCGAGCGCCTCGTCGACGGGCGGCGTCGTGTTGGGGGCCGGGTCGGTGCCGACCGGGGGCGGCGCCAGGCCCAGCGCGGCCTTGGCGTAGTCCTCGGAGGTGGAGGGCGCCCGGTAGGGGCCGACCTGCTCGCGCGGGGTGCGGCTACGGATGCCGATCTTGTTGCCCAGCCAGACGACCGGGTCGTACTGCTTGTCGACGACGCGTTCCTTCATCGGGATGATGGCGTTGTCGGTGATGTGGATGCCCTCGGGGCAGACCTCGGTGCAGCACTTGGTGATGTTGCACATGCC
>Ga0070658_10000213_pt1 | contig 51512 bp, 60 predicted proteins | sample KBSC13metaG_FD_64664 | JGI IMG/M metagenome (GOLD analysis project Ga0070658, IMG submission 64664) | Corn rhizosphere microbial communities from Kellogg Biological Station, Michigan, USA - KBS C1-3 metaG | ecosystem: Host-associated > Plants > Roots > Rhizosphere > Soil ...
TTCGTAGCTCGCTTGGCGCGGCCACCTGACCGTCGAAGCCGGTTAGTCGTTGGGTGGCGCCCGCCTACCGGTTATCGGCACATATCGCCGAGATCCGTGCAGGCGGTGGTTGGACACTGGGCCTGAGCTGGCTCTCGTGCGATCTGGTCCATCCGCCCACCTGCCGGTTCTTCGTCCTGCGGAAGTATCACCGCGGCGTGAGACGGTGGGCAGCCGCGGAGCTGTTCGGCATGGTCCCCGGCCACTGGACCGTCAGCCAGCAACGCACCAACCCCGCCGACACCCGTTTTGGCGGTCCGCAATTCCGTACGGGTACGGCGAGCGCGAAACAGCAGACGAAGTTATCCAGGGAGTTCGGGGTCAACCGAGAATAAAGTGCCAGCCGTAACGCCGTTGCTGCGCCGAGTCGCAGCCGTGCGCAAGTTGCCCACGCAGCGCGCTGATTAATTGGCCATATCTGCGTGCTCGCCGTTCGTGCGATGCCGCACGGCCGACGTTCTCATGCTTTCACCTTCGGCCCAGGCGTCAGGGAAGTTCGATCGATGCGCCCGAGGCAAGTCTGGTTCAGGGGCTTCCAATTCGCAGAGATACGCCGTCCGAGGACGCCAAAATCTGATGCGCTTCAATATCGCGGACTGTCGCGGCACCAACGCCCGCCTGAGGCCGAACGAATACGAACGAGCGCGCCGACATCAGGTAGGTATAGAGGTAGCTGTTCCACACCGCGTTTCGATACCGCGGGACAGGTCGACCGTTGGGCAGTGTCCGGTGCGCGAAATCATAGGTCACCCCGCTCACGTCGACGGCAACTCGACACCCGGCAGACAGGTCGCTGCTGAGTTTGTTCATCAAGATGAGCAACTCAGGGTTGTCGCTGGCGACACAGCCGGGCGGTGCGGCGTCGGACAACCTCGCCGCGTCCACCGGTTGCTCGACATGGATCCGCAGCACACGGTAGCCGGAGTAGAGGCAGAGGATTGCCGTCAGAACGGCCACCGCCGATTGGACTGCGGCGAAACGGACGCGGGCTACTAGCTCTGCCCCTCCCACGCCCAGTACCAGCGCGGCAGGCGCGGCAGCAAGATGCGCATAGTGGCCGAAGAACGACGGGCTCGCCATCAGGATACAAAAGTTAACGACGAACAGGTACGCGAGAACACGACCGCTGGCCTGTAGCAAACAACCGATTAGCGCGATCACCAAACATGCTAGGAACAGGTGAGTTGCGGTGGAGACGGAGATGTGCACGCTGCTTGGCAACAACTGCCGGACACTGAATATGAACTGCATTCTGTTCGACCGTGGCGACCCCGGCAGCCCGGGTCGAAGCAACTGGTCGCGAACAACCATGTTGAACATCTGGCCGCGCGCGATCGCGAGGAACGGCGCCACCACAATCGTGACGACCGCTACGCCCGCAACCAGAACGTTGGCAGATGAGCGCCACCTCCGCCGCGCCAGTTGCCAGATACAGAAGGCGGCCCACGGCCCGAGGTACCAGATCTTGAGGGTCGCGGCCGCTCCGAGTATCGCGCCTGCGACCAATTCGGCACGACGTGACGGTGCGCGCGCTGTCTTTAGAAGCAAAAGGAGCGCAACGAGGAGGGCCGTCGTCCCAAGGGGCTCGAGGATCGTCGACTCTTCGGCATAAACCGCCGCCCACCACACGGCGTAGAAACCACCTGCGGCCATCGCGGCGGCGCGGCCCCAACGATGCGCCAAGGCGGCTATCAGCACTGCGTTCAGTGCACCGACCGCCATGAACGCCACTCGTGCAACCTCGAAGCCGAATGTGTCGGAAGTCAGGGCGCCGAATCCAGCGAATGGGCTGAGTAACAGCGGCAGCCCTGGCGGATGCAGCAAAACGAAGTCTCGATAAGGCACGCGACCGTGTACGAGTGAGTCCGCAGCGGCGTAATAGACACCATCGTCATATCGGCCGTACCCCCCGAGCCCGCCACCGCCAAGGACAGGCATCAGCCGGACCAGAAACGCCACCACGGTGACCGACGCGAGAAGGAGGACGTCAGCCGACCGCAGCGACGTGAGCGCCCGACTCGGCCACCACCGGCGAACTGCCCGAGTGCCAAAGACTGGCTGCGCCTCGCGATCCTGGCCGGTAGTTGTCAACTTGCGTACCGTCGCAGCCGGGGGATGACTCGAACCGCCTCAACGGCGATGGCGGCGCTCATCTTTGACTGACCGATCGTTCGATTTCCGAACGTGATCGGCAGCTCAACAACCCGGGCGCCGGAACCGAGCGCCCGCGCCGTCAGCTCGACCTGGAAGGCGTATCCGTCAGATTGAACAGTCGCCAAGTCCATCTTCCGCAAGCAGTCTGCCCGCCACGCTTTGAAACCGCCGGTCCAATCGGCGATCCCACGCGAAAGCCAACGCTTCGCGTACCAATTTCCAGCCACTGACAGCGACCTGCGATACCAGGGCCAACCCTCGACCCCACCCCCTCCCACGTACCGCGAGCCGATTGCCAAGTCGGCTGCGTCTAATGCAGCTACGAGTCGATCCAGGTCCGCGGGTCCATGGGACCCGTCGGCATCCATCTGGACGATCACATCGACCCCGGGCAGATCGAGGACCGCCTGAAATCCGGAGACGTAGGCGGCGCGCAATCCGGTCTTGTTGCGACGCTCAAGAAGCGACAGCTGAGGATGCTCCGCCATCATCTCCCGCACCACACCCGCAGTGCCATCAGGCGAGCTGTCATCGACTACCAGCACGGACGGCTTGGTCACCGTGCATGACAAGTCGGTGATAACTCGGCGTACGTTCTCTGCCTCGTTGTACGTCGGCAGGACAACGACCACGGACACAGCGCAGACCGTATCGTGGAGCGATCCAATTAGCGCCCTCGACCTACCGCCGTGTGACCAACGGACCACATACCGCTAGCTCGAGGAGAACAGGTAGGCGCCCGGTCGCATGTATTCCAGTTATTACCTTGCGCGGCTGTAGTCCCGTCGGCCGATGCCGAGACGCGGCACCTTCACGGCGCCGAACTCCGGGTCGATGGCGGGTCGTCGGGCTGCGTCTAGGAGGTCCCCGTGACGGTGAGTACAGAGCAGTGGCCGTGCGCGCCGCGGGGTAGGCAAAGGCGGCTGTTCAGCATCACCGTGGCGCGGCCAGGCTCGTCCGCGTGCAGGTCGGCGCTCGACGCCGTCAGGTGACCCAGAGCCAGTACCGACGGGGCGGTCGTTGTCGGGTCTGAGTAGTTCGAAGAGGACAGCCCCTTCAGGGTGACCGTCGTCCCCGCCTTCACAGTGAGGCCCGGTAGCGGTGATGCGCCGATTTCGCCACTGCAACTGGCGAGCCGGACATAGGGATGGTGGGGGGCCACGGCGAAAGGCCCGGCACCGCAACCGTTGCTGTTGCCAGTGCCAGACGGCGCGGCACATGCGGCCACGGCAAAGGCGATCGACGCTGGCGGCAGACGCGACGACCCGGATGCGCTTCGAACAGCGGACCAACACCACATCCAACAGGGTTTCACTCCCTGTGCTGGAGCGGCACATCCACTACAAGAACCGGCGGTAGAGCGGCGCCCCGCCCTATCGTCCTCGTTGTGGAAGACGAGTTCGATACCCCGGAGGAGGCCGCTCTCGCAACCTGGCGGAGCACTTCGTTGGCACGCCCATGCGTGATCAAGGTCCGATACGAGGGCGATGACCAGGCGTTCGTCGTGATTCAGGTTGGCGGCGGCACACCGGGGTGCCATGATCGCGCTCCGCACATTTGCGAACGCACTCCAAGTGGCAGGTGGTGCTGCCTCGGCGACACCGGTTGGTAGCGCCTGGCCTGGCTCCGCGTCGGAAATCGGCGCCTTCCGATCGGCAACCCGGACACGCATCGGATCCCGGCTCGGCTCGTTCGGGCGGGGACGCAACGCTCGGAGGGTCAATACTGACCGGGCGGATTGATCTCCAACTTCATGACGCACCAGTTACCCGTCGTCGTCGTGATGACGTCCACACCCAGCGCCCGGGCATTAGGCACGCCCTGCACTCGATAGACAAGGTCCCGACGAGTCGACCCGGCGTAGCTCAGGCCGTCGATCGCGAGCCATGACCTGGTGATTGGAAGCCCGGCTGCGGCAAGCTGACTGGTCACCGGATCGGACGAGCACAGGAGCCCCCGCGCCGTGGTGGCGTCGTGCGCTTCCAGTGCCGTGACCATCTTCTGCGCCATTGCGCGTCCTGCCGACGGGGTGCTCGGCATGCCACGAAAGACACCCAGTAGTGCCAAGATCGAAAGTAGGGCTGCGCCGACAGCCCCTGCGGCGAGCCAACCGCGCCCGGTGCTTGGAAAGAACAGATAGCGCGGGAGTCGGAATGCCGCACCGCGGGCCGAGGGCGATTCGAAGGTCGAGGCCAGCGTTTCGCTCCTAGCCTCGGCGGCAGCACACACCCGGCAGCGATAGGCGCCATTGCTGGGCAGACCGCACTGTGCGCACGTCGTCCAACGCGCCGCCCCCGTAGCCGTCACCTTGCAAACATCGGGTGATTCCAAACCCCGCTGAAGGCTCGTCGCCAAGCCGGTTGACGCCAGGAGTCATGCGCAACAGGCGTGGCTATCGAACATGCGGGATCGGCACCTTCACGGCGCGGCAAGCGGAAACGGGCCATCGATCGGTGACACCCGCGGGCCGGAACCTTGTCGCCTCACAGGCGAAAGATCGGTTGGACTAGCTCGCGCGCCTGTGGCCAGGTCTGCGCGCGCGTGACGCCCGCTGGGAGAGATGTGGTCTGGTTCCAGGGATAGTCACCGAAAAGGATCACGGGCAGACCGCTTGAGGCGCAGTCGCAGGCATGGTCAACCGAATCATCTATTAGGCACACCGCGTCCAGGTGCTGGCACACATCTTGCTTAGCTCGGAACCCGCGCCCGGTGTGCGGGTTCCCGGCAAACACGACGTCCACGAACAGCCCCTCGAAATGTCTCTCGAGCCAGCGCACCGTCGGCGTTTGCAGCAGCCGGTCGCGGGAGGTGACAACAACGAGCGCATAGTCCCGCAGCAGGCTCCTCACAGCATCGACAGCACCTACGACGGGCCGCACCTCTGAGAGGTCCTCGCTCAGCAACGCATGAACCTTTGCGACCGACTCCGTGTAGGTCGTGCCCCAGACGTCGCCGAGAACGTACGTAACGAAGTCGCTTGAGGTGTAGCCGGTTGCGAACTGCAAGTTGTGTCGTCGCACGAGCTCCGCCGACAACGGAAACAGCACCTCATCCATATCAATCGCGATTGTCGGCTTCAACCGAGCCTCGTTTCGTAATCTGGGAGCCCGCCTTGGACGCGAATCATGATCCGGGACGGGCGCGGCAACGCTCAACAGAGGTCGGCGGCACAAGCGCCCCTGTAGCGCCGGCACTCGGGCGTGGCGTCGTCGCTGTCGAGCTGAGAAGAAGGGCGACTTCCCCTGAGTTGCGCCCGATCAGGATCCAGGCGAGACCAGCGACGGTCCGAAGAGGAACATTGACCAGAACCATCCCCAGCGTTGTCGGGCAGCGGTCTTGGCTAGGGGCCAGAACGTCAGAAGCAGGGCCAGGAAGATCACGAGGAGCGAGACCCCAGCTGGTGCCCGGGGTCGGGAAGTTGCCGGGTGCGCGCTCCATGAACATCAATGTCGCGACCGGTAAGGGGCGCGTGCCAGGCAGGTGTCGTGGACCGGCGCCTCTGACCGACTGCATGTGCCACCAGAAGCGAGGCGCGGCCGCCATAACGCTTTGCAGGCTGGGTAAGGCAACCTGCGCCAGCGTGTCCACACCTGGAGGTGCAGGGTGGCGACGGTAACTGTCCGCTACATCGTCGAAGACGTCGAGGCTGCGACGTCTTTCTATGAGGAGCTTTTGGATTTCAAGGTCGAGATGCATCCGGGACCCGGCTTTGCCATGCTCACCCGCGGCGGCCTGCGTTTGGCACTCAACGCTGTTGCCGGGCCTGGCGGTGCCTCGCAGGCCATGCCGGACGGACGGCGGCCAGAGCCTGGTGGATGGAACCGGATCCAGTTGCCCGTCGCGGACATCGAGGCGACAGTCGAGCACCTGCGCGCAGCCGGCGCATCATTCCGCAACGACATCGTCACGGGTATGGGCGGAAAGCAGGTTCTCGTCGACGACCCGTCGGGCAACTGCGTCGAGCTCTTCGAGGCGACCCGGTAGGACGGTTACGAGCCTCGCCCAAGTCAGGCCGCCAGGACAGCGATAGAACGTCGGTGTGTAATTAGCGCCCGCCATGCGCAGGCGCGAGTATGGCGTGATTACTTGACGCTGTCGGGTTCTGGACCGGTGATTGACCCACGCGAGACGGTGTCGCACCGGACTGGTAGGTGTCGGTCCAGCCGCCGGCGGGTAGTTCTTACTGGCTAGAGGTCAGCACCGACCTCGGGAGGCCATTGTGGCTGGCAGCCGCTCGTACGTGACCTCTCGACTGCTGGCCACTCCGGCGGCGCCAGGCCGAGCACGTCACTTGGTAGCTGAGGCGAGCAGGGGTCTGCCGGCACATCTGGTGGACGACGCCGTCCTCGCCACCAGTGAGCTCGTCACAAACTCGGTGCAGCACGCGGTAGGTGTTCTTACCCTCTTGGTTGAGCGCGCTCCTCATGGGCTTGCGGTCGCTGTCGCGGACTCTTCGGCCGCGAACGTCACTGCAACCAACGTCTCCTCACTGGCCGACCGTGGCCGGGGGCTTGCCCTAGTGGCTGAGTTGAGTGATGCATGGGGCTGCCGAGCAACAGCTGATGGCACCGGCAAAGTCGTGTGGTTTCGGATCGGCGGCCACGAGCGATGGGAGGTCACCGTGACAGACGCGGACCGGATCGACCTACTTCAGTCTCAGGTCAGCGCATTGGCTCGCGCCCTCAACGCTGTCATCACTGGCGGCATCGGAGATGTCGGTTCCTTCGCCAACAGCCCAGGACTTCTCAATGGCGCCGGCAAAGCACGTGAACTTCTGCAGGCCGCAGATCTGTGGCGGCCCGAATAGACATCGGTGGCCCTCCCGAACCTTCCAAGCCAGCGGGCGATGACCAACTCTGCGAGCACGCGAAACGAGAGCGGCACGCAGAAGACAGCGGCCGTCTCACCCGTGGCGGTCCCGTCGTGGACACTGGCGCTTGCCGCCTGAAGCGCACCGCGATTACGTGTTGCCAGTTGATCGGCGGATTTGCAGCGGCGACCAGTGCTTTCTGTCTCGTTGATCGGCAGGGTCGTTGGGTTGAGGTGCTCGGTGACGCCGTCGGCGTAGGGTGAACGCCACCCATCTGGCCGAAGGCCTGCGGCTGCAACCGCCGTCACCGCCGCGACCGGCGTCACTCTCGTCCTCGGCACTGACTCCAACGGCCTGCGCCATGACTGCCCACACCGTCGCGGCGCTCGGACGCCCGTCCGCCACCGTCACAAGAGAAGCATCGGCCGCGTCGACGGTGCACTGCAGGCCCTACTTGGTAACGCCGGTGGCGGGTCACTCATAGGCACGGGCGGCCGCCGCCGAGATTCGCGGAGTTACTCAACGACGAGTCAACCCGACGCAGCTTGGCGCTGTGCAACATCTTCACCTGACGCCGAGTTGCCCTAGGGGGCGCGAATGCTCATCGCTGCGGGATAGTTGGCGGCGTGGCCCGGCTGATTCTCGTAAGACATGCGATGCCGGTGCCGCCCCAGCCAGACGACCCGGCAGACCACCTGCGGCCCCTGTCAGCACTCGGTGCGCAGCAAGCACTCGACCTTGTTCCTGCGCTCACCGCGTACGGCGCCAAACGTGTGCTGTCGAGTCCGTACACCCGCGCAGTGCAGACGGTCGAGCCGACGGCTGCGGCACTTGGGTTGCAGGTCGAGTTACGCGATCCGATCGGTGAATGGCGGCATGGCCATCGACCTCCCGACGACTGGGTCGAGCACTGCCATCGCGCTTGGGCCGACCCCAACTGGTCGACACCGACGGGTGAAACTCATTTCGCCGTGACCACGCGGGCAGTCAACGCGCTGCTCGCCATTGCGGCCGAGCATTCGCGCGACACCGTGATCATCGGCACACATGGTTGCTGGACCTCGCGCGCGCTCTTGTGGCTCGGCGCTCCAGTCGACGCCGCGTTCTGGCAGTCGATGCCGCTGCCGGCGATCTACGAAATCCGCATGGACGCCACCAGCGCTCAGCACATACAAGGTCCCGGCCTCGGCGATTGGAGGAGTACGGCATAACAGCGCCGGCTGCATCGCGGCATTTCCGGCGCCGGCCGCGTGGTCGCGATCTATGACTCGACGCCATTTCCCTGCTGCACCACGGGTGAACGCTCCCCTCCGGGACTCGGGACGGTCCCGAGTCCTGATGGGAGGGACGTCATGTCTGAGTTAGTGCCGAGCTATCTGGACATCACGAAGCTGGCGATCGCCGGCTTCCTGGCGCGCTGCCGGGAGCCAACTGCGGGCTCCTACCGGGTGGACCTGCGCTGCTACCTGCGCTGGTGTGGCGAGGTGGAGGTGGATCCGCTGCGGGTCACTCGCGCGCAGCTCGAGCTGTTCGTCCGCGCGATGGAAGCGGGCGAGTACGCACCCGCGACGATCGCTCGGCGGTTCTGCACGGTCGCCACGTTCCTCAAGTACGCCGTCATCGACGGGCTCATCCCGAACAACCCCGCCGACGCCGTCACCCGTCCCAAGGTGGAATGGCAAGGGCAGAACCGCACCGTGCTGCACCCGCTGGAGTTCGCCGCCCTCCTCGCGGCCGCTCGCGCCTCCGGTGGCAACGACCACGCGTTAGTCGCGCTACTCGGCATGATCGTGCTGCCGATCCCGGTCCTCCGCGCGATCCGGGAAGCCACCGACGGCCGGGACCACGGACCGATCCTGACCAACACCTTCGGTCGCCGCCTCGACCCCGGCGGCGCCACCCGCCGGCTGCGTCGGTTGTGCGCCCGAGCCGGGATCGACCACATGATCAGCCCACACAGCCTGCGCCGCACCTTCTGCACCACCGGCCTCGTCGCCGGCGTACCAATCCGAGACATGCAAGTCGCGATGCGGCACGCAGACCCACGCACCACCATGCGATACGACATGGCCCAAGCCAACCTCGACCGCCACGCCGCCCACGCCGTCGCCGCCTACCTCGCCGGCATGAGCTCCGGCTGACCACTCAAGAACCCGGGGTAAGCGGGTGACCCCCTCGTCATATGTGGGTCACCCGCGCCCGGGCTGATCCGAAATGCCGCGATGCAGCCGGCGTTCTCCATCACAGCGTTGATCATGAGCAAACGCGCAGGACACTCTGGCGTGGCGCACGCAGAACCTCATGATCAGCGTCGATGAGGTGCCCGCTCACCGGTGAATGCGCCACGCCTAGGCCCCGGGACCACCGATAACCATCTGAGCCCGCGACCCGATGCCACCATGACTAGGTGGGCGACCGCTCTCGCCGGAGGAAGTTGTCGATGGGCACGGTGTTACTGGTCCTTGCCATGGGCCTCGTCATCGTCGGCGTGGACCTGCTGTTCTTCCGAAGCGGAAGATGGACTTGGGAACGGCTCGCCGCCAACATCGGCATCGTCCTGGTCTTCGGCGCTTTCTACTTCAGGTTTCTCGCTAGGTGATGAGCGAGATGCGCCGTTCCACGACGTTCGATAGTCCCGGATGCTCAGCGGTCGAATCGGCGCTATCCAGTCCCCGCGCCGCCGGATACCTGGCGGTCGTACTCCTGCTGGTCGTAGTGTCCGCGTGAGGATTGGATAAGGCCATCACCTAGGTCCCACATTTCGTACCCACTTACCCGGACGTGGTGGCCGGTCTCGGCGTGTGTCCCGTCGAGCGTCCAGTGGTACTCCTGTCCGTTCGGCCCGTCGCGTAGGTCATCGAAGAGCACCGTCAGATCAGGAAATGCGTCCATGAACGCTTTGGCAGCAGCAGTGATCTCGTCGTAGCCGACCGACGGCGTGCCATCGTTGATTGTGAGAGAACCGTCCGGGGCGTAGTGCCGTGCTACCTCAGCCGGATCGCCGCTGCACCAGGCTGCTGTGTACTTCTCCGCGAAGTTTCGGGTTTCCTCAGGATTCATAGTGCCCTCCCGCCCGACGCCGCTAGTTGGCGCTTGACATCGTTCCGCAATCGGCCGGCAGGCGCAGTCAGACCGCGGAGGAAGTGATGCTCATGGGACCACCCGCGCCATGGGTCGTTTCGCTGTAAGGAGTCGGGCGCCGCGCCGGTCCCCGGAGATCAGTGCGCAACCGCCCGGTCTGGTGGTGGCCAGCCCTCCGGGAGCGAGGCGAGCCGCCGGGCGTACTGCTCTCGATCGAAGGGCTTGGCGAGCTGGACCGTTTCCCACAGGTCATGACTGACCAGCGACGCGATCATGTGCAGAACCACGTGCCGGTCGTAGCCCAGGCCCGTCAACCGTTGCGCCGCCGGCCACACCTCCGGTGGGTCATCAGCCCACAACTGAGTGGTGACGACCTCGTGCAGGCTGATGTGCAGTCGCGGGCTCATCGGTTCACCGCCGACGTCGAGTTCGACGTCGGCGCGCAGTGCATCGGCGAACCAGGGATGTTCGGCTTCGATCAGGTAGCGCCGCTCGTCCTCGTCGTCACGATCGAGCAGCGCCAGGTCCAGCCCGCGGTAGCGTCCGGTCGCGGCCGGCAAAGCCCAGGACTGGCGGTCGGACAGGTCCGGCGGGTCGAAGACAGCGTCCGGTGGCGAGTGCCGGTGGTCAGCGCGCGGCGACCGGGTCGGTCGTCGCCGACCACCACGCCCTCGACTAACCGGGCTCACCGTCTCACCGGGTTGCCAGCCATGGCCCCAGTATCCCGACGCGTCTGGCGATCTCGACACGGGCGGGTACCGGGTTCGGGCCCCACGGATAACAACAGCAATACCCGCATCAGCGCAGGTGACGGCGTGCGCGGGTGACGGCGTTCTTCGACGCTGTCGCAGCGCCAGCAGGGTGCCCTGTAGGTGACGCCTACACGACGCCCCGGCCGATCGTCGGCGGCCTCTTTCAATGACGAATGGTCATGCACGCGAATGCATGTCCGGGGGTACTGGCCCTGCGCACACATGCCGATGGGCGGATGTCTGCAAACGGTTATGAAGTGCCGGGTCGGCTGAGACCGGTCTCGTAGGCGTACACGACGACCTGGACGCGGTCGCGGAGGCCGAGCTTGGTGAGGACGCGGGCGACGTGGCTCTTGACTGTCGTCTCGGCGAGGAAGAGGTCGGAGGCGATCTCGGCGTTGGTCATGCCTCGAGCGATGCGTTGTATGACGTCGAGTTCTCGCTGGCTGAGTCCGTGGGGCGGTCGAGCTGATTCGGTTGGGTTCGGACGCGCGCAGTAGTCCTCGATCAGCCGCCGAGTGATCGACGGCGCGAGCAGCTGATCGCCCGCGGCGACGGTTCGGACGGCGGTGACGAGTTGTTCGCGGCGCGCGTCTTTGAGCAGGAAGCCACTCGCTCCGGCTTTGAGAGCCTGGTAGACGTACTCGTCGAGGTCGAACGTGGTCAGCATGAGGATCCGGCTGGGACTGCCGCCCTTGACGAGTTGGCGGGTTGCTTCGATGCCGTCGATTTCGGGCATCCGCACATCCATCAACACAAGGTCCGGTACGTGCTGGCGGGTCGCGGCCACCGCGGCTGCTCCGGTCGCTGCTTCGGCGACGACGCGGATGTCGGGTTCGGCCTCGATCATCATCCGCAGGCCTTCCCGCACGAGGTCCTGGTCGTCGGCGATGAGCACGTGGATCACGGGTGCGCCTCGAGCGGTAGTCGCGCGGTGACGGAGAACCCCCCGCCGGGGTGACCGCCGGCGAGCAGGTCGCCGCCGAGCAGCACCACCCGTTCGCGCATGCCTCGAAGCCCGTGGCCGAGGCCTGATTCTGCGCCGGGGCCGGCGCCGTTGTCGGTGACGGCGACGGTGACTTGCTGGTCGGCGACGTGGACCTGCACGTCCGCTGTCGCGCGCGGTCCAGCGTGCTTGAGCACGTTGGTCAGTGCCTCCTGCACGATCCGGAACACGGACACGTCCACTGCCGGTGGCAGGACAGCATCGGCAACGACGGTTAGGTCGACCGCCACCCCGGCGCTGCGGACGTTGGCCACGAGCGGTTCCAGATCCGCGATGCCGGGCGTCGGTGTAAGGGCAGGGGCGACTGGCGCCGCGTTGTCGTCGGTGCGCAGGACTCCGAGCAGTCGGCGCATCTCGGCGAGCGCCTCCCGGCCGCTGGTCTCGATCTTCTCGAGTGTGGCGGCGGTGTCGACGGCGCCCCTGTCCGCGAGCGCGCGGCCGCCCGCGGCTTGGACGACGACGACGCTGAGGTTGTGCGAGACAATGTCGTGCAAGTCCCTGGCGATCCGCGCTCGTTCCTCGACGACGGCGCGGTCTGCCTCTCGCTCGATGGCCGCAGCCCGAGCGGCGGCGGTGAGGGCTTCGCGACGCGCCTGAAGCACGGCGCCGACGAGCCACACGGCAAGCAGATACAGCCCGAAGAACGATCCCGCCCACAGCTCGGCGCTGCGCCCGGAGCGAATGTTGCGGTCCTGGGCCGCCCACGCGGCGTATCCGACAACGATGATGCCGAGGCCGATGACGGCGCGTCGGCGCCCGCTGTACGCAGCGACGGAGAAGCTCGCCAATCCGGCAGCGATGATCATCTCAAGGCCCTCGGCGGCGTGGCCGCTGATGAGCGCTTGGGCGACCATACCGGCCATCACCGCGGCGCAGCAGGCAAGCGGACGGTGGCGACGCCACCACAGTGGGACGGCGAGCAGAAGCGGTAGCAGCGCGGCGGCCGCTCGGGGACCAGTGATGGGATCGCCGGGACCGGCGCCGCTCCAGACCAGGGCCTCCACGATGGCGGTCACCACGACGACCGCAAGTACGTCCGCGACCAGCAAACGGCTCGACTGCGGCGGCCGTGACGAGACAGACACAGCGCGACCGTAGCGGGGACACGGCGGCCGGGGCGTCGTTCTGCCGATGCTGCCCGTTCATCCTCAAGGAGGAACCCATTCCGCCTGCAGGCGGCAGCGGGACCCCTAACCCGGCTCCTACGGTCACGGCACAACCACAACCGGAGGGGATCTCACCGTGACCAGCAACCGCAACCGAGGGTTCGGCCTCGCCGTCATCGCCACACCACTGCTGTGGCTGGCGGCCGAGGCGCTTTCACCCGCGCTCAAGTCCACATCCGCTGGACAGCTGTCGGCCGTCGCAGCCCACCCGGATCGGTGGTACTGGTACACCGTCCTGCTCATCGCGGGGCTCATCACGCTGGTTCCAGCCGCCATCGGCATCGCCCGGCTCACCGCCGCGGGAGCACCACGACTTTCCGCAGTCGGAGCGACCCTGCTCGGATTCAGCAGCATCGTCGCCGTCGGTGACGCCGCCACCCAGCTCGTCACCTGGCAGATGGTCCAGCCCGGATCCGACCGCGCCCAGATGGTGGCACTGCTCGACCGCTACGACAACTCCACCGCCGCCAGCCTGCTCTACCTTCCGGGCGGACTCGCCCTGCTCGTCGGCGCCGCCCTGCTCTCACTCGCACTGTGGCGCACCCGTGTGGCACCACGCTGGGCGGCGGTGAGCTTCGGACTGGGCCTCGCCGTGAACCTGTTCGGCTTCATGAGTAGCAGCATCCCGGTGATCGCCCTGGGCGCCGCGGTCATGACACCGGCCTGCCTCACCCTCGGCGCCCGCCTGATCGGGTCAGCCGCGGACACGACTTCCATCGCCGCGGGAACGCCGGTCCCCGCGACTGTCTGACCAGCCTCGAACGAAGGGACTCCCTGATGCGTCGCCTCGCAACCCTCGCCGTCATTCTCGCCGGCGGCCTGGCCACCTCCACCGGCGCCGCGCTCGCGGCACCCACCACGCCCCCCGTCGGCACCCCCTCCGACCACGCCGCTTGCGTGGCGGCGTTCACCGACTACCTCGCCCACTTCAACCCCGACACCGGGACCACCAACCACGGCGTCGGCGCCACCATGAGCGACTACGCCACCTCCGCGCCCCGGACCATCGCCGAGTTCAACGTCTCGGTCAACCAACAGCACGGCAGCATCGACTCCTGCCTGACGACCGAGCCATGAGACCGAATGACGGCAGGCGTCGCCCGCTGCACCGCAAGGACGACTGACGCTGAGGCGGGCTCGCTACCTCGCGAGCCCGCCCCAGCGGATACCGCCCTGGCCGACCGCACCCGCGTCTACCGCTGAGCGATCGGGCTCAGCGCTGCATGACTATGCGGCAACGTCCGTTCGGCAGCAGTTGATGTCGGAGCACCGATAGGGACAGCTACATCTCGCACATCAACTGGTCACGGACGTCTTGGACGTGCCGTGTTCGTATGCGCGACCGAGCCTCTTTGCCCACTGCATAAGAACAGTTACTTCAGTCCGCGGTCGCTCAAATCAGACCCGCCAGTTTGTAAAGGACGAGCGACCCAGCAACGGCGACGTTGAGGCTGTGCCCGGTACCGACCATCGGGATCTCCACAGCCTCGTCGAGGAGATCGAGGACGTCCGGCGAGATGCCCTCTCGCTCGTGTCCGAGTACCGCCACCGTTCGCACCCTCGCGGCTTGGAGATCCGCAAGGCGGGTGGCGTTCTCGGCCAGTTCGACCCCGATGACGCGGGCTCCCCGCCTTCGCTCGTCGGTCAGCCAGTCGTACGGGTCGCGTACCCAATGGATGCAGCTGGCGTGGCGAAGCGTGTTACCTCGTTCGAGCACCTCGGGTACCCAGCGCAGCCGCGGGACTGCGAGGCAGGCACCGACCGCGTCGCAGCTGCGGAGCAGGGTGCCGAGATTGGCCTCGTGCATCGGCCAGAGGGGCGCAGCAATCAGATGACCCCAACAGGCGTGTCGCTGTCGGCGTCGTTCTCGCCACAGATCCGAGGGGGTGCGGACGCGGATGGAAGGCGGCTCGCCGCTCACGGCAGGGTGGGGGAGGGCTCCAACACGACTGGATTCATGGGCGGCGCCGTTGTCGGCCGGCGCGGGCCATCACTGGGGCCAGATCTACGCGGTAGGCCTGAGTCGGTACTCGTTCAGAAGTCGCGGTCCGGGACCGATTGCCGGCTCGTGGTCACCATGCAGCACGTCAGGGTCGAGGTCGACTCCGTTGGGCCAGCAGACGGTCCCGGCGGCGGAGTCGACCTCGACGCCCGCGAAGACTTGAGGATCCCGCAGGGCCGCTAGGACGCCGTTGGTGAGCATCGGCTCGAGGTCGAGTTCACGGACGACTCCGTCCGTGAACGTCAGCCGCACCGCGAAGCCCCCGATGGGCTCGGCCTGCGCAACCCGGGCCAGTTTGGTCACAAGATCAGGTTACTGGAGCCCGTCAACCGGCAGCAGCTCTTCCAGTGCCTGAGCTCGCCGCCAGTCTTCCACCAGTTCGCCCCGCCGCAGTTCGGCCCACTCTCGGACCAGCTTCGCCGCGGTGCGTGGCAAGGTCCCCGCTAGGACCGCGCCGGTGTCGATCAAGATCTGCGCCTCCTCGCCCCCGTAGATCGCGTGAAGTGCGCCGACTCCGGCGCCCCGGTGGGACCGATTGAGTGGTGCCAACCCGCTCGGTTTTTTGTGACAGTTTTGTGACAGTTTTGCCTCGTCCACGCCTGTCCGCAGAGGTCCACCGGCGTCGCCATAGGCCTCTGACCTGCGCAAACGCATTTTGGTGGACAGTCGTGGACACCCCCTGGGGCATCTGTTAACCGGCTGGTTTCTGGTTCGAGTCCAGACGGGGGAGCCACCCATAGTCGGCTATCAGCTGACGATGAAGGTGTACGGCGCGGTCGCGCTGATCTCGTTGGGGATGTTCTGGTCGCCGATGTCGCCCCCGGTCGCGATCTGCGACGACGTGGTCGACGCCGGCAGGAGCTGCGTCGACGTGAAGCCGGTGACGCTGAACAGGCCGTCGCCCTTGTGCGGGCCGGAGATCAGGTTCAGCGGCACGATCCACGTGATCACACCGCCCTGGATCGTCCCCTTGATGGCGTGCAGCGCAGGGTAGGTGAAGTACTTCGCGTGTGTCGTCGTGATCGCGGCGGTCGACCCGGTGTAGAACGTCGGCGCTTGCCCGCCGTCCGACTGCATGCCGACGTAGTAGGTGTTGCCGTCGCCGGGCTTTCCGTACGACGGTGCCGCCCAGCGCACCATCCAGGTCGCCACGGGCCCACCGAGGTCGGCCGGCGTCATCAGGTCCGAGGCCAGGCTGTTGTCCGCGACAGACAGTGTGATCCGCAACGCCGACTTGCCCTGCATCTTGATGCTCGAGCCGATGACGTTGAGCGAGTTCGGCGCGGCGATGTCCTGGCCGGCGGTCGCGTAGAAGGCGCTGCCCGGCCTGTTGTGGGTCTGGTTCGTCAGGCGCGCGAAGTAGGGCACCTTCTTGCCGGCAAACAGACCCGGCCCACTGTTCTGGGTCACGACCATGACCGGACCGGCGGCCTCGGCCGGGGTCTCGCCGCTGCCGTCGGAGAAGTCGTTGTTGCGGTCCGCTGACGTGTCGTCGACGTAGGTGATGATGGCCTGTCCGTCCAAGCCCATCTGCACCTGGAAGAAGTCGCCCAGGCTGCGGTCCTGCGTGCCGCCCAGACCGCCGGTGGAGATGTCGCCGTACTTCACCGGATGGTCGCTCACCTTGGTAACGCCGAACGACGGGTGGCCATTCAGCGCGTTGGTGCTGACGGCGTAGTAGAGGTTCCACGTGGCTTGGTCGACCGGGTCGGGACCGAACTGACCCTGCGCGTTCTTGGCCATGGTGGAGCCGTACCACGCGATGCCGATCCGGCCGGGCGTGCCGGCGACGATCCACGGCATCACGTCGTTGCCCAGCTTGGCCGGCGAGATCGTGACCGGCTTGGACCAGTGGGCCGCGCCATCGCGCGAGACCGAGACCTTGATCGCGCCCGGGCCGATGGGTCGGCCCTGGCTGGTCGGGTACTCCGACCAGGCGGCGTACAGGTTGCCCACGGTGTCCTGCGCCAGCGACGGGAACAGCTGGCCGGTCTCCCACGGTCCCGCCTTGCGGACGGCGCTGTCGTGCCAGTACTTGTTCACGCGGTCGGCGTTGGCGGTGCTGAGCTGCGTCGGGTCGGTGCAGTCATCCGCGACGGTCGCTGCGGTGTTGTCACCCTTCTTGCCGCTGCACCAGCTGACGATCACCGAGCTGCCAGTGCCGTCGAGGTGGATCGCGTAGACGCGATGCTGCCACTTCGAGTGCGGGATGTTGTCGACCACGATGTTTCCGGGGATGCCCTCGTTGTTCGTGATCGCCGCCGGCGGCAGTGCGCACGGGGCTTCGGCGGCTTCGCACTTGTTGCCGTAGTGGACGCCGTCCACTGACTCGTTCATGACGAGCTGGTTGCCGGCGCCGGTCGGGTCCTGGTCGACGTTGTCGTAGTCGAAGTAGAGGCGCCCGTCATTGGCTCCCGCGCCGACCGCGGCCTTGCCGCCGTTGTCGTCGATGCCGAGCCACTGCCGGTCGACGCCGACCCCGGGCACCGACGTGCAGCTGGTGTCCCAGGTGTGGCCGCCGTCTGACGACCGCGAGTTGCTGAAGTTGGTCAGGCCCTGCAGGTCGGCCCAGTAGACGTCGCCGTTGACCGGGTCGGTCTGCAGCTCGGTGTCGCCGCCGCCCACGCACGTCTGCTGTTTGCCGATCGCGTTGCCCTCGGTCATGTGGAAGCTGCGCCGGTTGTTGTCCGACCGCCACAGGTAGGACAGCGTCGTACTGAAGCCGTTGGGCATCGAGACGAATGTCGACCCTTTGTACTTCCCGGCCTTGTCGATCGCGAGGTCGGGCTCGTAGCCGGGGTGGAAGAAGTCGACGACCACCGGTACGCCGAACGTCGCGGCCGGCGCCGTCTTGTGCGACGACGCCGCGAGCGCGCCGGAAGCGAGAGCAAGCACAGCGACGCTGCTGGTTGCGACAATGGCGCGGGTAGCGGCCCTCATCGGTCTGCCTCCTCAACTGGGCATCGAACAGACCGAATTTCGACGTGCGGGCCGGGCTTTCCTGCTTCGGCTAGTCGAACGGCGGTATGCGAAGTCGACCTCGTCGGGGTGGCGGCTGCTGCGATGGTGCGGCGCCCACTCCGGCGGCGGCGTCTCGATCTGCAGGCCCAACTGGCGATAGAAGTCGCTCATGGCGTCCATGTCGCGTACGACGATGTTGATCTGGTCCAGCTTCGGCGGCACGCGGTCCTCCTCGCGGAGTGCAGCGCACCCTAACGTTTGGTCGCCCTGATCAGCGCGCCTCGCTTGGTCAGCCACAGCGGTAGCGACGCGCGTTCCGCGCGGTCCATCGGGACGTAGTTGTGTCTGCAGTAGGCGCGCACCTCGTCGCGGCTCTCGAGTGCGAAGAACCGCTCGTCCCAGCGCTGCACGTCGACGTCGCTGAAGACCTGGCCGACGATCTCGGCCGCTTCCTCGGCGTCGAACGTCGACGGCGGATAGCCCTCCGGCACCAGCTCCGGGTCGCTGTCACGCGCGGCCGTGCACGCGAAGTAGCGCCCGCCAACACGCAGCACCCGGGCTGCCTCGCGGATGGCGTCGACCGGGTCGTCCAGGTGATACAGACACCACAGGTGCGTCACTTCGGCAAAGGTCTGGTCAGCGAACGGCAGCTGCCGAAGGTCCCCTCGAATGACGGGTCGATGCGTGCATTCGGCTAGTTGCGCCGGTGACAGGTCGAGACCGATCCATCGCACCGTTGGTGACAGCCGTGATGCCAGCCGCCCTTCGCCGCAACCGGCGTCGAGCACCGGACCGACGAGTTCCGGCGCGACAACGTCGTGGACGTCACGTGGTGCGACCCACGCTCGTCGTCGCGCCGGATCAGAGTCGTAGTCCTGCGGGATGGTGGTCATCCTGCGAGCCTGGCATCGGCAGACCGTGCCAGGCCAGCGCGATTACCTTTTGCCCTTGGTGGCTGCCTTGGCCTCGTTGGACCGGGTCCCGATGCCGTCGGCGTTGTTGGCCGCGACGGTGTAGTAGTAGGTCGTGCCACCGGAGACGGTGTTGTCGACGTACGACGTGCCGTTGCTGATCGTCTGGATCAGCGTCTCGACACCGCTGGTCGTGCCGCGGTAGATCGAGTAGCCGGTGATCGCGCTGCCACCGTCGGACGGCGTTGACCAGGCCAGGTTGACGGCGCTCTTGCCGACTGCCGCGGACAGTGACGGGGCACCAGGAGTGGTGCTCGGTGTCGCGTTGACCTCGTTGGACGTGCCGCCGGTGCCGGCCGAGTTGGTCGCCGCGACCCGGTAGAAGTACGTCGTTCCCGGCGTGACCGCGGTGTCGACGTACGACGTTGCGGAGCTCACCGTGGCGTAGGGCGACTCGGTGCCTGCGGCGGTGCCGCGATAGACCTGGTAGCTCGTGATCGGCGCGTTGCCGTCATCAGGGGCGTTCCAGCTGAGCCCGACAGTGCCGTTGGTCGGCGTCGTCGAGGCCAGGGTCGGCGCCGCGGGCGCCGTCACGGGCGGCGCTGTGTCGTAGGCCGAGAACAGGCCCTCACCGCTGGACTGGTAGGCGATCGTCGCGTAGGCGTCCTGCGAGTCCGACGTGCCGCTGTTGGCGTTGCAGGAGTTGATGCAGCCGTCGGCGTAGCCGACGACCACACGACCGTCCTTCGTCAGCGACGCGTCCATGAAGTCGAGCAGGTTGCGCTGCCCACCGGTCGTGGTGCCACCGGCATCGATCTCGCCGATCTGAACGGGGTTGGTGGTCGCCTGCACCGTCTGCCAGGTCGCGCCGCCGTCGTAGGTGAACGAGATGTAGAGGTTCCACACACCGACGAACCCGGCCGCGAACGGGTCCTCACCGTTGGTCGGCGTGGTCGTGGCGAGATAGGCAACTGCGGCGCGGCCGCTGTCACCGGCGACAGCCGACTCGAACGTTGCGGCGGTGAGCGCCGGAGACGTTGTGTTGGCGAGGTCCACCGTGGGGGCCCAGGTCTTGCCCTGGTCGTCGGACCAGCTGATAACAGGGTGGTAGTCGCCGTTGGTCTGGTTGGCTGACCACGACTCGTAGACGCGGTTGTTGCTGTCGACTGCGACGCTGGGGTCGAAGCCGTCCGGCGGCGTCTTGCTGGTTGGGATGACGTAGTGGCCGAGGGTCTGTCCACTGTCGGTCGTGATGAGCCCACCCACGTTGCCGGAGCAGCTGTTGTTCGGGATGTAGGCGACGCCATTAGAGGCGATCTTGACGTGGCCGAACAACGACGAGCAGACGTTGGAGGAGTCCGGCACGCTGGGCTGCCAGCTGACTCCGCCGTTGTGGCTGTAGGAGCACTCGTCCGGTGCCGCGTTGAGGATCGGCTGCTGGCAGAAGAAGCTGGCTTCCGTGCCGACGGCGTCGAGCGGAGCGGGTGAGACGAACGGGCCGATGCCAACCGTCGGGTGGTCAGCCGCGATCGGGCATGGCAACGTCGGGACCCAGGTGCCGCCGTCGTCGTGGGTCACGCTCATGACTGCGCAGGCGCCGTCGTCGCCACCGGCCATCGTGGTGCCGGTCGTCGAGTCGGTGGCGAGGATCGGGTCGAGGTTGACGATGGACGCCGGCGATGAGACGTCACTCCAGGTGTACGTGTCCGTCGTGTTATCGGCGACGATCTTGAAGGTGCTGGTGCCCGCCTGGTAGAGCATCGCGCCCGTCGTCCAGTCGGTGCCGATCGACGGCTCACCAGCGTTGTCCGCGCCGACGATGGAACTCGGCGCGCTCGAGTTGGTGAATGCCGGGGTTCCGTAGCCGAAGGTTGTGCTCGCGGCACTCGAGCCGGGGATGGTGGCCGCGAGGCCGGCAGCAATGACGACAGTCGCGGAGATGCCGCAGAGGGCACGGTTGATCGGACGCACGGTTGGCTCCCGCCTGGTGTGAGGAGCAAACGGTAGGAAATTCGCCTATTACAGGTCAAGTCAGGTACGACGCACTGGCTGTAATGTCCGTTTCGATGACGGTGGAGACGGCAGCGCAGCGCGCACGTCGCGAGCGCAACCGAGCGCTCTTCGACTCGGTCGCCGCTCTGTACGACGCCACCCGGCAGCGTTACCCGCGCGAAGTCGTGCAGGCGATGGTCGAGACAGCAGAGCTGTCGGCGGGGTGTCGCGTGTTGGAGGTCGGCTGCGGGACGGGGCAGCTGACGGGCCAGCTCGCGGGGCGCGGGATGTCCGTCACCGCGTTGGATATCGGGTCGGAGATGCTGGCGTTGGCGCGCGCCAACGTTCCGGATCCCGACGTCGGGTTCGAGCGCGTCGCCTTCGAGGCCTACGAGTCCAGCCGGCGTTTCGATCTGGTCGTCTCGGCGACCGCGTTCCACTGGATCGACCCGGCCGTGGCGTGGACGAAGACAGCCGCGTTGTTGCGGCCGGGTGGGTGGCTGGCGTTGCTCACGACGAGGGAGCGGCACCACGAGCCGGTGCGTGCTGCGTTGAGCGGGCTCTGGCGGAAGCACCAACCCGGTTCGGAGGAATGGATCGCGAGCCCGCCGTGGAGCGAGTCGCTGCGAGCGGCTGGGGTGTTCGGTGAGATCGCCGTGATCCACCATGAGCGGCCACTTCAGGTGTCGGTCGAGAGTGCGATCGACGTTGAGTGCACGCGGGCGACGTTCCTGAGCTGGACCCCAGCGACACAGGAGGCATTCCGCCGGGATCTGAGTGACGTGCTGCGAGGGGCGACGGTGGTCGAGGTCGTCCAGGAGACGGACCTCACGATGGCCCAGCGCGCGTGAGAGCCGCCGATATTCGGTTGCCTTGTCTCGGCGGCTGGGGGAGGGTGGCCGCCATTGCGAGGTCGGAAGGGAGGTGCATGTCGTTGTCTGCCGAGTGGATCAGCCCAGACATCCGACCCGCCTCCCCAGTCGCCGCTTAGCCGCTGCCTGAGGGAGGTCACCCCTCAGGAGATGCAGTGCCCTCTCGCGAAGAGAAGCGCCGCGCCGTCGTCATGGCGGCCAAACGGAACACCGAACACTTCGAGCGCATGGCTCGGTCCCTCGACGCGGGTTCGTGGGACGACGACGACACCGACCCGGAGGCGTCGACGTATGCCGCGGCCGACCCCGGTCCTGACCCCGTGCCGGAGTGGGTCATCACGTCGGACGAGGCTCGGCAGGTCGACCTCGGTGTGCTCAAGACGGGCAAGGAAGCCGACGTCCACTTGGTGCGGCGCCGCCATGGCGACGCGGAGAACGTGCTCGCGGCGAAGCGCTACCGCAAGCTGGAAGAGCGACTGTTCCGCAATGACGCCCGCTATCGCGCTGCCCGGCGCACCGGCGCGAGTCGGGTGGACAGAGCCATGGCGCGCGGCACCAAGGCCGGCTTGGCCTTCCGCGCTCGGATGTGGCTGTCGACGGAGTTCGACGCCCTGAGCCGGCTGTGGTCGGCCGGCGTCCCCGTCCCTTACCCCGTGCAGAAGCTGGGCAACGAGCTGATGCTTGAGCTCATCGGCTCGCCGGACCAAGCCGCACCGCGGCTGGTCCACGCCGGCCTCGACCCGGTCGCGCTCGCTGACGCATGGGCGCAACTCGTCGACGCCATGCATGCGATGGTTCGCTCCGGCGTCGTCCACGGCGACTTGAGCCCCTACAACATCCTGTGGGACCGGGGCCGGCTCGTGGTCATCGACTTCCCGCAGTCGGTGGATCCTATCGCCCACCCGGAAGGAATCGCGCTACTGGAGCGTGACGTCGCCAACGTCTCCGACTGGTTCACCCGGCGCGGCGTCAGCTGCGACCCATCCGACCTATTCGGCTCCCTGGTCAGCGAGGCCTTCTCCGGCTAGTCGATAGCGTCGGGCTGTCGAGTGGAGACAGCTATGACGGAGGTAGTCGGCCGCGGCGTCGACGAGGAACGGCTCCGCCGGTTCGCACTGTCGGTGTGGCAGATCAAGCAGGGTGAGGTCGTCGCTCTGATGATCCACCTCGGCGACCGCTTGGGGCTGTATCGGGACATGGTCGGCGCGGGCCCGGTGACCGCCGCCGCCCTGGCGAGCCGGACCGGGCTGGTCGAGCGCTGGGTGTTGGAGTGGCTGCGTTCGCAGGCGGCCGCCGGACTCGTGTCCAGCGACGACGGCCACACGTTCGAGCTCACTCCGGAGGGCGCTGCCGTCCTCGCGGACGAAGAGTCCAGCTTGTGGTTCGCGGCAGGTGCCTTCCAGGGCGGCGTCGCAACTCCTGAAGTGGTGGACCGGTTGGCCGACGCGTTCCGCACCGGCGTCGGGCTGACGTACGACGACCTCGGCGCCGGCGCAGCGCACGGTGTGGAGCGCATGCTCGGGCCATGGGCCCGCCTCGCACTCGTGCCGATGATCCTGCCGGCGCTGCCGGGGGTGGTCGACAGACTCGAGGCCGGCGCGGACGTCCTCGACGTCGGGTGCGGGGCAGGAGTCGCGCTGATGGCGATGGCCGACGGTTTCCCGGCGTCGCGCTTCGTCGGTTACGACCCTTCACTGCACGCGATCACGCGTGCGCGCGCACAAGCGGCTGAGCGGGGACTCGGCAACCTGGAGCTCCACGTCGCGGAGGCAGCGGACCTGCCGACGACACCGACGTACGACGTCGTCCTCACCCTCGACTGCCTGCACGACATGACGGACCCGGGCAAAGCCGCAGCCGCGATCCGTCGCGCGATCCGCGATGACGGTGTCTGGCTGATCAAGGACATTCGGGCGAAGAGCCGGTGGGAGGACAACCGGCGCAACCCGCTGCTGGCGATGCTCTACGGGACGTCCGTCGCGACCTGCATGTCAAGCGCGCTGTCCGTTCCAGGCGGCGCAGGCCTCGGCACGCTCGGGCTGACGACGGAACTTGCCGAGCAGATGGCGCGGGCCGCCGGGTTCGGAACGTTTGTCGTCCACGACTTCGACGATCCGGCGAACCTCTACTACGAAGTGCGCCCCTAGGCCGAGCGGATGGCGGTTGTCGTGCGCCGCGCCGTGGCCGCGGACCTGAGCGCCTGGCTGCGCCTGTTCGACCCGAGTTCCCCGCTCGCGTCTCCGGCTGGATCGATGACGGTGTCGGCCGCGTTGCCACCCTGGGTGGCCGCGTCGTTGCGGCTGCGGCCTTCACGACGCAGTCACCGCACTATGCCCCGCCGAGCGACCAGCCGGAGATCTATCTCGAAGGCATCGTGGTGGCGCGCGACTTCTCGGGACGCGGCATCGGACGGCACCTGCTGGAGGCCGCCGCCGCAGAAGCGCGCAGTGCCGGCTGCACGAGGCTGCGGCTCGACTGTTGGGCCGGCGGCGACGGCGCCTTGATCAGCTACTACGAGTCGTGCGGCTTCACGCGGAGCGGAACTCTGCTCGTCGGCTCCTGGCCGGGTCAGCTGCTCACACGATCAGTCGCCGGTGGTGCCGTCGATCACTTCGCGCAGTAGGTCGGCGTGCCCGTTGTGGCGGGCGTACTCCTCGATCATGTGCAGGTAGATCCACCGGATGTCCCGGGTGCGTTCGGGGTGGTCACCACGACTCGGTACGACGTCGTCGAGGTCCTTGTCGGCGGTCGCCGCGCGGGCAGCCTCGATCTCCCGGCGATAGGCGTCGAGGTTTTCCGCGGCGTCGGCATCGGCGATGTCGTTGAAGTCCGCGCCGGTCAGGTCCGGGTCGTAGGGGAAGGTCAGATCCTCGCCGGCTGCGTGCATCCGGAACCACCACTGCTCGACCTCGGTCATGTGCCGCACGAGCCCGAGGAGCGACAGCGCCGATGGTGGCACCGCGCGCTGCTTGAGCTGCTCCGCGGTGAGCCCCGAGCACTTCATCTGCAGCGTCACCCGGTGAAAGTCGAGCCACTGTTCGAGGGCGTGCCGCTCATCGGTGATGCGGTCGGGCTCTGGTCGCTCAACGGCAGGTGCTGTCCACTCCGTCATGCCGCCACTCCATCACGACGACCGCCTCCTCATCGACTGCAAATCGGAGTTACCGTCAGCACGTGGCGACGTACTTCGACAACCGCGGTCGGGATGATGTGCTCAGCGGCGGCGTGAAGCTGATTCCCATCGAGACACCGAAAGGGCAGTTCCGGGTCTGGACGAAAAGGATCGGCAACAACCCCGGTCTGAAGGTGCTCCTCCTGCATGGCGGCCCGGGGTTCACGCACGAGTACTGGGAAGCATGTGACAGCTTCTTCCCGGCGGCCGGCATCGAGTACTACTACTACGACCAGCTCGGTTCCTATTACAGCGATCAGCCCGACGAGCCTGACCTGTGGGACATCGGACGTTTCGTCGACGAGGTCGAACAGGTGCGCCAGGCGCTTCGGCTCGATCGGGACAACTTCGTCCTGATGGGCAACTCCTGGGGCGGCCTGCTTGCCATGGAGTACGCACTCGTCCATCAGGAGCATCTGAAGGGGCTCGTCGTCGCCAACATGATGGCGAGCATTCCGGCGTACAACGCGTATGCGCGCGACGTCCTGATGCCGGCGATGAACCAGGAGGCGCTGGCCGAGATCAAGAAGCTGGAGGAGACCGGCGACACCGACAACCCGCGCTATGAGGAGTTGTTGTTCGAGCACCATTACCGCTACCACGTGCTGCGAATGCCGCCGGCGGAGTGGCCGGAGCCGGTGTTGCGCTCGTTCAAGCACATGAACCCGGCTGTTTACGTCCCGATGCAAGGACCTAGCGAGCTCGGCGCGAGCGGCAAGCTCGAACACTGGGACCGGACGGCAGACCTTTCGCGGATCACGGTCCCGGCACTCACCATCGGTGGCACGCACGACACGATGGACCCGGCCCATATCAAGTGGATGGCCGAAACCCTGCCGAACGGAACCTACCTGCACTGTCCCGAGGGCAGTCATCTCGCGATCTACGACGATCAGGACGAGTTCTTCGCCGGGCTACTGGACTGGCTCAACACCTTGCAATGAAGAGACCAGTGTGACGGTGGAGCTGCTGCGGACGCGTCGGCCGGTGGCCGACCTGGCCGAGGCAGAGGAACGCATCCGGCGCTGGCACTCCCGCGAGGCCGGGCTGGCTCCGCCGTACGGCTTGTGGGCGATGGTCGAGTTCGACGTCTCCGACCTGCCGGTGGGCACGGTGCTGCTGTTGCCCCTGCGCGACGAAGAGGCAGTACCGCAAAGATCTGTCGCCGTCGGCGCGCGTCAGGTCGCCAGGGGCCGCAGCAGCGCCTCCTGGGTGACGGTCGCGACGAGCACGCCGTCGCGCGTGTGGAACGAGCCACGCACCAGGCCTCGGGTTCCGACATTGGCGACGGTCTCGGTCGAGAACAGCAGCCAGTCGTCGACGGCGGGGATGCGGTGGAACCAGACAGCGTGGTCGACACTCGCTGCCGCGGCCATGGGCACCCACGAGCCGGGCGCGCGAGCGCCGGCCATCAGCGCGAGGTCGGAGACGTAGGTCAGCACCGCGATGTTGAGCACCGGGTCGTCGCCGACCGGCTGCACGGTCTTGACCCAGTAGGGATGGATCCGCCAGCCGGCATCCTCTGCAGGCGGCGACAGCGGCCGCACGTCGAGCTGGCGAGCGAACGCCATCGGAAAGAACGGCTCGGTCGTCTCGTCGGGCACCGGACCGATGGACGGTGGCTCGGACTGCCAGTCGATGCCGGGCTCGGGCGCCTGAAACGACGCGAGCAACTCGAAGATCGCGACTCCGTCCTGTCGTGCCGTGACGTGCCGGGTCGAGAACGACCGTCCGTCGCGCGTCCTGTCGACATGGAAGGTCAGCGGAACACCGGGGCGTCCGGGGAGGATGAAATAGCCGTGCAGGGAGTGCGCCGGTCGATCCGCGCCCACGGTCCGAGAAGCCGACAGGATTGCCTGCGCGGCAACCTGGCCCCCGAACAGGCGCGGTGGGCCGTCGGTGGTGATGGCGGCTTCGTACACGTCCTCGGCGACCGGACGGACGCCGACGAGCTGCTCGATGGGGTTGTCAGGTGCGGTCACCCCAGCACGATAGACGTCAGGCCGGCTGCCGAATCGACGCGCGTCGTACCGGCAGGTGCTTCGGTCCGGAGATGAAGTTAGACGGCAGCCATTCGGTGTCGCCGGCCTTTTCCAGGTCAGGCAGGCGCGTGAGCAGCTGAGCGAACATCGCCTCGATCTCGATCCGCGCGACATGCGCGCCGAGGCAGAGATGCGGCCCTCCGCCGCCGAACGCCAAGTGGTCGTTGGGAGTGCGGGTGACGTCGAAACGATCCGGGTCATCGAAGAATCGAGGGTCACGGTTGGCGGCGGCGTAGTAGACGACCACCTTCTGGCCGGCCTCGATGCGCTGGCTGTGCAGGTCGGTGTCAGCGGTGGCCGTGCGCCGCATGTAGATGACCGGACTCGTCCAGCGCAGCATCTCCTCGATCGCGACTGGCAGACCGCTCAGGTCGGCAGCGAGACGGGCGCGTTGTTCCGGATGACTGAGCAGCGCGTCCATCCCGCTGGCCACGAGGTTGCGCGTGGTGTCGCCGCCTGCATCGACCAGCAGCAGGAAGAACAGGTTGAAGTCGATTTCGTCGAGGCGTTGACCGTCGACCTCCGCCGTGACCAGAGCAGAGGCAAGGTCGTCTCCCGGATTGGCCCTCTTCTGCTCCCACACGCCGTGGGCGTAGTTGAACATCTGGAGGACGGCCGCGAGGGCAGCGCCTTCCGGCTGGCTCTCCGGCGCGGCATGGATGGCCTCCGTGAGCCGGTAGAGCTCCACCCCGTCCTGGCGTGGAATTCCGATCAGCTCGGCGATCACGTACGACGGCAACAGGCCGGCAACGTCTTCCACGAGGTCGAACTCGTCACGATCGACGACGCCGTCCACGATCTCGGCGGCGAGCCGCTCGATCTGGTCGCGCATTCGTGCGGCGGCAGGTCGGACGAACCGCGGCGCCACGAGCTTGCGGTATCTCGTGTGTCGCGGCGGATCCATCGTCAGCATCATCGTGTGATCGCCGACGTCGATGCCGTCCGCGTCGGGGATCATGATGGTGGGGTACGACGAGAACACTGCGGTGTCGCGACTCACGAACTTGACGTCGTCGTAGCGCGTCACCGCCCAGAAGCCGGGGCCGTCCGGTTCGGCGTGCCAATGCACTGGCTCGTTGTCGCGGAGCCAGGCGTACTGATCGAACGGATGCCCGCCAGCGAACGACGAGGGGGACAGCAGGTCGATGACCGCAGCCATGCCCGGACAATACGCGACTCGCGGTGCGCCGGTGATGATCTGCCCATGCGCATCGGCAGTCGAGCCATGGTTCTGATCGGAATCGTCCTGGCCATCGTCGGCGGGGTCTTCACGTTGCAGGGCGTCGGTGTCCTCGGCGGCAGCTTCATGAGCGGCTCGGCCACCTGGGCCGTGATCGGCATCGCGATGGTGATCGCCGGCATCACGTTGTACGGCCGCGGCACCCGCGCCCGGTAGGGACGGGCCGGGCTCCCTGCTCGCACATCATCGTGTAGCCCCACTCGACCACCGGAATCCTCCTCGCGTCGAGGCTGCTGCCTTCTCGACGCGTTCCCGGCTCTCCGGCTGCCAACCGCGCGGCGGTTCGTCAGTTCGGATGGTTGCTTCCGGCGGTCTTGACAGTTACTTGAATTCGAGTAACTTGAACTCAAGCGGCTGGCAGCCGCGGCCAACGTCAAGGAGGGCCCATGACCACAGTGGCAGTGCGACACCGCGTTTCGGACTTTGACACGTGGAAGGTCGGCTACGACGAGCACGGTGCTGTCCGCAAGGAGCTCGGGTGCACCGGCGACATGCTGCTCCGCGACGCGAGCGACCCCGATGAAATCCTCGTGCTCACGTTCTGGCCCACTGCGACTGACGCGCAAGCGTTCGCCACAGACCCCCGCCTGCCCGACGCCATGCAGAAAGCAGGCGTGATCAGTGAGCCCCGCATCGAGATCTATGAGGAGACGTCCTCCTGAGCCAAACGCGAGAGAGCAGCACCGGGAGGGACGGCGGACGCCGTCCCTCCCGGTCGCGCGCGCTCGAGCCCTGGATCGTGGTCAACCCCGACTTTGAAGACGAGTTTCCGGGAGCCGATCGGATCGCCACCGAGTGCTACGCGAACCTCGTGCGCACCGGCGACCAGCTGATCGGCCTGCACGACCGACAGGCTTGGGAGGACTACAACCTGTCCGGCACCGCCAAACAAGCGCTCTCCGTCATCGAGGGCGCCGGCGAACCCCTCGAGCCCAGTGTCATCGCCGAGCGCCTCATCATCACGACCGGCAGCATGACGTCGATGCTCAACACGCTCGAACGCCGCGGACTTGTCCGTCGCATGCCGCATCCGGAGGACCGCCGGAAGCTCCTGATCTCGATCACGCCGAAAGGCACGGCGATCGTGGACGACATGCTGCCCTCGTTGCACAGTCGAGAGCGCATCATCATCGGGGATGCGCTGACCAAAGCCGAGCAGCTCCAACTGCGCACCTTGCTTGCCAAGGTCCAGGCCTCGATCGAGCGACATGCTGATGACCAGCCCGACCGGACTGCGCGTCGTTCGAGAAGGGACTGACCGGCGTCAGAGCACGACGACGGAGCGGAGGACCTCGCCGCGTTGCATCTTGTCGAACGCCGCCTCGATGTCGCCGAGGCCGATCGTCTCGCTGACGAACTTCTCCAGCGGCAGACGCCCTTGCAACTGCAGGTCGATCAGCATGGGAAAGTCGCGCGAGGGAAGACAGTCGCCGTACCAACTGGATTTCAACGATCCACCACGGCCGAAGACATCGAGGAGGGGAAGCTCCAACTTCATGTCGGGAGTCGGTACGCCGACGAGCACCACCCGGCCGGCAAGGTCCCGTGCGTAGAAGGCCTGGCGGTAAGTGTCCGGACGTCCAACCGCCTCGATCACGACGTCGGCGCCGAACCCGCCGGTGAGTTCCTGAATCGCCTCGATCGGATCGGTGGTCTTGCTGTTGATGGTGTGCGTGGCGCCGAACTCCGTTGCCCAGGCCAGCTTTCGGTCGTCGACGTCCACCGCGACGATGGTGCGGGCGCCGGCAAACGAGGCGCCGAGGATCGCGGCGTCACCGACTCCACCGCAGCCGATGACCGCGACCGTCTCGCCGCGTCGCACCCGGGCGGTGTTCACGGCGGCGCCGAACCCGGCCATCACACCGCAGCCCAGCAGCCCGGCAACCGCCGCCTCGGCACGCGGATCCACTTTGGTGCACTGCCCCGCCGCGACAACCGTCTTCTGCACGAAGGCACCGATCCCCAGCGCCGGGCTGAGCCGGGTGCCATCGGCCAACGACATGTGCTGAGAGGAGTTGTGGGTGTTGAAGCAATACCAGGGCTCGCCCCGCGAGCAGGCGCGGCACTGGCCGCAGACTGCTCGCCAGTTCAGAATCACGAAGTCGCCGGCGGCGATATCGGTCACACCGGCCCCGACCGCCTCGACCACGCCCGCGGCCTCGTGTCCGAGCAGGAAGGGGAACTCGTCGCTGATCCCGCCCTCGCGGTAGTGCAAGTCGGTATGGCAGACGCCGCAGGCCTGCACCTCGACCAATGCCTCACCTGGGCCAGGGTCGGGAATGCTGACCTCGACGACCTCAACGGGCTTGTCCTTCGCCCGTGCGATGACGCCCTGCACCACACTCGCCATACCGATGCCCTCCCAGCCACCTTCCGGCACCCTAACCGGCCGCAACGGGCGCATGGCCGGCGTAGCTCGTCTCCATCGTCCCTTCACCGCCGGTCAGCTCAGGCAGTTGTTGCCGCAACCGCTGCGCAGCTGTCGTCGAGATGACGGTCTCCAGCGTGACGAGATCCGCACGCGCACCGGCAGTGTGCAGCGCGCCGCCGAGCCGCGCAATCGCCGCGGTGGTGCTCGCGACCGCGTCGCCGGGAAGTTCCAGCGTTGCCCGCACGACCGGCTGGCATACCACCGTTCCGGCCCGTTCCAGCGCGCGCCGCAGCACGAGCGGAGTGAGCTTGCGGAAGTCCGCTGCGGTGCTCGTCGGCCCGCGCCGAGACGGCGGGCCGTCGGCGACGCTGTAGCCGCACCGCGTCATCGTGACCAGACAGTCGGCCACGGCCCAGCCGTGCAAACCCTCCTGCAATGTCTCGGTGACGTAGTCCGTGATCGCGGCGACGAAGAGCTCGCGTCGCTTGTAGACGATGAGGGGAATGTCGCTGTGCTCGATCGGCACGCGCACCTCGATCCCACTTTCATCGGGCGCGGGCTCGATCCGAAACCCCACGGTGGCGGAGTAGGGGTTCGACGCTGCGTGCAGCACCTCGGTCCACGCTCCCGGCCGGCGCGGGCGCTCGCGACACAACGGCGTTGCCTGGTGCGACGTGACCGCGATGCCGTAGTCGGCCAGCAACGTCGCCTCCAGCACCTGCCGTTGCACGTCGCCGTACAGCGAGACGGAGAACTCGTCGGTGCGCTGGTCCTGGTGGACGTTGATGAGCGGGTCTTGTTCGGCAAGCTGGGTGAGCGCCGTGCGCAGCCGCGCCCCATCGTCCGGGTCGTCCGGCACGACGACCGAGACCAGCATCGGCTGCGGAAACCGGTACGACGTGTCGCCCGCCGGGTCGCCGATGTGATCACCCACCCGGATGCCGGTCAAACCCCACAGCTTCACCACCGAACCGGCGGCGGCCACTGGTCGAGGGGCAGCGGGACCACCGTCAAAGACTTCGAGGCGGACAACCTTGCCGCGCTTGCCGGCTGCGAAGCCGATTCGGTCGCGAACGCGGATGCGGCCGTCGAAGATGCGCGCGTAGGCGACGCGGTCGCCGCGCTGAGTCCGCTCGATCTTGAACACGGTCGCCCGTAGTGGTGCACGCTCGTCACTGGACGCAGCCGGTAAGAGCTTGCCGAATGCCTGCATGAGCAACTCGATGCCGGCGCCGGTGATCGCTGACCCGAACAGCACCGGCTGCATCGCGCCATGGGGGTCGATCGCGACGCCGTCAAGCGGGTGGACGGTGGCGGTGGGAGAGCCTTCGTCGTCGACGGTCTGCAGTGCGACCGCGGCCACAGCGAGCCGCCGTCGAATGGCGTCCAGGGTCCGATCGACGCTTGCTCCGGTGCGATCGATCTTGTTGACGAACAACAGCGTCGGCAAGTGCAAACGCTGCGAGGCCCGCATCAGGACCCTGGTCTGTGGCTGGACACCTTCAACTGCGGACAGCAGCAGGACAACCGCGTCGAGAGCCCCGAGCGCTCGTTCTACCTCTGCGATGAAGTCCGGGTGCCCGGGAGTGTCGATCAGGTTGATGGTGAGGTCGCCGACAGCAAACGACGCGACCGCAGCACGAATCGTGATGCCGCGTTGCCGTTCAAGCTCCAGCGAGTCCGTTTGCGTGGTGCCGGCGTCGACCGAGCCGGGTTCATCGATCACACCGGCGGCGTAGAGGAGCCGCTCGGTGAGTGTGGTCTTACCGGCGTCGACGTGCGCGAGGATCCCGAGGTTGAGGGTGCGAGGCGACAAACGTCATGTCCTTCGGAGAGCCAGCAGATGCCGAAACGAACATGAACGTTGCTCGCATCAGGGTCTCTCCTCTCGCCGACGCAGGGCATGCGTCGCGGGCGCAGCCTAGTTGTGGGCCGTGATCGCCCGCCAGCGAATTCCTGGCCGGCCAACTCCTAACTGGCCAACTCCTCACTGGCCAGCACCTCGGTCAACTGCCCTTCCCGGCCGAAAAGCGCCTGGCGCCAGTCGGCGATCAGTTGCCGAGTGTCTCGATCGTTGGGGTGGAAGCCCCGCCGGTGGTACTGCGCGAGAATGCGCAGGGCTCTCATCGACATGAACGGCGACTGCGGAACTCGGGCCAGGCTGCGGGCCAGTTGCACCGGATGACGCCGGGCATCTCGGTCCATTGCGACGGAGACCACGCCCATGATGGACGTCTCGAGAATAAAGAGCAGGTCGGTGAGATACATGACGATGATCCGCATCGTCTCGGAACCCCCGACCGCCTTGTAGACATCGAACGCGACGGCCTTGTGCTCGGATTCCTCGAGAGCGTGCCAGGTGAGGATGTCGCGAGCGCCGGGCCGGCCAACCGCCTTGCGCGCCTCTTCATCTGTGAGCAGCAGCTCGGCCAAGGTCGCGGTGTAGTGCTCGAGAGCTGCGGTGAAGGCGAGATTGACCTTCTTGCTCTGCATCCGCTCGCGCACCCAGTACAGGCCCTGCACGTAGCGGCTGATGCCGCGGGTGGGATAACCGTATTCCGCCAGCCGGTCGTTGAGGACCTGATGCTCGCGCCCGTGCATCTCCTCTTGACCGATGAACCCGTCAACGTCCGCCAACAGTTTCGGATCCGTGATCTCGTCGCGAACCGCTGCCACCGACCGTACGAAGAACTTCTCACCTTCGGGGAAGGTCGAAGAGAGCACTGTGAGCACATGGCTCATCGCGATGTCGCCGTCGGCGGCGAAGTACTTGGGAAGATCGGCGACCCACCGCCCGAACTCCATGGGCCGGATCGGAACTTGGGCGGATCCTTCTGAGCGTGCCCCCCGTGCCAATGTCGTCACCAGGAAGTCGTGCCCGAGAACGGACAAATGACACATCTACGCGCCGACTTGTCAGACGGTGGCGTGGCTATAGCCACGCCACCGTCTGACAAGTCGGCATGGGGTGGGTTACCCGGTGGGAATGACGGCTTGCTTGACGGGGATCTGCTGGATCAGATGGCCGTCAGCGGCGTAGGCCCGGTAGTACGCTGGGTTGGACCAGGTCGTCGGCCATTCGAAGTTGAAGAGAACTCCTCGCGTGCCCTGGCTGAGCACCTGCGCTGAGTGCACTGTCCGGTCGCCGAAGACGACCGTGACGCGGGCGACGTCTGGGGTCGCCACCCCGCCGAACCAGCTGTTGAAGTTGTCGTACGTGGGTGAGTCTCCGATGCCGTAGACCGCCCCGAAGCCATGGCCACTGGCCGGGAGCATCGCGCTCCGGCAGTCATAATTCGACGCGGACGGCGGACTGCTGCTGTCGACATCGGCGACGCACCAGCGTCCGCGAGTGTCGATGAACCACGTCACGCGGTCCACCGATCCGGGTGTGGGGCCGTGGCCCGAGTAGACGGTGAGTATCTGGGCCGCGGGCTGTGGCAGCGAGGGCGTGGTTGTGGGCGCTGCCTTGTGCGAGCCGGTGCGGGCCGTGAGGGCCAGCACCGCCACGATCACTGCGGCCGCGGCGGCTGCGGCCGCGATCGTCACCAGATAGACCGGGCGCGGCCGCCGATGGGTCTTCCGTAGCTTTGTCTCGAGTAGTTCCTGCTGTCGCTGAACATCGACTGTTTCCATGACTCGCTCGACCTCTTCCTGCAGATGCCTCACGAGCCGGCGCTCGAGCTCAGCGCGCGTTTTGCCGGTCATGAGGAGGCCTCCAGAACGTGTGTCAGCGATGCGAGCGCTCGCGATGCGTGCCGTTTGACCGAGCCACGGCTGATACCGAGGATCTCGGCGATCTCCTCTTCGCTGTGATCCGCGTAGTAGCGCAGCATGACCACTTGCCGCTGGCGCATGGGTAGTCGCGCGACCACGTCGAGGACGGCGCGCCGTTCCTCGACCACCAACGCGGCGGCTTCGGCCGACGGAGCGTCCGGTGTGCGCTGAGACTGAACACGATGGACGACATTGCGCGCTGCGTAGCGCTGGCGCAGCGTGCGCTTCGACCCGTTGACGACCGCTGCCATCAGGTAACCGGATGCTGAGTCCTTGTCCCGGATCCACGACCACCGTCGGTACAGCGCCACGAAGGCGTCCTGCACCAGGTCCTCCGCGGCCGTTCGATCACCGGTAAGCACTTGTGCAACTGCGGTCAGTCGCGGAGCCTCCGCGGCGAACAGCGCGGTGATCGCAGCGTCGCGCGACGGCGCCACCGGCACCGGGACTTCGTCCGCCGCCTGCATGGCGACCGCCCCCGCCCGCCGCACGAACACTGACACGATCGCCTAGTTCCACGGCGGGCGCATCGGGTTGACCGAGCGGGTGACTATCTTTCGGGTAGCTCCGAGGACCTACGACGGTGACGCGGCGATGAAGTCTGCGATGACGCGTCCGAGCTCGTCGCCTTTGTCCTCCTGCAGGAAGTGCCCGGCACCCGTGACCGTCGTGTGCGGCTGCCCCTCCGTCCCCGCGACTCGCCCGAGGAACGCCCGCTCGCCGCCCTTGGTGATCGGGTCGGAGTCGCTGAACGCGCACAGGAACGGCCGCCGGAACTCCCGCAGCACCTCCCAGGCCTTGACGTTGGCCTCGTGCGCAGGGTCGTCAGCTGATGTCGGCACCAGGGACGGCAGGGTGCGGGCGCCCGCCTTGTAGCTGTCGTCCGGGAACGGTGCGTCGTACGCCGCGATCACCGCGGCATCCAACGGCGACGCGCAGCCGCCGGCGATGATTCGCCCAACCGGAAACTCCTTCGCGTCGCGAGCGAACGACTGCCAGTTGAGAAACGCCTCGGTGGGACGGCCCTCGCCGGTCGGCAGGCCGGTGTTGCCGACCACGACCCGGGCGAACCGGTCCGGCTGCGCGGCGACCAGCCGCAGGCCGACGAGTCCTCCCCAGTCCTGGCCGAAGAACGTGATGTTCGTCAGGTCGAGCGCCTCGAAGACGACGTCACTCATCCAGTCGACGAGGTGCTGGTAGCTGTAGTCGGCCGGGTCTGCCGGCTTGTCGGACCGGCCGAAGCCGACCAGGTCGGGGACGACGCACCGGTGCCCGGCGCCGACCAGCACGGGGATCACCTTGCGGTAGAGGAACGACCACGACGGCTCTCCGTGCAGCAACAGCACCGGATCCGCGTCGCGCGGTCCTTCGTCGAGGTAGTGCACCCGCAGACCGTCCGACGTCGAGGCGTAGTGCGGCGGGAACGGGAAGTCCGGCAGATCGGCGAACTGCTCGTCGGGTGTGCGCAGCGCGGTCATTCGTGGTCTCCGTATGGATGGCGGCTCTGTCTCATAACGACTCTGTGCGGCGGGTGGGACTCGAACCCACGACCGCTCAGATTATGAGTCTGGCGCTCTAACCCGCTGAGCTACCGCCGCGCGGTCGCCAGGCTAGTTGACGGCGTGGCTACAGTTCGGCCGTGTTCGAGACCCAACGCCAGCCTGTTCCCCGGAACGACGGCGGCGAGATGGACACGGCGCTCGCGTTCTTGGCCTTCGCGCGTAGTTGCGTTCTCAAGAAGACCGACGGGCTCACGGACGAACAACTGCGCCGGGCCATGGTGCCGAGCGGAACATCGTTGCTCGGGCTGGTGCAACACCTGACAGATGCCGAGCGCTTCTGGTTCGGCTACCAGGTCGCGGGCCACGGCGAGGACGACTATGACTTCAGCATGCAGGTGCCGACTTCGAGGAGTGCAGACGAGGTGTTGCAGCCAGCGACGACCTCCTCGATGCGACTACTGATTTCGACCAACCGAGCGAAGTCCCGATCGAGGAGAAACGGCACACCGTTCGCTGGGTGGTCGCGCACATGACCGGCGAGACGACGCGGCACGCCGGGCATGCCGACATCCTTCGTGAACTCATCGACGGCACCACCGGTCGCTAAGCAGCACTCTCACGCACCGCCTAGGGCACTCCGGACTCGGCGCAGCAGCTCGTCCTGTTGCGACCGGCTGCTGATGTCGAGCCGTTCGAAGTCGTCGGACAGGCGGACGTCCGCGAACAGTCCGGCCGGGTCCTCATGGAAGTGCAGGAATGCGCGAGAGCGTCGATAGAAGGTGCCGCGCTTTCGCTCCACCAGCTCCGGCATTTCCCGCAGCGAGGTGAGGAGGGACTCCAGCCGGTCGAGTGACTCCGGCGTCGCGTGCTTCACGGCGTACATGATGGCGGTATGCGACTGACGCGAGAACTGTGGCAGGGCATCGAGCCGACGTACGACGCGATCCTTGCTCATCCATTCGTCACCGGCCTGACCGACGGATCGCTCAACGCGGACGCGTTCGCCTTCTACCTCCGGCAGGATGCGCTCTACCTGGGTCAGTACGCCCTGGCGCTGGCAACACTCGCCGGGCGGGCGCCGAGCACAGCGGAAACGACGATGTTCGCCCGGCATGCCACGGGAGCGCTGGAGGTGGAGAGCGCTCTGCACGAGTCGCTGCTGCCGAGCTTCGGGGTCGACCCGGCGTCGATCGCGACGACCGACCTGGCGCCGACGAATCTCGCCTACACGAGCTACCTGCTGGCGGTCACGCGCGGCGGTTCGTACGCCGAAGGGGTCGCGGCCGTTCTTCCCTGCTACTGGATCTATTGGGAAGTGGGCAAGCATCTGCTCGCGCAAGGGTCGCCGGACGCGCGCTACCAGCGTTGGATCGACACTTACGGCGGCGAAGACTTCGGCGCTGTCGTGGCGGAGGTTCTGGCGGTGACCGACCGCTTGGGGGAACAGGTGGCGGAGACCGAGAAGCAACGGATGCACGAGCACTTCCGGGTCACAGCGCGTTACGAGTGGATGTTCTGGGACATGGGCTACCAGCAGCAGCGGTGGCCGCTGGCGAGTTAGGCCGCGCGGCGTTCTGGCCAGGATCGGCGGGAAGGGGCACAAATGGCGCGGCGACGCAAAGACAGTGGGGACGACAAGCGACGCCTGAGTCGCTGGAACCGGCTCAACCTCCGGTTCTTCGGCCCACCGAGTGTGGGGCCTTATGAGGGCGCGTTCCCGGAGGTCGATCAGGACCCGACCTGCCCGTTCTGCGGCCGGCCCGAGTCGGAGCACCAGACGTTCCGCACGGCGGAGGGAAAGACCTTGCGCCGGTGTCCGGAAGTGCGCAGCGGGTCGACCTAGGCCGGGCTAGCGGAGCGCCCTTGCATGCTGTGCCCACGCGCGAGCGCGCGTCCCGTCGAACGGCGGCTCATTGCGACGTACGAGGTGAGCCGCGTCGCGCGTCGCGTTCTCAGCGGCGTCGACAACTCGTGACGGGTAGTCGTAAAGCCGCTGATGCGCTTCGAACTCGTCACGGTCGACGATCTCAACCGCGCCGCTGGTGAACCGGATCACATCGAGGTCCAGGTCGACGGTGACCATGCGATCCGCTTGCCGGACAACCGGGGTGTTGATGTTGACGTACAACTCGACGTGCCGATGTCCCCACCACCACGTCGCGGTCCACCACGTCCCGGGCTGGACAACTGAGAGCGCGTCCTCTGCCGTCACGAACAGCGGCGCAGACCCGCGGTAGATGGTCCTGCCCGCCGGCCCCCACAACCATGAACCGAAGTGGTCATCACCGAGATAACGAACCGCGCCGCTGTAGTGCGGCCGGCCGCCCCACTTCTCGATGACGTACTCCATGATCGCAACTCCGAAGCGCGGTGGGCTGTAGATGGTAGAGAGGGCCGGCGGCGAAGCAGCGCGGGGGTGACGTCGGGATTTCCGACGTCGGCCACGCGCCAAGGCTGTCGCGCCCGACCGGATACGTTCTGGCGCATGCCGCCCACGGGTCGGGACCTTGCCGAGCAGTTGCACTGGCACTGGAACGCGCAACTGCGCCCGCGTCTCGACGGGTTGACGACGGACGAATACCTGTGGGAGCCCGTGCGTGGCATGTGGTCAGTTCGGGTGGAGGGGGATCAGGTTCGCCTCGACTGGATGTCACCCATGCCGGTCCCCGCGCCTGTCACCACGATCGCGTGGCGCCTTTGCCATGTGTGGATGGTGCTCGCGCAACGCGCGGACTACCACTTCGGGACGCGCACGTTGACGATCGACCGGATGCGTTGGCCGGCAACAGCGCAGGCGGCGCTCGCCGCCCTCGATGACGCGTATGCGAACTGGTGGGACCGAGTCAACGGACTGCCCGACGAGCGGTTCGAGCAGCCCAGCGCCGGGCCACCCGGAACGTTGGACGGCCAGTTCCCGTTCTGGGCAGTCGTGCTGCACGTCAACCGCGAAGTCATCCATCACGGCGCGGAGATCGCGGTGTTCCGCGACCTGTACGCCGCGAGCCTTTCGCTGGCGTAGCGCGCTTCGGCTTCTCGGCAGCCGTCTTCGCCTGCTTGCGGGCAACGAACCCGGACAGCTTTTCGACGACCAGCGTGATCAGCTCGTGGTAGGCGATGTCCGCGTCCGCGAGAACCTGCGCGGCGACACCCTCACCCCGACAGAGTGCGAGGAGCAGATGCTCGGTCCCGATGTAGTTGTGGCCGAGTTCCAGTGCCACCGCCAGGGCGTTGCTCAGCACCGCCGTCGCCTTCGGTGTGAACGGCGCGAACTCACTCTTGTCAGTCCCGCCCGGGACCTGGCGCAGGACGGCCTCGCGAGCGGCGACCGAAGACAACCCCGCCTCGTTCAACACCTGCGCCGCGAGGCCCTCCGGCTCGGCGTAGAGCGCAAGGAGAAGGTGCTCGGTGCCGACGTAGCCGTGGCCGAGCTCTCGCGCGACGTCCTTGGACGCACTCACCACGTTGCGTGCTCGAACAGTGAAGCGCTCGAACATTGCCGGGCCCATGGTCAGCGTCACCGTTCTGGAGATCTGCTTCTGTTGCGCCGCCTGCTTGGTGACGCCGAGGGAACCGCCGATCTCCGCCCACGAATGACCTGCGCGCCGCGCCTGGTCAACGAAGTAGCCGAGCGCTGCGTCGGAGGTGGCGGTGACGACCTCGAGCATTGCTGCCGCCGTCCGCAGTCTGGTCAGCGGATCCGCGTCGGGGGCGTCGCGTTCGACCTCGTGGATCAGCTGCTCGAGTGAGGGGGCCGGTGCCATGCGTCAACCGTAAGTTGACGCCACCCGGGTCGTCAAGCCCAGATTGACGCTTTCAGTCGACGGTGAGACTGCCGCGCCAGGCGAGTTGATCGACGGGCGTGGCCGCCGTCTCGTCCGCGAGGATGGCCTCGATGTCGTCGAGAGCGGTGGCGAGATCGACCTCGGCGCCCGGTCGGCCGGTGTAGTTGACCGCCACGTGGAACGGCTGGGTCAGGTAGAGCCGTGTGCGTTCGGCGCGGTCCATGATCAGGGCTGCCTCGGCGGCCACCAGCTGGTGGCGGTCATCCGGGCGCAGCTGTTCCAGCCAGCGCGAACGCGATGCGAGCGGGTGGATCGCGGGATACCAGCCGCGGGCGACCAGGCTGCGGCTGAAAACGGCGCTCGTGTCACGGCGGGTGTCGGGTTCCGTGAGCTGTTCGCTGCCGCTGTCCGGCGCGACGAACACCACGGTTGCCGCCGCCTGACCGCTGAGTCCGGCGAGACCTCGGCCATCAACATTGCCCGCAGGTAGGTCTTTGGCGTCGATGACCAGCAACACGTCACGGCCGGTCGCCAGGAACGCATCGCTGACCGCCTCCGCGGTCGCGACCGCCTGTTGCCAGCCGTCGAGCGTGTCCTCGCCCAGGATCGAGACGGTGACGTCACGGTTGACGTCTCCGGACCAGTGAGCGAAGTCGGCAGCCCCGTAGGGATGCGAGCCGCGGCCGGCCGCGACCGTCACGGTCTTGCGCGCTGCCAGTCGCTCGGCCAGCTCGGCCGCGAGGACGAGCTGCCCGCAGCCCTCCGGTCCCAGGAGCTCTGCTGTGCCGCCACGCATCAACGGGCAGAACACGTCGAGCACCTTGATGCCGGTGTCGAGCATGGCCGCGGCCGGCTGTCGCCCGCTGGTCGGGCGAGCGCCGGGGATGCTGGCGGCGCTCCCGCCGTCCAGCGCCGCGCCGGTGGGGGACAGGCGCCGGCCGAGCAGCGGAGTTGGGTCGAACGAAGGCATTGACGGTCCCTCCTCGGGCGTGAAAGTCCGCAGCGCCGGCCGCAGCCGTCGACGCGCATCGTGCAGGCGTTTCTTGACGGTGCCCGGCGTAGTCGCGAACGCCTTCGCGATCTCGGTCTCGGTCCAGCCGGCGTAGTAGCGCAAGCCGAGCAGCAGTCGGTCGCTGTCTCGCGCTTGCCGTAGCGCGTCGCGGACGACATCGGCGAGTTCGCGTTCCTCGACGATGATCTGCGGGTCGAGTTCGACGGTGCCCGCGACGTACGGCGACCAGCGCGTCGCACTGCGGCGCGTCACCCGGTCGGCGTGCTTGCGCACGATCAGTCGGAGCCAGGCGGCAAATGCCTCGGGATGTTGCAGCCGCGGCAAGGTGGCGAAGGCTTCGACGAAGGCTTCCTGCACCACGTCGTCGACCCAGGCTTCAATCGCGAGCATGCGCCGCGCGGTCGCGCGTGCGAATGCGACGTAGCCGGCGTACAGCGCAACCTGCGCACGACCGTCACCGGTGGCCGCCGCCCGCACTGTCGCGGCCAACTCGCACGGGGTCGGCTCCGCCGCTGTCACACCTCAAAGTCCCACGGGCGGTGCAAACAGTTACCGCCCTGCACGCCCGCCCGGCTGCCCGAGTTGTCCGTATCAGGCGGCGCGAGGCTTGCCTCTGTCTGGTTGTCCGTGCCCGCTGTCGGGACCCGCGCCGAACGATCGCCGGAGTGGCATCGTGATCACCGTCGTTGTTGCCATTGGCGCTGCCGCACTCTTCGCTGTTGTGTTGCTGTTCCTCCTTCTTCGCGACCGGCAATTCATCGACGTACGCCGCTGGGACCGCGCCATGCGCGTGGTCGGCGCCTGGACCGATCCACCGCCTCCACCGCGTCGGCGCAGCTGGTGGCGGCGTTCTCGACCACAACACTGATGTCTCGACGGAGCATGCCGCGAAGATTCTCGACGTGGTTCGTATGAGATGGTGACGTCTCGTTCGTGATTGTGGAGTTCGTCAGATATGGATAGGCAGCCGGCGCCGACGCAGGATGTCCTCAGTCATGCGCTTGAGTCGCTCGACGCTGCGGCCGCCAGTCTTGCCGAGAAAGACCTCGACTCAGCGCTGGACGACGTTCTTGCCGCTCGCCTTCTCCTGTCAACGCTGTTGCGCACCCTTCCCGATCAAGGCGCGGACGTCGTGGGTTAGGCAAGATCAGGTGCGCCTTTCATGCTCGATGTCCGAATCTAGGTCAATACCCCGGTTGACGACCCGACCCGTACGGGCGCCCTATTGAACCTGTCGAGGCAGACGAGGGCGGTGGCTATGGCAGACATCGCAGCCGTGGCAGCGCTGATGCAGTCGGCCGTGCCAGTGCTCGTCACCGACCCGGTCGGCGGCACGGTCGTCGACGCCAACCTGGCTGCCTGTTCGTTGTTCGGTCTGACGCTGGACGAACTGCTCGCCGTCGACTGCCTGACGCTCCGTGACCCGAAAGACCACCGCTGGGCGCACGCGCTGGTGGAGCGCGCGCGCACCGGCGCATTTCATGGCGAGTTGTGCTGGCGGCGCGGCGACGGCTCCGCTTTTCCTGCCGACGTGTCCTGCTCTGTGATCAAGACGGAAGGCGGCATGCTGTCCGCCATCGTCGTGCGCCCCCGCTCTGACCGATCGCCGGCGCGGCAGCCGCTTGCCGACATCGCCGACCAGGCGCGGCTGGTACGGCACCGAATGCTGGCGAACGCCGCAGCTTTGCAGCAGGTTGCTGACGAGTTGGCCGCAATGCTCGACCCACGCGCCGGAGAACCGTATCGGCGGTTGGCCGCCCTCGCCGGCGAGCTGCTCGCGCCCGGACCGTTGCCCTTATGGCCTGAGGCGCCAGGAGGTTCGCGATGAGTACGAAGGTGGCGGTTGTCCAGGCGTCCCCGGTGTTTCTCGACCGTGATGCGACGGTCGAGAAGACCTGCGCCCTGGTCAAGGAGGCGGGAGCCAGCGGCGCCTCGCTCGTGCTGTTCCCGGAGACGTTCATCCCGACCTACCCGGACTGGGTCTGGCGGCTGCCGGCGTGGGGCGATGGCCGCTTCGTCCGACGGCTCTACGACCAGGCCGTGGCCGTGCCGGGCTCGGCAACCGAACGCCTCGGTGAGGCCGCCCGGGAGGCTGGCGCCTACATCGCGGTCGGCGTCAACGAGATCGACGGCGGCACTCTGTACAACACGCTCCTCTACTTCGCCCCCGACGGCTCGCTCGCCGGCCGGCACCGCAAGCTGATGCCGACCGGCGGCGAACGCACCGTCTGGGGCTACGGCGACGGCTCCACGCTCGACGTGGTCATGACGCCGTTCGGGGTCGTCGGAGGTCTCATCTGCTGGGAGAACTACATGCCGCTCGCCCGCGCGGCGATGTACGCCCGCGGCGTCGACATCTATCTGGCCCCGACGTGGGACAACGACGAGACCTGGATCGCCACCCTGCAGCACATCGCCAAAGAAGGCCGCTGCTATGTCCTCGGCGTCTCACCGGTGCTGCGCGGCAGTGACGTCCCGGCCGAGCTCCGCGGCGAGACGTACGGCGGCGACGACGACTGGATGAGCCGCGGGCTCGGCACGATCGTTGCCCCCGGCGGCCACGTCCTAGCCGGCCCGGTGCAGGGCGAGGAGACCATCGTCTACGCCGAGGTCGACCGGGCCGAGGTCGACCGGCAGCGGCAGATGTTCGACCCGGTGGGTCACTACTCCCGCCCCGATGTCTTCGCGCTGACCGTCAATACGCGTCGGCAGCGGCCGGTGACGTTCGAGGCGGACCGTTAGCCGACGACACCCGGAAACTGTTGACGACCTGCACGACGAGCGCGGCCCAGTCGTCATGAGCCACCTCGGGCACGTCGAGCACGTCGAGCACGAGCGAGCCCAACATCACCGTGGTCGCAAACCGCGCCGCCGCCAGTGGCGACACTGACGCGGTCACCCGCCCGCCGTGCTGTGCTGCCGCGATGGCCTCGGCGATGAACTCGTCACGCTCGCTGAACCAACCGGAAAGCGCCTGCCGCGTCTTGTCATCGTACTTCGCGGACATGACGGCCTCGATCAACAGCGTCCGCTCGGCCGGTGGGCGCCGGTCGAGGTTGGCCCCGAGCTCGGCGATGAGGTCGGCTACGTCGAAGGGCCGGTCGTCGTGCAAGTGCCGCGCCAGCTGGTGCTGCACGTGGGCCCGAAGCACGGCTGAGAACAGTCCGGCCTTGCCGTCGTAGTGGGCGTAGATGGCCCCGGTGGACAGGCCCGCCTCGGCGGCGATCTCGCCGACGGTCGCCCGCTCGTAGCCGGACCGGGCGAAGACCCGAGCGGCCGCGCCGAGAATGCGGTCGCGCGTTTCATCCGGGCTGACGCCGGCTCGTCGACCCACCATCGCCTCCCGACGCGGACCGTCCGGTCGCCCGTCCGATTAGACAGCCTTGCCCGGATAAAATACCTTACGTTCGTTATTTTCTCCCGGAAGTGGAGCAGCGCTGATGGCACGGGCGAAGACGGCGACGCGTGACGTTCCCGTACGACGGGTGGCCTTGGAGCCGTCGTTCGAGTCGGTGCCGAAGCACTTCGCCAAAGACGGTGACCTGATTACGAGTCACTTCATCGCGGCGCTGTCGGCCGTCTTCCCGGAAGGGGAGAACTTCTTCATCCGCTCGGTCAAGCACTACCGCGACCGGATCACCGACCCGGTCCTGTCGGAGCAGGTGTCGGGGTTCATCGGTCAGGAGGTGGTGCACGGCCGCGAGCACAGCGCCTTCAACGAGCACCTCGCCGGCTTCGGCTATCCGACCCTGCGGGTCGACCGCATCCTGCGGCGCAGCCTGGAGTTCCGCCAGCGGCATGTCGCCCCGATCGCCAACCTCGCGTCAACGGCGGCACTCGAGCACTTCACGGCAACGCTCGCCGAGCTCGTCATGCGCAGCGAAGAGACGCGCGAGGCGATGGGTCATGACGCCGTCCGCGACTTGTTCCTGTGGCACGCGCTGGAGGAGAGCGAGCACAAGGCGGTGGCCTTCGACGTCTACCGAGCGGTGGGCGGTAGCGAGCGGATGCGCATCGTGACGATGAAGCTGGTCCGTTACTCGTTCGTGCTCGGCACCGCAGTGCAGCTCATCGTGTCGCTGCTCGGTGACCGAGCGGCCTACCGGCCCCGCGCGTTGTGGCAGAGCTGGCAGCGGTTCCGGCGCCAGCCCATCGTCAGTCGTGCCGTGTGGGAACAGCTCAAGGAATACGAGCGGCGCGGGTTCCACCCCAGCGACCGGCCCACGCACGACCTCATCGACACCTGGCGCGAGCGGTTGTTCGGCCAGGACGGCGAGATGCTCTACGCGATGCCCGGCGCCGTCGCGTCCTGATCATCGCCCAGTTGAATCGCCCAGTTGAATCGCCCAGTTGAATCGCCCAGTTCAGCGGAAGCTCGCGACGAAGGCGTGCTGCTCTGCTGTTTCCACCGCATGCGGACAGTAGTTGGCCCGCACCCAGCCGATGGCTTCGTCCGGGCTGATGCCCGAGAGCATCGCGAGCCAAGCGAGGGCGGTGCCTGTCCGGCCGTGACCGCCGAGGCAGCCCAGCTCAACGGTCTCGCCGGCGCGCGCACGCGCCAGCGCTCCGCTCATCGCGGTGGCAAATGCGGCTTTGTCGGCCGGGAGGCCGAAATCGGGCCACTCGACCAGCTCGTGCGGCCATGGCGGCTGCCACCGGGCATCGAGGTAGACGCCGTAGTCGGGCTGCGCGCCGCGGTGATAGCCGGTGTCGTCGAAGGAGACTGCGGTGACTGCGACCCCGTCCGGGAATCTGACGACGTCCCGGTGCACGTGCCGTTCGCTCACACCGGCACGATTGCACAACCTGGGAGGTCGTTCTCGGTTACCTCGCCTCGCTCCGGGCATCCGGTTGACGGAGAGTCATGGCAGACGAGTGCGTGGCATGCAGTGGGCGCGATCGCTGCTGGGCGTGTTTCGGAACGGGCGTTGCCATCACCAGGTTCGGTCTCGCGCGATGCCACTGCTGCAAGGGCACCGGGGCCTGCGCCCGGTGCTCGGACGTGGCAACGCTGCCGCTGACCGACGCGGCGACACGCGCCGATCGATCCGCCTACCCCGCGACGTGAGTCGCTGTTACCACGTATCCCAGTGCGTGATGCTGTCCGCCGGCGGTCGGTTGGCGGGCTTGAACGTGTCGCCGGTGTAGTAGGCCAGCGGGATCAGCGCCACCTGCGTGTAGTTGTCCGGGATGGCGAGCAGCTCCGCGGCCTCTTTCTCCTTGGGCAGGTGCAGGGTCGTCCACGCGGTCCCGAGTCCGCGAGCGCGAGCGGCGAGCATGAAGCTCCACGCCGCCGGGAGGATCGAACCGTAAAGTCCTGCCGCCATCATGTTGGGGAAGCCGTCGACCCGGCCTTGAATCACCGGGATCACATGCACCGGCACGCGGTCGAGGATCTCGCTGAGGTAGACCGCCGAGCCGTAGACGCGAGACGTCTGCTCGTCCTTGGCTTGGTCACGCGAGGCGGCCAGGTAGCCGTCGGCCGTCTCGCGGTAGAGCTCGGCCAGACGCCGGCGCTTGTCGGCCTCAGTCACGACGACGAAGCCCCAGCCCTGCGAATTGCCGCCGGTTGGTGCCTGCTGCGCGACGGCGATGCACTCGAGCACGAGCTCGCGTGGCACGGGACGGTCGAGGTCGAGTCGGTGGCGTACGGCGCGGGTCGTCGTCAGCAGCTCGTCGGCTGCAGCCAGATCAATCACTGCGGGATGATGCCACGCGGCTTGACTCTCCCGTTACGGGAGACCGGATAACGAAGGCATGACAACATTCCAAGCGGAGACGTCACCGGTGTTCGAGCGCGTCCTGGACACGCCGTACGAGATCTGCGCGACCGCAATCACCCGCTCCACCTCAGAACTCGTCCAGCAGCGATGTGGCGCCGTTGTCGCTCACGTCGCACTGCGGCACGGTCGGCTCCGTCGGACCCTTCCGATGCTGCTGACGGTCGAACCGTGGTCTGTCGACGGCTCGTCCACTGTTGTGACGCTGGAGCCAGAGCGACGAACAACACCCGGCGAGCACTACTTCCGTGCCGGACACGCCTTCCTCGACGGTGTGGTCGCGCAGCTTCGCTAGAAGTGCTTCGCGGACGTCCGGCGACAGGGACATCCCGTGCTGATATCAGTGGCGTATGACCGTTGCTGCCTACGACGACGTCGCCGACTGGTACGAGACCTGGGTGGCCGCCTCGTCGACGGCGGTCTTCGGGGTCGGTCGAGAGCTCTTCCCGGCGGACCTTGGGGGCCAGCGGGTGCTCGACGTCGCCTGCGGGCAGGGCCGGCTCTCGCGTGAGCTCGCCGCGGCGGGTGCCGAGGTCGTCGGTGTCGACATCTCACCGGCGATGCTTGCCAAGGCGACCGCGGTCGAGGCCGCGCGACCGTTTGGCATCAGCTATCTGCTCGGCGACGTCGCAGCACCTCAGTGGTGGTGGGACGGTCGGCGCTTTGACGGTGCCGCATCGGAGATGGCGTTCATGGACATCGCCGACCTCACCGGGACGGTTCGCGCGGTCGCGACCGCGGTGCGTCCCGGCGGGTGGTTCGTGTGCAGCCTCGTGCACCCCTGCTTCCCGGGCGGCGAGTCGGGCTTGTCCAGCTGGCCGCCGGCGCGCGGCTACACCGCGGAAGGCTTCTGGACGTCGCCCGACCACAATCCGGACGGCGTACGGATTCGGCTCGGCTCCTATCACCGCACCCTCGCGACCTACCTCAACACCTTCATCGACGCCGGCCTGCAGATCCAACGGCTCGCCGAAGCACCGACGCCGGTGCCGCAGACGCTGCTCGTCGCCTGCCGGCGGGTGTGAGACTGAAGGCGTGAGCGAATCACCGCTTCCCGACCGTGCGCCCAGTGACTCGGATGAGGCATGGGGCGACGCACGCGACCAACGCTCCGACGACGAGGACGATGAGCGCCTCGTGTCGGAGCGTCCGCCGCACTACGACCGGTAGCGGGTTACTGCAGCGTCAGCGCCCGGGTCGGGCAGTTGGCCGCGGCTTCCTTTGCCTTCTCCAGAAGCTCAGCAGGCACGTTGTCCAGCAGCACATGTGAGGTGCCGTCGTCGCCGACCTCGAACAGGTCCGGTGCCGTCGCCTCGCAGATGCCGGTGCCGACGCAGACGTCCTCGTCGACGTGCGCGCGAAGTGTGTCGCTCACGCACCGCCTCCGAGGCGGACCGGGAGCCGCTTGATGCCATTGATGAAGGACGACTTCAGCCGGTCGGGCTCGCCGGCGACCTCGAGGTCCGGCATCTTCTCGAAGAGCTGCCGGAACGCGACGGCGATCTCGCGACGTGCCAGGTTCGCGCCGAGGCAGAAGTGCGGACCGGGCGCTCCGAACCCGTAGTGCGGATTGGGCTGGCGGCCGAGATCGAAGGTGAACGGGTCTTTGAAGACGTTCTCATCGCGGTTGGCCGAGTTGTAGAACATGATCAGCTTGTCGCCGGCCTTGAACTTCTGCCCGTTGACCTCGGCGTCCTGGGTAGCCGTTCGCCGCATCCAGATGACCGGCGAAGCCCACCGGACGATCTCCTCGACCGCGGTCTTCTCAAGTGACGGGTCGGCCATCCAGCGCGCCTTCTGATCCGGATGTTGGTGCATCGCCCAGACGCCGTGGCTGATCGCGGTGCGGGTGGTCTCATTTCCCGCGACGCACAGCAAGATGAAGAACGACGCGATCTCCTGGTAAGAGAGCTGCTCGCCATCGACCTCGGTGCGCACCAGCGCACTCGTCAGGTCGTCGGTGGCGGTCTCCCGGCGCTCCTCGGCGAGCCGCTCCATGATCCCGGCCAGCGTCTGCCCGGCCTGGATGATCTGCATCATGGCTTGGCTCTCGTCGGTGATGAACTCTTCGTCACCACCGGAGAGGATGAAGTTTGTCTGCTCGAGGACGGTCGGTGCGTCCTCGTCGTGGATCCCCATCATCCGGCAGATCACGCGCAGCGGCAGCGGCGAGCTGATGTGCTTCACCAGATCGAAGGTGCCGTCGCCCTCCTCCGCCACCTTGCGCGCATCACGCAGGATGTCGGCACAGAGATCCTCGACGCTGTCGACGACTGCCTCAAGCATCTTCGGAGTGAAGGCCTTGCTGACGATGCGGCGAATCTTCGCGTGCCGGGGATCGTCCATGCTGATCATCGAGCCGTAGAACTCGTTGAGCTCGGCCGGCAGGTTGACGATCGAGGTCGCGCCCTCACCGGAGCAGAACAGCTTCGGCTGGCTGCTGACGGCCTCGACATCGGCATGCCGCACGATCGAGTAGTAGCCGGGGCCCTTCTCCATGAAGGGCACCTCGGGTTCCTCGTAGAACGCGAACGGCCGATCACGTCGCAACGCGGCGAACGCGGCCTCGCGCTCCTCGGGTGGTAGCGCCCAAAACGCCAGGTCGGACAGGTTGACGGAGTCTGCTTCTGGCAGCAGCGCAGTCACTCGTTGCCTCCTCCGGGTTGGCACGGTTCGCAGCACAGGTGCGGGTACTGGCGCGTACCTCGGATGGTCGCATACATGAGCAGCGAGGTCGCCGCCTGTCACCCCTCCGGCGCACAGGCGGCCCGGATCCGCGCCCGGAACTCGTCGTACGCCGCCTCCACGGGGTGCGGCTCGAGCTGCCCGAGCTCGCTGCGCCGGATCCGGTCGCGGTGGGCCAGCCGAGCGGGGACGGCGGTGTCGCCGTGGACCTGAACCCACGGTTCGGCCAGCCGCACCCCGCTGCTCGCCGTGCCGATCAGCGCTTCCACGAGGACCAGGTCGTCGGTAAGCCAGCGATGGACACCGATCTGCCGCGAGGGATCGAGCCGCTGGTCGAAGCGGTAGATCGCGCCGGTCACCTCCAGGCGCTCTCGGTCGCGCCACGCCTCGTCGTGGCACCCCTCGGCGACGACGACCAGCAGGTCGATGTCGGACAGGGCATCGGCTTCGCCGTCGGCCATCGAACCGACAAGCACGATCCCGTCGATCCACGGCAGTGACGGCGCGACGGCGACTATGCGGTCGAGCACTGCCTGCTGTCGTGTTGCCGAACCGACATGAGGCGCACCACGCATCTGTCGATGATGGCGCGTCGCCAGTCCACTCAGGGGCTGGTCGTGGTGCAGCCGCGACCGCCGAGCGGCAGGGGCGCGGCGGCCAGTGTCGGCGGCGTCAGGAACGCCGGCCGTCGGAAGTCGAGGAAGTCGAGCATCGGAGCCGCGTTGGCGTCACGAAACGTCATGGCGGGGAGGTTCCACTTGCGTTCGACGAACGCCAGTGCCGAGGTGTGGTCGTGCACGACGCTGGAGACGTGGCCGCGCTTGGCCCACGGTGACACGACGACGGCCGGCACCCGGACGCCGTACATGTCATAGCCACCGGGCACGTCACCCGCCGACAGCTGCGGCTTGATCCGGTCGGGGGCGATCGCGCGCGGCGGCGGGACATGGTCGTAGTAGCCGCCGTGCTCGTCGTAGACCCAGAGCAGCAACGTCTTCGGCCACGCCGGCGAAGTCATCACCGCGTTGACGACCTGCGCCACGAACTGCTCGCCGTAGCGAATGTTCTGCGGGTTCTCCTCGTCCTGTCCTTGCGCGTCCAGCGTCTCGACCGGCGTGCCGTCCGGTGCGCGGCCGCCGATCGCGTCGACGAGACCGAAGTCGGGATCGACCAACGAAAACGCGGGGAGCGATCCGGTTGCGCAGTCGGCGTAGAACTTCGCGATCGGTTGCAGGTTCTGCGGGTAGCGCTTCACCGTGTCCGGGATGATCGCGGTCTGCGGCAGATCGGTGAAGTAGTTGGCCCACGAGATGCCGTGCGCGTTGAGCCGGTCGAAGATCGTGCCGTTCGGTGGTGGCGCATCGTTCGGACCCGGAAGCGACGACGAGACGAGCCCGTACGCCGTGGCCGCCTGCAGGAAGCGCCGGTTGGGATATGTCTGGCACGGCGCGGATGCGAACCAGCGGTTGGCGAGCGGGAACGTCGATGCCAGCGAGTAATAGAACGGGATGTCGTCGACGTCCCAGTAGCCCATCGCGACGTCGCCGCTGACCCGGACGAAGCCGTGCATCCGGCCGCCGTCGACCGATCGGTGCGTGCCGTTCCAGCTCTGGTCGGGCTCATGCTCGGGCTGGCAGTACGACGGCATCCGGAACGCCCGCACCTCGCGGCCGTTCGCCGCGCGGTTGGCGGCCGTCGGCAGGCCGTGCCGGTCGAAGCGGAAGCCGTCGGCGGCGGCAAGGCCGTGCCGGGGCAGCATTCCGAGGTAGTTGTCGAAAGAGTGGTTCTCCATCATCACGACAACGACATGCTCGATCGGGATGCGCGGATCCGGGGTGCCGGCCGGACGACTCGGATCCGGCAGCGAGTCCGGCCGGCGCAGCGTCTCCGCGAGTGACCGCGGCAGCGGCGACAGTGACCGGGGGAGTGCGGCGACAGCGGCACTGGCGGCAAGGCCACCGAGCAGGGCCCGGCGGGACAGCGTGGTCACACACTGAGGAGTTCGGCGCTCGCGACCGGGGTCCTGCCGCCGTCACCCACGTTCAAACTCGAGTCGGTCGGTCACGGCACCCAGGAAGCCGGCGCCAACTAGTGGTCCCGTTGCTGGCTCGCGGTTATGGCCCGTCGCGGTAGTTGTAGGGGTGGGTGGTGTAGGTCCGGCCGGTGCGTCGGCTGGTCCAGGTGATGCTGCGGTCGGGGTTGGCGGTGAGTTGCCAGTGGCCGAAGGTTTTGGCGTTGTGCCAGCCTCTGGTGGGTGGGTGTTGGTTGGCGGCTTCGGTCGGCCCGTGGGGGTCGATGTGGTCGAGGTCTTGGCCGGCGACCGGGGCTTCGCTGCCGGTGGGGGTGCGGGCGGTGATGTCGCGTAGCTGCAGGTGCAGTTGTTGGGCTTTGGCCGGGTCGTGC